>Ga0194131_10005222_pt1 | contig 18921 bp, 21 predicted proteins | sample TA2KigO120mmetaG_FD_148631 | JGI IMG/M metagenome (GOLD analysis project Ga0194131, IMG submission 148631) | Freshwater microbial communities from Lake Tanganyika, Tanzania - TA2015053 Kigoma Offshore 120m | ecosystem: Environmental > Aquatic > Freshwater > Lake | place: Tanzania: Lake... | reverse complement strand
AATTGGCTTTGCATCCGGTGGCGACGATCAAGCAGGCCCGGAGCCGGATCTTTGAACTGACCGGGATCAAACGCGGACTGACTCAAGTGCGGGAGTGGCTGGGCCGGTGCCGCTTGAAGCGGCGCAATGGAGATTAACACCGTGCCGCGCTTTGACGCCAAGGACGCGCAAGGCACGACCTACTCGAAGCTGCCGAAACTCCAGTGGCCGGTGGACGCCGAAGGCCGGGCGTATCTTGTGAAAGATGTGACCTATTACTCGAAGGCTGCCCTCTGCGACGCCTTCAAGTCGTGGCGCGATGGCGGCTCCGTCTGCTCCGGACGCTTCGACGAAAAAGGCGCTTTCAAACCGAAGGTCAATACACGCACCACGCGCTACGACTAGGCCGGCAAGAAGATGGTCGGCGTGGAGCGCGCCTTCGACACGCGCATCTTCGAGGGCAACGTGTGGGGCCTGCAATGGTTCACCAACGACATCGCGTCGAAGGGACTGTTCCCCCAGTACTACAAGCACGTCGGCGAAGAACGCGTCGCGGTACCGACGGCGGGCGTGCCGACGGAAACAAAGCTGCTTGCCCAAGAATTCAACCCGATCGTCACGCGCCAGGCGGCGGCAATCAAGCCGGCCGGTTCGCCTGAGTAACAGACCTTCAACGTCCCGAAGGCAGGGTTCACTGAATGCTCCCCTTCCTGCCCCGCAACGAGGCGATCCTGCGGAATGAGGCGGAGAAGTGAATTGGAGGGACGCCGGTGCGCCTGCGTGAACTCCAAGCCGGGTCAAAGCCTTGTCTTGATGCCGCAGGCACGGAGTGCGCACCAGCCCCGGAGCGCCTCAAAGGCAACGAACGCACCTGACCCCAACAAGGCGATTCCGAGCCACGGGGAAACGGTGAATCCGAATGCACCGCCGACAAACAACGCCAGCGCGCCCGCGCCTCGGATGAGGCGGCCTTTGTTGTCGATGTTTCGGGAGAAGAGGGGCTTCATCGTTTCAGTTTCTTTGCGGGTTTGCGCAGTTCGTCCAGCTTTGAACACAGCTCCGCCAAGTCTTTCACTTGGGTCGCGCCGATTTTTGCGAGAACGTCGTGGTAGGCGGGCATGGCACGACCGCCGACGAGGAGCATGACTTCGGGCGGCAGCGATTCATGCAGCCGCGTCAATTCGCCTTCCAGCCGCGGGTCATCCTCCGGATAGACCAAGCTCAAGGCAACGGCCCGGGCACGATTCTGGCGAACCGCCCCGGCGATTTCGGCGGCCGGTAAACTGGCGCCGAGATAGGTGACGTGCCAGCCCAGATTCGCCGCGGCGGCTCCAACGAGCAGCGCGCCGATCTCGTGAATTTGTCCGGACGGTGTGGCCACGACGATCACCGGAGCGCTGTCCGTTCCGGTGAACGGCCTGGCGGCATGGCCAAGAAAAATGCGGATAACGGCGCTGGCAAAATGTTCATGGGCGGCGGTGATGGCGCCGTCCCGCCACAAGTCGCCGATGGTTTGCGCGAGCGGGGCGACGACGCGTTGCAGAAGGCCTTGCGCACCTAATTCGGTCGCGGCCCGTTTCAATGTTTCGTCAAGCGCGCGAGCGTCGAGTGATTTCACCGCCGCCATACATTCGTCGACGAAGGTCGGGGCGCTTGGAGGCGCGGCGAGGTCGCGAGAAGCGTGTTCGTTGGCGTCGCGCGATTCCATGGCCAACTCGCGGAGCTTTTCGGTCGGCAGTTTCGCAACGTTGCCAATGCTATGTCCGTTCCTCGTGATGTCCCGAAGCAGGCTCAGTCGCTCGACCTGCTCGTCGGAATAAAGACGGCGATTCGTGCCGGTGCGCTCCGGTTCCACTGCGCCATAGCGTTTCTCCCAGACTCGGATGACGTGCGCGCTCAATCCCGTGCGCCGGGCGACGACTTTGATTGCTTGGTGGGCTTCAGCCATAAAACTAGACATAAATGTGACAAGTCGGCGACATTTTGCAAGCAAGGATTTCTAGAGATTCGATATTTAAACCAGAAAATGCCCCGTAAATCGTTGTTTTAGCCACAGAAACCAAGCGTTTTCGAAGCTGTGAAAATAAATTGAGACAAACTATTGACATATAAACAACACTTAGACATATTGTCGACAAGTTCAATGCTGTTAAGCCGCAAACTGAACATGAAAACGAAACGTGAATTTCGGAATGACAACGCGAAAGTCGCCCAGCGCCCGCTCATCAGATGCAGGTTCGCCAAGCCGACTTGCTTCGCGGTGGTCATCTGGGTTCACACCACAACAAAAAACAAAACATCCCATACGAACCATGAAAACCATCCGCATACTCACCCTCACTGCAATCGTCGCCGCGTCCAGCTTCCTGGGCGTCGCCCGCGCTGACCAACAAGAAAAGTCCAAGGACATTGTGGCTGTCGCCTCTGGCAACGGCAGCTTCAACACCCTGGTCGCCGCCGTGAAAGCCGCCGGCCTCGTCGACACCCTCCAAGGACCCGGCCCGTTCACCGTCTTCGCGCCGACCGACGAAGCCTTCGCCAAGCTGCCCAAGGGCACAGTGGAAGACCTGCTCAAACCAGAGAATAAAGCCAAACTAGTCTCCATACTCACCTACCACGTCGTGGCCGGCAAAGTCATGGCGGCGGACGTCAAGACGATGAAGGCCAAGACCGTGAATGGCCAGTCGCTCGACGTGAAGGTCACCGACGGTGCCGTCACCGTTGACAAGGCTAAGGTCGTTAAGACCGACGTGGCCGCCAGCAACGGCATCATCCACGTCATCGACACCGTGGTGCTGCCCAACTGAAAACTCCACTGCGGGCGGAGAGCACTCGGCTCTCCGCCCTGGCGACTGTGACCCGCAACTGAACCAGGCCATTATGCCTACGAATCTTGAAATTGAATTGCGCCGAACGAACTGCCGCCAGCAGAGCCTGCCCACTGGAGCATCCTCGAATCGAGTTCCGGCCATGACGCACGCCTCTACATCTGATCCGGGCAAGCGGTCTGCGGCAGCTGATGTGATGACAAGCCCTTTTCCCGTCCGTTCCACCGAGGCACTCCCGGCTGCCGGCCGGGCCCGCCCTGACGCTCTGGCCCTCTACATGAGGGTTGTGGCTGAAGTCCCGCTGCTCACCCCCGCGCAGGAAATTGAGCTCGCCGCCCGAATCCGCTGTGGGGACGCCGCCGCACGTGAGTGGATGATTCGCGCCAACCTTCGCTTCGTCATCAAAATCGCCCGCGAATACGAGCACCTTGGCATGCCCCTGCTGGACCTCATCAATGAGGGCAACATCGGCCTGATGCTTGCCGTCGATCGGTTCGATCCGCGGAAGGGAGCCAAGCTCACGACCTACGCCGTGCTTTGGATTCGCCAGAGCATCCGGCGCGCGCTCGCGAGCCAGGGCAAGACCATCCGCCTGCCTGTCTATGCCGTGGACCAGAATTATCACCTCGGCCGCGCGGAGATGCGCTTGCGTGAGGAACTGGGCCGCGACGCCACCGACACCGAACTCGCCGCCGAACTCGGCCTGACCTCCGATCGCATCTGTCAACTGCGCATCGCGGCCATCCGCCCGGCGTCGCTTGATGCTGCGCTCGGCGACGACGATTCCAATCGTATCGCTGACGTGGTCGCGGACGAAAACGCCGAGTTGCCAGGCTTCAACCTCGACAAGGAAAACGCCTTTGAATTGCTCAACGAGGTTCTCCCGAAACTCCCGCCCCGCGAAGCCGCCATCATCCGCCTGCGCTTCGGCCTGGAAGGTGGAGTGGAGAAGACTCTCGAAGAAATCGGTGCCATCATGCAACTGACCCGCGAACGCATTCGCCAGTTGCAAAACGTCGCGCTAAACCGGCTCCGAGGCCTCATTGAAGAGCGCGACTTCATTTCCACCGCCGCCTGACTTCTTTTACCAAAACAACACTCAACACCGATCATCCATGTTCGAAAAAGTCGACTATTACTTCCTGTTCGCTTCGTTCGCCAGCTTCGTCGCCAGCGTCGTCCTCTGGTTCCTGGTCAATCAGGACTACGGCGTCTATGTCGGCCTCTGGGTGCCGAGCATCCTCATCCTTTGGGTCGGGGTTCGCCTGACGATGCTCGCGCGCGTCCCCTCCGCCATCAACCGGAAAAACTGATATGTTTAACTACCTGTTCCCCATCTTCTGTTTCGGGCTTGTCATGACCGGAATCGTCTTCCTCGGAATCATGGAAGCTTCCAGTCAGATGAAGGCCGAGTCCGAGCAAAAGCGCGAAATTGAGCGACGCAACATGAAACTCACACCTCCTCCCCGAGCAACAGCCACTAGCAACATTCATGAGTGAGACACGCACAACTCCCACTGCGCTCATCTTCGCCGCGCCCGGCGTCATCGGCTCCACCCTGGCGACGCGTTTGGCCGGCGCGAAAGCCGGCCTCGTCGGTCTTGCTCAATTTGCCGCCGCCACCTATGCCCGCTACAATATTCGCGTCAACTGTGTGGCTGCCGGCCTCACGCGCAGTCCACTCACCGAGTCGCTGACCCGGAACGCTCTGGCCAAAACCGATTTCCTCGCGCCTGCCGACACCACGCCTCTTTCCAAGACTGAGGCCCAAATCCCTCCCACTCCCCCGTGTGTCAGGCGCACCCTTCTTTTCGAGGTGAGTGCTGGTGCCGCCGGTGTTGCTCATCCGATCCCTTCCGGCCCACGCGGACGCTGGGACTCACTCCGCGCCATCGCTCGTGAGTTCTTTCTCAGTCTGATGCGCGGCAAACCAGCCCGAAAAACCAACCCGACTCAATTCGAGCTCCTTTTTGCATGACCAAAGAAACCATCATCATCGGCGCCGGTCCCGGCGGACTTGCCTCCGCCATCCTACTGGCTGCGGCCGGCGTGAAAGTCAAAATCATCGAGCGACTCCCCGTCATCGGCGGGCGCACGTCGAGCATCGAGGCGGATGCCTACAAATTCGACCTTGGCCCGACGTTCTTCCTCTACCCGCGCGTCCTCGACGAAATCTTCACCGCAGCCGGTACGCGTCTGCGTGATGAAGTCGAGATGGTAAGGCTCGACCCGCAGTATCGCATCCAGTTTGGCGCTGGCGGACGGCTGGACTGCACCCCGAACATCGCCGACATGGAAAAGCAGATTGCCGCTCTCTCACCCGCTGATGCTCCCGGCTTCCGCCGCTTCCTCAACGAGAACCGGACCAAGCTCAGCGCGATGGAGCCTTGCCTTGAAACGCCGTTCCTCGGCTGGCAGGACCTGGTCAACACACGCCTGCTCAGGATGCTGCCGATGCTGCGGCCGCATCAGTCGGTGGACACCTACCTCAAGCGCTTTTTCAAAGACGAACGCGTGCGCCTGGCGTTCTGCTTCCAGTCGAAATACCTCGGCATGTCGCCGTTCCGCTGTCCGAGCCTGTTCAGCATCCTCAGCTTCCTCGAATACGAATACGGCGTGTGGCACCCCATCGGTGGATGCGCTGCCGTCTCCGAAGCCATGGCCCGTGTCGCGCAGCGACTCGGGGTGGAGCTTTGCCTCAGTGAACCGGTCGAAGAAATCCTCTTCGCGGGACGTCGCGCCACGGGCGTGCGCACCAACGCCGGCACGCATCACGCCGATGCCGTCGTGGTCAACGCCGACTTCGCGCGGGCGATGGAACGCATGGTTCCGAACCATCTCCGCCGCCGTTGGACCAACGCGAAACTCGCGAAAAAGAAATACTCCTGCTCGACCTTCATGATGTATCTCGGCGTCGAAGGCACCTTCGATCTGCCGCATCACACCATTCACATCGCGGGCGAATACGAGAAGAACCTCGACGACATTGAGAACAAGCATGTCCTCAGCGAGGATCCGAGCTTCTACGTTCAGAACGCCTGCGTGACCGATCCCACGCTTGCGCCGAAAGGCCGGAGCGCGCTCTACATTCTCTCGCCGGTGTCCCACCAGCATCCGAACATCGACTGGACCAAGGAACGTTCACGCTTCCGAAAACTCCTGTTCAAAAAGATCGCGCAAGCCGGGTACGGCGACATCGAGAAACGCGTCCGCTACGAGCGCGTCATCACGCCGGCGGACTGGGATTCACGCTACGAAATCTATCGCGGCGCGACCTTCAACCTCGCGCACACGCTCGACCAGATGCTGCACCTGCGTCCGCACAATCGCTTCGAGGATCTCGACGGCATGTATCTCGTCGGCGGCGGCACGCACCCGGGCAGCGGACTCCCGGTTATCTTCGAAAGTGCGCGCATCAGCTCGCGTTTGTTGCTCGAAGATCTCGGTGTGCAAACCAACGTGCCGCTCCGGCCGCCCCGCGAAGAACAGCCCGCCACTACTGCGGCTGAAAAATCCGGAATCTTCACCGCGGCGGCCTCGATGCTCGGTCTCAAGACCAAATCCACCCTGTGAACTCTCCGGCGAACAGCACCGACGCCCGCTCGATCACGCCACTTCCCGGCCTGATCGAAACCGGAGTTCGTTCTGCCATGTCTGCCGCCCGTCTCGCCCAAGCCCGCTGGGCAGCCACTCCCCTCAGTGAACGCCTGGCCCGCATTCGGGAGCTCCGACGTTTGATTGCCGAACATGCCTCGACACTCGCGGAAGCCTCCGCTTCCGCGCGTCATCGTCCGGCCCTCGAATCCATCACCGCTGAAGTCCTGCCGCTCGCCGAAGCGTGCCGGTTCCTCGAGCGTGAAGCGCCTTCGCTCTTGGCGCCGCGGCGTTTGGGCAAGGGCAGCCTTCCCCTCTGGCTTTCGGGGGTGACGTCCGAGGTCCATCGCGAACCGATCGGTGTCGTTCTCGTCATCGGCCCCGGCAACTACCCGCTGCTGCTGCCCGGCGTGCAGCTTGTGCAAGCGCTCGTCGCCGGCAACGCTGTGCTGCTCAAGCCCGGCACCGCCGGTTCGTTCGCGGCGCGGGCGTTGATTGAAGTGATTCATCGCGCGGGATTCGATTCGCATCTCGTCGCGCTGCTGCCGGAATCGACCGCGGCTGCCGTCTCCGCCATCGAGGCCGGTCCGGACAAAGTGGTCTTCACCGGTTCGGCGGCAACGGGGGAGAAGATTCTCGCCCAACTCGCGCCCCGACTCATTCCCGCCACGATGGAGTTGAGTGGCTGCGATGCCTTCATCGTTCGCGCTGATGCGGATCTCGATCTGGTCGTGAAGTCGCTCAAGTTCGGGCTCGAACTCAACGACGGCGCCACCTGCATGGCGCCGAAGCGGGTCCTGGTCCATCGCGCCGTCGCGACGGAACTGGAAGGCCGCCTTGCGCGAGCCTTCACTGTCGGAATGCCGGTCTCCGACCTGGCGAGCGGTTTGATCTGCGCCGGGTCGGAGACCGGCCCCCCGTTGCCGCAACTCCTCACTGACGCCGTTGCGCAAGGTGCGCACTTTGTGACCGGCGGCGTCCCGCCGGACCGCTCGCTGCAATTCCCCGTCATCCTTGCCGGCGTTGAACCGCCCGCGCGGCTCTTGCAGGAAGATGTCTTCGCGCCCGTGCTCTCTCTCGTCACTGTCGCCGACGATGCCGAGGCGGTCGCCCGCGCGAACGATTGTCCCTACGCCCTCGGCGCGAGTGTTTTCAGCCGCGACGAATCCGCGGCGCGTGCAGTGGCCGACGCGTTGAACGCGGGCGTTGTCACCATCAACGACTTGATCGTGCCCACCGCTGATGCGCGTGTGCCCTTCGGTGGACGCAAGCGCAGCGGCTTCGGCGTTACGCGCGGCCCGGAGGGATTGCTCGAGCTGACGGTGCCAAAAGTGGTCTCCGTCAGCCGCGCGAAGTTACGACCTGCCCTCGAACCGCCGCATCCCAAGGACGAGGCAATGTTCCAGTACTATCTTGAACTCACCCATGGTCGCGGTTTCAGGCACCGCGCCAGCAGCCTCTTCAAGCTGCTCCAAATCCTGACGGGGAGGCGCCAATGAAGGTTCCTTGGCAGCGATTGCCCGCGTGGACTGTTTGGAAGGCGGGTCAGGAATGGATAGCTTCCGGCAAATGCGTCGTCCCAGGTGAGAACCAATCTCCGTGTGCCGCGGCACGGGTTGAATCTCACCGGTGGCTGGATTCTTCCAGATGGAACGCGGTCCCGTGTCGCCCGCGCAGAAGCATCCGTTCGCTTCAAGATGCCGCAACAGTTCGCGCCGCTTCATGGCACATGAATGATGGTGCGCTCGGCCTCGCGGCTGGCTTGAGCCAGCGCCTCCTCGCGCCGGTACTCGAGCACGCTTTGAATCGAATCCGCCAGGTCTTTCAGGGCCTCCTCACGCGTCATTCCCTGTCCGTGCGCCTCGGGCACCTCCGGACAGGTCGCAATCAGGTATTTTTCCCCACGCTCGATGACGGCGGTGAACTGATTCATGCCCGGAGCTTAAGCGCGGCCCGCCAAGCTTTCAACCTGTTAAGCCATTTAGAACCCCTCTCATGAAAAACTCCACATCTGATCGCATCGGCGTCATCGGCGTCATCGGCGCCGGACTCGCCGGACTGGCCTCGGCCTGCACGCTGGCGGCCCGCGGCTACAAAGTCATTCTTTTTGAGCGCAACGAATGGCTCGGCGGCAAGGCCGCGCAGCTCGAAGGCGCCGGCTTCCGCTTCGACATGGGGCCGACCATCGTCACGATTCCTTCCGTGTTGCGCCGCATCTTCGCCGAAGCGGATCGCAAGATGGAGGATTACCTCGACATGGTCCGGCTCGACCCGCAGTGGCGCTGTTTCTTTCAGGACGGCTCGGTGCTGAACCTGATGCAAGACCCGGAGAAGATGACCGGCGAGCTGGAACGTTTCGCGCCCGGCACGAACTCCGGCCAACGCTACCTCGACTTCCTCAAATGGAGCGAACGCCTCAACGACATCTCGCAGCGCTTCTTCTTCTACAAGCCCATCGGCGGACTGCGCGACATGTTCGACTTCAAGACCGCCTTCGATCCGTCCGTGCTCGGCGACGTGCTCTCGATGCGCATGGGCCGCAGCGTTGCCGGTTCCGTGCGCTCCTTCACGCCCGACGCGCGCGTGGCGCAGATGATGGATCACTTCACGCAATACGTCGGCTCCTCACCCTACGGCTCGCCCGCCATCCTGTGCGGGATCGCGCACATGCAGACCGACGAGGGCATTTGGTATCCGATGGGCGGTACACGGGCGGTGCCGGTGGCGCTGGAGAAGCTTGCGCGCGAACTCGGCGTCGAGATTCACACCAACACCTTCATCACGAAGATTCTGACGCAGGGCGGCAGCGTCACGGGCGTGCGCACGAATCACGGCCAAGAGATTCCGCTGCGCGCCATCGTGTCGAACTGCGACGCCGTCCGTACCCACCGCGAGCTCATCAACGGTGACGTTGGCCGGAAGTTCGAGAAACGTCGCAAGTACGAAGCCGCGTGCTCCGGCGTGGTGCTCTACCTCGGCCTGAAGAAGCGTTACGAACATCTCGCGCATCACGACTTCGTCTTCAGCCGCGATCCGCACGAAGAGTTCGACTGGATCTACAACAAGGGCGAGCCCGCTCCGGACCCGACGTGCTATCTCGCGGCGACTACCTGCAGCGAACCTGCGACCGCGCCGGCGGGCGGTGAAGCGCTCTACGTGCTCGTCCATACGCCGTATCTGCGGCCGCATCACGACTGGAAGAAAATGCTGCCAGCGTATCGCAAAACGATCATCGAAAAGCTCAAGACGACCGGCCAGATGCCGGACATCGAAGAACGCATCGTGTTCGAACGCACGCTTACTCCGCAGGACATTCACGATCGTTATCACGTCCTCTACGGCGCCATCTACGGCCTGGCCAGCCACGGCAAGTTCCTCGGCGCATTCAAGCCCGGCAATCGTTCGCCCGATTTGCGCGGACTCTATCTGGCGGGCGGCGCGGCGCATCCCGGCCCCGGCATGCCGATGGTGCTGATGAGCGGCTGGATCGCGGCGGACACGCTCGACAAGGACGGCGTGGCCGAGCGAGGGGGGGGCGACACGCCTCTCCCCAAGCCGTCCCAACATGATCTGGTCGAGGTGTGAAGACTTGAAGAACCTATGAACGCCGCCAAAACCAGCCGACTGCCGCCAGGTCTTGGACTGCGCCAGTCCTCTCGCGCTTTGGAATCCTCCGGCACTTCCGACGCGATGGACAGCGGAAGGGGCCTGCCGCACTCCACGACGCTCCCGCGGATTTCCCCGCTCCTTCTCCGATGGTTCACCTATTACTGCCGCGGCTACCTCCGCCGCCATTTCCACTCGCTGCGAATCTCCATCAACGGTTTGCCGTCCGAAACCCGCGCCCACCCGCTCGTCGTCTTCACCAATCACGCTTCGTGGTGGGACCCGCTCGTCGGCCTGGTGATGAAGGAGGCTTTCTTCCCCGACCGCCAACTCTTCGCGCCCATCGACGCCGCCATGCTCGCGCGCTACCGGATGTTTGCGAAGCTCGGCTTCTTCGGCGTGGAGCAGCGCAGTCCCCGCGGAGCCGTGCAATTCCTCCGCACGAGCGAAGCCCTCCTCCAGTCGCCGCGACACCTGCTCGCTGTCACGCCGCAGAGCCGCTTTGCTGATGTGCGCGAGCGTCCGGTGAAATTTCAAGCCGGTCTCGGGCATCTGGCGATGCGGGTGGAGCGCGCGCTTTTTCAACCAATGGCGACGGAGTTTGTCTTCTGGGAGGAGCGGCTGCCTGAAATTCTTGTCCGCTTCGGTGAGCCGGTTGAAGTTCGCCAGGAACATGCCTTGGGGTTCACGCACGACTACTGGACCGAGCTGTTCCAGCAAAAACTCGCGGCAACTCAGGACGCATTGTCGCTAGAGGCGCAGCGACGCGAGGCGTCCGAGTTCAAGACGCTTCTTCACGGAGGCGCGGGACAGGGTGGCGTTTACGATCTCTGGCGCGCCCTCAAGGCCAGGCTGCGGGGTGAATCCTTCAACAAGGAGCATGGAGCCAAATGAACTTCGACACGCTCGCCCTCGTCGCCCTCGTGCTCGCGGCCATTCCCTGTGGCTTGTTCTTCCTGAACCTGTTCATCTATCAGCCTCTGCCCCGTAGCAGCCGACGTGAGGAGGCCTCGACTATTACGTCGGAGTTTCAGAATGAGCCTCCTCATCTGGGCAGCTACGGAATCTCCGTTCTCATTCCCGCGCGCAACGAGGAAAAGAATATTCGCGCAACGCTGGCCGCGGTGCTGGCCAATCGCGACGCGCAGTTTGAAGCCATCGTCCTCGATGACCATTCGACCGACGGCACCGCCAGGATCGTCTCCGAGTTCGCCGCCCGCGATGCGCGGGTGCGCCTCGAAACCGCCCCGCCGCTGCCCGCCGCTTGGTGCGGCAAACAGCACGCCTGCCATGTGTTGGCCGGGTTAGCGCGCCATCCGCTGCTCGTCTTCATCGATGCTGACGTGCGTCTGGCCCCCGATGCGCTCGCGAGAATGGCCGGCTTCATGTCTCGCTCCGGCATCGCCCTGGCCAGCGGCGTGCCTCGACAGGAACTCGGTACCTTCAGCGAGAGGCTCCTGCTGCCCCTCATCCACTTTGTTCTTCTCGGCTTCCTCCCGATGCACGCCATGCGGCGGACGCGCTGGCCCTCCATGTCCGCCGGCTGCGGCCAACTGTTCATCGCGCGACGCGACGCCTACGAGAAATGCGGCGGTCACTCGATGCTCCGCGACTCACTGCACGACGGCATCAAACTGCCCCGCGCCTTCCGTCGCGCCGGTTTCCCCACCGACCTGTTCGACGCCACCGACCTCGCCACTTGCCGCATGTATCAAACAAACGCTGAAACCTGGCGCGGACTGGGTAAGAACGCCACCGAGGGCCTCGCCGCGCCCGGCGCGATCGTGCCAATGACCGCGCTGCTGCTCGGTGGGCAAGTGTTGCCGCTGGTCCTGTGCGCCTTCGCTCCGCTGCTCTCGACCTTTGGACTGACCCTCGCTGTCGCCGCGACAGCGCTGGCATTCCTGCCGCGCCTTGTCGCGGTCGCGTGGTTCCAGCAATCGCTCGGCAGCGCGCTGTTGCATCCGCTCGGTGTTGTGGCGTTGCTGGCGATTCAGTGGCATGCGCTGGGACGTACTCTTCTCGGCCGCCCAGCCGAGTGGAAGGGACGCAGTTACCGACCGCTGACCAATCAGAACCCTGTTAAAACCGCATGAAATCCCCCCCTCTCATTTGCACCATCTGCCTCGTTGCCTGGCGCCTGAGCAACGCGGGTGAATTGCCAAATAAGCCCATCCACGCTCCCGCCTCGCTTGAACTGCGCGACCAATATGACGCGCTGCAACGCCTCGACTTTCCCTCCACGAACATCGTCGTCCTCACCATCGCCGACAAGAAAGGCTCGGGGCAGATCGATGGCTGGGTGGCGGCGCTGAAGGCGGGCTACGCCGGACGAATTGAACTGCGCGGCCTGGCCGATGTGGGCGGTGTCCCCGGATTGCTGCGCGGAAAGGTGCGCAAGAAATTTCAGGAGACGCGCGCTTATCCGGTGATGATGGACTGGTCGGGCACCAATTGCGCCGCGCTCCACTACCAGAAGAACGTGGCCAACGTGCTCGTGATTGGCCGTGATGGCTCCATCCTCGGACACGCCACCGGCCCTGCTCGCGAGCCGGCACTGAAGGAACTTCTTTCTGCCATCGACGCTGCCCTGCTTAATTCAACGTCCGTTCAATCCAATTCAACCCCCAAGCCCACAGCCTTCCGCCTGCCATGAAACTCCACATCCTGTTCTTCGCTCTGAGCCTTGCCGGTGCAGGCGCCGCTGAATCCAACTGGCCCCAATGGCGCGGGCCTCATCGCGACGGGCAGTTCAACGGCCCAGCATGGCCGGAGAAGCTCGACACGAATCACCTCCAGCGCACCTGGCGCGTGGAACTGGGGCCGAGTTACTCGGGTCCCATCGTCTCGGGCGAGCGCGTGTTCACCACCGAGACGAAGGACAGCAAATTCGAGGTCGTCGCCGCGTTTGACCACAAGAGCGGGAAGGAACTGTGGCGCACGCAGTGGGAAGGGGCGATGACCGTGCCGTTCTTTGCCAAGTCCAACGGCGATTGGATTCGGGCCACGCCCGCCTGCGATGGCGAAAGCCTGTTCGTCGCGGGGATGCGCGACCTGCTCGTCTGCCTCGATGTGGCCACGGGCAAGGAACGCTGGCGCTTCGACTTCGTGAAGAAACTCGACGCGCCGCTGCCGGACTTCGGCTTTGTCTGCTCGCCTCTCGTGGAGGGCGATGCTGTTTACGTGCAGGCTGGCGCGAGCTTCGTGAAGCTGAACAAGCGCACTGGCGAACTGGTCTGGCGCACGCTCAAAGACCAAGGCGGCATGTGGGGCAGCGTCTTCTCCTCGCCGGTCTTCGCGGAACTCGCCGGCAAACGCCAACTCGTCGTGCAGACGCGCGAGAAACTTGCGGGCGTTGACCCGGCGGATGGCGAGGTGCTCTGGGAGCAACCGGTGGAAGCCTTTCGCGGCATGAACATCCTCACGCCGGTTATCCACAAGGACACGCTGTTCACCAGCACCTACGGCGGAAAGACCATCGGCTTCAAGGTCGCGCAGGCCGACGGCAAGTTCACCATCACCGAATCCTGGCGACACAAGGCCCAGGGCTACATGAGCACTCCCGTCGTCATTGACGGCGTGGCCTACAACCATCTTAAAAGCCAGCGCGTGATGGCCATCGAAGTCGAAACCGGCCGTGAGCTTTGGACCAGCGACAAATCCTTCGGCAAATACTGGAGCCTGGTCGCGCAAGGCAACCGCATCCTCGCCCTTGATCAGCGGGGACAGTTGTTTCTCCTCCGCGCGAACAAGGACAAGTACGACCAACTCGACCAGCGCAAGATAACCAGCGAGGAAACGTGGGCGCATCTCGCCGTGGCGGGTGATGAACTTTTCGTCCGCGAATTGAACGCGCTCGCCGCTTATCGCTGGAGAGCGGCCGGAGGCACATCAGAACAGACGCAGGCCTCCGCCCAATGAAGCCCGGCATTGACGCGCGTTCCTGTCTGCGTCTGGGCTTGTGCTGCCAGTTCGCCCGCGAGCCGATCAAGTTCCGCACGACGACCGCAACAGCCATTTTGCGTCTGAGGAAGCGGGAGCGATTGGCTCGGCTTTCAAAGTTGTGTCGCCTCAACGCCGAGGCCCTGCTGGCCTCGTTGCGGTTCTGCGCGAGCCACGGCATAGATAGGCGCTTTTCGCGTCAACAGCCAGATTCTCCCGTTGAAAACGCACCCCGAGGCTGGTTACGGCGTGACCGAGTTGCCGGACGGCGCGGCAATTGTCGCGCGGTTTCGCGAGTGCGGCGCGTTTGCACGCGAACACAACCTGCGTCTGTCGTTTCATCCGGATCAATTCGTGGTGCTCAATTCGCCGAATCCCGAGACACTCGCGCACTCGCTCGCGGAACTTGCTTACCAGGCCACAGTCGCTGAGTGGATCGGCGCAGACACCGTGAATATCCATGGCGGCGGCGCGTATGGCGACAAGGCGAGCGCATTGCAGACGTTGCGCAACAATATCGAACGGCTGCCCAAACCGGTGCGTTCGCGGCTCACGCTGGAGAACGACGACAAAATTTTCACGCCCGCCGACCTGCTGCCTGTGTGCGCCGACACAGGCGTGCCGCTGGTTTATGACGTTCACCATCACCGCTGCCTGCCGGATGGCCTGAGCGTCGCCGAAGCCACCGAACGCGCCCGCGCCACCTGGAATCGCGAGCCGCTCTTTCATCTTTCCAGCCCGCTCGCCGGCTGGCGCGGCCCGAAGCCGGAGCGCCATCACGACTACATCGCCGTGCGCGATTTTCCCGACGAATGGAAGAACTTCACGCTCACGGTAGAAGTGGAAGCCAAAGCCAAGGAACTGGCCGTCTTGAAATTGCTCGCCGCCCTAGGTTGACTCGACATTACCCATGACGTTGCAGACGCCAAGGCGCAAAAGGAAAACCCCGGCGTGCATTCGGGATGACCTTCGAGAATGGCATCTTCGCCATCATCCGCAGCCTGATGTATCTGGACGGCATGGTGCTGCGCTGCAAACCCGACGCCGTGCTGCTGCGCGACATGCGCCGCTACATCGGCGATTTTGAAAAACTGGTGAAGTGAACCCACCTTGACCGCCCATGCCGTGAAGAAACTCTTTCAACCGAACATCGGCAGGACCGGCCGCATCATCCGCGGCGTCATCGGGGTGGCGCTGCTGGGTGCGGCCATCGCGGTGTGGACGTGGCATTGGCTGGCGGGAGTGGGACTGGCTGCGGGCGGCGCGTTCTGCCTGTTCGAAGCCGCGCGCGGCTGGTGCATGGCCCGCGCCTGCGGCGTGAAGACCCGCTGGTAATCCGCCTGGCGCCCGCGGCCGGAAACCGCGCTTGGTCACCGGCAACCCCTTGGGTATCCTCGCCCCAACTCAGGCATTGGATTGAGCCATCAGAAAACGGAAACTCCGACGCCCGCGCCTCCGAGCAGGAAATCCGGCAGAAACTCATCGAAAGCCGCGCCGTGAAGAATCGCCTCTCGCCTTCGCCGTCAGCCTGCGGTATCAACCCACATCTGCAACCGAGCCATGCCTAAACCTGAACGACAACAACAGGTGCTGGATTTGTTGAAAGACCTCCGCGGTCTTGAACCGCTCAAGAAACTGTTCTGGGAAGAACTGAGTTACGAGCGCGTCAACCAGCCGCTTTCCCGGCGCGGGTGGGCGGAATCGGCGGGCAAGGCGCTGGCGGATGATCCGGTGCTGTTTGCTGGCGGCGGCGATGGCAATGCGTTCCATGTCATCTACTGCCGGCTCGCGTCCGATGGGCTTCCTCGCGCACTTGAGCGGCCCGCCGTAAGCCAACTCCTGCGCGAACATCCCTACGCGCTGTTCGTCTTCTCCAACAAAGGCCAGACCGACTGGCATTTCCTGAACGTCAAGCTCGACGAGAAAATCGAGCGCCGCCGGCTGTTCCGCAGAATCACGATCCGGCCGGGCGTGGGGTTGCGCACGGCCACGGAGCGGATTCAACTTCTCGATCTCACGGAGATTCATCCCGAATTGTTCGGCATCACGCCGCTGGCGATTCAGGAACAGTGCGACGCCGCGTTCGATGTCGAGGCCGTCACCAAGGATTTCTTCCGCGAAATTGCCAACTGGTATTTCTGGGCGCTCAAAGTCGCCCGCTTCCCCAAGGACGCGCCCAAGGAAGCCGACGGCCACGACCACATCAGCCTCATTCGCCTGATCACGCGCCTGATCTTCTGCTGGTTTGTGAAGGAAAAGGGACTCATCCCGGCAGAACTGTTCGATGAACGCCATCTCGCCCGGATGCTCGCCGGATTCGCGCCGGACAAGGCGTCGGACAAGGAATCCGTTTTCTACAAGGCCATCCTGCAAAATCTATTCTTCGCCACGCTCAACACCGAAATGGACAAACGCGGCTGGCGGCGCGAGGAGCAGAATTTCATGGCGCACAGCCTTTACCGGCATCGCGAGTTGTTCCAGAAACCCGCCGAGGCGCTCGACGTTTTCAAAAACATCCCGTTCCTCAACGGCGGCCTGTTCGAGTGCCTCGACAAAGACCTCGGTGAAGACGCCAAGCCTCGTTACGTCCGCATTGACGGCTTCTCCGACCGCGCCGACAGCCAGCCGGTCGTGCCCGATTTCCTTTTCTTCGGCGGCGAGCGCGACGTGAATTTGAGCGCCGACTATGGCGACAAGAAATTCGAGCGCGTGCCGGTGCGCGGCCTGATTCACATCTTCGACCGCTACAATTTCACCGTCGAGGAAGACACGCCGATTGACCAGGAAGTTGCGCTCGACCCGGAACTGTCCGGCAAGGTGTTTGAAAATCTGCTCGCGGCCTACAACCCGGAGACTGGCGCGACCGCCCGCAAACAGACCGGCTCGTTTTACACCCCGCGCGAAATCGTCAACTACATGGTGGACGAGGCGCTGATTGCGTGCCTGAAAACCAAGCTGGAAACCGCCCTGCCGTCAGCGAAGGACGTGGAAACCTGGCTTCGGCATCTGTTCGCCTACAACGACGAGCCGCACCGGTTCACGCCGGCGGAGGTGGACGCCCTGATTGCCGCCATTGACAACCTCAAATCCCTCGATCCCGCCGTCGGCTCGGGCGCGTTCCCGATGGGCATCTTGCACAAGCTGGTGTTCATCCTCGGCAAGCTCGACCCGCGCAACGAGAAATGGAAGGAGCGCCAGGTTCAGCGCGTCCGGAACACCATCGCGGAAGCCGAGAAGATTGAGGACGCCCCACTGCGGGAGCGGACCGTGCGCGACCTGGAACAGCAGATCGCCGGCATCAACGACGCCTTCGAGCACAACGAACTGGATTATGGCCGCAAGCTCTACCTGATTGAGAACTGCATCTTCGGCGTGGACATCCAGCCGATTGCCGTCCAAATCGCCAAGATGCGGTTCTTCATCTCGCTCATCGTGGACCAGAAGATTGACGACGCGCAGCCCAATCGCGGCGTGCGCCCGCTGCCGAACCTGGAAACCAGGTTCGTGGCGGCCAACACGCTCATTGGTGTGAACCGGCCCGGCCAGCAACTGCTCCGCAACCGGGAGATTGACGCCAAAGAAGCCGAACTGCGCCGCGTGCGCGAACGGCATTTCATGGCCCGCACTCTTGCCAGCAAGGCAAAATGCCGCGAACAGGATGAAAAGCTCCGCGGCCAAATCGCTGAACTTCTGAAACATGACGGCTGGGACACCGCCACTGCCCGCAAACTCGCCTCGTGGAATCCCTACGATCAGAACGCGTCGGCCGATTTCTTTGATGCCGAATGGATGTTTGGTATTCGCAACGAATTCGATCTTGGTATCGGGAATCCGCCATACGGCGCGCAGTTTTCCGACGAGGAAAAGGAGTTGTTCCTGCGTATCTACCGCAACCAAGACTATCAACTCGATAGCTACCTCTTGTTCTTGGAACGAGGTTTCGACTTCCTGCGACCCTGCGGTGTGCTGACTTTCATCATCCCGAACCCGTGGCTGAGCAACCTCAAGCTAAAGAAAATACGCAAGTTCATTTTCAGCAATCAGGTCGTCCAAGAGATCGTCCATTATTCACGGAAAGTATTCGATGCGGTGGTGGACACCGAGGTTGTAATCCTGCGCAAGCAGCCGCCAGACGGAACGATGACGAAGATAAAGATTATCACGGAACTGGACGCCGTGGACTCGCGTCAAGTCGCGCAGGCGAAATGGGCTGCCCTGCACGGCGAGCCCGTGAACATCTTTGCTGCTGAGGCGCTTGAAAATCTCGTCGCAAAGCTTCGGCACGGTTCTCGTGCGTTGAGGGAGCTGTGCGATGTCACGGTGGGAATGAAGCCTTACCAAGTTGGCAAAGGCGTTCCGAAACAAACGCGCGACATTGTAGAGAAGAGAGTGTTTGATGCCACGCATCGCAAAGACAAATCGTATCGCCCGCTCCTACGGGGTCGCGACATCGAGAAATACGTTACCAAATGGCCAGGCGACCGGTGGATCAAATACGGCGACCATCTTGCAGAACCACGTCCATCCGCCGGCTTTGACGCGCCACAGAAGCTGGTGATTCGCCAGACGGGGGACTCTCTCATTGCCACGCTCGACTCCGAGCAATTCATTTGCATGAACAACCTGCACACGATTGTCCCGAAAGACGCCGATTGCGACCTGCTGTTCATCCTCGGACTGTTGAACTCCAAATTACTCAATCACTATTTCCAGTGGATGAATCCTGAAAAGGGGGAAGCGTTGGCAGAGGTGAAAAAGGAGCACGTGGAAAAGCTTCTTGTTAAGAAGGCCACTCGGGAGCAAGCGGCAGGGATTTCAAAGCGAGTCGAGAAGGTTCTTGCCGCCAAGCGCCAGAATCCCGCCGCCGACACGAGCGGGTTGGAGCGGGAGATAGACCAGCAGGTCTATGCCCTCTACGGCCTGACGCCGGAGGAAATCAAAATCGTGGAGGAGGCGGGCAAATGAATCTTCA
>Ga0194131_10005220_pt1 | contig 18927 bp, 19 predicted proteins | sample TA2KigO120mmetaG_FD_148631 | JGI IMG/M metagenome (GOLD analysis project Ga0194131, IMG submission 148631) | Freshwater microbial communities from Lake Tanganyika, Tanzania - TA2015053 Kigoma Offshore 120m | ecosystem: Environmental > Aquatic > Freshwater > Lake | place: Tanzania: Lake... | reverse complement strand
CGCGGCCTCGCCCGCCCGCTCGGCCGGCGCGGCGGGAGCGGGGACGGCCGCGCTCTGCGGCCCGCAGGCCAGCAGCGCGGCCGCGAGCGCGGTCAGTGCGCGGCGGACGCCTTCCACTGCGCGACCTTCGCGGTGTACTTCGCGGGCTCCTTGTCGAAGGCGCGCTTGCAGCCAGGGCCGCAGAACGCGTCCGTCGCGCCCTCGTGCTCGCTCACCAGGCCGCGGCCGCGCTGCTCCTCCACGTCCACGATCATGTCGCAGATCGGATCCAGGATCCTCGCCATCGTTCCCTCCTCCGTGCTCCCATGATCGTGCGCTCCGCTCACGCCGCCACTTTGAGCGCGAGGATCGCGGCGGGCTTGCCGTCGATCGCGGCGAGGAGCGCCGCCTTGCCCTCTTTCGCGTAGCGCTCGAGCGTCATGAGCGGCGCCTCCTGCCAGCCGCGATCCCGCGTGAACGCGAGATCGCCGACCCATACGTCATGGCCGTCAACTGTCGCATGGATCCCCCGGCCGGGGACGTTCTCGAACGACGACGGCGCGCTCAGGCGCAGTCCGCGCGACCGCGCGGCTTCCACGACGGCCGCGGCGAGCGGGTCCGCCGAGGCGTGCTCGACCGAGGCGATGAGCCGCAGGGTCTCGTCGTCACCGAAGTCGGCGCAGGCGAGGAAGTCGGTGACCATCTTCGATCCTCCTGACCCCTCGCCGAGGGAGCGCCCTATGCGCGCACTCTATCCGCCGCGCCACCGCGCGTCGGGTCGCCGCCAGGGCCTCCGCGCCGCACGCGGGGCACGCTCCGGCCTTCTCGCTCCCGCTCGCGCCGCACGAGCGGCAGCGGTGCGCGCCGGTCGCGTCGGTGCGGCGGAGCTCGCGCGACTCGCGCTCGAACGCGGACTCCCAGCGCGACCTCATGCGCACGTCCTCGCGCCCGGCGGGACCGGCGATGAAGAGGAGGCCGATGAGCATCGCGAGGCCGGCGATGACGAGGAGCGCGTCGCTCGCGACCGTGCGGAGCGACGGGAGGTCGAGCCGCGGGCGCGCCACGTACGTGACCGTCGCCTCCGCCGCGGCCGCGACCTCGACCTGCGTGTACCGGCGGTCGACGTCGACACCCGGCGGCACGTCGTCGCGCACCGTGACGCGCAGCGCGCGCGTACGGGTTCGCGATGCGCACGTCGACGCGGTTCGGCGCGCCGATCGAGAGCTGCGGCTCGGCGACGCGCCGCGCGGCGAGCGAGGAGGGCCGCGGCGTCGCCCGCACGTCGAGGGCGGCGAGCGCGAGCGCCGCGGCGGCCAGGAGCGCGCTCAGCCCGATGAACAGCGGCGACGTCCCGGCGAAGGCGAGCGGGACGACCGCGACGAGCGCGAGCGCCAGGAGGCGCGGCCGCGGGGACGGCAGCGCGCTAGCGAGGGACGTCAAGGCGGGCGAGGACGCGGCGGACCGCGCTGTCGCTGTCGAGCCCCTCGATCTCGGCCTCCAGGACGACGAGGCTCACGCCGATCGCGGCCACCGCGACGATCGCGACGAACGCGAGGAGCGGGCCGAGCAGCTGGAGGAGGCGCGCCGGGTCGGGGCGCTCGGGGTCGACGTTGCCGCTGAGGAACGGCGCGAGAGCGACGATCGCGCCGGCCGCGAACGTCGCCGTGAGCACACCGACGATGAGGACGAGGACGAGGACGAGGAACGGGATCGCGGCGACCGCGAGGAACATGAGCGGGCGCTGGCGGTACGTGCCGAACACGCGGTCCACGATGTCGCCGACGCCGAGCGGGCGGAGCGTCCCCTCCACGCCGCCATGTCTACCTAGCCATCGTCCCTCTGGCGCGCAGACCGAGGCGAAGACGAGGTCGAGCACCAGGGCCCGAGCGAGGGTTCAATCCGAGCGAGGGTCGGAGGAGGCGACGACGATCGGTCGCATGCGCGCGGCCTCGGCCTCGCCGAGCGCGAGCCGGCGGTACAGGCGGGCGAGCGGGCCCGGCGCCCACCAGTTCACGTTGCCGAGGAGGCGCATCGTCGCGGGGACGACGAGCGCGCGGACGAGCGTGGCGTCGATGGCGACCGCGAGCGCCATCCCGAGGCCGATGGCCTTGATGATCACGACCTCGGCGAGCGCGAAGGCGCCGAAGACGCCGACCATGATCGCCGCGGCGCCGGTGATGAGGCGGCCGCTGCGCTCGAGGCCCTCGGCGACGGCGCGCGTGTTGTCCCCCGTGCGCGCGTACTCCTCCTGTATGCGGCTGAGGAGCAGGACCTCGTAGTCCATCGAGAGCCCGAACACGGTGCAGAAGAGGATCACCGGGAGCGTGGGGTCGAGCGGCGCCGGCGTGAAGCCGAGCTGCTGCGACAGGTTCCCCTGCTGGAAGATCCACACGAGCGCGCCGAACGACGTCGCGATCGACAGCAGGTTCATGACGACCGCCTTCAGCGGCAGGACGACCGACCCGAGGAGGAGGAAGAGGACGCCGTACGTCGCGATCATCACGAACGCCACCGCTACCGGGGTACGCCCCACGATGAACTCGACGACGTCGATGTCGAACGCGGTGAGGCCGGTGACGAGGAGCTCCTGCGCGCCGGCGGGCCGCGCCACGGCGCGGATGTCGCGCACGAGCTGCTGCGCGCGATCGGACAGCTTCGGCTCGGCCGTGAGGACGCTGAAGACGGCGATGTTCTTGCCGACGGCCTGCTCGAGGGCGGACCTGAGCGGCGGCGGCAGCTGGTCGCGTAAGGCGTAGATCTGCTTGTACTGCTGCGCGGTGATCGGCCCCGCCGCCGGGAGGCCGAGCGCGCGCGGGTCGAGCCCGAACGGGCTCTCGACGGTGAGGACGTGCGGCATCTTCGCGAGCTGCTCGTGGAGCGCGACGAGACCGGGGATGCGGTCGCCCGCGAGCGGGTCGCCCGCGTAGCGGACGACGACGGTGACCTGGTTCTTGTCGTACTCCGCGAAGTCGGCGACGAGCATGTCGTACCCGCGGCGCGACTCGGCGTGCTTAGGCAGCATCGTGACGTCGCCGTTCGCCATCCGGATGCTGAGGAACGGCGTCGCCGTGATGAGGATCGCCGCCATCACCGGCACGAGGACCGTCGCCGGGCGGCGCATCACCCACGTCGCTATGTCGTGCCAGAGCCCCGCGCCCTCACGCCCCTGCGGCAGCGGCACCCGCCAGATGTCCACCCTGCGGCCGAGCACCGACAAGAGCGCCGGCAGGAACGTCAGCCCGTAGACGACCGCGAACGCGACGACGACCGCGCCGGCCTGGCCCATCGACGAGAGGAACGTCCCCTCGTAGAAGAGCATCCCCGAGAGGCCGATCGCGACGGTGAGGCCGGAGAACGCGATCGCTCGGCCGGTCGTCGCCATCGCGCGCGCGAGCGCGTCCTCGGTGCTCGAGCCGCGGCGCAGCTCCTCGCGGAAGCGGTTCACGATGAAGAGCGAGTAGTCGATCGCGACGCCGAGGCCGATGAGCGTCACGACGTTGAGCGCGTACTGCGAAACGTCGGTGTAGCGGCTGAGGACGAACGTGCCGGCCACGCCGCCGACGACCGCGAGGATGCCGACGCCGAGCGGGATGAGCGCCGCGACGACGGTGGCGAAGACGAGCACGAGCAGGGCGAGCGCGAGCGGGAGCGAGACGATCTCGGCCCGCTGCAGGTCGCTCTCGAGGATGTCGTTGAAGTCCTTGGTGATCGCGATGTTCCCGGTCGCGGTGACCTCGAGGCTCGAGCTGCGGACCTTGCCGCGCAGCTCCTCGTAGTACTTCTGCGCCTCGCTGATGGGGTCCGGCACGGCGACGACGGCGAGCGCGCGGCGCCCGTCGTTCGAGATGAGCCGCGTCGACGGCGGCGTCGTCTCGTACGGCGTGCGGAGGCTGCGCACGCGCGGGTCCTTCGCGAGGTCGGCGAGGGCGCGCTCGACCTCCGCCTTGAACGCGGCGTCGGTCGCGCGGAGCGTGGGGCTCGAGAAGATGAGGGTGAAGCTCGAGCCGCTCGACTGCGGCAGCTCGTCGCGCATGATCCTCAGCGCGCGGCCGGACTCCGAGGTCTCGATGATCCCGCCGCCCTTGAGCGTGCCGCCCTGCGCCGCGACGTACCCCGTCCCGACGAGGAACGCGAACGAGATCGCGAGCACGGGCCACCGGAAGCGGTGGACGAAGCTTCCCCAGCGAGCGAACACGGACATCCCCCAGCGCGAGCGGCTGTCGGGGTGGAGAGATTCGAACTCTCGACTTTCGCCTCCCAAAGGCGACGCGCTACCAGGCTGCGCTACACCCCGTGCTCGGGCATTGTCTCACCCGACCGCGCCGTCAGTGCGGTCTTCCGCCCGCCCTCTTCCCGTTCCCGCGCTCGGCGGCCTTGTGCTTCGGCGGCGCGGGATCGGCCGCGGCGACGATCTCCTTCTCGCGGAGGATCTCGTCGAGGTCCTCTTCCTCCGCCTCCATGAACTCCTCGCGCGCGCGGGGCACCGCGCGCAGGAGCTCGTCGAGCTTCAGGTTGACCGCCTCCGTCTCCCGCGCCTGCGTGTTCTGGATGACGAAGACCATGACGAAGGTCACGACCGTGGTGACCGTGTTGATGATGAGCATGTGCGTGTCGCTCCAGCCGAGCACCGGCCCGAGCGCGGCCCACACCGCGATGACCAGCGCGGCGGCGGCGATCGCCCAGGGCGATCCGAACCGGTCGGAGGCCCAGCCGGCGAAGCGCGTGAGCGCCTTCCGGACGGGACCGGGTTCGACCTTGCCCGCCCGGAACGAGCCGAAGCGCGCTGACTGGCGGTCGTGGCGGTCGGTCGGCACGCGACGTCCAAGAGCAACGCGCGTGCCGACCGTCACTCCGTCGAGATCGCCTGGTCCACCACCTCGCCCACGGGCCTGATCGCGCGGAACGCGTCGGGCGCGGCGAGCAGCGCGCGCACCTCGTGCGCGGCATCCGCCTGGCCGCTCGCGTCGAGGGCCGCGGCGTACGCGCCGAGGAGCTCGGCGAGGACCACGCGGTCCTCGTCGGCGACGGGCCGGACCGCGACCTTCGCGCCCTTCGCGACGCGGTCGCGGATGGCGGTGTCGTCGAGGCCGCGCGCCGGATCGTGCCGCACGAACACGACGCCGCCCGACATCCCCGAGCAGATCCAGCGGCCCGGGTCACCGAGGATGACCGCGCGGCCGCCGGTCATGTACTCGAACGCGAAGCCGCGGACATCTTCGCCGATCACCACGTCCGCGCCCGACAGTCGGATCCCCGCGCGCGCGTCGGCCCCGCCCTGCACGAGGAAGCGGCCGCGCTGCGCACCGTAGGCGAAGCACTTCCCCACCGAGCCGTCCACCCAGCGCCCCGCGGCGTTGCGCGCCTTCAGCACCGCGACGCTCCCGCCGAGCGCGGTCTTCGCCGCGCCGTCCTGCGCGCCGCCGCTGACCGTGAGCGTGAGTCCCTGCGCGACGTACGCCGCGGCGCCGTTCCCCGCGACGCCGCTCGCCGTGACGGTGTGCTCGTCCGCGGTGGGTCCCTTGAAGATGCGCGTGCGCGCCATCTCGCCCGACGCCGATGTCCCGACGAAGCGGTCGCGCGCGTCGACCTCGGGTCGGGCGCCGTGCACGGGGGCGTGATGTGTTTCCGTGCCAATTTGGTACGGAACCGTGCCGATCTGGTACGGGAACACATCAGCCTCCCGGGAGGATCCCCCGGCCTCCGCGCCGTGGACGGCGCCGACCGAGGCGAGCGCCATGCGCCAGGCACCCTCTTCGAAGGACGTCCCGGCCTCCGTGAGCTCCGCGAGCGCCACCCGGTCGAGACCGCGCGCCTGCACGAGCAGCTCCGCCCGGCCCACGAGGTCCGCGGTCCGCCCGACCCCGAGCTGCGCGGCGATCGCCGCGAGCTCCACGCGCATCGCCTCGAACGCCCGCATGAGGCTCGCGACGGCGCGCTCGAGCTCCTGGGGCTCGAACTTCTTCAGCCCGCGCGCCTGCGCCTCGGCGACGCTCTCGATCTGCGTCGTGATGCCGACGTGGCAGGTGTCGAGCTGGCAGCCGCGGCAGATCGTGCAGCCGAGCGCGACCATCGCGAACGTCGCGAAGCCGCAGCGGTCGGCGCCGAGGCACATGAGCTTCGCCACGTCGAGGGCGCTCTTCACGCCGCCGTCGCACCACAGCTCGACCCGCCCGCGCAGGCCCGACGCGACGAGCGCGCGGTGCGCCTCGGCGACGCCGATCTCCACCGGCAGCCCGGCGCGCCGCAGCGCGTGCATGCGCGCGGCGCCGGTGCCGCCGTCGTAGCCCGACACCGTGACGACGTCGGCACCCGATTTCGCCACCCCGACCGCGATGATCCCGACCTCCGGGGTGACGGGGATCTTCACGATGACCTTCGCACGCGGGTTCACCGTCTTCAGCTCGTGCACGACCTGCGCGAGGTCCTCGATCGAGTAGATGTCGTGGTTGTTCGAGGGCGAGATGAGGTCGATCCCGGGCTTCGCGTTGCGCGCGAGGGCGACCTTCGCCGAGACCTTGCGCGCCGGGAGGTGGCCGCCCTCGCCCGGCTTCGCGCCCTGGCCGATCTTGATCTCGAGCCAGTCGCTCGAGTTCGCGAGCATCGCCGACACGCCGAAGCGGCCGGACGCGATCTGCTGCCCGCGGTTCCGCGGGTACCGCCCGAGGAGGTCGGGCAGCTCGCCGCCCTCGCCGTTGATGCACAGCATGTCCATGCGGTACGCGGCCTCGGGGTACGCGCGGTACGCCGTCTCGCCCTGCGAGCCGAACGACATCGACGAGATGTACATGGGCATCGAGTGCCCGCCCGCGCGGGTGTCGGCGAGCGCGTCCGTCCCGTCCGCGACGCCGCCCTCGAGCCCGCGCAGGTCCCAGAGGTGGCGGAGCGACACGGGGTGCTCGAGCTCGATCTCGAGGAGGCGCTCGGCGTACGCACGGTACGGCGCCTCGCCGTTCGCCACGGCGAGCGCGGCCTTCCACACGCGCGGGTAGATGCGGAACGGCGGCTCGAGCCGCGCCGGCGCGCGCTCGCGCAGCATGGACGCGCGCGCCAGCCCGTCCTCCGCGATGCGCTCCCACGTGAGGCCGGTGCCGGCCTCGGCGCAGAAGGTGCGGATGCCGAGGAGGCGCGCCACGTCGGGCGCGACGCCGATGGCGGAGAAGAGGCGACCGTAGCCGCGCGCCTCGTGGATGCCGAGCGTGGAGATGACCTTCTCGATCCCCTTGCGCAGCGCCTCGACGAGGTTCGGGAGCGCGTCGGGGTCCTCCTGCGCGAGCGCGTGCTCGAGGAGGAGGTACGGATGCGCGGCGTCGGCCCCGAGCCCGAGCGCGACGACGACGTCGTGCAGGTTGCGCAGGCTCCCCGCCGACACGATGAGCGCGCACTCGCGCCGCAGCGCGTCGCCGCCCGCCGACGCCTCGACGAGCGCGCGATGGACGGCGGCGACGACGAGGAGCGGGTCGATCCACGCGCGGCCTTCCGCCACGACGCCGCGGTCCTGGACGATCACGAGCTTCGCGCCGCGCCGCACGCCGCGGCACGCCGACGCCGCGATCCGGGCGAGCGCGTCGCGGGGGTGCTCCTCCCAGTCGCGGTCCGCCTCGAGCACCACCGGCCCGCGCGCGTAGCGGTCGCCGAACCACGCGGCCACGTCCTCGAGGATCCACGTCCCCTGCTTCCGCGCGGTCTCGCGGTGGTCGGCGCCGCGGAGCCCCGTCTCCGGCGCGTGCCCGCCGAGGAGGATCGGCTGCCGCAGCTCGATCCACTCGCGCGGCGCGGCGCGGCCGCCGAGCGACGGCCGCGGCCCGAGGAGCGCGCGCGTGGAGAAGTGCTCGATCTCGCGCTCGCGGTCGATCGCGGGGTTCGTGACGACGGCGACGGTCTCGTGGATGTGGTCGGCGAGGTTCGCGCGCCGCTCCGAGAGCGCCCCGAGCGGTCCGTCGTAGCCGAGCGAGCCGATCGGCTCGTTCGCCGTCTCGGTCATGGCCTTCGCCATGCGCACGTCGTCGGGCTCCCAGCCGAACGCCGCGAACTGCGCCTCGCGACGGAGCGTGACGTCCTCGAGCTCGTCGGGCGGCGTGCCGACCTCCCATCGCCCGATGCCCCGGCCGCGGCGGCCCAGCGGCGGCGCGTCGGCCGGCCCGCCCGTCTCGATGCGGTCGCGCAGTCCCGCGGCGCGGATGCCGCGCTCACGCCGTGCCTCGAGGAAGCGCTCCCGGACCGCGTCGTGGTCGAGGAGCAGCCATCCCTCGGGCGTGCGCCGCAGCGCGGCGCGCTCGCCGGGACCGAGGGGACGCGGGTCGCGCACGTACCTCGCGAGCGGCACGAAGCCGCGCTCGCTCGCGAACACGTGCTCGTCGGGCGTCTCGACGTGCCACAGCGGGCGGAGACCGAGCGCGTCGACGCTGAAGAGGCACGTGTCCCCCACCCGGGCGAGGATCGCCGCGGGCCCCTGCGCGAACGGCCCGAACGCTGCGCGCGCGTGCATGTACGCGTCCTGGGCCTCGCCGGGCATGCGCTTCACCTCGTTCACGATCGGCGGGAACAGCAGCTCGATCGCTTCGACGAGCGTGAGGCCGAAGCGGTTCACGAGGCCGCGCACGATCGCGTCGACGTCCTGCGAGTCGCTGCCGTCGCGCGACAGCGGCAGCCGGAGCATCCGCGCCTCGCCGCGGAGGCGCTCGATCGTGTTGATCTCGCCGTTGTGCGCGATCGCGGCGAACGGCTGGACGCGCTCGAACGACGTGGCCGTGTTCGTCGCATAGCGGTTGTGCCCGAAGGCCATCGACGTCGCGAAGCGCGGATCGGCGAGATCCTCGAACGCGGACGCGAGCTGTTGCGCGTCGCCGCGCAGCTTGTACACGGCGCTGCGCCGCGAGAGGCTCACGACCGTCGCCGTCGTCGTGCGCTCGACGTCGTACCACGCCTGGTGCAGCCGGCTCGCGCCCGAGGACTGCGACCCGCCGACCCACAGGCCGATCTGCCAGAACCGCGGCGCGCCTGCACGACCGCGCGGTCCGAGCGCGGAGGGATCGAGGCCGCTGTGCCGCTCCGCGAGGATCCGCAGCCCGTGGCGCCGCAGGATCCGGCGCACGGCCTCTTCCTCGATCTCGTCGCCCTGCGGCGGCACGAACAGGTGCGCGACCCCGAAGTGCGGATCGTGCGCGCGGTCATCGACGTGGTCGGCCCAGAGCGCCCGCGGGATGTCGGTCAGGAGGCCGGCGCCGTCACCCTCCCCGTCGACGGTCCCCGACCGGTGATGAAGGCACACCAGGCCGTGGATCGCGAGGTCGAGCAGGTCGCGCGTGGGCCGCCCGTCCTTGCGGGCCATTGCCACGAGCGCGCAGGCGTCGTGCTCCTCGACCACGCTCGACCTCTTTTCCTCTCGGCAGTCGCGCTTCGCGCGCTGCCTCTAGCCGCCGGAGCCCGGAAACGCGAAAGCCTCCGGTCCTTCTCTCCGGAGGCTTGTCGGATCGCCCTGGGATCCTGCGACCGCGACCTAGCCTCGTACCTCCGCTGCTGCGGCGGTCGCGATGGCCCGGGTAGCGGCTGCGGCGTTCACCCGGGCGGAACGTAGCGGCAGCCGTGGGTCCCGCACAAGTGGCGGGACCGTTGCGGTTCGGTGCCGGGCTAGGAGACGGCGGCCGGCGTCGCGATCTCGACACGGTCGCCGACGCGCGCGGGGGCGTCTGCGGTGACGACGGTGCAATCCGCACCGCGCCGGCCGAGGAGCGACTGCCGGAAGACCTCGACGTCCTCCGCCCCGTTCAGATCGCCGATGTGCGTGCACGGCTGCGCCTCGCCGTTGACGCGCAGGGTGATGCCACCGATGCGCAAGTGCGTGCCGGGCTCGAGCGTCGTCACGCTGCGCACGCCCTCGATCGTGATCTGCTCGCGCAGGTCGCCTGGCGCGAGACCGAGGTCGTCGAGCGTGGACCGGTCGACCACGAGGACGGACCGCGTCTCCTTGTCGACGTGGCGGTCGCCTTCGATCCCCCCGCCGACGCGTCCGGTGACGGCGTCGACCGGCTTCGGCCGGGAGCCGCGAGCGCCCTTGAGGTGGAGTGCGATCACCTTCGCCGTCATGCGGCGCCAGTCTCCCACACTGGCGTGACGCGCATCTGGCCGGATCGTCGGCGGCGAGGAGCTCGCGCCGCGTCGGACGGCGAAGAGCGTGCGCAAGGTGAACGGGAACGCCACCGTGACGGATGGCCCGTTCATCGAGGCGAAGGAGACGATCGGCGGGTTCGCGCTGCTCGACGTGCCTGACGAGGCGACCGCGCTCCGGATGCTGAAGGAGTGTCCGTTCCGGGCGCTCGAGCTGCGGCGCGTCGTGCAGGAGGGAGAGCGGCCGTGAGGTGCACGCTCATGTTCGTCGGCGACGAGAGCGCGGAGGCGGCCCTCGACCCCGCCGAGCGCCGTCGGATGTACGAGGCCATCGGCACGTGGTGGGGGGAGCGCGCGGCCGCCGGACGGATCCTGGACGGCAAGGAGCTCGGGCCGACCGCGACCGCAACGACGATCCGGAAGCGCGGCGGGAAGGTCACCGTGAGCGACGGTCCGTTCATCGAGTCCAAGGAGGCGCTCGGCGGCTTCGCGATCGTCGACGTGCCCGACCTCGATGCCGCGATCGAGCTGGCGAAGGGCTGGCCCGTGCTCGAGACGATCGAGGTCCGTCCCGTCGTCGAGGAGCGCGACGAGAGCAGCCAGCCGGAGGGCTGACGACCGCAACGAGCGGGACCGCTTCCGCGATCGACCGCGCGTTCCGCGAGGAGGAGGCGATCGTCGCGGCGCTGGAGCGCTGGCCGCGCGAAGGCATCCCCGACGCTCCCGGGGCATGGCTGCTGACGGTCGCGCGGCGGAAGGGCATCGACCGCATGCGGCGCGAGGCGCGCTACCAGGACAAGCTCGCGCTGCTCGAGGAGGCGCCGACGCGGATGCCGACCGCGAGGGACGAGCGTCTCGACCTCATCTTCATGTGCTGCCATCCGGCGCTCGCCCGCGACGCGCGGATCGCGCTCACGCTCCGGTCCGTCCTCGGCCTGACGACCGCGGAGATCGCTCGCGCGTTCCTCACGTCCGAGTCGACGCTGGCACAGCGGATCGTGCGCGCGAAGCGCAAGATCGTGGACGCGCGGATCGCGCTGCGGCGACCCGAGCCGACGGAGCTCGTCGACCGTCTCGACCAGGCGCTCGCGGTCGTGTACCTCGTCTTCAACGAGGGCTACCTCGCGACCGGCGGACCGGGGCCGGCCCGACGTGACCTCATGCTCGAGGCGGACCGGCTCGCGTCCGAGTTCGCGCGCGCGCTGCCGGATCAGCCGGACGCGCTCGGCCTCCTCGCGATGATCCACCTGCACCTGGCGCGGGCCGATTCGCGCTTCGACGAGCGCGGCCGGATGATCCTGCTCGAGGATCAGGACCGCTCACGCTGGGACCGCGCGCGGATCGCCGATGCCGTCCGGCTGCTGGATCGCGCCGGCGCGATGAAGCAGCCTGGGCCGTATCAGGTCCAGGCCGCGATCGCCGCGCTCCACGCGGAAGCGCCCTCGTGGTCCGCGACCGACTGGCCGCGGATCCGGCGCCTCTACGACGCGCTCGTCGCCATGACCGGCTCGCCGGTGGTCCGGCTCAACCGCGCGATCGCGCTGCGCGAGGTCGCGGGCGCGGAAGCCGCGCCACGGGAGGCCGACGGGCTCGCGGCCGGCCTCGACCGGTACCACCTCCTCCACGCGACGCGCGCGGAGCTCCTGCGCGACCTCGGCCGCCGCGACGAGGCGCACGAGGCCGATCGCCGCGCGCTCGAGCTGACGGAGAACCCCGCGGAGCGGGCGCTGCTCGAGGAGCGGATCGCGTCGGCGGAGACCTAGCGCGGCTCCGCGCCGAGGTGCGCGCGGAGCTTCGCGACGGCGAGGCCGCGGTGCGAGAGCGCGTCCTTCTCCTCCGGCGAGAGCTCGGCCATCGTGCGGCCGTCGCCGCCGACGACGAACACGGGGTCGTAGCCGAAGCCCCACCCCTCATGCCCGTACCGCGGGGCCCGCGCGATCTCGCCGCGCACGATCCCCTCGAACAGCTCGGTCGGCCCGCCCGGGTGCGCGAGCGCGAGGACGCACACGAAGCGCGCGTCGCGCTGCGGCGCCTCCTCGAGGAGCGCGAGGAGCTTCGCGTTGCGGTCCTCCGCCGTCGCGCGCTCGCCGAGGTAGCGGCGGCTGCGAACGCCGGGCGCGCCGCCGAGGGCGTCGACCTCGAGCCCGGAGTCGTCGGCGATCGTCGCGAGGCCGGTGGCCGCGGCGTACGCCTCGGCCTTGGCGCGCGCGTTCGCGGCGTACGTGTCGTGGTCCTCGGCGGGCTCGGGCGGGACGGGGACGAGCTCGTCCGCGCCGATGACGCGCAGCGGGAGCCCCGCGAGCATCCGCCGGTACTCCGCGATCTTGCCCGCGTTCCCGCTGCCGATGAGGAGGGTGCGGATCAAAAGGTGGAGACGGCCTGCTTCTGCGCCTCGACGAGGTCGGCGATGCCCTTCATCGAGAGCGCGAGGATGCGGTCGAAGTCCTCGCGCGAGAACGGGCGCTGCTCGGCCGTGCCCTGCACCTCGATGAGCGCGCCCGCGTCGGTCGCGACGACGTTCACGTCGGCGTCGGCGATCGAGTCCTCGGCGTACGGGAGGTCGAGGACGAGCGCGCCGTTCACGAACCCGGCCGACACCGCGGCGACGTGGCGCCGCACCGGCCGCGGCGTGAAGTGGCGGAGGGCGTGCTGCAGCGCGACCCACCCGCCGGTGATCGCGGCGGTGCGCGTGCCGCCGTCGGCCTGGATGACCTCGCAGTCGACGATGACGCCGCGCGAGCCGAGCAGCTTCAGGTCGACCGCCGCGCGCAGCGCGCGGCCGACGAGGCGCTGGATCTCGAACGTGCGACCGCCGGGCCGTCCCGAGAGGCTCTCGCGCTGGCTGCGCTCGGGCGTCGAGCGCGGCAGCATCGCGTACTCCGCGGTCACCCAGCCCGTGCCCTTCCCCTCGAGGTGCCGCGGGACGCGGTCCTCGACGGTCGCGAGGCAGAGGACCTGCGTGTCGCCGAACGAGATGCGGCACGAGCCCTCGGCGAACTTCGACACGCCGACCTCGATGCGCGCCGGCCGCAGCGCGTCGTACGCGCGGCCGTCGGGACGCTGGTACGGCTTGCTCATGGCTTCCCCTCCCCGCGCGTCTCGCCGTCCTTGACGCGCTCCCACTGCGCGAGCACCTGCTCGGTCGTCAGACCGCGCGGCCCCGCCGGGTCGAACACGTGGGGGTGGCGGCGCACAAGCTTCTCCGCGAGCCCCCGCGCGACGTCGGCGAGGTCGAACCGGCCGCCTTCGCGCGCGAGCTGCGCGTGGATGACGACCTGGAAGAGGAGGTCGCCGAGCTCCTCGCGGAGCTTCGCCGCGTCACCCGAGTCGATCGCCTCGGCCACCTCGTTCGCCTCCTCGATGGCGAACGGCCGGAGCGACGCGTGCGTCTGCTCGCGGTCCCACGGGCATCCGCCCGGCGCGCGGAGGCGGCCGGCCACGCGCGCGACCTCGGCGACCGCTTCGCCCATGCGGGCGAAGTCGTCGCTAATCGATCCCAAGGCCGGGGAGGAGCTTCCGGACCTCGTACGCCTTCTTCTGGCGCACGAGCCAGTACTGGTAGGCGTTCTGCTTCATCTTCGTCTTCTGGTCCTCGGTGACCTCGCGCGCGGCGTCCTTCTCGAGCACCTTGAAGATCGTCCAGTCCTTCGCCGACGCGACCGGCTCGGTGAGCTTGCCGACCTCGGCCCCGAACACCGCCTTCTCGGCCTCGACGTTCACGAGCATCCCGCGCGTGAACCAGCCGAGCTCGCCGCCCTTCTCGCGTGTCTCGATGTCGTCGCTGTACGTCTCCACGACCTCGGCGAAGTCCTTGCCCTTGTCGAGCTCGTCGCGGACCTGTGACTGCTTCTTGATCGCGTCGCTGAATCCCTGGAAGTTGCCGCTCGTGAGCGACGGGACGAGCACGAGCACGTGCGCGATGCGGACCTGCTCCGCCCTGCCCGTCGCGAGCGCGTCGACCTGGCGGCGCTCGAGCTCCTTGCGCAGGACCTCGTAGCGCGCCTGGCGGCGGAGCTCCTCAGCGGTGAAGCCGTACGAGCGGTAGCGCTTCACGACGTCGGTGTCCGCGGGCGCGCGCTTCTCGGTCACCTGGACGACGTGGAAGCCGAACCGCGTGCGCACGGGGTCCGAGATCTGGCCGATCGCGAGCGTGCGGATGGCCGTCTCGAACTCGGTGACGTACGAGCCGCGGCCGGCGTAGCCGAGCTCGCCGCCCGAGTCCTTCGTGCCGGGGTCGTCGGAGCGCTCCGCGGCGATGCGGTTCCAGAGCGCCTGGTCCATCGGCGCCTCGCGCAGCTCGTTGGCGATCGCGCGCGCCTTCGCGCGCGCGGTCGCCTCGGCCGCGTCCTTCTCCTCGTCCTTCAGGCCGTCGGGGAGCTTCACGAGGACGTGGCGCACCTTGAACTCGCCGAACTCGATCTCGTACTGCTGGTCGATCTGCGCCCGCGAGACGGTGATGCCCGCCTCGCGCGCCGCGCGGTCGAGCACGTGCTGCTCGACGACGCGCTCGAGCGCGAGCTCCTGGTAGCTGTTCTTCACGCGCTCGAGCTGCGGGTCGTTCTCGAAGCCCGGCGGTACGCCGTAGTCGACGTACAGCCGGACGTACTCGTAGTTCAGCTGGCCCTGGTACTCGCGGCGCGGGATCTGGAGGCCGGAGACCTCGGCGACGCGCGTGAGGTTCGCCTGGTAGTAGCGGTCCGACATCGCCCAGGCCGCGAGGCCGAGGACGAACACCAGGACCGCGGTGAAGATCGTGACGATGACCGCCTGCTGGCGGCGCTCGCGCTGCGAGCGCGACATGCGCTGCCGGTATGTGAGGCGCGGAAGCGGGACGCGCCGAGCCAAAGAGCGATCCTCCGTGGAGTTGTCTCGACCGCGGGTGCGGTCGCTGGGTCCCTCTGAGGAAGTCTAGGGCGCGCGCAGGGCCCGGTGGCCGTCCCCCGGTGTGTGCTCGGGAGCGGGATGTGAATCCGTCGCTCTTCGCGTCACCGCTGTCGCGAGAACAGACGGACCCGCATACCGACCCCGGAGGACCCCCGGCACGGCTCTCCCGCCTCGGCGCTCAGGTGACGCTGCGGTACACCACCAGCGTCTCCCGCGCCGCGCGGTCCCAGGAGAACAGCGAAGAACGGTGTGGGGCGCGCGACCGCAGCTCGGTCGCGACCGCCGGTGACGAGAGGTACGTGACGAGCGCGTCGCCGAGCGCGTCGGGCTCGCTCGCTTCGACGAGCAGGCCGGCGTCCCCCACCACCTCCTCGACGGCGCCCGCGCGGTATCCGACCACCGGGGTCCCCGCCGCGAGCGACTCGAGCGGCGTGAGCCCGAAGCCCTCGAGCAGCGCGGCGTGCAGCAGGCACTCGGCCCCCGCGTACAGCGCCGCGAGCGTGGCGTCGTCCACGAACCCGGTCACGACGGCGCGGTCGCGCGGGGCGCGGGTCCGCGCGAGCGCGTTGCGCAGGTACGCCGCGAGCTTGCCCATGTCGCCGGCGATGACGAGGCGCAGCGCGGGGTCGCTCTCCGCCGCGCGCGCGAACGCCGCGAGGAGCCCGTCCATGTTCTTGCGCGGGTCGAACTGGCCCACGTACAGGACGTAGCGCTCGGGCACGGCGAAGCGATCGCGCACGATGCGCCTCGCCTCGTCGCGCGGCGGGGCCGCGAATGACATGTCGACCGCCTCCGGGATCACGTGGACGCGCTCCGGCCGGATGCGCAGCCGCTCGACCGCGTCGCGCGCGGTCGCGTGCGACGGCGCGATGACCGCGTCGGCGCGCTGCGCGAGCGCGTACTGCCACATGTGCCCGACGCGCGCGTGCGGCAGGCGGAGGTAGTGCTCGGGCCAGCGCAGGGGCGCGAGGTCGTGCAGCGTCACGACGGTCCGCGCGCGCGCGGCGAGGGGCAGCCCGAGCTGCACCGAGTGGTACACGTCGGCCCCGCGCCAGCCGATCTCGAGCGGCAGCAGGAGCGCGTCGAGCGCGAGCATCGAGAGCTCGGGCCGGCGCAGGCGCGCGACCGCGACCTCGCGGTGCGGCGGGAGCGGCTGCGCGTCCGCGCGCGGGAACGTCGCGAGGCGCAGGAGCGTCCAGTCCACCTCGCGCGGCGCGATGCGCGCGAACGCGGCCAGGAGGTTGCGCGAGTAGCGGCCGATGCCGCGGGTCCGGCTGACGGTCTGCAGGTGCCTGGCGTCGAAGATGACACGCATCGCGCACGTACTATCCGCCCTGCGTGATCTCGGTCGTCGTACCCACGTACAACGAGGCCGCGACGATCCCGAAGCTCGCCGACCGGCTCGCCCGGGCGATGGGCCCGCGCCCGTGGGAGCTGGTGGTCGTCGATGACGGATCGCCCGACGGCACCGCGGACGTCGCGCAGGCGCTCGCGCCCGCCGTTCCCGTCCGCGTCGTGCGCCGCAGCGGCAAGCTCGGCCTCGCGACGGCGGTCATGGCGGGCTTCGACGCCGCGCGGGGCGACACCCTCGTCGTCATGGACGCCGACCTCTCGCATCCGCCCGAGGTCGTGCCGCGCCTGGTCGACGCGGTCCGCGACGACGGCGAGCTCGCCGTCGGCAGCCGGTACGTGAGCGGGGGCGGCACGGCGGACTGGCCGCTGCGCCGGCGCATCGTCTCGCGCGTCGCGTGCCTCATGGGCAGCGCGCTCGTCCCGGTCCGCGACGCGACGAGCGGGTTCTTCGCGCTGCGGCGCTCGGTCATCGACGGCGTGCGCCTCGACCCCATCGGGTTCAAGATCGGCTTCGAGGTCGTCGCGCGCGGCCGCTACACGCGGGTCGTCGAGGTGCCGTACACGTTCCGGGACCGCGAGGCGGGCCAGTCGAAGTTCGGGAAGCGTGAGGTGCTGAGCTACCTCATCCAGCTCGCGAAGGTCGCGCGCGACAGGGTCGCGGGGAAGCTCCGGTGAGCGAGAGAGGGCAGATCGGGCTCCAGTTCGGGATCGTGCTGCTCGTCGTCGCCGCGGCGGTGTACGGGATCGTCTCGAGCGCGCAGGCGCGGCCCCCCGAGATCGTCACCGTCCCGGCCGGGCCGGACCCGAGCCTCGTCGCGCAGACGGTGCGGAGCGCGCGCCCCGCGCCCACGCCGACCGAGGCGCCGACCCCCGTCGCGACCGCGTCCCCCGCGCCGACGCCCACGCGGAAGCCGATGACCATCACCCCGTACACCTGCATCGACCGCCCGTGCACCGGCGTGCACCTCGGCGCGGGGTGGACCGTCCTCGCCCCGTTCGACGGCCGCGTCGAGATCCACGTCTACCAGTTCCTCGACGGGCAGCCGCGGGAGTTCACCGACATCGCGGGGGTCGCGAAGTACCCCTACGTCGAGGTGTACGCCCCCGACGGCCGCCGCATGCGCTACCGCCCCGGAGCGCTCGGCACGGCGACGGAGCTCGTCGCGAAGGAGGGCTCGATCCGCGCGGGCGATGACCTCTTCCGCGTCGCGAGCGAGGGCCCGGCGTCGTGGCGCGAGTTCTACGACCGGAACGTCACCTTCGACATCGTCGTGTCGCTCACGAGCGCGGCGGGCGCCGACCTCGACGCGTCGCCGCTCATCAAGGTGCGCTGATCAGCCCGATCGCCATCCAGTAGGGCACGGCCGCCGCGATGGCGGCGAGCCTGACGGCCGCGAGGGCGATCCCCATCCGCATCCCCTGCGCGTCGGTGAACGACTCGCCGCGCGTCGCGTCCCGGAGCAGCAGGTACTCGAGGCCCTGGTACGGGAACACCCACGTGTTCGCCGCGAGGAGGACGGTGACGCCGGCGACCCACGGCGAGATGCCGAGCGCGGGCGCCGCGGGCATCGCGACGAGGCTCATGAGGAGCATCGCCGGCCGGCTCGGCAGGACGAAGCGCACGAGGAACACGGCGACGGCGAGGCCGACGACGACCACGCCGGGATGTCCCGCCGCCGGTGCGAGCGGCGCGAGGGTCGCGCCGAGCCAGCGGCCGACGCCGGCCTGCTGCAGCACCGGGCCGGAGCCGAGGAGCACGCCGAGGAAGAGGAGGAACGGCCAGTCCACCGACTCGCGGAAGCCGTCGCGGCCGAGCACGCCCGCGACGACGACGAGCGTCGACGTCGCGAGCCACGCGGCTTCGATGCGCAGCAGCGCTGGAGGAGGAGGCCCGCGACGAGGACGGCGACCGCGACGAGCGTCGCGCGCTCCGGCCGCGAGAGCCCGCCCATGACGCGCAGCTGCCGCTGCAGCGCCTCGCCCGAGAACGCCGCGCCGCGCTCGGCCGGGAAGAGGACCCGCACCGCGAGCAGGCCGCCGGCGGCGGACACCGCGAGCGGGACGAGCGACGCCGCGAGCCACCCCGTCCACGCGAACGCCCCGCGCTCGTCCGGAGGCAGGAGCTCGTAGACGAAGGAGTTCGTGGCGAAGCCGGTGAGGAAGTGGTTCGAGAAGTACCAGGAGCCGATGAGACCGGCGAACGCGATGGCGGCGCTGCCCGCGCTGCGCTGTGCCTGGCCGAGCGCGACGCGCAGCTCCGCCGTCACCGGCGCGATCGCGGCGACGCGCGCGACGCTCTGCGGGACGAACGGGGTGAGGACGAGGCCGCCGACGATGAGTGCGTCGCCGGGAACGCGCGCAGGAGGAAGAGGCCCGCGCGGAAGAGCAGCCCGGTCCGCGCCATCGCGCCGGCGATCGAGAGCGCGGCGAGCGCGAGGATCCACGTGGACGTCGCGAAGCCGCCGAACGCGGCGGCGAGCGTGCCCGCGCCGGCGATCCCCCACGCCGTCGCGAGCGCGAAGGCGACGACGAGGTCGGGGACGGGGTCGAACAGCCACGCGATCGTCGCGCCGAGGGTCGTCAGGAGCGCGTGCCACCCGCGCTCGT
>Ga0194131_10005219_pt1 | contig 18927 bp, 17 predicted proteins | sample TA2KigO120mmetaG_FD_148631 | JGI IMG/M metagenome (GOLD analysis project Ga0194131, IMG submission 148631) | Freshwater microbial communities from Lake Tanganyika, Tanzania - TA2015053 Kigoma Offshore 120m | ecosystem: Environmental > Aquatic > Freshwater > Lake | place: Tanzania: Lake... | reverse complement strand
CGCTCGCCCGGCGCCGGCGCGGCGGTCGCGCTCGTAGAGCGCCATCACGATGCCGAGCGCGTTGAAGATCCCCGTCAGGTAGTCGGACACGATGATGCCAGGGCGCACCGGGGGGCGGTCCTTGTAGCCGGTGAGGTGCAGCAGCCCGCCCATCGCGATGCCGTTGCGGTCGAGGCCGGGGCGGTCACGGTACGGGCCACTCTGACCGTAGACGCTGACGCGCGACACGACGAGCTCCGGGTTGACCTTCCGCAGCAGGTCAGGCCCGACGTTCCAGCCTTCGAGCGTGCCGGGCTGGAAGTTCTCGAGCAGCACGTCCGATGCGGCCGCGAGCCGCTTCAGCAGCTCCTGCCCGGCGGGCTTGCGGAGGTCGAGCGTGATCGACTTCTTGTTTCGCCCCTCGACCGCCCACCACAGCGAGTAGCCGTCCTCGAACGGGCCGATCGTGCGCATGAAGTCGCCGACGCCGGGCTGCTCGACCTTGATGACCTCGGCGCCGAAGTCGGCGAGCAACGTCGCCGCGAACGGGGCCGCGATGCGCGTGCCGAGGTCGAGGACGCGGATGCCGTCGAGCGGCGGCGCGACGGCCTGCGTCCGCGCTCGCGCCGCCGCGGGCGCGACCCGCTTCGGCACGGGCTTCGCCGCGCGCACCCGCGGCGCGACCCTCGCGGACACGGCCGGCGCCGGGTTCTTCGCGGCGCGCTTGGCCGCCACCTTCGCCGCCCGCCTCACCGGGGCAGCCCGAGCACCCGCTGCGCGATGATGTTGCGCTGCACCTCGCTCGTCCCGGCGAAGATCGAAGCCGCGCGGTAGTAGAGCCAGGACTCGGCCAGGCGGCCGCGGGTCGGGGCGTCGGAGCCGCGCAGCGCCGCCCGCGGGCCGAGGGCGCGCATCACCGTGTCGTGCATGCGCTGGCTCATCTCGCTCCAGTAGAGCTTGATGAACGAGCTTTCCGGACCGAGCGGCTCGCCGCGCACGAGGCGCGTCAGTGTGCGCCAGTTGTTGAGCTTGGCGATCTCGACCTCGATCGCGGCTGCGGCGACGCTCTGGCGGAGATCGCTCTCGCCGGCCCGCTCGCGCTCGCGCGCCACGCGAACCAGGTCCTCGAGCAGCATGCGGTGGATGACGAGCTGGCGCGGCGACGTGCCACGCTCGTGCGCGAGCGTGGTCTGCGCGATCTCCCAGCCCCGGCCCTCCTCGCCGACGAGGTTCGCGACCGGCACGCGCACGTCGTCGAGGAACACCTCGTTGAACTCCGAGCTGCCGGTCATCTGGCGCAGCGGCCGCACCTCGACGCCGGGCGCGTGCATGTCGACGATCACGTACGAGATGCCGCGCGCCTTCGCGGAGCCCGGGTCCGTTCGCGCGATGAGGATGCCGAAGTCCGCGTACTGTGCCCAGCTCGTCCAGACCTTCTGGCCGGTCACGCGGTAGACGTCGCCGTCGCGCACGGCCACCGTGCGCAGCGCCGTCAGGTCGGATCCCGCGCCCGGCTCGGAGAACAGCTGACACCAGACGTCCTCGCAGGTGAGGATGCGCGCGAGGTAGCGGTCCTTCTGGGCGCCTGTGCCGTGCTTCATCAGCGACGGCCCGACGAGGTTGACGCCGATCCGGTTGATCACCTCCGGCGCCCGCGCGCGCGCCATCTCCTCCTGGAAGATGTAGCTCGCCTCGGCCCCCGCGCCGCGTCCGCCGTAGGCCTCCGGCCAGTGCACGCCGACCCAGCGGTCGCGGGCGAGCTTCGCCTGCCAGTCGCGCAGGAACGAGAACTCCTCGTCGAGGCTCGCGAATTCGACGGCGTCGCCGGTCGTGAACGCCGCGGGCACGTTGTCCGCGAGCCAGCTGCGAAGCTCGGCGCGCATCTCCTCCGCGGCGGTCGAGAACGTCAGGTCCATGACGGCGGCGACTGTACCGGGGTGACGCGCGGCGCCGCAACCGTGCGCGAGACGGGCACGGTCGGGACCGGCCCCCGCACGCGCTCGTCACCGCTCGGGGCGGCGTGCTAGCGAGGTCCCCGTGAGCCAGGCCGGCGTGCCAGCGAGGTCCCGGTGAGCCGGGGCGACACGCAGCACGAGTCGATCGCGGTGCACGTGACGACCGTGCAGCACGAGTCGATCGCGGTGCACGTGACGACCGTGCAGCACGAGTCGATCGCGGTGCACGTGACGACCGTGCAGCACGAGCTCGACTCGCTCGACCCCGCACCGTTCCGCGAGCGCGACCTCGACCCGAAGGTGGAGCACTACATCGTCGGCTGGGCGCGCGAGATGCCGCCACGCCGTCCGCTGGAGCTGGTCGTCCACCTGGACCAGGCGGCCAGCGGCGACGCGGATCTGCTGCAGCACGCCGTGCGCGAGTACTTTCAGCAGCGGGCCGTCGCCGAGCGGCGCGCCATGCGCCACCTGCTGCACATCGGCCGCGTCAGCCTGGCGATCGGCCTGGCCGTGCTCGCGATCGCGATGGTGCTCGGCGATCTCCTCTCGGTCCTCGTCGGCCGCTACGCGTACGGTGAGATCATCGCCCACAGCTGCTCATCGGCGGCTGGGTGGCGCTGTGGCGGCCGCTGGAGATCTTCCTCAACGACTGGTGGCCCATCCGCGGCGATGCGCGGCTGTACGACCGGCTGAGCGCGATGCCGGTGCGCGTCGTGGACACGACGGACCACGAGCGCGCCCCGGCCCCCCGTCACGTCGATTGACTCCCGGTTCGCTCGACACCCCGCTCGAGCGCTCCTGCGGTGCCGTCAGAGCCCGTCGCGGTAGTCGGTCTCGACCGCCGAATCGATCACCTCGGCGAGCTTGTCGTCGCCGCCGGTGCGGCGCGCGAACATCTGGCCGAACGACACCCGCACGCGATGCGTCCACGAGTCGGGCTGCCAGAGTCTCGCACGCAGGAACGCCTTGCCACAGTGGAAGAAGCACTGATCGACGTGCACGCGGATCGCGAGCAGGGCCGGCTTGCCGCGCGCCGCGAGTCGCTGCATCAGCGCGGGATCGTGCGTCAGCTCGGCGCGGCCGTTCACCCGCACGGTCTCGTTCGTGCCGGGAACGACGAACAGGACGCTGACGTGCTCGTTCTCGAGGACGTTGCGGTGGCCGTACACGAGCTTGTTGCCCGTGCGGTCGGGGATGACGATCGTGCGCTCGTCCTCGACCAGCACGAAGCCCGGCTCGTCGCCCTTCGGCGAGGTGTCGAGGTTGCCCGCGGCGTCGGTCGTCGCGAGCACGATGAACGGCGAGCGTGCGATGAAGTCGCGCGCCTCGTCGCCGATCGTCGCCTCGACCTTCATCTCCATCGCCGGGTTCGACTCGCCGATGACCGCGCGCAGCCCGGCGAGGTCGGTGATGCGGTGGCGATCGTTGCTCGTGCTCATCGCGCCTCCGGATCCCGGACGTCTCCCATGACGGCGGCGCCAAGTCCACCGCGGCGCCTCGACACGGCCGCGCAGAGCGAAGCCGGTGCCGACGTCAGCCGTCGACGTCGAGCGCCTCGTTCAGCGGCGCGACGAGGAAGGTCCGGGCGATCGCGTAGACCGTCGGGATCCAGCCGAAGAGCAGCAGCAGCGACGGGGCCCACATGCCGCGCAACGCCATGAGCACGTTGCCGCCGACGGCAACGACCACTCCGAGCAGCGCGCCCCATGCCACTGCGCCGAGCGGAGCGCAGCGCCGCACCCAGACGACGTTCCACGCTCCGAACGCGATCGGCAGCAGGAAGAACGGCGCGTCGGGCACCAGACCGCCCGGCCACAGCAGGGCCAGCAGCGCCCGCCCGGCATAGGGCAGCACCAGGATCGTCCCGGCGAGGGCGGCGCCGACGTGGTACGAGAGAGCCGGGTCGGGGTTCAGACGATCTTCGCGATTTTCCGCTGAACCCGGACGCGGCCCCGCGGGTACCCGATAGCGACGAACGAAAGGACGCTCCATGCTGCTCTCCCTCTTCGCCACCCTCGCCGTCGCCGCCGGCTTCACCGGCACCCGCATGCTGCCGCAGCTGCGCGTGGCGCGCATCGCGACGGTCGCCGTGCCGGTCATCGTCCGCTACCGCCTGCTCCTGCTGCGCGGGGCGGGTGCGTCGCAGGCCGAGTGGGACGCGGCCCACGACCGCGCGGCGAGCGCACTGCACGACCTGGCGATCGCACTCAAGGGCCTGCTGGTGAAGGTCTGCCAGGTGGTCGGCGCACGTGCCGACGTGTTCCCGGCGCCCTTCATCCGGCGCCTCGGGCGCTTCCACGACGCCGTGCCGCCGCGGCCGTACGCCGAGATCCGCGCGCTGATCGAGGGCCAGCTCGGACGCAGGCTCGAGGAGGTGTTCGCGTCGTTCGACGAGACGCCGCTCGGCGCGGCGTCGCTCGCGCAGGTGCACCGCGCGACGCTGCACGACGGCCGCGTCGTCGCGGTGAAGGTCCAGTACGGCGAGATCGCGCGGCTCGCCCGCATCGACCTCGCGGCACTGCGCTTCTTCGTCCGCTTCGCCGACCGCGTCGCGCGCGACGTCGACCTGCGCTCCGTGGTCGAGGAGATCGCGGGCTTCGTCGCCCTCGAGCTCGACTTCGCTCGCGAGGCCGACTCCACCGAGCGCGCGCGCACGCTGCTCGAGGGCGACCCGACGGTGCGCGTGCCGGCCGTCCTGCGCGAGCTGTCGACACCGCGGCTGCTGGTGCTCGAGTACCTCGACGGGACGCGCATCCTCGACCTGGCGGCACTCCGCGCCGGCGGCTTCGACCTCGCCGACGTCGGCCGCGCGGTGGGACGCCTCTACGGGCGCATGGTGTTCGTCGACGGCTTCTTCCAGGGCGACCCGCACCCGGGCAACCTGCTGGTGCTGCGCGACGGCACGATCGGGCTGCTCGACTTCGGGCTGGCGAAGGCCCTGCCGCCGGGCTTCGGACGCGCGATCGCGACGCTGCTGGTGCGCGCGCTCGCAGGCGACGCGCCGGGTGCGCTCGCCGCCGCGCGCCAGGCCGGCTTCAGCGTGCGCGACGACCAGGCGTCGGCGCTGCCCGGCCTCGTGCTCGCGATGCTCGGCGACCGCGACGGCGAGCAGAGCGTCGTGTCGCTGCTCGCGGACTCGCCGCTGGTCGCGATCCCGCCCGACTTCGCGCTGATCGGCCGCGTGATGATCCTTCTGAACGGGCTGTCGCACCAGCTCGCGCCCGGCCGGATGATCGTGCAGCAGGCGCTGCTCGAGGTGGTCGCGCGCGAAGCCGACGTACCGCCCGAGCCAGAGTGGCCGGGCCTGCCGCCGGGCCCCGAGCTGCCGCCGCTGCTGCAGGCGATGCGCTACGTGCAGTGGCCGGGCCCGTTCCTCGAGGAGTGCGCGCGGCGCTTCGGCGACGCGTTCACGGTGCGCCTGCCGGGCCGGCCACCGCTGGTCCTGTTCAGCCACCCCGACGCGATCCGCGACATCTTCACCGGCGACCCCGACGACCTGCACGCCGGCGAGTCGAACGCGGTCCTCGAGCCGCTGCTCGGCCGCCACTCGCTGCTGCTGCTCGACGGCGGCGAGCACCTCCGCGAGCGGCGCCTCGTGCAGCCGCCGTTCCACGGCGAGCGCATGGTCGCGTACGGCGCCGTCATGCAGGACATCGCGCGCCGCGCGATCGACGCCTGGCCGGTCGGACGCGGCTTCGCGATCCAGCCCGAGATGCAGGGCATCACGCTCGACGTGATCCTGCGCACCGTGTTCGGGCTCGACGAAGGTCCGCGCATGACCGCGCTGCGTCGCGAGCTGATCGACCTGCTCGCGGTGTCGTCGAACCCGCAGCTGCTGCTCGCGGCGATTCAGTCCGGCGGCAGCGCTCCGCCGCGCGGCGCCGCCGCCCGTCCGCTCGAGACGCGCAGGCGCGTCGATCAGCTGCTGCTCGCGGAGATCGCGCGCCGGCGCGCGCTGCCGGAGGACGCCCGCACCGACGTCCTGTCGCTGCTGCTCGCGGCGCGCGACGAGGACGGCGCCCCGCTTTCCGACCAGGCGCTGCGCGACGAGCTGGTCACGCTGCTGGTCGCGGGCCACGAGACCACCGCGACGGCGCTGGCGTGGGCGGTGCACCACCTGCTCGTCCACCCCGACGCCCGCGCGCGCCTCGCCGACGAGGTGCGCGGCGTCGACGACCCCCTCGCGCTGTCGCGCCTCGACTGGCTCGACGCGGTGGCGAAGGAGACGCTGCGCCTGACGCCGATCCTGCCGATGGTCGGACGGCGGCTCACGCGCCCGCTCACCATCGGCGGCCACGCGCTGCCGGCCGGAGTCATCGCGGCACCGTCGATCGTGCTCGCGCACCGCCGCCCCAAGCGCTGGCCCGACCCCGACCGCTTCGCGCCGCAGCGTTTCCTCGATGCAAAGCCGACGCCGTACGAGTTCCTGCCGTTCGGCGGCGGCGTGCGGCGCTGCGTCGGTGCTGCGTTCGCGCTCTACGAGATGAAGCTCGTGCTCGCCGAGATCGTGCGCCGGGTCGAGCTCGAGCTGCAGCCCGGCTACGAGGTGCGCGTGGTGCGGCGCTCGGTCACGCTCGCACCGTCGGAGGGCATGCCGGTCGTGGTCGCGCGGCGCGCCGCGTGACGCGCGACCTGCGAGCGACCGACGTCGTCACCGGCTTCGCCGGCCACGAGCAGATGGCACCGGCACGGCGTTCCACCTGCCGGTGCTAGCGCAGGACGCCGGAGCCCGCGAACAGCAGCGCGTAGAGCGCGGCGGCGAGCGCACCGTACTTGAGTGCGTAGTAGGCGGTGCGGTTCGCCTGCTTCAGGCGCTTCAGCGGCAGCCGGATCCGGTAGACGACGCCGAAGACCTTGTTCGCGAACCCGATCTTCTCCCCCTCGACGTTCTTCGTCGCGGTCAGGCCGACCGCGTGGCGAATCAACCAGCGGTTCAAGCCGCGCACGACGGGATTGCCGATCGGGCGCTCGACGTCCGCGAAGAAGATGATCCGCGGCTGGTCCGTCATGTTCTGGAAGCGGTGCAGGTAGGTCTCGTCGAACAGCAGGTCCTCGCCGTCGCGCCACGAATAGCGCTCGCCGTCGATCCAGATGCAGCAGTCGTCGTGGTTCGGCGTGATGAGACCGAGGTGGTAGCGCACCGATCCGGCGAACGGATCGCGGTGGCCGCCGACCTTTCCCTTCGGCTCGATGAGCGTGAACATGGCGCCGTGGATCGACGGGATCGACTCCACCAGCTCGACGGTCTTCGGACACAGGTCGCGCGCCGAGGGCAGCGGCGCGCCGTACCACTTGAGGTAGAAGCGCTTCCAGCCCTTGCGGAAGAAGCTGTTGAAGCCGAGATCGTCGTAGCGCTCCGACGCGCGCACGTGGCCGGCCTCGTAGAGCCGGCGCGCCTCGTCGCGGATCGTCGTCCAGTTCTCGCGCAGTGGCGCGAGCTCCGGAAAGTCCTTCACGTCGAGGATCGGGCGCGCCGGCACGTTCGAGAAGAAGTAAAGGAGGACGTTGAGCGGCGCGAGGAACGTCGAGTGGTCGGTCAGCTGCCGCTGGAAGCTCAGGCGCTCGCGCCCGCGGAAGTGCACGTAGAGCACCGACGCCACGAAGGTGCCGGAGAGCGAGAGCTTCAAGAGGAATGCGGCGTTCACGGACGGCACCTCGATCCGGCGGACACGCCGGGGAGCTACCAAGACGGGTCGCGAAGCGCCATCGCAGGCGCAGTGAGCTCCTGCTGTCGTCGATAGGTGTACGACGCCTGCACGCCGGTCCGGCAGTACGCGACCACCGCGTCGTCCGGCGCGACGCCGAGCGCCGCGTAGCGCGCGCAGCTCGTCCGCGGGACGGAGGCGCGGCACGCCGCCGCTCTGCAGGTCCTCCTTCCAGAACGCGCTGACCGCCCCCGCAACGTGCCCCGGGCGCGGCACGCCGTCGCCCGCCTCGCTGCCGTCGCACTGCGCCCGCGGACGCGCGTCGACGAGTGCGACCGGCGCGTCGGGCGACCCCGTCGCCCGACGCGCCAGATCCGCGACCGCCGCGAGCGACGCGATGCGCTCAGGTCGCGGGCGCGGCGCCACGCTCGACGCCGCCACGGCGGGCACCTCGGTCGTGACCGGGCGGCCTTCCGCCTGCCAGCCGGCCCACTGGCCGTCGAGCAGCGCCGCGTTGCCGGCGAGGCCGAGGGCGTCGAGTGCCACGAACACGCGCGCGGCGAGGAGTCCCTCGTCCTCGCCGTAGATCACGATGCGCTCGTCGGGCTCCCCGGTGATGCCGAGGCGGCGCGCCAGCGCCGTCAGCTCCCCGGCCGAAGGCATCTCGTTCGGAATGGGTCCGCGCGACTTCGCGACGCCGCCGAACGCGACGAAGCGCGCGCCGGGCACGTGCGCGCGGTCGTAGGCCTCGCGCGACTTGCCGACGTGCAGGACGACGAGCCCGGGTTGATCCACGCGGGACGCGAGCCAGCCGCCGTCGACCAGCATCTGCTCGCGCATGCCGGCGGAGACGCCCGGTGGCGCACCGTCGCCGCTCTGCGCACCGGCGAGCACCGACAGCGCGACCAGCGACGCCGCGGTCGCGGGCCGGAGCGTCGCCGCAGCCGGCGTGCGCGCGTTCCAGCGCTGGAAGATCCACATGCCGGCGAGCATCGCGGCGACGAAGACGAAGACCGTCGCGCGTCCCGACGCGAGCGACACCAGCGCCGGCCCCGGGCAGTAGCCCGCGAGCCCCCAGCCGGCGCCGAACAGCACGGAGCCGAGCACGAGGCGCCCGTCGACGTCGCGCCGGGTGGGTACGTGGAACGTGTCGTCGAACAGCGGCCGCGGCCACGCGAGCGCCACGCGTCCGACGAGGAAGTAGACCAGCAGCGCGCCGCCCAGGACGAACGCGAGGCTCGGGTCCCAGTCGCCCGCGACGTCGAGGAAGGCCAGGACCTTGGACGGCTGCGTCATGCCGCCGACGCCGAGTCCGAGCGCGAACAGCAGGCCGGAGACGAACGCGACGAGACCGCTCACGATCCACCTCCGAGCAGGTGCCGCAGCACGTAGGTCGTCACGGCGCCCGCCAGCATGAACGTCGCGGTCGCGACCATCGAGCGCGGCGACAGCCGGCCGATGCCGCACACCCCGTGGCCGCTGGTGCACCCGCTGCCGAGCTGCGTGCCGAAGCCGACCAGCAGTCCCGCCGTGACCAGCAGCGGATAGCCGACCACGCTCGGACCGATCGCGGCCGGACGCATCGACTGGACGACCAGGCCACCCGCGAGCAGGCCGGCGACGAACAGCGCGCGCCACGGCGTGTCGGCGGACGGCTTGCGCAGCAGACCTCCGACGATGCCGCTGATGCCCGCGATGCGGCCGTTCGCGACCAGCAGCAGCGCCGCCGCGACGCCGATCAGCGTACCGCCCGCGAACGACGACAGAGGGGTGAAATCGCTCATCGAAGTGCCTCCAGAGCCCGACCCAGCAGGTTCAGCGGAACCTTCAGGTACGACACGCCGTTCTCCTCGGGCTCGGGCAGAGCTCGGGCGCGGATGTTGACCTGCACGGACGGGATGATCAGCACGGGCATCTCGAGCTCGCGGTCGCGCCGCTCGCGGAAGCGCACGAACGCGTCGCGCGACGTCGTCGCGTCGAGCTGCACGTTGCCGCGCTTGTGCTCGCCGATCGTGCTCTCGAACTTCATCGGACGCCCGCCGGGCCGGTAGTCGTGGCCGGTGAAGACGCGCGTCTCGTCGGGCCGGCGGTAGAGCTCGTGCACGGAGTCGTAGAGGTCGCTCGCCGAGCCCTCGGGGAAGTCGCAGCGCGCGACGCCGTAGTCGGGCATGAAGAGCACGTCGCCGACGAACAGCGCGTCGCCGATCCGGTAGGTCACGCAGGCCGGCGTGTGCCCCGGCGTCGAGATCGCCTCGATCGCGAACGGGCCGACGTCGAGCGATTGCCCGTCCTCGAGCAGCACGTCCCACTGGCGGCCGTCGACGGGGAAGTCCGCTCCGAGGTGCAGCAGCTTCGCCCAGAGCTTCTGGATCTGCGGCAGCGTCCAGCCGATGACGGTCTTCGAGCCGTAGCGCTCCTTGAAGTACGGGACGCCGCTCGGGTGGTCGGCGTGCGCGTGCGTCCTGAGCGCGTACGGGATCGCGAGCCCGAGGCGGTCGACGAGCTCCGCGACGCGGTCGTTCGACTCGTCCCAGGTGCGCCCGCTCTTCGCGTCGTAGTCGTGCACCGGGTCGATGACCACGCCGAGCTTCTTCGCCTCGTCGTACACGAGGTAGGTGAGCGTGAACGTCCGCTCGTCGTAGAAGTGCTGGATCCTCACGATTCCTCCCTGGCGCGTGCGGCGGGCGACGGCGCTTCGCCCGGTGTTTCCCACCGGCGCAGCCGGCCCGACGGGTGCGGCCGGTTCCACGGGTGCCGACGGTTCCACCGGACCGACCGGACCTTCGGGAGCCCATGGTGCGGACGGCGTCGCCTGCTGGGGCGTCAATCAAAATGGCAGCTGCGACCTCCTCACCGAGGACGCCAATCTCGATACCGTCTGCGACGTCGCCGACTGCGCAGGCCAGGACGGATCACTCGGGACGACCGGCCCCACCGGTGCGGCCGGAGCGGCGGGTGCCGACGGCGCGACGGGGCCGGCGGGTCCGGCGGGAGCAACCGGCACTGCGGGCGCCGCGGGACCCACGGGCGCTGCCGGCGCCCCGGGTGCCGACCGCGCGACGGGGCCGGCGGGTGTAGCGGGGCCGACCGGACCCACCGGCCAGGACGGCGGCGACGGTCTCGCCTGCTGGGACGTCAATCAGAACGGCAGCTGCGACCTCCTCACCGAGGACGCCAATCTCGATATCGTCTGCGACGTCGCCGACTGCACCGGGCTGGATGGAGCACCCGGAGCGACCGGGCCCACCGGCGCCGCGGGTGCCAACGGTGCCACGGGGCCGGCGGGACCGACGGGCCCTTCTGGTGCCGACGGTGCGACGGGCGCTCCAGGACCCACGGGTGCTAGCGGTGCAGCGGGCGCCGACGGCGCCACGGGTGCCACCGGCGCTGCGGGCGCCGCGGGACCGACCGGCGCCACCGGCCCCTCGGGCGCCGCAGGAGCCACGGGTGCCACCGGTGCGGCCGGAGCGGCAGGAGCCACGGGTGCCACCAGCGCGACGGGCCCCTACGCACCGAGGTGCACGATCATCGAGTCGCCCGCCACGTCCGACGACTTCCTCCTGCTGCGCGCTTCGTCCGCGCTGACGGTCACGGCGGTAAACTGCCTCTCGAACGCGGCCACGAGCGTCACCCTCACCGTCAAGGAGTGCGATGCGAACGGCGCGAACTGCGCGGCGACCGCCGTCGCGACGGGGACGTGCACGACGTCGAACACCTCACTCACCGTGACCAACGCGGGCATCGACTCCGGCGACCGGGTTCGCGTCTCGATCAGCGCGGTCAGCGGAACGCCGGGGCACGTCGCCGTGTGTCTCGGCCTGAGCTGAGGCAGCGCCCTCGGGGTTGCACGCGTCGTCCCGGCGCAGTGCGTTCGCGCGCCAGGTACCAGCCGACCGACCGTGACACCCCGACCGACGACGCGGGCCTGCGCGAGGCGCGCTCGCTGCGCGCCGTGGTCGCCGAGCACGCCACCACGCGCGAGCACGATCGCACCCTCGATCGGCCGACCGTCGAGGCGCTCTGGCGGAGCGGCCTCGCGCAAGGGCTCGCCCGCCCGGAGCGTGACCACTTCGGCGTGGTGGACCGAGGCCAGGAGTGCTGCCGCGAGTCCAGGCCGTGGCAACGGATGCTGCGGGAGCGCCGCCAGAGTCGCGCGGATTTGACGCCGCAGGTGGATCGTGTCTACTGAGGAAGTTGGGTTCCGGGGGGACCGAGGGGGAGCGGGCCGACGTGCAAAGGACGAGTGAAGCACGGGCGCACCTGACGGGCGCACTGTGGATCATGCTGTCTGCCGTGGCAGCAGGGGCGAGCGGCATCGGGCACGCGAACGCGGCCGACGCGCCGGTCGACGCAATCCCCTCCACGTTCGCGCCGGTCTCGGCGCCGGCCGAGAGCATCCGCTCGCTGTCCTTCCTCGTCATCGGAATCTCGGGGGGCATCTTCGTCGTCGTGACGGCCGTGCTCTTCTACTGCGTGTGGCGCTTCCGCGCGCGTCCGGGCGACGACCGCGAGCCGCCGCAGGTCTACGGCAGCAACCAGATCGAGTGGTCCTGGACGATCGTCCCCATCCTGATCGTCCTCGTGCTCTTCCTCGCGACCGCGCGGACGATCAACGAGCTGCAGGCGAGTGAGGTCCCGCCTGAGGCGCTGCGCGTGACGATCGTCGGCCACCAGTGGTGGTGGGAGATCCGCTACCCCGACCTGGGCGTCGTCACCGCCAACGAGCTACACCTGCCGGCGAGCCGCGACGGCGCGCGCCGGCCGACGTACCTGCACCTCGAGTCCGCGGACGTCATCCACAGCTTCTGGATCCCGCAGCTCTCCGGCAAGACCGACGTCGTGCCGAACCGGCGCAACCTGATGTGGGTGGAGCCCCACACCACCGGGACGTTTCTCGGGCAGTGCGCCGAGTACTGCGGCACGCAGCACGCGAAGATGCTGCTGCGCGCGATCGTGCACGAGCCGGGCGAGTTCGACGCCTGGGTCGCTGCGCAGAAGCAGCCGGCGACCGTGGTCGGTGCCGTCGCCGACGGCCGCGCGATCTTCCAGTCCACCGCCTGCATCAACTGCCACACGGTGGAGGGCACCAACGCGAACGGGCGCTTCGGCCCCGATCTCACGCACCTCATGTCGCGCACCACGATCGGCTCGGGCGCCGCTCCGAACACGCCGGAGAACCTGCGTGCATGGATCGCCTCGCCGGACCACTTCAAGCCCGGCGCGCTCATGCCCGCGATGCAGCTCGCCGACACCGACCTCGACAAGCTCACCGCCTGGCTTCTGACGCTGAAATGAACGGAGGCGCACGGTGACCGTCCTGGAAGAAGGCATCGTCCGGCCGCACGCGGCCCCCGAGCGCGCGTCGGCGTGGGGCGTCGCCCACGACTGGGTGACGACGGTCGACCACAAGAAGCTCGGCGTGATGTACGTCGCCTCGGCGCTGATGTTCTTCCTGATCGCGGGCTTCGAGGCGACGCTGATCCGCATCCAGCTCGCCGTGCCGAACAACGACTTCCTCCCGCCGGACACGTTCAACCGGCTGTTCACCATGCACGGCACGACGATGGTGTTCCTCGTCGGCATGCCGATGTTCTTCGGCTTCGCGAACTACCTGACGCCGCTGATGATCGGTGCGCGCGACCTCGCGTTCCCGCGCATGAACGCGTTCGGCTTCTGGCTCTTCCTGTTCGGCGGGATCCTGCTCTACTTCAGCTTCCTCGGCGGCGACGGGCTCTACGGTGCCGGCACGGCGCCCGACGTCGGCTGGTTCGCCTACGCACCGCTCACCGGCAAGGCGTTCTCGCGCGGCAACAGCACCGACTACTGGATCCTCGGGATCCTCGTCAGCGGCCTCGGCAGCACGGGCACGGCGCTGAACCTCGCCACCACCATCTTCACCATGCGCTGCCCCGGCATGACGTGGAGCAAGCTGCCGCTGTTCGTATGGCTGATGCTGGTCGACTGCCTGCTGACGCTCGTGATCCTCACACCGCTCACCGCGGCGCAGGTGATGCTGCTTCTCGACCGCTATCTGGGAGCGCATTTCTTCGACACGCAGGCCGGCGGCTCGGCCGTGCTGTGGCAGCACTTCTTCTGGTTCTTCGGCCACCCCGAGGTCTACGTCCTCATCATGCCGGCGTTCGCGATCATGAACGAGATCGTGCCCGTGTTCTCGCGCAAGCCGCTCTTCGGCTACCCGTTCATGGTCGGGGCGACCGTGCTGATCGGCTTCATCAGCCTGAGCGTCTGGGCGCACCACATGTTCGTCGTCGGGCTCAGCCCCGCCGCGAACACGTTCTTCGCGCTGTCGACCATGGCGATCGCGGTGCCGACCGGCATCAAGATCTTCAACTGGCTCGGCACCATGTGGGGCGGCAAGATCCGCTTCGCGGTGCCGATGCTCTGGTGCACCGGCTTCTTGTTCTCGTTCGTGATCGCCGGGCTCACCGGCGTGATGCTCGCCGTCGTGCCGTGGGACTGGCAGCTCAGCGACTCGTACTTCGTCGTCGCCCACTTCCACTTCGTGCTCATCGGCGGCCTGCTCTTCACCCTGTTCGCCGCGATCTACTACTGGTTCCCGAAGGTCTCCGGGAAGATGATGGACGAGCGGCTCGGCAAGCTGCACTTCTGGGTCTTCGCCGCGGGCTTCTATCTGACCTTCGTGCCGATGCACTTCCCCGGCCTGCTCGGCATGCCCCGGCGAATCTACACCTACGAGGCCGGCCGCGGCTGGGACGAGCTGAACCTGATCTCGTCGCTGGGCGTGGCCGTCCAGCTGATCGGCCTCTCGTTCTTCCTGTGGAACCTCGTGCGCTCGCTCCTGCGCGGCGAGCCGGCGGGCGACGACCCGTGGGATGCCTGGACGCTCGAGTGGTCGACGACGTCGCCGCCGCCCGAGTACAACTTCGAGCAGATCCCGGTCGTGCACAGCCGCCGTCCGCTGTGGGACCTGAAGCACCCGGAGGACCCGGACTGGAGGTACGAGTGACGTTCTCGTCGGCTCCGCCGACCACGCAGGTCGAGTCGAGCGGGGGGGTCTACCGGTGACCACCGCCTCCACCGGCACGATGGCACCGCCGGGCGCGCCGCCCGCGATCCCGAGCCCCTGGACGTTGCCCGACAAGGGCAAGGTCGGGATGCTGCTCCTGATCGTCGCCGAGAGCTCGTTCTTCGCGATCTTCGTGATCGCGTACCTGTTCTACGTCGGCAAGAGCCTCAACGGACCGTTCCCCGCCGACGTGCTCGAGCTGCCGATCCTCGGGTCGATCTGCCTCTTGTCGAGCAGCGTGACCATCATGCTCGCGATCCGCGCGCTGCGTGCCGGCAACCGGTCGGGCTTCAACCTGTGGTGGCTGGCGACGATCCTGCTCGGGCTCGAGTTCCTGATCGGAACCGGCATGGAATGGTACGGGCTGATCGTCCGACACGGGCTCTGGATCGACACCAATCTCTTCGGCACGACCTTCTACTCGCTGGTCGGCTTCCACGCGTTCCACGTCACCGTCGGCCTGCTCATGCTCACCGTCGTGCTGATCTTCGGCCTCACCCGGAGCCTTGCGCCCGAGCACGCGGAGCGCACCGAGATCCTGTCCTGGTACTGGCACTTCGTCGACACGGTGTGGGTCGTCGTCTTCACCGTGGTCTACGTGGTGGGACGATGAGCACGCCGCACCACGAGTACCCCGACGCCGTGGTCGCGCCGGCGCCGACCATGTGGCCGATGCTCGCCGCGCTCGGTGTGACGCTGGTGTTCGCGGGACTCGTCACGCACGTCGCGGCGACGGTCGTGGGCGCAGTGCTGTTCGTGACCAGCGCGGTCGGCTGGTTCCGCTCGGTGCTGCCCGAGGAGGCGAGCGAGATCGTGGCGCTCCGTCCGGGGGCGGAGCGCGCGCGTCCCGCGAGCACGTCGACGCGCACGGTCGAGCACCTCGAGCCCGGCGGACCGCAGAGCCACCGCATGCGGCTCCCGGTCGAGATCCACCCGTACGCGGCGGGACTGCAGGGCGGCATCGTCGGCGGTGCGGTCATGGCGCTGCTCGCCTGCCTGTTCGGGCTGCTCGACCAGCGCAGCATCTGGTACCCGATCAACCTGCTCGCCGCCTCGGCGATGCCGTCGCTCGCCGAAGCGCCCGTGTCCCTGCTCATGCAGTTCGACGCGACCGGCTTCGTCGTCGCGAGCATCGTCCACGGCCTGATGTCGCTGATGGTCGGCATGCTCTACGCGATGATTCTGCCCATGCTCCCGCGCCAGCCGATCCTGCTCGGCGGCATCGTCGCACCGCTGCTCTGGAGCGCGATCGTCTGGGCGTCACTGGGCATCGTGAACCCGGCGCTGAACGACCGCATCCACTGGGGCTGGTTCGTCGCCTCGCAGATCGGCTTCGGGCTCATCGCCGGCATCGTGATCGCGCGCAGCGAGCGCATCCGCACCTTGCAGGCGCTGCCGATCGCGGTCCGCGCCGGAATCGAGGGCGGCCTGCGCGAGGACGGAAGGGCCGACGCGCGATGAGGCGCGTCGCCGGCGCGCTCGTCGCCGCCACTCTCGCGCTGCTCGCCGGTTGCGACTCGCTGCCCGGCCGGCCGACGCCGGACCAGCGCTACGTCCGCCCGGAGCAGGTGACGGACTTCGCGACGCTGTACGGCCAGAACTGCTCCGGCTGCCACGGCGCCGACGGACGGCTCGGCCCGGCGCATCCGCTGAACGACCCGCTCTACCTGGCGCTTGCCGACGACGCCGACCTGATCCGCGTCACCTCGCGGGGCGTCGCGGGAACGACCATGCCCGCCTTCGCCCTGTCCGCGGGCGGCACGCTGACCGACGCGCAGATCGCGGCCCTCGTGCGCGAGATGCGCGCGCGCTGGGCGCGGCCCCTGGATGTCGCCGGCGTGTCCCTGCCGGCGTACGCGGCACCGCTCGGCGACGTGCAGCGCGGTGCCGCGGCGTACGCGCAGGCTTGCGCGTCGTGCCACGGTGCCGAAGGCGCCGGCGTCGCCGGCAAGGCGAAGGGCTCGATCGTGGACGGCTCGTACCTCGCGCTGGTGAGCGACCAGGGCCTGCGCACGACCGTGATCGCCGGCCGCAACGATCTCGGCATGCCGGACTTCCGCGGCGCCGCGGGCGGCGCACCGCTCACGGCGACGCAGGTCGCCGACGTGGTGGCGTGGCTCGCGGCGCAGCGTCCCGCGTTTCCCGGCAGCCCGTATCCGGAGACCAACTGATGTCGGATGAATCGCAGGCGTCGTCGCGGCGCAAGTTCCTGATGCGCACGGGCATCGCGCTCAACGTCGTCGCGGCGTCGTTGATCGCGGTGCCGGTGATCGGCTACATCGCGGCCGCGCTGCGCAAGCGCTCCTACCAGGCGTGGGTGAGCCTCGGCCCGATGAGCTCGTTCCCCGCCGGGGAGACGCGGCTCGCGACCTACCGCAACCCGTTCACGGTGCCGTGGGACGGCAGGACCGCGGACGTCGCGTGCTGGGTGCGCAACATGGGCGCGAGCCAGATGCAGGTTTTCGCCGTGAACTGCGCGCACCTCGGCTGCCCGGTCCGCTGGTTCCCCGAGTCCAAGCTGTTCATGTGTCCGTGCCACGGCGGCGTCTACTACGAGGACGGCTCGCGGGCGTCGGGACCCCCGCCGCGCGGCCTCTTCGAGTACGAGTACGAGGTGCGCGGCGACGAGCTGTGGGTGCGCGGCGGGCAGATGCCGACGCTCGCGAATCCGGTTTGATGCGATGAGCAGCAAGGACGAAGAGACCCTCCGCGCGCCAGAGGCGCGCGGCCGAGCGAAGCGAGCGGGAAGTGGAGTCTCCAGCAGGCTCCGCCTGCTGGAGGAGAAGGGCGGCGCCCTTCTCGAGTGGATCGACTTTCGCGTCAAGTTCCGCGAGTCGTTCCTGCCGTCGATCGTCCACCCGATCCCGAAGAGCACCGCGAGCTGGTTCTACGTCTTCGGCAGCGCGACGCTGGTGTGCCTGATCCTGCAGCTGGTGACCGGCATCTGCCTCGCGCTGGTGTACGTGCCGTCGGCCGGCGAAGCGTGGCAGAGCCTCGAGTACCTGAACTACCAGCAGCCGCTCGGCTGGTTCCTGCGCGCGATGCACTACTGGGGCTCGAACTTCATGGTCGCGCTGATGACCATCCACCTGGTGCAGGTGTTCCTGTTCGGGGCGTTCAAGTACCCGCGCGAGCTGACGTGGCTCGTCGGCTGCGTGCTGTTCATCCTGACTCTCGGCATGGCCTTCACCGGCCAGGTGATGCGCTTCGACCAGGACGCCTACTGGGGTCTCGGCATCGGCGCGTCGATGGCGGCACGCTTCCCGCTGATCGGCCAGCAGGTCGTGCAGCTCATGCTCGGCGGACCGATCATCGCCGGGGAGACGCTGACGCGCTTCTTCGCGCTGCACGTGTTCGTCATCCCGGGCACGCTGCTGGCGCTGGTCGGGCTGCACCTGCTGCTGGTGATCAAGGTCGGCATCAACGAGTGGCCGATGCCGGGACGCCTCGTCACGCGCGAGCGCTACGTGAAGGAGTACCACGAGTTGGTCGAGCGCGACGGCGAGCCGTTCGTGCCGCAGGGCGTGACGCGCGACGTGGTGTTCGCGGGGATCGTGATGCTGGCGGTCGTCGCCTGCGCCGCGATCTTCGGACCGAAGGGCCCGGGCGGCATTCCCGACCCGACGCTCATCGAGACCAACCCGCGGCCCGACTTCTACTTCCTGCCGCTGTTCTCCGCGTTCGCGCTGCTGCCGCCCTACATGGAGACGGCGCTCATCCTCACCGCACCGGTCCTGCTCATCGCGGCGGCCTTCCTGCTGCCGTTCTATTCGAACACCGGCGAGAAGAGCTGGCAGCGACGGCCCGGCGCGTGGGTGCTGGTCGTCATGGTATTCCTGTTCCTGGGCGTGCTCGGCTGGCTCGGGACGTACTCGCCGTGGTCGCCCGAAATGACTGCGTGGAGCGGCGCACCGGTGCCGGAGCATCTCGTCAAGGCGAGCACGCCGCTCGAGATGCAGGGGGCGCTGGTCGTGCAGGCGAAGCAGTGCCGCAACTGCCACTCGATCGGCGGCGAGGGCGGGCTCCGCGGTCCCGCGCTCGACGACGTCGCGACCCGCCTCACGCGCGACCAGCTCATCCGTCAGGTCCTGCAAGGTGGCGGCAACATGCCGGCGTACGGCAAGAACCTGAGTCCCGCGGAAGTCACCGCGATCGTCGCGTTCCTCGGCAGGCTGCACCCCGAGGGCGAGCTGCCCGCACGTGACTCGTCGGCTCCGGCGCAGCCCGCCAAGGCGGCCGACGCGGGGCACGCCCGTCCCGGCGCGGGCTGAGGCGCGTGCGCCGTCCGCGCGGACGGCGC
>Ga0194131_10005214_pt1 | contig 18942 bp, 17 predicted proteins | sample TA2KigO120mmetaG_FD_148631 | JGI IMG/M metagenome (GOLD analysis project Ga0194131, IMG submission 148631) | Freshwater microbial communities from Lake Tanganyika, Tanzania - TA2015053 Kigoma Offshore 120m | ecosystem: Environmental > Aquatic > Freshwater > Lake | place: Tanzania: Lake... | reverse complement strand
AATCTCGCCGGGCCGCGGGCCTCCGGGCCTGCTCATGATCTCTCTTCCGGCCCACGCGCTCATGACTCACGAGCGAGCCTGGAGGCTCGCGGTCCGACTACTTGATGCCAAGAAGCTTTGCGGCGGTGCCGCCCAGGATGGCGATACGTTCGTCGTCGCTGAGGCCCGGCGTGCTCAGCACCAGGTCGATCTCGGTGCTGGTCCACGGGAACGGGTAATCGGTGCCGATCATGATCTGGCCGGGGCCGGTCTCGGCGATCAGGTGGCGCAGCGCCTCCGGCGTGAACACGATGGTGTCGAAGAAGAGCTGGCCGTCCCTGAGGTAGGCCGTCGGCTTCTTCTTGGGCAGCGGGCCGACACGGTTGGGGAAGCAGCGGATCACCGCGTCCGAGCGGTTGGCATAGGACGGCAGAAAGCCGCCGCCGTGGGCGGCGCAAATCTTCAAGCCGGGGAAGCGGTCGAGCGTGCCCTCGAAGATCAGGTGCGATAGCGCGATCGTGGTCTCCAGCGGATTGCCGATCGTGTTGGTGAGAAGCCCGCTGCCACCCAGCCGGCCGCTGTGCTCCAGCTCGCGCGTGCCGAGCGGATGCATGAACACCAATACGCCCAGCTCCTCGCATTTCTTCCAGAAAGGATGGAATCTCGGGTTGGCCAGCTCGTCGCCCGCGACGCTGCCGCCGATGCCGACGCCGCGGAAGCCGAGCTTCCTGACGGCGTGCTCGACCTGCTCGGCAGCGAGGTCAGGGTGCTGCAGGGCGGCGGTGGCGAAGGCCACGAAACGGTCGGGACTGGCGGCGCAGAACTCGACCAGCGTCTCGTTCTGGATTTTGATCAGCTCGGCCGCGACCTCGCGTTCGATCGAGTACCAGTAGGGATTGATGCTGAGCGCCTCGACGTCGATGCCCTGCGCATCCATGGCGGCGATGCGTGTCGACGTGTCGTCCATCAAGAGGCCCGGTGCCTCCACGGGATGTTTTATGAGCGCCATCGCCTCGGGCACACAGCAGTGGGCGTGAATGTCGATCGTCTTGACCCGTTTGCCGCTGACCACGACCTCGCGGCGGCGTGGATGGACATGACGGTCACCGTGCGATTGCGGCGAGGCCGGCTGTGCACTCTGCAGCGCACAGCCCGTGAACACGAGACCGCCGGCAGGCGCGCTCGCCATCGAATCACCCGCCAAAGCCATGGTCTCATCCACTCCGTTGTTCCCTGAATGTCAGCCTATCGCACTTCGCTCGCGAAGTCGTCCCTCGCGCTCCAGCCCGTCACCACACCCGACAGCGACCAGCGGCGGCAAGTCACCTGCTTTGCCCATCAATGCGGATGGGAATTTCGGCCTGTGCGATCCGACAGGCCGCGCGCATGCCTTCCCGACTGCGTTCGACGGCCCTGTCGACCGGATTTCGCGTTCACCGGCCACACGCTTGGCGGTACGGCGCCTCGCCAGCGACTGGAGACCCGCGCCCGGCCGTTTGACAGCGACCGCGCCCGACCGTAGCTTTTTCACCAAGTAGAAAAGCGTTTCCCGGAGCTTCGATCGTCTCTGAGAGGGGGCGGCTTGAAGTCACGAGGACAACGTGGCGACAAGGGAGGAAGAATTGACGATCGACATCGCAACGCGCGCTGCGCGCGTTCTGTTCGCCGCAACACTTGCTGCAACAGCGGCCACTCTCGCGCATGCGCAGCAAAAGACGGAACTCGTGTTCAGCGCCGGCCCGACCGGCGGAAGCTGGACCCCGCTCGCTGCGTCCGTTTCACAGGTCATCAATACCCGCATGCCCGACCTCAACGTCCAGGTCGAACCAGGTGCGGCCCTCGTCAACATGGAGAAAATCCGAACCGACAAGGCCGATCTCGGCTGGTCGATGACGACGGTCGTGGCGGACGCGGTCAAGGGTGAGGGCCAATTCGCCGGCAAGCCGACCGACAAGGCGCTGTTCGTCGCCAATTTCTATCCCAACGTCTGGCAGCTTGTGGTGCCCGCCAACAGCGACATCAAAAGCGTCAAGGACCTCAAGGGCAAGCCGGTCGCCCTGCCGGCACGCGGCAATACCAGCCTGGCCGCCGGCTGGGAGTATCTCTTGAAGATCAACGGCATGACGTTGAACGATCTCGGACCCAAGAGCTACGGTCCGGTATCGTCCAATGCCGAAGCCGTGAAGAATCGGCAGGCTATGGCCTCGGGTTGGTTCACCGTGGTGCCGGCTTCGTTCGTGCTCGATCTCGGATCGGCGATGCCGCTACGCATGATCGGCATCACCCCGGCGGAGTTGGAAGAACTCAAGAAGATCAACGCGGGTTTCGTGCCCTTCACGATCAAGGCCGACACCTACAAAGAGCAAGGCATCACCAGCGACGTCGCCACCTTCCAATCGCCGACCGTGCTCATGGCTTCGTCGCGCACGCCGCCGGAGGTCATCTACAAGGTCACCAAGGCCATCATCGAAGGCCGCGACGACTTCGCCAACGTCGTCAAGACGATGAAGGGCATCACCGGCGAAGAGATGGCGCAGAACTTCGGCATGCAATACCACCCCGGCGCCGAAAAATACTACAAGGAAGCAGGGCTGCTGAAGAAGTAGCGGGCGGCGACGGTGCGCAAGCTTGCGGGCTACGCTGGTCTGGTCGTCGCCACGATCGCCGTGGCGATGTCGGCCTATCATCTCTACGCCCGGCTGACGATCTACGCACCCGATCAGCACGCATTGCTGTTCATCACGCTCGGCTTCAGCCTGGCGCTGTCGTTCCTGCTGTGGCCGGCGCGCAAGGACGATACGCCGGATCGCATCCCGTGGTCGGACCTCGGCCTGGCGGCATTGTCGCTGGTCTGCGTCGGCTACATGTTCGTGAACTACGAGTACATCGTTAACCGCTTCCCGACGGCCCATCCGTTGACCGCGCTGGATATGACGGTGGGCGCGGTCGGCACCCTGCTGGTGCTGGAAGCGACGCGCCGGACCATCGGCATGTCGCTGCCCATCGTGGCGATCGTTTTCCTGGTCTACGCCCTTGGCGGCAACTGGCTGGTCGGCTTCCTCCATCACCGCGGGCTGACGGCCGAGATCACGATCGATCAGACTTGGTTCACCACGGAAGGTGTGTTCGGCGTGCCTCTTCAGGTCGCCGGAACCTATGTCATCCTGTTCATCATCTTCGGCACCTTCCTCGAGCGTTCAGGCGCCGGCCAGTTCTTCATGAATTTTGCCAACGCCATCGCCGGCGGTGCGCGCGGCGGTCCCGGCAAGGTCGCAGTGGTGTCGTCGAGCCTGTTCGGCACGATCTCCGGCTCGGCCGTGGCCAACGTGATGGTCGACGGCTGGCTCACCATCCCGATGATGAAAAAGACCGGCTTCAAGCCGGAGGCAGCGGCGGCCATCGAGGCGGTGGCTTCCACCGGCGGCCAGATCATGCCGCCGATCATGGGCGCGGCGGCCTTCGTCATGGCCGAGTTCCTGGGCGCCAGTTACACGGAGGTGATGGTCGCCGCCGCGATCCCGGCGGTGTTCTATTACGGCGCCCTGTTCGCGGCGATCCATTTCAACGCCGTGCGCTCCGGCTTGAAGGGCCTGCCGCGCGAGGAGCTGCCGATCCTGCGCCACATCATGATCAAGCAGGCTCACCTATTCCTGCCGGTCGTCGTATTGCTGGCGTTGCTGCTGATGGGCTTCACGCCGACCTACGGCGCGATCCTTGCCACCGCGGCGCTGGTCGTGATCTCGTGGCTGCGGCCAGCGACGGGCCTTGGGCCGCGCGCTTGCCTCGAGGCGCTGCGCGACGGTGCGGTGCATACCGTGCCTGTGGCAATGGCCTGCGCCAGCGCCGGCATCGTGATCGGCATCGTGCTTCAGACCGGCCTCGCGCTGCGGTTCACCGCGTTCCTCGTCGATCTCACCCACGGCTACCTCGTGCTGGCGCTGCTCATCACCATGTTTGCCAGCATCGTCCTGGGCATGGGCATGCCCACGACACCAGCCTACATCATGCAGGCAGCCCTGCTCGTGCCGGCGATCATCAAGCTCGGCGTCACGCCGATGGCTGCCCACATGTTCGCCTTCTACTTCTCGTGCTTGTCGGCGGTGACACCGCCGGTGGCTCTGGCAGTCTACGCCGCAGCCTCGATCGGCGGCGCCGGTCTTTGGGGATCGGGCATTCAGGCCGTCAAGTTTGCCGCTGCCGGGTTCATCGTGCCGTTCTTCTTCGTCTTCAACCCGGCGCTGCTTTTCTCCGGCACCTGGGACGAGATCCTGCGAGCGTTCGTCACCGGCTCGATCGGCGTCGTGGCGCTCGCCGCTTCGATGGAAGGCTACTTCCTGCGCGTCACCCATTGGCTCGAAAGGTTGCTGCTGTTCGCGGCAGCTCTGCTGCTGATCGACCCGGACGTCATCACCGATGTGATCGGGCTCGGCATCCTGTGCGCGGTGCTGCTCAGTCAGAAGTTGCTTGGCGCCCGACAGCCGAAGCCGGCGGAGTAAGATCATGAACCGCGCCCAGAACCTGGTCTTGACGCTGATTGCCGCGGTGCTGCTTGGCGGCAGCCTTGCGTACGGTGTTCTGCGCCTCTACGCCGGCTGACGGCATCGACCGAGCAGTCTGGCGCTTTCACCGCCGAATCGTCTCGGCTACGATAGCGCTCCGTCCGGAGGGCCAATCGCATGTCCGACCACGATCATTCGCACGACCACGGGTCCGAGCTGTCCGAGCAGCAATTGCGCGTGCGCGCCCTGGAGACCATCCTGGTCGAGAAAGGCTATGTCGACCCGCAGGCGCTCGACGCCATCGTCGAGGCCTACGAGACCAAGATCGGCCCGCGAAACGGCGCGCTGATCGTCGCCAAAGCCTGGGCCGATCCCGCCTTCAAGCAGGCGTTGTTGAAGGACGCCACTGCGGCGGTTGCGACGCTTGGCCATGTAAGCCCTGTCGGCGATCATCTGGTCGCTGTCGAGAACACGCCGCGGCGCCACAACATGATCGTCTGCACGCTGTGTTCCTGCTACCCGTGGGAGGTGCTCGGCTTGCCGCCGGTCTGGTACAAGTCGGCACCCTATCGCTCGCGCGCCGTCAAGGACCCGCGCGGCGTCCTTGCCGACTTCGGCGTTGCACTGCCCAAGGAAACCGAGATTCGCGTCTGGGATTCGACTGCCGAGACGCGCTTCCTCGTGCTGCCGATGCGGCCCGCCGGCACCGACGGATGGACTGAGGAAGGCTTGGCCGACCTCGTAACGCGCGATTCGATGATCGGTACCGGCCTCGTCCGCACGCCGGCGGAGATCGCTACATGAACGGCGTCCACGACATGGGCGGCATGGACGGCTTCGGCAAGGTCGAGGTCGAGAAGAACGAGCCGCCGTTCCACGCGCCGTGGGAAGGCCGCGTGCTCGCCATGGCGCGCGCCATGGGCTACGCGGGCGCCTGGCATATCGACGATTCGCGCTATGCCCAGGAAACCCTGCCGCCGCAAACCTACCTCGCCGTTTCCTACTATCAACGATGGGAGCTTGCGGCGGAGAAGAACCTGCTGTCGCGCGGCTACGTCACGGAGGAGGAGCTGAAGGCAGGCCATGCGATCGAGCCGACCAAGCCGCTGCCGAGGAAGCTCACCAAGGAGATCGTCGACGCGGGCTTGACGCGCATGTCCTTCTTCCGCCAGAGCCAGGGCCCTGCCCGCTTCAAGCCGGGCGACCGCGTGCGCACCCGGAACATCAATCCGCTGGGCCATACCCGCCTGCCGCGCTATGCGCGCGACAAGGTCGGCACGGTCGAGCTGATCCACGGCTGCCATGCCTATCCGGATTCCGTCGCGAGCGGCCGCGGCGACGATCCGCAGTGGCTCTATACCGTGGTGTTCGACGGCCGCGAGATCTGGGGGCCCGACGCCGACCCGACGCTCACGATCTCGATCGACGCCTTCGAGCCCTATCTCGAGCCCGCGTGATGGCCAAGCCGACCATCCCCGTTCCGGGCATTCCCTGCGACGCCGAAGGGCCGGTGTTCCGCGAGCCCTGGGAAGCGCAGGCCTTCGCCATGGCGCTGGCGCTGCACGAGCGCGGCGTGTTCACCTGGCCGGAATGGGCATCGACGCTCGGCGAGGAGATCAAGCGTGCCCAGGCGGCCGGCGATCCCGACACCGGCGATACCTACTATCGCCACTGGCTCAATACGCTCGAGCGCTTGGTGGCGCAGAAGGGCGTCGCCGACGAAGTCACGCTCGCGCGTTACCGCGACGCCTGGGACCATGCCGCCGACCGCACGCCCCACGGCGCGCCGATCGAGCTCAGAGCCGAGGATTTCAAGTAGACGGCGGCTCGATGGTTCGGTCGCGACCGCACCGACAGCCGGTCTCCGCCGGCTAAGTTTTTCCCCCGATGGCGGGAGAAGCACAAATGAACGATGTCGTCTGGCGGAGATTCAAGGTCGCCGAGGCGGACTCCGACTGGGAGCCCGCGAGCTACAACGTCCGTTGGGAAGATGGCAAGGAGTACGGCCGCTGGCGGCGCGTCCTGCGCAAGCACAGCCACGGGCTCACGGTGATCTCACGCTACACTGCACCGCCGGGCAAGGCTTGGAAAATCGTCGGCAAGGCTTCCCGTCTCGGCGAGGAGGTCTACATCTTGGAGGGCGCCTACTACAACGGTGCGGGCCGAGTCGTTGCCGGACCCGGCACGTTCATGTTCAACGCGCCGGGGGCCGTTCATGGCGGCATCTCATGCTGCCTGACGCTGCTCATCCATTGCTGCAGCGGCGAGCCCGATGAGCTCCTGACAGTCGAGCTCATCGACTTCGAGCCGACGCAGCAACCGAATGCCAATTCTACAGATACTTCGCCGGCCGGATGATCGACCGCCACATGTGGGCGACCGGGCTGTTGTCGAAGCCGAGCCCTTGCGCGGGCTGGCTGAAGTTGCGGCCGATGATGTCGGTGAACTCCTCGAGCTCGACATGGACGTTGGGATCGAACGAGTAGATGTCGTGCACGGTGATCATGCGGCCCGACATGTACCATTTGTGGTTCCGCATGCGTCGGTAGTCTTCCTCGATGTACGGATCGACGCGATAGTCGGCGCCGAACAGCGAGACATAGGATTGCGGGTATTCGTAGCCAACCGAGTCGTCGGCATAGAAGCGCAGCACCTGATGGGCGCGGATCGCCCACGTCACTTCCTCGTCGACATAAGGCTCGACGAGCTGGGCGCCCCAGTAACCGTGATCGCCGCGGATGAAACCGACGCCGGCGATGTCGTGCAGCAGGCAGGCCAGCACCATCTTCTCCGGCAGGCCGCCCTTCACGGCATGGCGGGCGCTCTGCAGGAGATGCATCGACGGGCCGAATCGGTACTTGAAGAAGTCGATCAGCGTCGGCTTCTCGGGCATCGCCGGCAATCGCGGATCGTCGCCCATCAGCACGCGCAATTTCGGATTGGCCCTGATCATGGCGCCGGCATTGGGCGGCGCGCTCATGTCGCCTTCGGCCATCATATGCAGCCGCGACTTCACGAAGATGTAGTCGAGCTCCTCGGCCATCTTGGTTTCCAGGGCGTCGGCGCGCTCCGCCATGGTCATACCTGCATTCATGGCACGTCTCCTCCGGCGTTTTGTCGAGCCTAGCACGTGCTACCGTGGTCCGTCCCGCCGCAAACCTCGTGGAACGCCGCATGCCCGCCTCGTACGAAACACATCGCCGCCAACTCGAGCTGATCCTACGTGCCTGGGGCATGGCGGCACCTGCCGCCGTCAGCACGGCCGAGATCATGAGCTGGGCCGACCTGCACGGTATCGACACGCACGGCATTTCGATGGTCCCGGTCTACGACGAACGCCGCCGCGGCGGGAAGATCGACATGAAGGCCGAGCCGGTCGTTTCACGGGAAACACCGGTGTCGGCGCTGATCGACGGCCAGGGCGGGCTGGGTCACGCCAATGCCAGGCGCGCCATGGACCTTGCCATCGCCAAGGCCAAGACCGCCGGCATCGCCGTCGCCGCCGTGCGCAATTCGGCGCATTTCGGCGCCTGCGGCTTCTACGCCCTGATGGCGGTCGAGGCCGGCCTGATCGGCATGGTCACCACGTCGGCGAGCGGCATCCAGGTCTCGCCGACCTTCGGCGCCCAGGCGCGACTCGGCACCGATCCCATCGCCTTCGCCGCCCCCGGCCGTCCCGGCGAACCGTTCCTGCTCGATATGGCGACGACCACGGTGGCGGCCGGCAAGATCCGCAACAAGGCCAACGAGAACCTGCCGGCGCCGCTCGGCTGGCTGGTGACGGCCGAGGGCAAACCCAGCACCGATCCGCGCGAGGTGAGCAAGGGCGGCTTCATGACGCCGCTCGGCGGCACGCCGGAAGGCAGCAACCACAAGGGCTACGGCCTGTCGGCGATGGTGAACATCCTGTCGTCGGCACTGTCCGGCGCCACCATGATCACCGATCCGCAGCACACCAAGAAACCGGGAACGCAGGACATCGGCCACTTCCTGCTCGCCCTCGATCCCGGCCTGTTCCGCGATCCCGCCGAGTTCCGCGCCGATGTCGTCGCCTTCTGCGATGCGCTACGCGCCACCAAGCCGGCCGATGCGTCGCGATCCGTCATGGTGGCCGGCGATCCGGAACGACGCACCGCCGACCAGCGCCGCAAGACCGGTATTCCGGTGGGCGCCAACCTGCTCGCCAAGGTGCGCGACGTTGCGTTGGCCTCCGGTGCGGAATGGATCATGGACCGCTGACGCAGCACTACAGCTCGATCGCTTCCCCTGTGCGCTTCTTGCGGGGAACCGTGCGCAGCACGGAGAGGCCGGCGGCGAGAAAACCGAAACAGCACAGCATCAGGATCACGTCACTGCCGCCGGCGAGCAGCGTCGTGTTGGCGGCGTCGATCGTGCCCTTCTTCTTTTCCGCGACATGGATGCCGAGGGCGAGCAGCGTCGAGGAGCCGGCGATCCCGGTGCTGATGCCGAGGTAGCGCACGACGTTCACCAGGCTGCCCGCCTCGCCGGTCAGTTCCTCGGGCGCCGTCGCCATGATGGCGCTGCTGTTGGGCGAGATGAACAGGCCCTGCCCGATGCCGAAGATCGCCAGCCCCACCATCACCATCATGAGATCGGCACGATGGCCGTTGAGGAAAACGTAGAGGACGACCAAGCCCACGATGCAGGCGGCCATGCCGAGCGCCGTCACCACGCGCGCGCCGAAGCGGTCGTAGAGCATGCCGCCGACCGGCGCCAGCAGGCCCAACATGATCGGCACGATCGACAACCGCAGCCCGGCCGTGAACGCCGAGTCGTCGTAGACCCGGACGAGGAGGAAGGGGATCAGGAAGAACACGCCGAACAGCATGGCGTAGGACAGGAAGTTCGCGAGATTGCCGGTGAGAAAAGCCGGCTGCCGCAACAGCGCGAAGTCGATCAGCGGCGTGGTCGCGCGCCGCTCCGCCCACACGAACGCCGCCAGGAACACGACGGCCAGTACCAGGCAGCCGATGAACAACGGCGAGCGCACGCCCCAGGCATGGCCCTGGTTCAACAGCATCATGACCGCGGTGAGCGCCGGCGCGATCAATAGAGCGCCACCCCAGTCGAAACGGGTGGCGGCCGCGAGATGCCGGGTCTGCGGCAGCACCAGCCAGCCCATCACGACGCCGATCAAGCCGAACGGCACATTGATCCAGAACGCCCAATGCCAGCCCAGCGTGTCGAGGATCATGCCGCCCAGCGCCGGCCCGGCGCCCAGCCCGATCGCCTGCGCCGCGGATTGCAGCCCGAGCGCGCGGCCGCGCAGCTCGGGACCGGCCGCCAGCACGACGATGGCGATGCTGTTGGCGGTGATCAGCGCGGCGCCGATCCCCTGTATGACGCGAAAGACGATCAGCTCCGGCAAGCTCGTCGCGAAGCCGCACAGGCCCGAGCCGACGACGAATATCACGAAGGCGCCGGTATAGAGCAGCTTGCGGCCGACCATGTCGGCCAGCCGGCCGAAGATCGGCATGAACGACGCCATCGTCAGGATGTAGCCGACCGCCACCCAACTCACCGTGCTGAGCGGTGCGGCGAAATCGTGCTCCAGCCTGGGCAGCAGCATCTGCGTCAGGCTGGCATCGACCTGACCCATGAAGGCGCCGATGCAGACCGTTCCGACCACGAACCAGCGATAGGACGGCAACCGCGCCACCGATGCCAACGGCGGCGGCTCGTGACCCTGCAATGCCGCATCGCGCAAAGCCGCCAGCGAAACCGGACTGGGCGGGGCGTCGGTCATGCCGCTCTCATCCTCGCGCGTCGGCCAGCACCATGTCGGCCGCCTTCTCGCCGATCATGATGGTGGGCGCATTGGTGTTGCCCGAGGTCAGCGTCGGCATGATCGAGGCGTCGGCGACGCGCAGGCCGTCGATGCCGTGCACGCGCAGCCGCGCATCGACCACGGCCATGGCGTCGCCACCCATCTTGCAGGTGCCGACCGGATGGTAGGTCGTCTCCGCCGCCTTCTTGACCCAATCGACGATCTGCTCGTCGGTCGAGCGATCTGGGCCGGGCGCCAGCTCGGTGAGCTGCAGGCGTTTCATGGCGGGTGCGTTCATGATGGATCGCGCAATGCGCAGGGCGCGCACCGTGAGCTCGGCGTCGATCGGCGCCGACAGGAAGTTGAAGCGGATCGCCGGCGGCCGCCTGGGATCGGCCGTGACGATATGGACGTGTCCCCTGCTCTCCGGACGCATGGGATGAGCATAGCAGGTGAAACCCGACTGGCGGGCGATCCGTGGCCCTCGTGGACTGGGCTCGGTCAGCATCGGCACCCAGCCCAGCAGCAGATCGGGCGCAGCAAGTCCCTCGCGCGAGCGCACGAACGCCCGGATCGGCGCGCCGACCATGGCGAGCAGGCCGTCACCCTGCAGGACATAGCGCAGCGCCTGGCGCACCAGGCCCAAGCCGCGGCCGCGATCGTTGAAGGTGAAGCCCTTGGCACCGACCGCCCAGCGTGTGCGCGGCGCGTAGTGGTCGCGCAGATTCTCGCCGACGCCCGGCAGGGCGTGGCGGACGGCGATGCCGAGCGCCTGCAGGCGGTCAGGCTGGCCGATGCCCGACAGCTCCAGCAACTGCGGCGAATTGATCGAGCCGGCGCAGACGATAACGTCGCCACCGGCACGCGCTTCCCGCGGCCCGGCGGCCGCCACGTAGCGAACCCCGACACAGCGTTTGCCGTCGAGGACCAACCCTTCGGTCATGGCGCCAGTCTCGATGCGCAGATTGCGACGACGGCGGACCGGATCGAGGTAGCAACGCGCCGTGCTCATGCGCTGGCGTGATGCGATGGTCGCCTGGCTCATGGCGATGCCGTCTTGCCGCGCGCCGTTGTAGTCGGGATTGTGGGCGATGCCGACCTGCCCTGCCGCCTCGATCACGGTCGCGAAGAACGGGTCGTGCCAGTCAGGATCGGTGACACGCAAAGGACCGTTGCGGCCGCGGAAGGCATCGTCGCCGTCGCCCTCGTAGCGTTCCATGCGCTTGAACAACGGCAGCACGTCGGCGTAGCTCCAGCCGCTGTTGCCCATCTGCGCCCAAGAGTCGAAATCCTGCGCCTGGCCGCGCACAAAGGCGAGCCCGTTCAGCGCACTGGAACCGCCGAGCAGGCGGCCGCGCGGCACCGGGATTCGACGTCCATTGGTGCTGGGCTCGGGCTCGCCGCTGTACAGCCAGTTGACCGCGGGATTGGTCAGCAGCCGCGCGTAGCCGATCGGGATGCGCGACCATGGATGGCCGGCCGGCCCGGCCTCCAGCAGCAGGACGCGGTGGCGCGCGTCGGCCGACAGCCGGTTGGCCACCGCTGCGCCGGCCGAGCCGGCGCCGACCACGATATAGTCATAGCTCTCCACGGACGCGCGATCGTTCACTTGAAGCGATAGCGGAAGTCGCAATAGGCCGCGCCCTGCATGATCGTCTGCGTTCGCTTGAACTCGACCTGCGGCCCACCGACATCGGCGATGTGGAAGTCCGAATCGCACAGCAGGATGCCGCCCAGCTCCGGCTCGCCCAGCGCGCGAAAGAACTCGGCGTACCGGCAGCGCACGACGTTGTACTCGCGCACGACGCCGTCGTCCTTCAGCATCTCGCGGTCGACCGCATCGCCGATGCGCGGCCGCATGTCCTCGGCCCACACGGCGTCCCACTTCTCGCGCGGCGTACCGCGCTTGCCTTCGCCGATGCGATGGTAGAGGTCGCGCGCCCATTTGCGCAGCGCGTCGCCGACGATGCGGTCGGCCTTCTCCTTGCCGATCTCGGCGCGCAGGGCGCGCAGCATCGGCACGATCACCTCGGCCTGCAGCTTGACCTCGTCGAGCAGCGAAAGACGGTTCGTGGACATCGAGGACTCTCCCGTTGGCTGTGCAAATCAATCGGCCATCGCGGCGGCCTTCATTCGCGCCGCACGCATGGGGCGCAGAACGGCGACCGCCAGCACCGCCGCCGCGGCGTTCATGCCGACGGCGATTGTGAAGATGGTCTGCCAGCTCCCCGTCATCTCGACCATCGGCACGGACAGCGGCACCAGCAGCGCCGCCACGCCCTTGGCGGTGTGCAGGATCCCGGCATTGGTGGTGGCGTAAGCCGAGCCGAAATAGTCGGTGCAGGCCGCCGGGAATAGGCTTGCGACCTCGCCCCAGGCGAAGAACACCAGGCATGCCAGCAGCACGAACAGCAGCGGATCCTGTCCCCAGGTCGCGAAGGCGTAGATGCTCGCCGCCCCCAAGGTGAAGGCCATGAGCATGGTGTTCTCGCGACCGATGTAGTCGGACAGCCAGCCGCACAACGGCCGCGCGATGCCGTTGGCGATGCGATCCAAGGTGAGAGCGAAAGTGAGCGCCGGCAGAGTGACGCCGAGCAGCCGCACCGGCTTGTCGTCGACGTCGAAATCGGCGGCGATGGTGGCGAAATGAGCGGTGAAGGTGAGCCCGGCGGCAGTGACCAGGAGCGACATCGTGAACAGCACCCAGAACAACGGCGAACGCAGCACCTCGCGCGGCGCGTAGTCGCGACTGGTCTGCGCGACATGGGCGGCCGGCAGCTTGAGTCCTGCCGTGGGCTTGACCAACAGCAGCGCCGCCAAGCAGACGACGACGCCCTGCACCAGGCCGAACCACAGGAACGCCGCCTCGTAGCCCGACTGCTCGATGGTGCGATGAAGCGGGATCACGGTGAAGCCCGAGCCGATGCCGTAGCCCGCCACCGTCAGCCCGGCCGCCAGTCCGCGATGGTCGGGAAACCATTTCAGCGCGTTGCCCAGGCACGTCCCGTAGACGCAGCCGGCGCCGATCCCGCCCAGCACCGCGCCGAGATAGAGCAGCGCCAGCGAATCGGCGATCGAGTTCAGCCCCCACGACGCGGCGACCAGCAACCCGCCGGCCAGCGCCACCGGCCGCGGCCCCAGACGATCGACCACCCAGCCTTCGAACGGCACCAACCAGGTCTCGGTCAGGATGAAGACGGTGAAGGCCACTTGGATGGCGGTGCGGCCCCAAGCATGCTTGTCGTCGATCGGTTGGACGAACAGTGTCCAGCCATGCTGCAGGCTCGATATCATCACCATGCAGACGACGCCGGCGCCAAGCTGCAGCCATCGATTGGTGAGCTGGCTGGCCGGGGTGCGACCGGGATCGGAGGACGACATGCGGCTGGCATCCTAGCGACAGATTGCGTCTTCGCCATCGCGTCCTCGGCACCGTCAATTCCACGGACCGGACGACCGGCACATCCCTTCTTGATGTGGCGTCGGCGTTGTCGGAACGTCTGGCACGACGACTTTGCAGGAGCACTGTTTCATGACCGCCAAACAGCTCGAGGGCCTCGTCAACCTGTTGCGCTCGCGACCTGCGCCGCAGAACCAGGATGTCGTCCAGGCGCGCGAGCGCTTCGAGAAGATGGCGGTGTATGTCGGCGGCGCGCCGGATGCCAAATGCGAGACCGTCGACGCCGGCGGCGTGCCGGCCGAATGGGTGATGGCGCCGGGCTGCGACGCCGGCCGCGCCATCCTCTATCTGCATGGCGGCGGCTACGCCATCGGCTCGCTCAACACCCACCGGCGGCTCGCCTACGACATCTCCGCCGCCTCGGCCGCCAAGGTCCTGCTGATCGACTACCGCCTGGCACCCGAGCACCCCTTCCCGGCCGCGGTCGACGATGCGGCGGCGGCCTGGCGCTGGCTGCTGCAGCAGGGTTTCGCCGCCAATCGGCTGGCGATCGCCGGCGATTCGGCGGGCGGCGGCCTCACCATCGCCACGCTGGTCAACCTGCGCGACAAGAAGCTCGGCCTGCCGGCTTGCGCCATAGCGATCTCGCCTTGGGTCGATCTCGAGGGCCTCGGCAACAGCATCACGGCGCGCGCCGCGCAGGATCCCATGGTGCAGAAGCAAGGCCTGCTGTGGATGGCCGGCCTGTACCTCGCCGGCAAGGATCCCAAGACGCCGCTCGCCGCCCCGCTGCACGCCGACCTCAAAGGCCTGCCGCCCATCCTGATTCAGGTCGGCAGCGCCGAAACTCTGCTCGACGATGCCACGCGCATCGCCGAGAAGCTGCATGCCGCGGGCGGCGAGGTGCGGCTCGCGGTGTGGCCCAACATGCTGCATGTCTTTCCGCTGTTCGCCCCCATCCTGTCGGAAGGTCGCGACGGCTGTCTGGAGATCGGCAACTTCATTCGCGCCAAGACGGCGTAAGCAACGGGAGCCACCCATGCCTCGCATGACCGGCGGCGACGCCATCGTCGATTCACTGCTGCGGCACGGCATCGACACCATCTTCGGCCTGCCCGGCGTGCAGATGTACGGCCTGTTCGACGCCTTCGCGCGCAACGCCAACCGGCTGAAGGTGGTCAACGCCCGCCACGAGCAGACCACCGCCTACATGGCGCTGGGCTACGCCCAATCGTCGGGCAAGCCGTCGGCCTTCACCGTGGTGCCGGGCCCCGGCGTGATGAACACCATGGGCGCGCTCACCACGGCATGGGGCGTCAACGCGCCGATCATGTGCATCACCGGCCAGGTGCCGAGCGCCATGATCGGCCGCGGCCGCGGGCAACTGCACGAGATGCCCGATCAGCTCGCCACCCTGAAGTCGCTGCTGAAATTCGCCGAACGCATCGAGCATCCGACCGACGCGCCGCAAGTCATGGCGCGTGCTTTCCAGGCGATGACATCGGGACGGCCTGGTCCGGTCGCCGTCGAGATGCCGTGGGACATGTTCGGCGCCACGGCCGAGGTCGCGCCGATCGATCCCTTGGGCAAACGCGCCGACCCCGAGCCCGATCCCGACAAGATCGCAGCGCTCGCCAAGCTGGTAGACGCCGCCGCGGCGCCGATGATCTGGATCGGCGGCGGCGCGGTCGACGCCGGGGCTGAGATCCTGGCCCTGGCCGAGAAGATCGGCGCACCGGTGGTGTCGTTCCGCATGGGCAAAGGCGTGGTCGATTCGCGCCATCCGCTGTCGCTGAACACGGTCGGCGGCTTCGAGCTGTGGGACAAGACCGACCTGCTGATCGGCATCGGCACACGCCTCGACGTGCCGATCGCGCGCTGGGCGCCGGCGCCCGCCGGACTGAAGACCGCGCGCATCGACATCGATCCCGCCGAGCATCGCCGGCTCGCGGTCACCGTCCCGATCGTCGCCGACGCCGCGCAAGGCGCGCGTGCCCTCACCGACGCCGTCGCGCGCAAGGACGGTGCGACGTGGCGCGCCGCGATCGCCTCGGCAAAAGCCGCAGCGCACGCCGCCATCGCGAAGGCCGAGCCGCAGTACTCCTATATGAAGGTGCTGCGCGAGACGCTGCCCGACGACGGCATCGTGGTCGACGAGGTGACGCAGCTCGGCTACATCATCTGGTACGGCTATCCCGTCCATCAGCCGCGCCGGCTGATCAGCTCGGGCTTCTCCGGCACGCTGGGCTACGGCTTCCCGACCGCGCTCGGCGTCAAGATCGCCAACCCCGACCGGCCGGTCGTGTCGGTGACCGGCGACGGCGGCTTCCTGTTCGGCGGCTCGGACCTCTCGACCGCCAAGCAGTTCGGCATCAATCTCGTCACGGTCGTCGTGAACAACGCCTCCTACGGCAACGTGAAGCGCGACCAGGAACGGCTCTACGAGGGCCGCCATTCCGGCGCCGTCCTGCACAATCCGGATTTCCCGGCCTATGCCCGCGCCTTCGGCGTGCCGGCCTGGCGCGTCGAGACGGCCGACGCCTTCCGCGGCGCGCTGAAGGAGGCGCTGGCCGCCGACTCGCCGGCGATGATCGAGGTGGTGTCCGATATCGCCAAGGACTATCCGCCGTACAAGTTCCACCAGCCGAGGCTGCCATGACGACTGCTCCCACCGTCGAGCGGCAGCGCCGCGCCTACATTCCCGACGACGCCTGGCTCGCCAAGCAGGCCAAGGAGCCGATCCTCGAGCCCGACCTGCCGATCGTCGATCCCCATCATCATCTGTGGCATCACGGCAACCATCGCTACCTGCTCGACGAGCTGCTGGCCGACACCGGTACGGGTCACAACGTCACGGCGACGGTCTATATCGACTGCCGCTCGATGTACCGTGCCGGCGGGCCGGCCGAGATGCGGCCGGTCGGCGAGACCGAGTTCGCCAACGGCGTGGCGGCGATGAGCGCCAGCGGCACCTACGGTCCGACGCGGGCCTGTGCCGGCATCGTGTCCTATGTCGACATGACCCTGGGCGACCGCGCCCGCGCCGTCCTGGAGGCGCATATCGTGGCGGGCAACGGCCGGTTCCGCGGCATCCGCCACGCCGGCGGCTGGGATGCCAGCCCCGATGTGCGCAACAGCCACACCAACCCGCCGCAGGGTCTTTACGGCCAGACCAACTACCGCGCGGGCGTGGCGCAACTCGGCGCCCTCGGACTGACCTACGAAGCCTGGCAGTATCATCCCCAACTCCGGGAAGTGACGGCGCTGGCCCGCGCCGTGCCGCAGACCACCATGATCCTGAACCATTGCGGCGGCCCGCTCGGCATCGGGCCCTATGCCGGCAGGACCGATGCGGTGTTCGCTGCCTGGAAATCCGACCTGGCGGAACTCGCGCGCTGCCCCAACGTGGTGGTGAAGCTGGGCGGGCTCGGCATGGATATCGGCCCGTTCGCCGACCACATGAAGCGCCCCGTCCCACCCGGCTCGCGCGACATCGCCGACGCTTGGGGCCCGTGGATCAAGACCTGCATCGAGACCTTCGGTGCCGAGCGCTGCATGTTCGAGAGCAACTTCCCGGTCGACAAGCTCTCGACCGGCTACGCCACGCTGTGGAACGCTTTCAAGCTGATGGCGTCCGGCGCCTCCGCCAGCGAGAAGACGGCGCTGTTCAGCGGCACGGCCAAGCGCGTCTACCGTCTGCCCTCGTGAGGAAGCCGATGCTGAAGCGTGTCCTGATCGCCAATCGCGGCGAGATCGCCATTCGGATCGCCCGAGCCGCCGCTTCGCTCGGTATCGACTCGGTGGCGATCTTCACCGCGGCCGATTCGGCCTCGCTGCACACCAAGCTCGCCGGCTCGGCGCGGCAGATCGACGGCGATCCGCTGCGCGGCTATCTCGACATCGACGCGGTGGTCGCCGCGGCCAAGGCCAGCGGCGCCGACTGCGTCCATCCGGGCTACGGCTTTTTGTCGGAGAACGCCGCCTTTGCCGAGCGTTGCGCCGCCGAAGGCCTGCGTTTCGTCGGGCCCTCGCCCGCCAGCCTGAAACTGTTCGGCGACAAGGTCGCGGCCCGCACCTTCGCCGAAGCGCAGGGCATTCCGGTGGTGCCCGGCGCGCCCAAGCTCGGCTCGGCGGCGCAGGCCAAATCCGTCGCCGCATCGATCGGCTATCCGGTGATGCTGAAAGCCGCAGCCGGCGGCGGCGGCCGCGGCATGCGCGCGGTCGCCAAGCTGGAGGAGATGGACGAGGCGTTCGCGCGCTGCCAGGGCGAGGCCGAGGCCGCATTCGGCGATCGCTCGGTGTTCCTGGAGAAGATCGTGCCGCGGCCGCGCCACATCGAGGTCCAGGTGCTGGGCGACGGCCGAGGCAACGTGGCCCACCTGTTCGAACGCGACTGCTCGGTGCAATTGCGCAACCAGAAGGTCGTCGAAGTGGCGCCGGCGCCCAACCTCGACAAGGCCCTCCGTCAGCGCATCCTCGACGATGCCGTCAAGCTCGCCCGGGCCGCCGCCTACGAGAACGCCGGCACCGTCGAGTTCCTCGTCACTCCCGAGACCGACGAACACTTCTTCATCGAGTGCAATCCGCGCATCCAGGTCGAGCACACCATCACCGAGCAGGTCATGGGCGTCGACCTGGTCGAGGCGCAGTTCCGCATCGCTGCCGGCGGCTCGCTGCCCGCAATCGGCACCCCACGCGGCTTTGCCATCCAGGCGCGCGTCGTCGTCCAGGGCACCGGCACGCTCAGCGCCTATCGCGAGCCCTCCGGGCCGGGCGTGCGGATCGATGCCTGCGGCTATCTTGGGCTGAGCCCACCGCCGCAGTTCGATCCCCTGCTCGCCAAGCTGATCTGCCAGTCGGGCTCGGCCGGTACCTTCGAATCGGCGGTCGAGCGCACCCAGCGCGCGCTCGACGAATTCCATATCGTCGGCGTGCCGACCAACCGCGAGCAGTTGCGCGCCATCCTGGCCCATCACGATTTCCGCGCCGGCAATGCGCGGACGACCCTGCTGGCCGACGCCATCGAGGCGCCGAAAGCGACCGGCGGCGCCCTGCCGTTCCTCGATCAGCAAGTCGCCGCGTTGGGCCGCGGCCGCGCCACGGCGGGACCGCCGCCCGCCCGACCGATGCCGGTTCCGCCCGGCCACGAAGCGGTGGAGAGCCCGCATGCCGGCTCGATCGTCGAGATCAAGGTCGGCGAGGGCAACGCGATCAAGGCCGGCGAGCCGCTGTTCGTGGTGAGCGCCATGAAAATGGAAACGTCGGTCACCGCGCCC
>Ga0194131_10005208_pt1 | contig 18968 bp, 18 predicted proteins | sample TA2KigO120mmetaG_FD_148631 | JGI IMG/M metagenome (GOLD analysis project Ga0194131, IMG submission 148631) | Freshwater microbial communities from Lake Tanganyika, Tanzania - TA2015053 Kigoma Offshore 120m | ecosystem: Environmental > Aquatic > Freshwater > Lake | place: Tanzania: Lake... | reverse complement strand
GCCACCCGAGGTCGTGCCCTGGCACTCCTCGGGGATGGCGACCGTCGTCTCGGTGGCGAGGTCGAGCGGGGGGCACTCCTCGTCGAGGCAGTCCACGCGCCCGTTGTTGTCGCTGTCGGGGAAGCCCTCGTCCACCTCGCCGTCGCCATCGTCGTCCTCGCCGTTGCACTCCTCGGGGGGCACGGCGGTGTCGTCGGTGTCGGTGTCGGGCGGTTCCCACTCGCCCCCGGAGTCGAAGGCCTCGGCCGGGGCGTCCTTGCCGGTGAGTTCGTTCTCGGTCTGGCAGGCCGCAAGGAACACGGCGGGCAGGCACAGTGAGCGCATTCGGGGGCCTCGAGCGGCCTAGCCTACCCCGGGATGGAGCTACACGTGCGACAGATCGAGGTCCTAGCCGGCGGCCGTTCCATCCCCTCGGGCGTTTCGCTGCGCCTGCACGCGGGCCAGCTCTGCGGGCTGATCGGGCCCTCCGGCCTGGACCCCGGGCTCCGCGCGCGCGTGAAGACCCGCGTGAAGGTGAAGCTCCTGCTTGACGGCCGGGTGGAAGAGACGGAGTTCAAGCTTTTTTTTCGCCGGTCGTCCCTCGCCGATCCGTGGTTCATGATTCTGGATGACTCGCTCCGCCAGCTCGACGTGGATAGGGAGAAGAAGCATTGATTCTCCTAGTTTCCTGGGCCCTGGCCGCCGACACCGCCGAGAGCGTATCGGCGATGCCCACCGCCAGCGCGTCAGACCGGCTCGCCCAACTCATCGCGGCGCGGGGCCTGCAGGCCGCCGAGTTGGAAGCCCTGAACGGGCTCGCGCCTCGCGTGGCGGTGGCGCTCGACGACGACCAGGTCACGACGGCGCTCGCGCTCATCCTGTCGCTTCCCCCGGCCGAGATCGGCCGCGCCCGGCGGGGCGACGCCGTGGTGCGTAGCTACGGCAAGTGGAGCGAGGCCGAGGAAAGCGCCCTGGCCGAGCTCGCGAAGTTGCTGCGCGTCAAGGGCGCCCTGGACGCCTGGCTGGTGCGCACCGAGCAGGCGGAGCTGGTGCGAGTGGTGCTCGTCAAGGGCAAGAAGGAGGCCTCCGTCACGCTCGTGCCGCCGCACGAGTGGAGCACGCCGGGGAGCTACCCACAGGACGCGTCCTTCGAGAACCCGCGCGCGCTCGGCCTGCTGTGGACCCTCCGCGCTGGCGACGAGGTCGTGGGGATCGATGCCCTCGCCAGTGTCAGCTTCCGCGACGAGCAGCGGGTGAAGGCCGGGAGCGCCTCGCTGCGCATCACGCCTCCGGGTCGCGACACGGTCTACGTGTCGCAGCCTCTCGCGGTGGTGGCCGGGCAGTCGCTGCGGGTGAGCGTGGCGGCCGCGGGCGACGGTGCCCGGGGGCAGGTGGCCTTGATCGCCGGTGCGAGCCCGGTCGCGGCGACCGAGTGGAGCGCGGCGGGCGGAGGGGTCTTCGTGCCCCAGGAGCTGGGGGCCGCCGTGCCGGACGGCGTGTCGCAACTCGAGCTGGTGCTGGCCACGCAGGGGCCCGGCGCGATGAACTGGGACGACGTGCGCGTGGCGGTGGAGGGGAAGGGCGGCGGCGTGATCGTCACCGAGCGCGGCCCGCTGCGCCTGCGCCACCCGGGGACGGAGTCGCACGACCTGTCCGGCGTGGCCCTCGAGGTGTCGCGCGCGATCACGATGCTCAAGCTGCCCCCCGAGCCGCCGGTCATCGTCGACAGCACCTGCGCGGACTACGCTCGCTGCGCGGTGGAGCGGTGGGCGCGCCGGGCCTGGGGGGCGCCCACCAGCGAGAGGGTGGCCGAGGGCGTTATCGACGCGGCCCTGTCGCGACCGTCAGAGTACGCCGAGATGCTGGCGCGGGAGGGCGCCGTGGGCCTGCGGAGGGCGTGGCAGGAGGGGGGGTAGGCGGGGGGCGCCCGGCTGGACGCGGCCTCAATTCCCAGGCTGGGGCACGATGCGGAGGTAGGGCAGGGGCGATTCCCAGCCGCCCGGGAAACGCTGGCGCGCCTCCTCGTCGCTCATCGACCCGGCGATGATCACGTCGTCGCCTTGTTTCCAGTTGGCGGGCGTGGCCACCCGGTGGCGCGCGGTGAGCTGGAGCGAGTCGATCACGCGGAGGACCTCGTCGAAGTTGCGGCCGGTGGTCATCGGGTACACCAGCACGAGCTTCACTCGCTTGTCGGGGCCCACCACGAACACGTTGCGCACGGTGAGGTTGTCGGCGGCGGTGCGGGTGCTCGCGTCGCCCGAGGTGCTCGCCGGGAGCATCCCGTAGAGCTTGGAGACGTTGAGGTCGGCATCGCCGATCACCGGGTAGTTCGGCGCGGCGCCCTGGCTGCGCTCGATGTCGGCGGCCCAGCCCGCGTGCCGGTCCACGCTGTCGACCGAGAGGCCGATCACCTTCACCCCGCGCCGGGCGAACTCGGGCTCGATCTTGGCCATCAAGCCAAGCTCGGTGGTGCACACCGGGGTGAAGTCCTTGGGGTGGGAGAACAGCACCGCCCAGTTGTCGCCGATCCACTCGTGGAAGCGGAGGCGGCCGTGGGTGGTGTCGGCCTCGAAGTCGGGAGCGATGTCGTTGATGCGCAGGGCCACGGGGTTGCCTCGGGGAGGGCGCGAGCCTAGGCGGGTCGATCCCGGACCGCAAGCCAGGGTGCAAGCGGCGTATTGTCCCTCACCCCAGGCGCCGCCCCCGGAAACGGCCACCTGCCGCTCGGGGGTGCAGGGGCTGGCTCGCCCCCCGTCGGCGACCTACTTGATTCTCTCGCCAGCGGTAAACCGCTGCTCCGGCCCGGCGACCACGTACACCTGCACGGCACGGAGCGAGCCGGTCACCCGGGCGCTGTGCTCCACGCCCTTCTCGATTCGCACCGCGTCGCCCTTCTCGGCCACCCAGGGCTGGCCGCCGATCACCATCTCGGCGCGCCCCTCGACGACGTAGAGGATCTCGACGCTGTCGGCGTGCACGTGAGGCGCCACCTCGGCGCCGTCGGCCAGGGACAGCGTCCCGAGCGAGGCCTCGGGAGAGCCGTTCGTCGCGTTGAGCAAGAGCTCGGCGGTGCCCGTGCCGGCGAGGATCTTGTAGGCGGGGGCGGTGTCGCCGTGGATCACCGGGTCGGCAGAGAGGGCGAGGGCGACATGCAGGAGCATGCGGCGAGTGTACTACGCCGGCTTCCCGACCTCGCCGCGCCTCAACAACGCGAGGGACAGCCGCTCCTTCCACCAGTAGAAGGCGCCCATCGTGGTGATCGGCAGAAACGACACGCCCCAGAAGATGATGGCGAAGGCCTGCGCGGGGCCGGCGTCTTGCCCCCAGAGCACCAGCGTCTTCTCGATGGCCACGTGGAAGACGCCGAAGAAGCCCGGTGCCTGCGGGAGCGCCACGGTGAGCGCGATCGCCACCGTGGTGAAGCACGAGGCGGCGAAGGGCAGGCTGATGCCGAAGGCGTGCATCAGCGCGAAGATGCTCAGCGAGCCGTTGAACCAGTGCAGCATCGACAAGAGCGCGGCCTGGACCAGGTGCTTGCCCGAGCGCACCGAGGACAGGCCTCCCACGAAGCCGTCGAAGAGCGTGATGAACTTGTTGGCCACCGGCCCCGGGGCCAGCGAGGCCAGGCGAACGAAGGTGGAGCGCGCGCGGGCCTCCTGGGCGGCGAGCACGAGGAAGGTGCCGAGGCCCAGCACGCCGGCCACGCCGAAGGCGCTGCCGTAGAGCTTGAGGTTGGTCACCAGCTCGCCGTGCGCCTCGGCCTGCGGCGGGAGCACCGCCAGCATCAGGAGAAAGACGCTGAGCAGGCCGAGGATATCAAATACGCGCTCGATCACCGCCACGGTGAAGAGCGGCAACATCGGCGTGCCGGTTTCCCGCGAGCCGAGCCAGGGGCGAGCGAAGTCGCCGGCGCGGAACGGGAGCACGACGTTGAGCGCCATGCCGATGGTGGTGGCCACGAACAGGCGGCTGAATCGCGCGTTCGGGGCGATCTCCCAGAGCAGCACCTTCCAGCGCCAGGCTCGGATCACAAACTCGGTGAAGAGGATCACCGCCGAGATCGCTACCCAGCGGAGATCCACGCCGCCCAAGGCCTGCGCCAGCTCGGCCCAGTGAGCACGCACCAGGAACCAGAGCGTGAAGCCAAGGCTTACGACGATGCCGGGGAGGAGCCGGAGGAAACGCTGGCGCACTGCGACGAACTATCACGAGACCGCGAACGGCGAGTTAGACGCCGCCCTCCCTGGGAGCCCGCGTGAGCTACGAAGTGGTCGGCCTCGGCAACGCCATCATGGACGCCCTCGTCCGCATCGACGACGACGCGCTCCTCGGCGACCTCGGTCTCACCCGCGGCCAGATGCACCCGGTGCCGCACGAGCGCTGGCTCGAGGTGTACCAGCGCGTGCACGGCCTCGGCGTGGAGATCCACTCGGGCGGCTCCTGCGCCAATACCATCTCCACCCTCGGTCTGTGCGGGGCGCGGGTGATCTACGGCGGCCAGGTGGGCGCCGACGACTTCGGCACCCAATACGGGCGCTCGCTCACCGACGCCTGCGGCGGCCATGCGCTCCAGGTTCACGGCGAGCTGCCCACGGGCAAGTGCCTGTCGCTCATCAGCGCGAAAGACGGCGAGCGCACCATGCTCACCGACCTCGGCGCCGCCATCCACCTCGGCAAGCTCGGCAGCTTGAGCGCGCACATCCGCGAGGCGCGCCTCTTCCACACCACGGGCTACAAGTTCCTCGGGGGCGCGGTGCGCGAGACGGCCTTCGCCGCGCTCAGCGAGGCCGAGGCGGCCGGGGCCAAGGTGAGCTTCGACGTGGCCGACCCGTTCGTGGCGCGCACCATCCGCGCCGACGTGGAGTGGATCATCAAGGACCACGCCGACATCGCCTTTCTGAACCGCGAGGAGGCGGAGATTGTCACCGGAAAGCCGGTCGACGAGGCCATCGACGAGCTCGCCGGCTGGACCGAGATCGTCGTCGTCAAGCTGGGCGGCCAGGGCAGCGTGGTGCTGCACGGCGGCGAGCGCTACCGGGTGCCCGTGTTCCCGGCCGCCGTGAAAGACACCACCGGCGCGGGCGACACCTACGCCGGCGGCTTCCTCTACGGCTGGTTGCGCGGGCTGGGCGCCGGCAAGTGCGGCGAGCTGGGGTCGCGGCTCGCGGCGCTCACGGTGGGGCAGGTGGGCGCGGTGGTGCGCGACCGGTCGCACATCGCTGCGGTGAAGGCCCAGGTGGGGGTCGCGTGAATCTTCCGGTCGAGGTGATCGAGGCGGTCAAGAACGACCGCTGCGTGATTTTCGTGGGCAACCGCGCCACCCTGGAGGCGGCGCAGGAGGCCGAGGCCGACTACCCCGAGCAGAAGGAGCTGGCCCGCGCGCTCGGGTGGAAGAAGCCCCTGGTGGCGGCGGGGAAGCAGAAGGGGGTGGTGCCGAGCGTGGAGGAGGGCGCCGAGGCCTACCAGGCCGCCAGGGGTCGCGAGGCGCTGCTGAGCTACCTCGGCGCGGCGGCCGGGGCCGAGGCGGTGAAACCGCTCGCGGCGCACCGGGCGATCGTCAAGCGTTTTCCCTTGATCTTCACCACCAACTACGACGACATGCTCGAGCGGGCCGCCGCCGAGGAGGGCCTCGCCCTCGACGTGATCGGGCGGAGCAGCCCGATCCCGGCGCGCGCCCCCGGCCGGGTCACGCTGGTCCGCCTGCGTGGTGCCTTGTCGCGACCCGACACGATGGTAGTCACCCGCGCCGACGCGGCGCGCCTGCCGATCGCCGTCGACACCAAGAAGCAACTACGCACCTTGCTCAGGCAACAAGTAGTGCTCTTCGTGGGCTACCGTCCCGACGAGGAAGAGTTCGAGCGCCTCTTCGCGGAGCTGTCCGAGGCCTACGGCGGGGAGTTGCCGCGTTGTCACCTCGCCGTCGCGCAGGGCGCGATCGACGACTACCAGTGGCAGAAGTGGGTGTGGCGTGGCCTCCTCATGTTCACGGCCGACCCGAGCGAGGTGATGACTGAGCTGGAGGGGTCGCTGCGATGAACCGTTACGTGCGAGTCGAGGTGAACGGCATCGAGCACTTCGCGCGGGCCGAGGGCGCGGACTTCCGCTTGTTGACCGGCGCCCCGTGGGCGGGCGGCCGCGAGGTGGGCGCCTCCGCGGCCGACGCGCGGCTACTCGCGCCCGTGGCGCCCTCGAAGGTGGTGGGCGTGGGCAGCAACTATCGCGACCACGCGAAGGAGATGGGCAAGCCCATCCCCGAGAAGCCTAGGTTGTTCCTCAAGCCGCCGAGCGCAATCGTCGGCGCGGGCCAGCCCATCGAGATCCCGCCGGGCACCGAGCGGGTCGACCACGAGGCGGAGCTGGGCGTGGTGATCGGCACCCGCTGCCGCCGGGTGACCGCCGAGCGCGCGCTCGACCACGTGTTTGGCTACACCTGCGCCAACGACGTCACGGCGCGCGACTTCCAGAAGGAAGACGGGTTGTTCGCGCGTGCGAAGGGTTTCGACAGCTTCCTGCCGGTGGGGCCTCACATCGTCACGCACCTCGACCCCGCAAAGCTCGCCGTGGGTTGCGACGTCAACCAGCGGGTGCGGCAGCAGGGTAACACCGCCGACATGGTGTTCTCGGTGGCCGAGCTGATCGCCTACATCAGCCACGTGATGACGCTCGAGCCGGGTGACTTGATCATCACCGGCACGCCGGCGGGCGTGGGCCCGCTCCAGGCGGGCGACTGGGTGACGGTGGCGGTGGAAGGGGTGGGGGCGATGTCGAACCCGGTGGTGGATCGCAGCGACCGATGCTGAGCATCCCGTTCTTCCGGAACGCGCTCGCTCTCGGCCTGATCGGGCTCCTGGCGCTGGTGCTCGCCCGCGCGCGGCGGGCCGAGCTGTGGCTGCCGATCTACATCGTGGCGGCGGCCGGGGTGGCGATGGGCCTCCGCGCTCTCCACCCGGCCTTCATGGTGGAGTCCTTGATCAACGACCCGCCCTGGCTCGCGGCGGCGGCGCTGGCGGGCTGGGCGGCCCTCGCCGCCACCGGGCTGGTGCGCGCCCGGTCCTGGTGGGCCGTCGTCGTCGCGAGCGCGGTCCTCGGCGACCTCCTCGTGGCCACCGGCCTCGCCCTCTGCGAGCCCGACGACAAGCGCCGGGCCAAGCTTGTGCTGGCTGCGAGCGGGGCCTCGCTCCTCGGCCCGGCCTCCGGCGCGGCGGCGCTGGCCCTGGGCTGGGGCGGCCTGCCGCTGGCGGCGCTGGGCCTAGGGCTGGCGGCGCTGGGCTTCGCGCGGGGAGGCGAGCGCCCGGTGTTGCAGGCGGAGTACACGGCGCGTGGCCTCCTCGGCGCCGCGCTGGTGCCGCTGTGGCTCGCGCTGGTCACCTGGCTGTTCATGCTGGGCGGCGTGCCGGATCTCGGGGCCAACGTCGTGGAGAACTTGCCGCTCACCCTGCCCGGGCGCGCGCCGGTCGCGGTGGCGGCGGTGGCCGCCTTGCTGGGCGGGCTCGGAGCGGAGGCCGGGGTGGCCCTCCTCGCGGGCGACCTGCTCGGCCACGCCACGCAGCTCCGCGGCGACTGGGCGCCCGACGCGCTGCGGATCGGCGTGGCGGTGGGCGGAGGGCTGCCGATGCTGATCCTCACTCGCAGCCGACTCACCGTGGGCATCCCGCTGTGGGTGGCGCAGGTGTTGCTCGCCCTGGGCTTCGTGGCGTGGCGTTACTAGCCGCGTTCTTCCTGCTTGGTTGCGCCAAGCGCGACCTCGACGGCGACATGCAGCCTGCGGTCGCCACCCAGCGCTTCGATGGGACGATGCCTGTCCCCGGCGCGGTGGCGGCCGATCACGTCCTGGCCTCGGAGGCCGGCGCCAGCGTGTTGCGCGCCGGGGGCAACGCCGTTGACGCCGCCATCGCGGCTGCGCTCGCCAGCGGCGTGGTCCAGCCCTCGGGCTCGGGCCTGGGCGGCGGCGGTTTCGCGCTGGTGGTACCGGCGGAGGGCGAGCCCAACGTGCTCGACTTCCGCGAGGTGGCCCCGGCCGCGGCGAGCATCGACGCCTACGCCACGGCGGGAGCCTCCACGCGCGGCGGCCTTGCCGTGGCGGTGCCCAGCGAGGGCATCGGCCTGGCCGAGCTGCACCGCATGTATGGTCGCGCCACGCTCGCGACGATCGCCGGGCCGGCTATCCGCCTCGCCGAGGAGGGCTTCCCCACCGGTGAGCACCTCGCGCGCTCGCTGGAGGAGTCACCCGACATGCGGGCGTTGTTCCTCGCCGGCAATCGCCGTCCCGGGCTGGCGGAGGCGCTCCGCGCCTGGGTCGACTCCGGCGGCGAGGCGTTCCGCGGCGGCTGGGTGGCGGAGGACATGGTCCACGCCGCGCGCGCGCAGGGCGGCCTCGTCACCCTCGACGACATCAAGAACTACAAGGTGAAGTTGCGCAAGCCGCTGCTCGGTCGCTACGCGGGCCGCACCGTCCTCACCATGCCGCCGCCCTCCTCCGGGGGCATCGCCCTGCTCCAGGTGCTCGGCAGCGCCGGCCCCGGCGCCAGCCTGCACTGCGAGGTGGAGGCCACCAAGCACGCGATGGCCGACCGCGCCGCGTTCGGGGGCGATCCCGACTTTGCCGCCATCGACGTCCCGGGCCTGCTGGATCCGCGCTACCTCGCCACCATCGCCGCCGACTGCGGCCCGCAAACCTTCCCGCCCGAGCACTACGCGCCCTCGCCGCCGCCGGCCGACGACCACGGCACGCTGCACATCAGCGCCATCGATGCCGAGGGCGTGGCGGTGGCGCTCACCACCACGATCAACACCAGCTTCGGCTCGCACGTCATCGCCGGGCGATCGGGCATCGTGCTCAACAACCAGATGGACGACTTCGCCACCCGGTTCGGCGTCCCCAACGCCTTTGGCCTCGTGCAGGGCGCCCAGAACGCGGTGGCGCCGGGGAAGCGGCCGCTGTCGTCGATGACACCGACCATCGTGCTCGGTGCCGACGGCGAGCCGGAGATCGCCGTCGGCGCGAGCGGCGGCCCCTTCATCATCACCGCCACCACCGCCGTCCTGCGCGCGATCCTCGACGACGGTGCCGCGGCGAGCGACGCGGTGTCGCGCTCGCGCTGGCACCACCAGTGGATGCCGAACGCGGCCATCGTCGAGGCCGATTTCGCGGCGGGCGACACGCTCCGGGCCGCCGGTCACGACGTCCGGACCATCGAGAAACCCTTCAGCAGCGTGCAGGTGGTGGTGTCGCGCCGGGGCGACTTCGACGCCGCGAGCGACCCGCGCAAGGGTGGCGCACCTGCCTTCTCTCGCTGATTTTTGTTTTTTGCGATTCCCAGGCAGACTCTGACATCGGCCGTTGCGTACCGTGACACATACAGCGGAGAAGTGATGCTTTCCGGGCGGTATCTTTCTGGTTTGGAGGGCGTGATGTTCCTGCTGCTCATCGCTTGCGAGACCTCGCCGCCCGGCTCGGAGAGCAAGGGCGGCGACGCCGGCGAGTTGGACTGGGAGGTGCCGCCCGACACCGCCGGCGACAGCACGCCCCTCGACACCGGCGACAGCGGCGAGTCCGGCACCGGCGGCGGCGAGCCGGTCACGCTCGCCGACTCGATCACCGGCTTCTCCGACGTCCAGGGCGAGAACGGCTGGTGGTACGGCTACATCGAGCCCGACGGCGACAACACCTTCGTCGAGATGGCATCCTACAACTACGGCGAGCCCGACCCGGGCTGGTACGCGGCCACCGGCGGCAACTACTGGACCTTCATCGACGCCGAGACGATGCATCCGAACGGCGAGACCACCACCGGCGGGCGCTTGCCGGTGGAGCAGTGGGCGGTGCGTCGCTGGGTGTCGACGGTCGACGGCACGGTCCACCTGTCGGGACACCTCGCCAAGATGGCGATCGACGGCGAGACCAACGGCGTCAACGGCTACGTGTACGTCGACGGCGTGATGCGCTGGGCCTGGTACATCGAGGGCTGGGACGACGGCGGCGCCGATCTCGACAAGGATGTCGACGTGAGCGTGGGCTCCACGGTCGACTTCATCCTCGACCCGCGGGACAGCGACGATCGCTCAGACCGCAGCTACTTCTACGCGACGATTTCTCAGTAGAAAGTTGCGCCCGGGCCCTCGTTGGGGCGGCCGTCGAAGCTCTCGAGCACCGCCACGGCGGCCTCGGCGGCGCACTTGATCTCCTCCTCGTCGCCCCCGAGGTACACGCGGCCGAAGGCGCCGAAGCTGATCACCTCGAGGATATCGACCTTCGCAGCCTTCTCCGCCTCGTTGGCAGCGATGAGCGCGTAGCCGGCGGGGTGGACCTCCATCACGTAGAGCGTGCGTCCCTCGTCGAGGAAGTTGCCGTGGCGCATGCGGTTGGTGATCTGCGCGTGGTAGCCGTGGACGCCGGTGATCGTCTGCGCGCTCACCAGCCGGGGCTTGAGGCGGTCCTTCTCGGAGAGGTTGAGCGCGGTGAGCACCGCCTCGCCGGCGGCCCGGATCTGGCCCTGGTCGTAGTGCTGCAACTGCAGGCAACCGAACTGCCGTTCCACGATTTGCATTCCCGGCGTGCAGCTCGTGCGCTTGAGCGCGATGTCGGTGACGATGTTGATGTCCATGCCCGGCGCCACCTCGAAGAACAGGGCGGCCTGCCGTTCGAGCGGCATGTAGCCCCGGCTCACGGTCGCCAGGAACGACGCCGTCTGCGGCTGGAGGATGTCGATGTAGGTGAAACAGCGCAGCTCGATGGCCATGAGCGCCCCGCTATCGCACGGTGAGCGACAGCGCCTTGCTGGGGCACGCGGGCACGCACGCGGGCTCGCCGCCGAGCGGCGCGCAGCCATCGCACTTCACCGCGATGTCGAGGTCGACCACGCGGCGGATGGCGCCGTGGGGGCAGGCGGCGATGCACTTGCCGCAGCCGGTGCAGCGCGACTCGATGAGCTCCACCCGGCCGTCGCGGAAACGCAAGAGCGCGTCGTGGGGGCAAGCCGGCACGCAGGGGCTCTCGGCGCAGTGGAAACAGACGTCGAGCGCGGGGAGGCCGGCCACCTCGCGCACGCGCAGGCGGCGGCGCTCGAGCACCCGCGGGTCGTCGGGCGCCAGGTCGTGCCAGCCATAGCGGGCCTCCACGCACGCCACCTCGCAGAGGCCACAGGGCACGCAGGCGGCGGAGTCGAGGACGGGAAAACGCGCGGGCACAGATGCGGCCTAACGCCGCCGAGCGTGATATCCTTCCGGCGATGGTCGCCTTCCTCATAGCCCTCCTGGCTTGCGACGCCGACTGCAGCAAGCCCAACCGCGTCAATGGAACCTACGCGGTGTTCCACGACGCGTTGAACATCTCGACCGACGGCGCCGCCAAGGCTGCGAATGCTACCGTCGAGGGCTACGACGGCGTGAGCTACGCGGCGCCGGTCAACGGCTGGTGGCGGTGGGATCTCACCTACCAGACCGGGAGCGACAGCGTCAACATCACGGCGATCGACGTGCGTGAGCGCATGGGCGACCCGGCCGAGGTCGACGGTCAGAGCGCCACGTGGACGGGCAGCTTCGTGGCCCACGAGGACAACTGCAACAGCTTCGACATGATGCTCAAGGGCACGTGGTCCTCGTCGCAAGACACAACTCACTCGTTCAAGTACGAGGCGACGGTGTCCTGGTCGGGCGACGGCTTCGCTGGCGACTACACCTACAGCGACACCTACACCGTGGGCGACGGCGTGGAGTCGGAGGGCGGTATCACCGGCGTGTCGGGCGACGTGATCGCGGTGCTCCAGGGCGAGGGTTTCGACACCGGCTTCGCGCAGTAGTTGATGCCCGCGAGTTAGCCGCGGCGGGCCATGTACAACCTCCTCATCGCGGGCGGCGCTTCGCTGCTCGGCTATGGCCTCGGCGCGTGGGCGGCCGGTTGGATCGCGGGCTTCGTGCCCGCGCTCCTCGTGTTCATCGCCGCGTTCTTCTTCCTCGCCCGCCGCACCGGCAAGCAGGTGGAGACGATCTTCAAGCTGGCGATGGAGCAACTCCAGGGCGGGCAGATGGCGGTGGCGCGCGCCACGATGGAGAGCGCCCTGCCGCTGGGCAGGTGGCAGATCCTCGTGGAGAAGCAGGTGGAGGCGCAACTCGGCGGGCTCGACTACCTCGAGGCCTGCTCGATGATGATGCAGCGGCAGGTCACCGCCTCGAGAGAACGTTTCGCCAGCGCGAAGGCGCACCTGCAGAAGTCCTGGAACCGCGACTGGCGCGCCCGCGCCATGCTCGCCGCCTGCCAGCACCGCGAGAACGACACCAACGGCGCGGACAAGACACTCGCCGCGGCCGAGGGCCCCGCCAGCAACGAGGCCCTGTTCTTCGGGGTGTGGGCCTACATCCTCAACGAGGCCCGGCGTCGCGACGAGGCCCTGCAAGTCGTCGGCCGCGGGCTCAAGGGATCGCCCAAGTCGGCGGGACTCATCGCGGTGCAGGAGGCGATGCAGAACCGGAAGAAGCCCGACTTCAAGGCCTTCGGCGAGCCCTGGTACCAGTTCTTCCCCGAGCACATCCCGCAGGAAGTACTCATCGAGCAGGCCCGCGCCGCCGGGAAACTACCCAAGAACTTCGCTGCTAACCAGAACCTCGGTCCGCCGCAGCCGCACCTCGGCGGGAGGCCACGCTAGGCCATGAAGAAACTCCCCCACCCCGCGATCTACGCGCTTCTCTACTTCCCTTTTGGCGCGATGGGCGGCTTCGTCGCCGTGGCGATGACCTTCCTCGCCACCAAGAACGGGCTCACCATCACCGAGGGCGCGCTCTTCGGCGCGGTGCAGCTCGCCATCTCCTGGATGAAGTGGACATGGGCGCCGGTGGTCGACGTCACCCTCACGCCCAAGCGCTGGTACCACATCGCCACGAGCACCTCGGCGGTGGCGGTGATCGGGCTGGCGTCGTTCCCCATCAACCAGGAGAACATGCCGCTGCTCCTGGCGATGGTCGCGGCCGGCGCGGTGGTCAACAGCATCGTCGGCATGGCGGTGGAGGCGATCATGGCCCACGCGACGCCGGAGACCGAGCAGGGCCGCGCCTCGGGCTGGTTCCAGGTGGGCAACCTCGGCGGCAGCGGCGTGGGCGGCGGGCTCGGGCTCATCATGCTGGAGGGCTTGCCCTGGCCCTGGCTGGCCGGGGTGATCATGGGCGCCTCCTTCCTGCTCTGCGGCATCGGCCTGCGCTGGCTCCCCGACACGCCGCGCCACGAGGTGGAAGGCGGCGTGCGCGGCGCCCTGCGCAAGGTGGGTCGCGACATCGCTGACATGGGACGCAGCAAGGGCGGGCTCCTCGCCGCGATCCTGTGCTTCTCGCCGGTGGGCACCGGCGCGGCGGCGGGCGTGCTCACCCAGGCGGCGGTGGCGGCCGAGTGGGGCGCGGGCGCAAACGAAGTGGCCACCATCCAGGGCACGGTGGCCGGGGTGATCATGGCGCTCGGCTGCCTCGTGGGTGGCTACGCCTGCGACCGGATGCGCCCGCGCACGGCATATGCCGTGTTTGGCCTCCTCCTCGGGCTCGTGGCGGTGGGCATGGCCTACTCGCCGCGCACGGTGGCGATGTTCGTGGGCTGGTCGATGGTCTACAACTTCGGCGTGGGCCTTGCCTACGCGGCCTTCACCGCCACCGTGCTCAACGCGATGGGCACGGGCTCGGCGGCGACCAAGTACAACCTCTACGCCTCGATCTCGAACTTCCCCATCTGGTGGCTCGGGCTGCTGCTGGCCTGGACCGCCGACCCCACGCAGAATGCCGTCGCGACGGCGCCGTGGCTCGGGGGCCTCGCCGCGATGGTCGACCGTCACCTCGGCCACACGCCGCACGACATGCTCATCCTCGAGGCGCTCATCGGCGTCGTGGGCGTGAGCGTGTTCTTCGTGATGTCGCGCGTGGTGGGGCGGTCGCGGTTGCCGGACAGCGTCGCTACATGAAGTTCCGGGCGTGCAACCCCGACAGCCGCCCCGCCTCCGCACTCGCTGAAGCCGATCCGCCGCAGTCGCACCCGCCGCCCGTGGTCCATCTCCTGCTTCAGCGCCACCACCGCGTCCCAGCCCTGCGCTAGGCGGTCCCAGCTGCCGGGCGCTACACCTGCGCGGGGCGCGGTGGCGCCCTCTACCCCGGCACCGCCCCCGCGATGCGATCCCGCTCCTGCAAGCCCTCGAGCCACGCCGCGGGCAACGCCGCGCCCGCCGCCCCCAGCAGCATGCCGGCGATGCACGCGGTGCTGTCGCTGTCGCCGTCGATACGCGCGGCGAGGTCGATGGCACCGGCGAAGTCGCGGCCGGAGAGCGCCGCCGCCACGCCGATGCCCAGCGCGCTCGGAGAGCGCCAGCCGCCGTCGCCGGGCGGGATGCGGTGCTCGTCACAGCCCACCGCCACGGCGGCGCGCAGGGCTTCGCCGGTGAGGTTGTCGCCCGCGAGGCGGAGCACCAGCGCGGGCGACAGCGGCTCGCCCTCCAGCAAGGCGCGGACGAGGCGACAGCCGGCCACGGCGCCGTCGATGGCGTTGGGGTGCGCGTGGGTGACGAGGCTCGAGATCTCCGCTGCCCGGTCAAGCTCGGCGCCGGCAAAGCGCATGGGCAGGGGCGCGATGCGCATCACGGCCCCGCAGCCGTCGCTGGCAACGATGCCACTGGTGCGCCAGTCGCCCCCGCGCGCGTAGTTACGCACGCCGGCGAGGCAGGTGTTCCCGGGGGCGGTGGAAGGGGTGAGCGGGTCGGCCGCCCAGCGCAGGAAGGCGTCGCCGATGGCGCGCCCAAGGCGTTCATCGTCGAGCGGTCCCGGGCCGTGCGCCGCCACCGCCTCGGCCAGGTAGAGCGACATGTGGGTGTCGTCGGTCCACCGCAGGCGCGAGGTGTCGACCTTCACCGCGCGCATCGCCGCGCCGCGGGTGAACTCGAGGGGGCGACCGTAGGCGTCGCCCAGGGCCAGGCCGAGGAAGCAGTTCACCGCGCGGCCGTGGAAGTCCATCCGGGGAATGTAGCGCCCGTGTAGACTGCCGCACGTGCTGCTCCTCCCGCTCGCGCTCGCCGCCGATCCCCCCACCTTCAGCGTGGAACGTGGCGTGTTCGAAGAAGCTTTCTCGGTGTCGCTCGCCGGAGAGGGGGCGATCTACTACTCGACCGACGGCAGCGCGCCCTCGCTCGACTACACCGGCGCCATCGACATCGACGGCACCACGCTCTTGCGCGCGATGAGCGTGGTCGATGGCGAGAGCAGCGAGACCGTCACCCACACCTACATCTTCCCGGCCGACGTGGTGATGCAGTCGAGCATGGACGCCGGCATCACCGGCGACCCCGTCTACGGTCCCGTGGTCCTCCAGACGCTGGCTGAGCTGCCGAGCCTGTCGATCGTCGCTCCGGCCGCCCTGTCCACGGCCGAGCAGGCGGTGTCGGCCGAGTACATCGTGCCGGACGGGGACGACCTGCACGTGAACTGCGGCGCGGCGCTCAGCGGCACCACCTCGCTCGGCTACCCAAAGAACAGCATCCGCCTGTATTTCCGATCCGAGTACGGCGCGTCGAACGTGGAGTACGACTTCTGGCCGCTCGACGACGAGGGCGTGGCGCCGTCGCGCGATCAGGACGCGCTGTCGCTCCGCGCCGGTCACGACTCGGTCTTCTACCTCGGCGCCCAGGGACAATACACGCGCAACCCCTGGATGGACGCGTCCCAGCTCGCCATGGGACACCTCGCCCCGCACGTGGCCTTCGGCCACGTCTATGTCAATGGGCAATACTACGGCCTGTTCTACGTGCGCGAGCGCTTCGGCTCGGCGTTCCTGGCCCAGTACATGGGCGGCGACGAGGACGACTACGAGGCGGTGAACGAGGGCAACGTGATGCAGGGCTCGGGCGAGGCCTGGTCGGCGGTGCTGGCCTACGCGTATGACTACGAGAACATCAGCCTCTACATGAACGTCGATCACTTCATCGACTACATGGTGCTCAACTTCTACGCCGGCAACGCCTGGGACTGGACCTACTGGCACAACTGGATGGCGGCCGGGCCGAGCGAGGCCGAGTCCGGTGGTTATCGTTTCTACTCCTCCGACTCCGACATCTGCCTGTACTACGACTGGACGGTGGACATCACCGACCAGCCCGGACCCTCGCAGCTCTTCGCCACCCTGCTCGCCGAGGCCCACCCGGACTTCATGGTGAAGCTCGCCGACAGCATCCACCGCAACCTGGAGGCCAGCGGTCCGCTCACCCCGGAGCGCGCCGCAGAAAGGTACAGTTGGATTGCCGGTAAGATCGAAGACGCGGTGGTGGCCGAGAGCGCTCGCTGGGGCTACGGCTGGTGGGATCGCGACGACGAGTGGATCACCGAGCGTGATCGCCTGCTGTACGAGTTCTTCCCCTACCGCACCGACGAGTTGTTGCGACAGTGCGAGAGCCAGGGCTGGTACCCGGTGCCCGCGCCCGCGCTGTCGCTCGGCCCGGGCACGGTGGCGGCGGGGAGCACGGTCAGGGTGTCGGCGCCCCTCGGGCAGCAGGTGGTCTACACCCTCGATGGCACCGACCCGCGCGCGCCCGGGGGCGGCCTGTCGGCGAGCGCGGTCCAGAGCGACGTGGCCGTCGACGTGGTGCTCTCGGGGAGCCGCGTGGTGTCGGCGCGCCTGCGGGAAGGCGACACCTGGGGGCCCGTCGAGACGGCCACCTACTGGGTCGAGGGCCCGGCAGCGCTGGTGCTCAACGAGTGGAACGCGGTGGGGGGCGGGGAGTACCTCGACGAGCGCGGCTTCGAGGGCAGCGGCGCCGACGACGCGCTGGGGCGCTCGCCGGGTAACGGCGGCGCGTGGATCGAGTGGGTGGCCACCCGCGACGTGTCGCTCGCCGGCTGGCGCTTCGAGCTGCGCGACCTGCGCGGCGAGGCAGGCACCATCGAGCTGACGTCGAGCATGCCGCCCCTGCGGGCGGGGAGCATCCTGACGATTAGCGCCAACCTGCCGGAAGACGCATCGGTCGACCCGGACGGCGGCGACTGGCGGCTGCAACTGCGCGCCACCCCCGGCGGCGACTACGCAGTTTCGGAGGGATTCCGGGTGACGCCGCACGAGTGGCAACTGCGCGCCTTCGACGCGGATGGTTTTTTGCGGGCCGACTGGCAGGGCGAGGGCCTGTCGCCGCGCCGCGGCGTCGGCGCGCACGAGGTGGGCGCGCTCCTGGCCAACCCTTCGTCGAGCGTGGCCGGCGACAGCGAGCATTACGGCGCCAGCACCCGGTCCACCTACGCCGCGCCGAACCGCTGGGACGCGGGCGAGCAGGATTTCTCCGCCCTGCGGGGGGAGGGGAGCGGCATCGTGGAGCTCGACGAGGGCGAGGCGCCCGGGGTGACGATTGCCGGCGGCGAGGACTGCGGCTGCAGCACCGGGGCCTCGCCGCTCTGGCTCGGGCTTCTGGGCTTGCTCCTCTCGGCCTGCGCTCGTGGCAATTCCGTCGCCCGGCGCGACAGCGCCGACCCGGACACCGGCGGCAGCGCGTCGCCGGAGGTGTGCAACGGCGTGGACGACGACGGCGACGGCGAGGTGGACGAGAGCCCGGTGGACGGTCTCGCCTTCTACGCCGATGCCGACGGCGACGGCTACGGCGACGAGTCCGTCCTGGTGTCGGCCTGCGCGGTGGGGGAGGGGACGAGCGTGAGCCCCGGCGACTGCGACGACGCCGACGCGAGCAAGTACCCGGGCGCCCCCGAGGGCTGTGGCACGGTGGACTACGACTGCGACGGCGTGGCCTCCGAGGAGAGCGGCGCCGACGCCGCCTGCCCGGCCGCGAGCTGCGCTGCGATCTACGCCGAGGTCGGCGCCGTGCCGGACGGGGCGCGATGGATCGCGTTGCCGAGTGGCACGGTGGCCGAGTTGTACTGCGACATGGATGACGGCGGCTGGATGCTCGCCTTCGCACGCAACACCGCCAGCACTGGCAACCAGGGCGACTTCGGGGCGGCGGAGAGCGCCGTCGAGGGACTGTCGATCTCGCCGGAGGAAGCGAGCAACTCGGCCGCGGCGGTGTTGTCGTCGCTCGACATCGAGTCGCTCGACTTCACCGAGCTACGGCTCACCGCCGCCTACCGTGGCTCGCGCAGCTACACGTCGCGTGCCATCCCCCGGAGCGAGCTGCGCGTCCGCTTCGGGGAACCGGGCTATTTCCTGTACGGCGGGGAAACGGGCTACTACTGGTGCGGCGGGCCCGCGAGCTACACCGACAGCGGCAGCGGCGCGGTGAACAATCCCGGCGGCGCCCCGCTCGACTGCAAGGGGCACGGCCTGCTCGGCTCGGGCTGGGATTTCTCCGAGAGCGCCTACGCCAACGAGGGGCTCACCCTCTGCGGGGGCGACGGCAGCTACTGGCTCTACGCCGGCTGGATGCAGAACCTCGTGTACTACGGCTCAGTCGGCGGGGCGCAGGCGATCTGGGTGCGCTAGCCCCCGCTCACGACGCACACCCGGTGCCTCGCCACCTCCTGGCAGGCCACCCACGGGGGCATGGGGCGTAGCGGCGGGTGCTCCACCACCACGGCGCCGCCGAGAGCCTGGAGGTACGCGACGGTCTCCTGGGTGGGCCAGAAACCGAGCCGCTGGTTGACGCCCTGGAGCACCGAGGAAAAACGCGCGTAGTTGCCGCCGAGCAGCGGGCGTCGCGTTTCCACGGCCACGGCGTAGCGGGCGTGGCCGCAGGCGTCCTTGCCGGCGCGGTCGAGCAGGGGACCGGGCGGCGCGGCGTCGAGCGCGGCCCGCAGCTCGGCCGGCCAGGTGGGCACGGCGCGGGTGCGCGGGCGGGGCGTCTCCGCGTACACCAGCGCCAGGGCGAGAACGCAGGCCACCCAGCGGCGCCAGCCGCCGAGTCGCGACAGCGCCCCCGCCGCCCCGAGGGCGAGCCCGGCATGCGCCACCGCCGCCCAGCGCGCGGGTGAACGAAGCCCGGTGGGCAAGAGTGACTCCAGCAGGGCCGCGGGACCGGGCACGCCGAGCGGGTGCCCCA
>Ga0194131_10005207_pt1 | contig 18970 bp, 15 predicted proteins | sample TA2KigO120mmetaG_FD_148631 | JGI IMG/M metagenome (GOLD analysis project Ga0194131, IMG submission 148631) | Freshwater microbial communities from Lake Tanganyika, Tanzania - TA2015053 Kigoma Offshore 120m | ecosystem: Environmental > Aquatic > Freshwater > Lake | place: Tanzania: Lake... | reverse complement strand
GAGCTATAAAGGGGAGCGAGACCTCGTCGGTGACGGTCTTGCCGATCAGTGTGGCGCCGGCGTCGAGCAAAGTCTGGACCGCCCAGGCATGCCGGGTAGGCACCGAGCGGCCGGTCGGCCAATCATGGTTGCCGCCGCCGGTCGGTACCCCGGCCACATCGAACAGGTCCTTGGCGGCGAACGTGAGCCCGGCGAGCGGGCCGCCACGCCGGCCCTCGATACGCAGGCGCGGGCCCGGCACAAAGGCGCCGCTGTCGATCATGCGCAGCGCGGACTTCCCGGTCCGCTCGCAAGCATGATGCGGGCCGGGAAGTCCGCGCTCGGGACGTTCACTACTCGGCCGGAGCGGCGGGTGCACCGCGCGAGCGCCACCACCGCCAGCGCGGACTGAACCTCACGCCGGTGAGCCTGTCGAACCAGATGTAGACCACCGGCGTGATGAACAGGGTGAGGAGCTGGGAGACCAAAAGACCGCCGACCACGGTGATGCCGAGCGGCTGGCGCAGTTCGGCGCCGGCGCCGGCGCCGATCGCAATCGGTAGCGCACCCAGCAGGGCGCAGGCGGTCGTCATCATGATCGGCCGGAAGCGCAACAGCGCCGCCTCGACGATCGCCTGCTCGGCCGTCGCGCCTTGGGCGCGCCGCTCGATCGCGAAGTCGACCATCATGATGGCGTTCTTCTTGACGATGCCGATCAGCATGACGACGCCGATCATGGCGATGACGCTGAGATCCATGCCGAACAGCATGAGAATGGCGAGCGCGCCGATGCCGGCCGACGGCAAGCCGGACAGAATGGTCAGCGGATGGATGAAGCTTTCGTAGAGAACGCCGAGGATGATGTAGATCACCAGAACCGCCGCGAACAGCAACATGCCCTGATTGGCGACCGCCTGCTGGAAGACCTGCGCGCTGCCCTCGAAGCTGGTGGTGATGAAGGCCGGCAGACCGATCTCCGCGGCGGCGGCGTTGATGTCGGCGACCGCCTGCCCGAGCGCCACGCCGGGCGCCAGGTTGAACGAGATGATGACCGACGGCAGCTGCGCGATGTGGTTGACGGTGAGCGAGGTCGGCTTGTCACTGCGTTTGGCCACCGTATCGAGCGGCACCAGCGCGCCGCTCGGCGTTCGCATCTGGATGCGGCGCAGGATGTCGTTGACATCGGCATATCTGGGGTCGGCTTCGAGGATCACCTGGTAGGTGTCGTCGGGAGCGTAGATCGTCGAGACCTGGCGGCTGCCGAACGCCGAGTAGAGCAGCAGGCGGATCTGGTCGACCGACAGGCCGAGGCGCGACGCCGTATCGCGGTCGACATCGATCACCGTGGAGCGCGCTCTGACCTGCAGATCGGAGTTAACGTCGAGAATGCTGGGAATGCGCCGCATCCGCTGCTCCATCAGCGGTGCGTACTCGCGCAGCGCCGCGAGGTTGCTCGAGCGCATGCCGAACTGATACTGCGCACGCGTCTGGGTCGTGCCGATGTTGATCGACTGAACCGGTTGGAAGAAGACATTGATGCCGGGCACCGTGGTGGTGGCGCGCCGCAAGCGGGCGATCACCTGCAGGGCGCTGTCTTTCCGCTCCGGCTTGTCGCGCAGGATGATGAACATGCGGCCCGAGTTGACGGTGTTCGCCGCGTTGCCGCCGCCGACGATCGACAGAACCGACTTCACGTCCGGATCACGCCTGACGACTTCGGCCAGCGCGCCCTGGCGGGCGACCATGGCGTCGAAGGATGCATCATCGGGCCCGACCGTCGAACCGGTGATCTGGCCGATGTCCTCGGACGGGAAGAAACCCTTGGGGATCGCCTCGAACAGGATCGCGGTCAGGACGAAGGTGCCGAGCGTGATGGCCAGCACCGTCTTCGGTATCGCGATCGTCCGCTTGAGCGCCCAGGAGTAGCCGCTCGTGACCTTGTTGAAGCTCCATTCGAAGGAGCGCAGCAGGAAGTTGTGCTTCTCGTGGTGGTCGATCGGCTTCAGGAGCCGCGAGCAGAGCATCGGCGTCAGCGTCAGCGACACGACGCCGGAGATCAGGATGGCGAAGCTGATGACCAGCCCGAATTCGTTGAACATGCGGCCGACGACGCCGCCCATGAACAGCACCGGGATGAACACCGCGACCAGCGACAGGGTCATGGAGATGATGGTGAAGCCCACCTCCTTGGAGCCCTTGAACGCGGCTTCCATCGGCTTCTCGCCCGCCTCGATGTAGCGGACGATGTTCTCGAGCATGACAATGGCATCGTCGACCACGAAGCCGACCGCCAGGGTCAGGGCGAGCAGGGAGATGTTGTCGATCGAGTGGCCGCAGACATACATCGCGGCGAACGTGCCGATGATGGAGATCGGCAGGGCGATCGCCGGGATCAGCGTGGCGCGGGCGCTGCGGAGGAAGAAATAGATCGCGACGATGACCAGCAAGGCGGCCAGCAGCAGGGTGAATTCGACGTCGGCGATGGCGTGGCGGATCGACACCGACCGGTCGGCGAGCTGCTCGATCTCGACGCCGGGCGGCAGCTCCGCCTGGATGGCCGGCAGCATCGCCTTCACCCGATCGACCACTTCGACGGTGTTGCCGTCGGGCTGGCGATAGACGCCGAGCACGATCGCCCGCGTGCCGTTCAGCCAGCTCGCAACCTTGTCGTTCTCGACGCTGTCGATTGCCGTCGCGACGTCCGATACGCGCACCGGCGCGCCATTCTGCCATGTCACGATTACCGGCATGTAGTCGGCAGCCTTCGTGATCGGCCCGGTCGCATCGAGGATCGAGCTCTGGCGATTGTCGGCGATGGCGCCTACCGGCTTGCTCGAATTAGCGTTGACCACCGCGCTCTGCAGCTCTTGCAAGGTCAAGCCGCGGACCGCAAGCTGGTCGAGGTTGGCGCGCACGCGCACCGCATATTTCTGCGAGCCGAAGATGACGACCTGTGCCACGCCCGGCAGCGTCGAGATGCGCGGCAGGATCGAACGGTTGGCGAAGGCGTCGATGTCGGACAGGCGGACCTGCGACGATCGCAGCGCCAGGAACATCACCGCCCAGTCGGCGGGATTGACCTTGCGGAACGACGGCGGCGTCGTGAGCTCGGGCGGCAGGCGGCGCATGGCCGAGGAGATTGCCGACTGGACGTCGAGCGCGGCGCCGTCGATCGAGCGGTTGAAGTCGAATTGCAGGACGATCGAGGTGTTGCCGAGCGACGACGTCGAGGTCATCGACGTCACGCCGGCGATGGTCGAGAACTGACGCTCGAGGATCGACGCCACCGAGGCCGCCATGGTCTCGGGGCTGGCACCCGGAAGCTGCGCCGTGACCTGGATGGTCGGGAACTCGACCCGGGGGATGGCGGCGACGGGCAGTTGCTTGTAGCCGAAGGCGCCGGCGATGATGAACGACGCCATCAGCAGGATGGTCATGACCGGGCGGCGAATACAGAGCGCTGACAGCATGTCCCGTCCTGCCTCTCTTTGGTGTCAGCCGCGCGGCGGCGCGGCGGCGGTCGATGGCGGTTCAGCGGTGGGCGGCCGGACGGCGACGTTGGCGCCGTTGACCAGGCGGAGCTGGCCGTCGACCACGACCTGCTCGCCGCCCTCGAGACCTTTGCCGATCACCGATTCGCCCTTCTGCGTGCGCTTGATGACGACGTTGCGCAGTTCGGCGACGCCGTCCTTGACCACGAACAAGTACGGCCCCTGCGGGCCGAGCTGGATGGCGGGAGCGGGAACGGCGATCGCCTCGGGATCGACGCCGAGCACGATCTCGACCTTGACGAACTGGCCGGGCCACAGGCCTTCGCTGGCGTTGTCGATGCGCGCCTTGGCGGTCACCGTGCCGGTCAAGGGATCGACCGTGTTCTCGATGAAGGCGATCGATCCCGACTGCCGTCGACTCTCGTCGACCAGGGCGTAGACCTTCACCTCGCCCTTGGCCATCGCAGCGCGCAGGTCGGGCAGGAAAACCTGTGGCACGGCAAAGGCGACATAGATCGGGTCAACCTGGTTGATGGTGGCGAGCGCGCTGCTCGGCGAGTTGTCGCCGACGCGAACCACCGTCCCGGCCTTGCTGCCGATCGAACCGATGCGGCCCGACACCGGTGCGCGGATCTCGGTGTAGCTGAGCTGCGTGACGACGGCCGCCTTGTTGGCCTCGTCGGCCTCGAGCTGGGCCTCGGCTGCCTTGAGGGCGGTCTGCGCGGAATCACGGCTGACCACCGTACCGGCGTTCCTGGCCAGCAACTCCTCGAAGCGGGTCACATCGCGCTTGGCCTGCGCCACCTGGGCCTGGTCCTTGCGAATCTGTGCTTCGATCTGGCCGAGTTGGGCTCTGAGCGTGCGGGAATCGAGCTCGAACAGGAGGTCGCCTTCCTTCACCAGGGCGCCTTCGGCGACGTTCACCTTCATGATCTGGCTGTCGATGCGCGACTTGATCTGGATCGAAGCGATGGCCTGTACGGTGCCGACCGCCTCGATGACGATCGGCAATGGCTTCTTGGCCACCTTGGTCACGACCACCGGAACCGGCCCCCCGAGGTTTGCGCGACCCCGGCGGCCTTGCGGCTGCGCTGAGGCTGCAGGACTGGTCGGACTGCCCTTCTCCGCCGCGCTCGCCGTGCCACCCAGCCCCAACTTTCGTGCCAAGTCGTCACGATAGATGTAGGCCGCCCCGCCGACCGCAACCGCGACCACCGCGAAAACCGCCAACCGGACCATCCGCATCCCAGACTCTCCAGACCCCCGACCCTTATCGGAAGTATAGGCGCTGCCCGCACTCCCGCACAGTCGGAACCGGCGACAATAATACACCTAATCGCGAGGTGATTGGCTTGGCGACACCGACGATATGACCCGTCGACACTCGGATTCCTCGGCCCGGAATTGCTACGCTGGCCGCCTGACATCGTTGACAGCTGAGGGATCGAAATGGCGGGGGTGGCGCCATGTCGGAGAGCATCCAGACTTGCCAGCACGAGTTTGATCGCGCTGTTGGCAGCAGCGCCGCTTACGCCGGCAGCTGGGAGTGATTTTTTACGGGAACTGCAACGCTTCCTGCACGACGAAGCAACGGCCGTCGTGCACCTGCGCAGCATGTATCTCGACCGCACCAATCCACCGGAAACCCGCAATAGTGCAGCCTGGGCAGGTGGCGGCTGGGTCGGGCTGGAGACCGGCTGGCTCTACGACACCTTGCAGCTTGGCGCCGTGGGCTACACCACGCAGCCATTGTGGGCACTGCCGCCGACGGCGGATGGAACGGCACTGCTGAAGCCGGGTGGCTACGGCTTCTTCGCGTTGGGACAGGCCTACGCATCGGCCCGCGCCTTGGGGCAGGTCTTCACCGGTTATCGCCAGTTCATCAACGAGCTGTAGGTCAACCCGAACGACACCCGCATGATCCCCAACACGTTCGAGGCCTACGCCCTTCGCGGCCGGGTCAGTGCCGCCGAGTACTTCGCCGGCTATGTCGCGGCCATCAAGCCGCGCGATCAGTCGAGCTTCGTCAATATGGCACAGCAGGCGGGCGCGCCCAACGTCGACGCCGGCATGTGGCTGGCAACCGTCAAGTACGGCAGCCTCGAGACGTTTGGCGCCCGCACGTCACTCTACCACGTGCCCGACATCCTGACGTCCAACTACAACGACGTTGCGGTGACCTTTCCGATCAGCGATCAGGTCAGGATCCGGTTGTTGGGTCAAGCCATGGCGCAAGGCAGCAACGGCGCGAACCAGCTCACTGGCGCGCCATTCAGCACGTTCGCGGCAGGCGGCCGCATCAACGTCATCTACGGCCCGCTGTCGGTGTTCGGCGCTTACACCCAAACCGGCAGCGCCGCCGCCTACAGGACGCCCTATGGCGTATGGCTCGGCTTCACTTCACAACAGGTAAAAGACTTCAACCGAGCGGGCGAGCGCGCCGTGCAGGCAGGCGCCGCCTTCGACTTCAGGGACTTCGGCTGGCGTGGGCTGCTGTTCGTCGGCTCTGCGACTTTCGGCGACCGCGCCATCGACGCCGCGACAGGACAACCGCTTGCCAACACCAACGAATACGATTTCGAGCTGGCCTTTCGAGCCGATCTCCAGTCGGCCCCGGACTGGCTGAAGCCGCTTCAATTGCGGGCCCGCGCCGCAATCGTCGATCAGTTTCTCGCCGGAACGCTGTCGTCGATCAACGAATACCGGCTCTACTTCAACTACGAGCTCACCTTCAGCGGCGCAAAACGACTACAGCGCCAGCCCTGAAGCAGAAGACCCGCCACAGGGCGGGTCTTCGTTCCGTTGCCGTGATGGCACCGATCAGCGGCTGTAGTACTCGACCACCAGCGACGGCTCCATCTGCACTGGATAAGGCACGTCAGCGAGCTTGGGGCCGCGCACGAACGTGCCCTTCATGTCCTTGTGATCGACCGTCATGTATTCCGGCACGTCACGCTCGGCGGTTTGCGTCGCTTCCAGGACACGCGCCATCTCCTTGGCCTTGGAAGCGAGCTCGATGACGTCGTCGTCCTTCACAAGGTAGGACGCGATGTTGACCCGTCGGCCGTTCACTTTGACATGGCCATGGCTCACGAGCTGGCGGCTGGCGAACACCGTGATGGCGAACTTCATGCGGTAGACGACCGCGTCCAGGCGGCGCTCCAGCAGCTCGACCAGGTTCTCACCGGTGTCGCCCTTGCGGCGCACCGCCTCGAGATAGTAGCGGCGCAATTGACGCTCGGAGACCGAGCCGTAGTAGCCCTTGAGGCGCTGCTTGGCCATCAGCTGCAGACGGTAGTCGGTCGGCTTGGTGCGGGCCTGGCCGTGCTGGCCGGGGCCGTATTCGCGCTTGTTGATCGGGCTCTTCGGCCGGCCCCACAGATTGACCCTGAGGCGGCGGTCGATCTTGTACTTCGAATTCTCGCGCTTGCTCACGCGATCGCTCCTTCGTTACGCGCCGGTTGGCGCTGTTGTCCGGATAGGCCTTGGTCCAACACGGGTTGGGGCGGGATGAGGGCGCAGGAGCCCGCAGCCACGTTCTCCGGAGAAGGGCGGAACATACTGGCGAGGCCGATCCAGTCAAGCGCCGGTTCGCCCTTGCAAATCAAGGAGTTAGACCTCCACCAGCACGACTTCATGGGTGATTTGCGCCGATTTGCGCACCATCGCCGTGGCCGAGCAGTACTTCTCGTCCGACAGGCTCACCGCCCGCTCGACCAGCGCTCGGCTCAGTTTGCGGCCGCGCACCGTATAGACGAGCTTCACCGAGGTGAACACCTTGGGATGGTCGTCGGCCCGTTCGGCAACCAGCGCCACCTCGACTCCTTCGATGTCCTGGCGCTGCTTCTTCAGCATCGACACGACATCGATCGCCGTGCAGCCGCCCATGCCCATCAGCACCACCTCCATCGGCCGCGAGGCGAGGTTGCGGCCACCGATGTCCGGCGCGCCATCCATGGTGATGGTGTGGCCGCTGCCGCCTTCGGCGACGAACAGCGCGCCGTCGACCCAGGAAATCTTGGCGGTGGTGGACATGCTCACTCCTCGCTGTGCTTGCGTTTGGCCAGATATTTGATGACGCCGTGGAAAGTCCGCACTTCCTGCTCGGTCATGCCGGCGCGCTGCAGAAAAGCACGCAGATTCTGCACCATGGCCGGTCGCGCCGCCTTGTTGCGCAGGAAGCCCGACTGGTCGAGCGCGCGTTCGAGCTGGCGGAACAGGTTCTGCAGCTCCTCCTTGTTCGCCGGCCGCGTCGCGAAGTCTGACAGCCGCTCGGCCGGCACCTCGGCGCCGGCCATCGCCCAGTCGTAGGCGACCACCAGCACGGCCTGCGCGACATTGAGCGAGGAGAATTGCGGGTTGAGCGGGATCGAAAGCGCAGTATCGGCCTGCACCATGTCGTCGTTGGTGAGCCCGGTGCGCTCGGGTCCGAACAGGACCCCTACCCGCTCACCACGGCCGAGCCAGATCCGCACCTCGCTGACGGCGCGGCGGGACGTGACAATGCGCTGGGTGAGCTCGCGATTGCGTGCCGTGGTGGCGATCACATGCTCGAGGTCCGCCACCGCCGCCGCCACCGAGTCGAACAGCTCGGCCTCCTCCAGCACGACATCGGCGCCCGAAGCGGCGCGCTTGGCCTTGATGTTGGGCCAGCCGTCACGTGGCGCCACCAGACGCAGGCGCGACAGGCCACAGTTCAGCATGGCGCGCGCTGCCATGCCGATATTTTCGCCGAGCTGCGGCCGCACCAAGATGATCACTGGCGCCTTGTCGTTGGTGGCGCGGCCTTTGGCAGGTCGTCCCATGGGACGACCTTTTAGAACATTATGAGTTCAGCTGGAATCAGCTGAACTCATAATGCCTGCTGCAACACGCAACACCGCTGCGCGTGAATGAGATGAAGTGGAACCGCAAGCGGTTCCACTTCATGTCATTCCGCTCTAGCGCGCGAGCATCGGCTTGCGCATGAAAAACAGCAGCGGAATGACCACGAGCGTGCAGAGGGTCATGGCGCGGAAATCGTTGAGATAGCCGATCATCGCTGCCTGCCGGTTGATCTCGGCGTCCCACGCCGCGAGCATCTGGGAGTCGGGACCCGGAATGACCCGGCCGAACGGCCAGCCGGCGCTGTACGGCGTGAGCTGACCGACCAGCTCGGCGCGATTGGCCTGGGTCGAGCGGGCGAGCAGAGACACCAGCACCGCGATGCCGACGGAGGCGCCGAGGTTGCGCATCAGCGCGTTGATCGCCGCGCCTTCTGTGCGCAGCCGCGGTGGCAGAGTTGCGAAGGTGAGCGTGGTGAGCGGCGGAAAGACCAAGCCGAGACCGAAGCCCAGCGCAACGCCGTTCCATATGATCCGGCTTTCGCTGACCTCCAGCGTGAAGGTGGTCATCTCCCACAGCGACCAGGCGCACAGCATGAAGCCAAGGGTGATCATGTAACGGGCGTCGAAGCGGCCGATCAGTCGCGACACCATCATCATCGCCACCATCATGCCGGCGCCGCGCGGTGCCAACACCACGCCAGTGGTGAACACGGGATAGCCTTTGAGCTGCTGCAGGAACGGCGGCATCAGTGTCGCCGTCACGATCAGGATGAGGCCGGTGATGGCCGTCAGGATCAGCCCGACCGAGAGATTGCGATCGGCGAACAGGTCGCGCGACAGGAAGGGATGGCTGCCGGTCAGCATGTGGATCAGGAACATCGCGAAGGCGACCGCCGCCACCAGCCCCTCGATGACGATCTCGATCGAATCGAACCAGTCGAGCTGCTGTCCACGATCGAGCATGAGCTGGAAGCTGCCGATGGCGATCGCCAGGAAAGCGAAACCCAGCATGTCGAACGGCCGTCGCCGATCGTGGGCGCTGTCGCGCACCAGCGCCAAGATGCCGAAGGTGCACAGCAGGCCGACCGGCAGATTGACGTAGAACACCCAGCGCCAGCTGAACTCGTCGGTCAGCCAACCGCCCAGCGAAGGACCGACGATCGGGCCGATCATGGTGCCGACGCCCCACATCGCCATCGCCTTGCCCTGCTCCTCGCGCGGGAAGGTGTCCATCATGATGGCCTGCGACACCGGCACCAGCGCCGCGCCGAAGCCGCCCTGCAGGGCGCGGAACAGCACCAGCTGATCGAGCGTCTGAGCGGCGCCGCACAGCATCGATACGGCGGTGAAGCCGATCACGCAGGTAGCGAGCGTCGGACGCAGGCCAAAGCGCGTCGCCGAGAAGCCGGCGAACGGCGTCAGGATGGCCGAGGCCACGATGTAGGAGGTGACGACCCACGACACCTGCTCTTGCGTGGCCGACAGCGAGCCCTGGATCGACGGCAGCGCCACGTTGGCGATGGTGCCATCGAGGGCGTGCATGATGGTGGCCATCATCACGGTGATGGTGATCAGCACACGCCGGCGGCGCACCGCCGGATCGAGCGCGGTCATGGCTTGGCCGAAGCCGAGGCGCTGGCGAAGCCGAAGGTCTTGGCCAGCCCGCTGAGCAGGCCGCCGAAAGTGCGACTGTGACCGGTGTCGATCTCGACCGTCGTGCTCATGCCGACGCGCAGCGGCGGATCGCCGTCGCGGCAGGTGACCGAGATACGCACCGGAATGCGTTGCACGACCTTGACCCAGTTACCCGAGGCGTTCTGCGGCGGCAGCACAGCGAACTCCGCACCCGTCGCCTGGGCGATGCTCGACACCTTTCCGGTGCATTTGGCGTCGGGATAGGTGTCGACCTTGATGACGGCAGGCTGACCCGGCCGCACCAGAGTGAGCTCGGTCTCCTTGAAGTTGGCTTCGACCCAGAGATCGGTATCGGCAACCACGACCATGACCGGCAAACCGGCGGTGGCGTAGCTGCCGGGCACCGGACGTTTGGAGACGATGCCGTCGAGCGGCGAGTCGATGCTGGTGCGCCGGAGCTGCAACAGCGCCTCGGCGCGCGCCGCCAGCATCTGCTTGACGCGCGGATGGTCGTCGGCGCGGATCTTGGGATCGCCGGCCAGCGCCGCCTCGATGCGCTGCAAATCCTCCTGCGCCGCCGAGATGCGCTGGCGGGCCACGTCGAGCGCGGTGCGCGCTTCCTCGAGCTTCTGCGTCGAGGCGATCTTCTTGTCGGCCAGGCCCGACTGGCGGTCGAATTCGGCCTGGGCAAAGGCCTGCTGGCTGATCGCTGCCTTGATCTCCTCGCGCTTGGTGCGCCACTGCGCGCGCAGGCCGCGGATGTCGGCGCGCGTCGTCTCGATCTCGGCGTCGATCTTGGCCAGCGCCAGCCGATAGGACTGGTCGTCGAGCTTGAACAGGAGCTGACCACGCGACACGCGTTGGTTCTCCTGCACCGGCACCTCTACGATGATACCGCTGAGTTCGGGTGCGATCTGGGCGCGATCACCCTTCACATAGGCATTGTCGGTGCTGACATGGCGGCCTGACGAGAGCCAGACGAAAACGCTGATCGCTAGCACGATGGCCGGCAGCGACCACATGAAGGCGCGGGCGAGCACGCGCCGCTCGACGCGCGGCCGGCGCGCCACAGGCGGCCCCGCCGGAGGCACTGCCGCCGCCGGGGACCGTGGCTCCAGATTTTCGCCGTCTCGCACCTATATATGGTCTGCTCGGCGTCCGGCCGGGTCAACCGGCCGCCGCGGCATGGCAGCTAGAGCGGAATGAGATGAGATGGAACCGCATGCGGTTCGATCCCACCTCATTCGCGCGCGGCGGTGTTGCGTGTTGCAGCAGGCATGATGGGTTCGGCTGAGCCCAGCTGAACCCATCATGTTCTAGCCGGCCGACGCGGGCTTGGCGCCGTCGCGGAACAGCTTGTAGGTGATGGCGTCGTACAGCGCGTTGTAGGAGGCGTCGACGATGTTGGGCGACACCCCGATGGTCGACCATCGGCGCTGGGTGTCGGCGCTTTCGATCATGACGCGCGTGGTCGCCGCCGTACCGCCCGCCGCGTCGAGAATGCGGACCTTGAAGTCGACCAGGCGCATGTCCTGGAGCTGCGGGTAAACCGGCAGCAGCGCCTTCCGCAGCGCAGCATCGAGGGCGTTGACCGGGCCGTTACCCTCGCCCACCTCCATCGCGCGCCGGCCGCCGACATCGAGCTTCACTGTGGCCTCGGAGAGCGCGATGAGCTGGCCGCGCGCATTGACCCGCCGTTCGGCGAGCACGCGGAAGCTATGCAAGGCGAAGTAGTCGGGCACGGTGTGCAGCTCATGTCGCGCCAGAAGCTCGAACGAGGCGTCGGCGCCGTCATAGGCATAGCCCTCGGCCTCGCGCTCTTTGACGATCTCCAGCAGCCGCGCCACGGCCGGGTCTCTCGCGTCGACCTCCAGCCCGATTTGGCGGAAGCGCGCCATGATGTTGGAACGGCCCGCCTGGTCGCTCACCACGATGATGCGCTGGTTGCCGACCGACTCCGGATCGACATGCTCGTAGGTTTTGGGATCCTTCTCGACCGCCGAGACATGCAGGCCGCCTTTGTGGGCGAACGCACGCGTGCCGACATAGGCGGCGCTGCGGTTGGGCACGACGTTCAGCCTGTCGTCGAGCAGCCGCGACAGGTGTGTCAGTCGCTGTAGGGCGCCGTCCTTGAGGCCGGTCTCGAAGCCCATCTTCAGCACCAGGTTGGCGATCAGCGAGATCATGTTGGCGTTGCCGCAACGCTCGCCCAGGCCGTTGATGGTGCCCTGCACCTGGCGCACGCCGGCGCGCACGGCGGCCAGCGTGCCGGCGACGGCGTTCTCGGTGTCGTTGTGCGTGTGGATACCCAACCGCTCGCCCGGGAATGTCTTCGCCACCTCGCCCACGATGCGCTCGATCTCGTGCGGCAACGTGCCGCCATTGGTGTCACACAGCACCAGCCAGCGTGCGCCGGCCTTCTCGGCGGCGGCGAGACACGCCATGGCGTAATCGGGGTTGGCCTTGTAGCCGTCGAAGAAATGCTCGGCGTCGAACATCACCTCGTTCATGCGCGTCTTGGCGTAGGACAACGAGTCGGCAATCATCTCGAGGTACTCGCCGCGGTCGACCTCGAGGGCGACATCGACATGGAAATCCCAGCTCTTGCCCACCATGCAGACATGGCGCGCCTTGGTCTGCAGGATGGCAGCGAGTCCGGGATCGTTGGCGGCGCTGCGGCCGGCGCGGCGCGTCATGCCGAAGGCCACGAACTTGGCGTTCTGGAAGGCCGGTGGCTCGGAGAAGAAGCGGTCGTCGGTCGGATTGGCGCCCGGCCAGCCGCCTTCGATGTAGTCGACGCCCAGAAGATCGAGCTCGCGGGCAATCGCGATCTTGTCGGCCACGGTGAAATCCACGCCCTGGGTCTGGGCGCCGTCTCGCAGGGTGGTGTCGAACAGATACAGGCGGTTGGACGAGGTCATGACAGCGGCATCATAGTGAGACGAAGCCCGCGGAGATATGCCCGATGACCACGCCCACCACCATCGTCGAGTTGCGTTCCACACTCCTGCAGGTGCCGTGGCGCGGCGCCGCACCGGCCGCCGGCATTCTGTCGGCGCCTTTCCGCGACCTCTACGTGCTCGAGATCGAAACCCAGGGCGGCATCGTCGGCATGAGCTACCTGATGCCATTGCGCGGCGGCCTGCACACGCTCGATACCTGCATGAAGGAGTTGATCGCGCCGCACTTGATCGGCCGCGATGCCACGGAAATCGAGGCGATCTGGCAGCTTCTATACAAGAGCAACTTCTGGCTCGGCCGCATGGGCGTCACGGTGTTCGCCCAAAGTGCCGTCGACATGGCGTTGTGGGATATTCTGGGCAAACGTGCCGGCCTGCCGCTGTTTCGGCTGTGGGGCGCGGCGCGCGGCGAAGTGCCGGCCTACGGCTCCGGCTGTTTTCGTGGCCTCGGCCGCGACGGCATGATCCGACGCGCCAAGGAATTCACTGCCCAGGGCCTGAAGGCGATCAAGATGCAAGTGGCGCACATCCGGCCGTGGCGCGAGGACGTGGCGAACGTCAGGGCGATGCGCGAGGCGATGGGCGATGGCATCGAGATCATGATCGACGTCAACATGGGCTGGGACGCCGACACCGCCATCCAGGCCGGCCATCGTATCGACGAATTCGATCCCTATTGGCTGGAGGAGCCGGTGGTGGCCGAAGACTTCGCCGGCTATCGCCGCATTGCCGCTGCCCTCAAGACCAGAATCGTGGGCGGCGAGAGCCACTTCACCCGGAACGATCTCAGGCCGTTCTTCGAGACGCCGTGCGTGCCCATCCTGCAGCCCGACCCGATGCGGGGCGGCTACACTGAGCTGCGCAAGATCGCCGCCGCCGCCGAGCCGTGGGGCATCCGCATCGCCCCTCACCTCTTTCACGAGACGATGGTGCATCTCCTGGCCTCGATCCCCAACGCCAACTACCTCGAGTACATGGATTGGAACGACGATCTGTGGATCGAGCCGGTGCTGCCGTCGAAGAACGGCACGATGACTCCGCCCGAGCGGCCGGGCCACGGCCTCGCCTTCCGGCCGGAGATCCTGAAGGACTGCCGAATCGGCGGGCAGCACATGAAAGGTTGAAATCCCGGCACGCCACCGCGATCAACCTACTTGCAAACCTCGCGCACCGCCTTCCACTCGGCATCGGTGAACGGCGGCCGCCCCGTTGCAGGCCGCCGAGTCGCGGCGATGCGCTCGCCGGTCGGCGGATGGCTCGACCAGATGCCGATTGCCGCCGCCGCGTCCTTGGGCTCCTTCTCCAGCATCTGCTCGAAGAAGCTCGCGATGCCGTCGGCGCGCATTTCCATTTTCTCCAGGATCCGTACGCCGGTGGCGTCGGCATCGCGCTCGAAGGCACGGCCGTTGCGCAGCCCCAGCAGGAGATTGCCGCCGGCGCCCAGGGTGCTCACGACGTCCGAGTAGCCGCCGCTGACCAGGCGCACCAGCAGGTCGACACCGAGCTGGCGAACCACGCCTTTGACCGGATGGTGGTGCACGACATGACCGATCTCGTGCGCCATGATACCGGCGACCTGAGCGCGATCCTTGGCCTGCTCGATGAGGTCCGAATAGAAGACCAGGATGCCACCGGGCAGGGTGAAGGCGTTCACTGGCCCGCCGTTGACGACATAGACCACGACGTCATGCGGATAGTCCGCCGCCCGTGCCATGCGGTTGGCGAGGCGGTTCAGCGCTTCGACGCCCTTCTCGCCCTCGCACAGCGTCTCGTTGGCGGTAAGCGCCTCGAACACGCTCTCGCCGAGCTTGACTTGCAGGCCGTGCGGCAGCAGCGGCACGGCATACTGGGTGCCGTAGTCGATCGCCAACCAAAACAAGCCGATCAACGCCACCAAGGTCGTGCCGAAGCCGACGATCCGTCGCGTCGTCGCCGTTGGCTGAGCAGCAAGGGCGGCCAGGCCCGGCACCAGGTCGGCGAGCTGGCGGCGCAACGCTGGATCGACGATCACCAATCGTGCATCGGAACCGCGGCGCATCAGCAGTGGCACAGCCTCGTGCGTGAGATCGCCCAGCACCGCCAACTCCGCGATCGGCCAGCGGACGAGGGCGCCGCCATCGGCGGCGCGCAGGATGATCAGCTCACCCGCAGTCGCCCGTACGCTGGCGGCGTGCGCTTGGGCGGTCTCGCCATCGTAGAAGCGGGCGGGTGCAGTCATCACACGCCGCCTACGTCGAACATGTCGAGCAGGCCCTCGCCGAATCGTGGCCCACGGTCGGCCGATTGGTGGATCGACGCCCCATCGGGCGCACCGTAGAGCCAAAGCTCGGACGAGATCAGCTTCATCGTACGGTGCATGACCCACGGCCAGCCGAGCCCCAGGGTCAGTACGACGATGCCGTAGTTCAACACCATGAACCCCCACATCTGGCGGGTGGTGATCGCCGTCGCGAACAGCACGTTGCCGGCGCGACTGCGCGAGACCAGATAGCGGAAGAGATAGGCTTGCCACCAGCAGCGCAGCGGCAAGACCAGCAGGCCGAACACCATGTAGGCGCCGATTGCGGCGGCAAGCGCCAGCAGGACAGTGCGCAGGTTGGGCTGGGAGAAGAGTGTCAGGAACTCCTCTTCCGACAAGTCGAGGCCGCCGACCGTGCCGCCAATCGCCCCGATCAGCACGATCGCTGCCACGACCCAGGCGACGATGTTCAAGAAGTAGTAACCAAGGTAGCGGCCATAGATGTCGCTTGCGCGGCCCGCGAACTCCAAGGGTAGCGTACCGTAGCGCAGGTTGACGATCCGCGGCCGGGCGAGCTTCACCGATACCACCGGCGTCAGCAACTGGGCAGTCATCACATTGACGAACGTGAGCCCGGTCGCCGACGCGCCGTAACGCCAGGCCGAGCCTGCGAGGCCGCACCGAATGCCACGCCAACGGGTACGCGACAGCTTGTAGCGCAAGCCGGCATAGTGGCCGACGAAGGCGAGCGGAATGCCGAGCAGAACTACCGACAAAGAAAAAGCGTCGAACACACCGAAGCTCGAGAACGGCCTTTCGTGAAAAACCTCGACCCAGACCACGTACATCAGCCCGCCCCACACCGCGAGCATCACCACCGCCAGCAGGAAGCCGATCAACAACTCGCGGCCGCGGCCGCGATATTCGAAACGATCTCCCAGAACCGAGACGTGGCTCCACAAGTAGCGCCGCAAACGCGTGCGACCCCAGAACCGCGACCAGCCCAACGTCAACAACATCAACACCACATGCCGCAAATAGATGGCGTAGAGTTCCGAGAGCTTGCCGTCATAGATTGGCCGGCTCGGCGTCAGGTCGGGCGCCGCGGGCGCGGCCGCCGCCGGCCCGGCGCTGCCGGGCACGCCACTGCTTGCCACTGCCGCCTTGGCCCAAGGTGAGGTCGCATCGCTCATGGCCGGCTATTTCTCGTTGGTTGCACCGCGAAAATTTTCATGCTGCAATGCAACATCGCTTGCGATGGGCAAGTCTACGGAAACCAGCCAACAGCCGCCACCATGACGAATTCTCCCCGTGTGAAGTCAGGCCGCGATCGCCCGTGGCTGATCCGAACCTATGCCGGCCATTCGACAGCGGCCAAGTCCAACGAGCTCTACCGCACCAATCTGGCGCGCGGTCAGACTGGCCTGTCCGTGGCGTTCGATCTGCCGACTCAGACCGGCTACGATTCCGACCACCCGCTGGCCAAGGGCGAGGTCGGCAAGGTCGGTGTGCCGATCAGCCATCTCGGCGACATGCGGACCCTGTTCGACGGCATCCCGCTCGACCGCATGAACACGTCGATGACGATCAATGCGCCGGCAGCGTGGCTGCTGTCGCTTCACATCGCCACCGCCGAGGCGCAGGGCGTGGAGCGCACCAAGCTGCAGGGCACGACGCAGAACGACATCATCAAAGAATATCTTTCGCGCGGCACCTACATCTTCCCACCCGAGCCGTCGCTTCGGCTCACGGCCGACACGATCGGTTTCACCTATCGCGAAGTTCCCAAGTGGAACCCGATGAACGTCTGCAGCTATCACCTGCAGGAGGCGGGCGCCACGGCCGTGCAGGAGCTTGCCTTCTCGCTCGCCAACGCGATCGCCGTGCTCGACGCGGTGCGCGCCCGTGGTCAGGTGCCCGAGGCCGACTTCCCGCAGGTCGTCGGCCGCATCTCCTTCTTCGTCAATGCCGGCATCCGCTTCGTCACCGAGATGTGCAAGATGCGGGCTTTCGCCGAGTTGTGGGACGACCTCACGCGTGCTCGCTACGGCGTCACCGACGCCAAGCAGCGCTTGTTCCGCTACGGTGTGCAGGTGAACTCGCTCGGACTCACCGAACAACAGCCCGAGAACAACGTCTACCGCATCCTGCTCGAAATGTTGGCCGTGGTGATGAGCAAGAACGCCCGCGCCCGATCGGTCCAGCTTCCCGCCTGGAACGAGGCGCTCGGCTTGCCGCGGCCGTGGGACCAGCAATGGTCGCTGCGCCTGCAGCAGATCGTCGCCTTCGAGACCGACCTCCTGGAATACGGCGACATTTTCGACGGCAGCGCCGAGATCGCGCGCAAGGTCGACGAGTTGAAGGCCGAAGCCACTGCCGAGATGGCGCGCATCGCCGACATGGGCGGCGCGGTGGCGGCGGTCGACGCGGCCTACATGAAGCAACGCTTGGTCGAGTCCAATCTCAAGCGCCTCGCTGCCATCGAAGCAGGCGAGCAGACAGTGGTCGGTGTCAACGCCTACACCGACGCCGAGCCCTCGCCGCTGTCGACCGGCGATGGCGCCATCCTGACCGTCGACGCCACCGTCGAGCGCGACCAGGTCGAGCGCCTAAAAACCTGGCGGGCCGAGCGTGACGCGTCGGCGGTGGCGGCGGCGCTGGCCGAGCTCTCCGCGGCGGCCAAAGAAGATCGCAATGTCATGCCGGCCTCGATCGCCTGCGCCAAGGCGGGCGTCACCACCGGCGAATGGACCGACGCTTTGCGCGCGGTATTCGGCGAGTATCGCGCCCCGACCGGAGTCGCCCGCGCCGTGGGCGTGAGCGATGGCTGGCTGGAGGCGGCACGCCGCGAAGTCGAGGCGGTGTCACGCCGGCTGGGTCGGCGCATCAAGATGCTGGTCGGCAAGCCGGGGCTCGACGGCCATTCGAACGGGGCCGAGCAGATCGCCGTGCGCGCCCGCGACTGCGGTATGGAAGTCGTCTACGAGGGCATCCGACTCACACCGGAACGTATCGTCAATGCCGCGCTCGAGGAGAGCGTGCATGTCGTTGGGCTTTCGATCCTGTCGGGCGGCCACGTCTCGTTGGTCGGCGAGGTCCTGGAGGGCCTGCGCGCCGCCGGCATCGGCGACGTGCCAGTGGTGGTCGGCGGCATCATCCCGCCGGCCGACGCCGAGTCCCTGATCAAGGCAGGCGTGGCGCGCGTCTACACGCCGAAAGACTTCGACCTCACCCAGATCATGCGCGACGTCGTGGCCGTCGTAGACGGCGCTTGGAAAGAGGCCGCCTAAGCCGACCGCAACACGATGCTCGCCGTGGCGTGCAGCACAGGATCGACCACAGCGTGACTGAACAGCCAAGCTTCGGCATGGACCATGCGCTTGCCTTTGCGAATGACCCGGGCGAGCGCCAGCACATCGACCGCTTGGGCGGGCCGCAGGAACGTCACGGCGAAGTTCGAGGTGATGGCGATCCGGCCTGATCTGGCGCCGATCTGTGCCGCCGCGAATATCGCCGTGTCGGCGAAGGACAGGAGCGCCGGGCCGGAAAAGATGCCGCCCGGGCCGATGAAGGCGGGCGAGAACGGAAAACGCAACCGGATGTCCTGGTCGCCGCATTCCTCGACCACCAGGCCATGGATGTCGGCCGACGGAAGCATCCCTTCGAGGAGCTGCTGCAATTCATCTTCTGTCATGAGGCGATATTCCCTCGCGCCAGCTCTCGCCGGCAAGGCAAACGGCGGCTAGTGTCCTGATCGATAAATTTATTGGATCATGCATACTCGCAGCGGAGGACATGATCCATGGGCAAGGCAGCGGTTGCGATTGAGCTGACGGCGGA
>Ga0194131_10005205_pt1 | contig 18981 bp, 11 predicted proteins | sample TA2KigO120mmetaG_FD_148631 | JGI IMG/M metagenome (GOLD analysis project Ga0194131, IMG submission 148631) | Freshwater microbial communities from Lake Tanganyika, Tanzania - TA2015053 Kigoma Offshore 120m | ecosystem: Environmental > Aquatic > Freshwater > Lake | place: Tanzania: Lake... | reverse complement strand
CTCACGGATGCGCGGCGTCTCGCCGAGGTATTGTGCCGCGCGCGCGTAGGCCTCGATCGCCTCGTCGTAGCGGAACACCTGCAGCCAGAGGTCGCCGGCGACCTCGAGCGCGCTCACGCCCGGCGCGCCAGGCTGTTTCGCCTCGAGCTGCAGAATCTCCATGCGCGTCGCCTGGTCCAGGTAGAGCGTCATCTCGTCGCGCTCGCTCTGCGCGCCGGCGGCCGCGGCCTGCAGCGTCAGCCGCGCAATCTCGGCCTGTGCGGGACGTTCCCCCGAGATCTTCAACAGTGCGGCGATCGCCTCACGGACCGGCACGAGGGATTCGGGCGGGGCGCCCTTCTCGAACGCCGCGCGCGCATCGGCGAGGCCCTTCGTGTAAATCGCCTCGACGTCGGCTGCCGTCTGCGCGAGCACGATCAGGAGCGTGAGGATCATCGGAAGAACCTGAAATATCGACCAAGCGCGGAGCGAACGCCCGGCGTCACGCGCGTGCGGCGATAGGCGTCGCCGGCCTTGCGCAGCGCTTCGGCCACGGTCGGATACGGAAAGATGTCCGACGACAGCTCGTCGAGCCGCGCCCCGCGCCGCATCACGGACGCGATCTGCCCGATCACCTCGCCCGCATGCGGCGCCACCATCGTTGCCGCGACGACGGTGCCGTTCCGGTGATGCACGCGGAGGAAGCCGTCGGTCTCCTCGTCGACGACGGCGCGATCGACGTCCCCGAGCGTGACGGTGATCGTGGTGGCGTGGCCGCGCGCCTCGTCGGCCGTCACGCCGACGTGGGCGACCTCCGGGAACGTGTACGTACACCACGGGATGACGAGCGCGCTTGCGCGGCGGCGGCAGAAAAACAGCGCGTTCTGAATGACGAGCCGTGCCATGGCGTCCGCGGCGTGCGTGAACTTGAACCGCGAGCAGACGTCGCCCGCTGCGTAGACGCGCCGGTTCGTCGTCTGCAGGCGATCGGTGACCTGCACGCCCTGCGGACCATGCGCCACGCCGGCAGCCGCGAGGTTCAGGCCGTCCACGTTCGGCGTGCGCCCAATCGCCACGAGCAGCACGTCGCCGGTGGCATCCCGACGCGCCAGGTTGATGGCGATGCGGCCCGACGGCGTCGTCGTGACCTCTTTGATCTCCTCGCCGGTGACGATGCGGATGCCTTCGACGTCGAGGCGGCGCGCGAGGATCGCGGAGGCGTCGGCGTCCTCGTTGGGGAGGATGCGGGGCGCGCCGTCGATGAGCGTCACGCGCGTGCCGAGCAGCGCGAACGCCTGCGCCATCTCGCAGCCGATCGGGCCCGCGCCGAGCACGATCAGCTCGCGTGGCTGCTCGGTGAGCGAGAAGATCGTCTCGCTGGTGAGGAACGGCGCGCGCGCACCGCTCTCGCAGGGCGGGTCGTGACGGCCCGCCAGGAACTCCGGCACCGTGGGCCGCCCACCGGTGGCGATCACCGCGCGGCGGAAGTGCAGCGTCCGCCCGTCCACCATGACCGCGTCCGGCGCGCAGAACGACGCCTGGCCGAGAAACACGTCCACGCCGCTCGAGGTCAACCGCGCCGCCGAGTCGTGGTGCGCGATGTCGGCGCGGCGTGCTCGCACGCGCGCCATCACCGCGCCGAAGTCCACCTCCGTGGTCGTGCACACGCCGACCGCCGTCGCCTCGCGCGCCTCGTGCACCGCGCGGGCGGAACGCAGCAGCGCCTTCGACGGCACGCAGCCGGTGTTCAGGCAGTCGCCGCCGAGCAGCGCACGCTCGACGAGCGCGACGCGCGCCCCCAGCCCCGCGGCGCCTGTCGCGCTCACGAGGCCGGCGGTGCCGCCGCCAATGACGACGAGGTCGTACTTCGGTTTCGGTGCGGGATTCCGCCAGTCAGGCGGCCGGACGTGGGAGAGCAGCCGCCGGTCGAATTCGTCCAGCGGCTCGATGCGGGCGATGTCGTTCACGGAACCGGTACGCGGCGCTTCAGCTCTTCGAACCAGCCCTGGACGACGACGACGCGCGGCCGTTCGGCCGTGTCGCTCGTGGTGTCGGGTGTCTTGATCATCAGGAAACGGCGGCCGTCCCGCGTGACGTCGAACGGGCGCCCGTTCAGCGGCGCGACGTACCGGCCGCTGATCACGCGCCGCGGGGTGCCGGCCACGAAGGTTGGACCCGCCTGAAGGTCCGCCGCCATCACGGTGCCATCATCGACCCAGTAGAACAGCTCGCGGCCGTTGCGCCCCCAGACGGGCCGCGACCCGCCGTCGGAGGACACCTGCCAACGGCCCGATTCGACAGCGGGAAACGGCCGCACGTACACCTCCTGGCGGCCGGACTCGAGCGATTCGTAGGCGAGCCAGCGGCCATCTGGCGATATTTCGCCGTTGGTTTCGTCGAACTCGCCGTTCAAGAGTGGCTGCACCTTGCGATCGCCGTCGAGCGATACGACCGCCAGGTCGCGTGGCGGGGCGCCCGACGGCTGGATGACGACGAGGCGTTTGCCGTCGGGAGTGAAGGAGACAGGAAACGTGCCCCGGTCTTCGCGCGTCAGCTGTTCAACCATCCCCGCGCCGTCCGCCGCCTGCCAGAAGACGTTCTCGCGGCCCTCAGGCTGCGCCGAAAACGCAATGCGGCGTCCGTCGGGCGACCACACCACGCCCCGATTGAGGCCGGCATCGAACGTCAGGCGCGTCAGCGTCTGCCGCGCGATGTCCCAGGTCCAGATGCCGCTCGTGTCATCGCGGATGTCGAGGCCGATTCTGGTACCGTCGGGAGAGAGGCGCGCGTACGCGTACGGCCGCAGCGGCGCCGCAATCGGCTCCTCGCGACCCTGGCGGTCCACCCACGTCAGCGCGCGAAGGGCGTTCGCGGAGCCACCGGGCACATACGTCAGCGTTCCCTCATCGGAGACGGCGAAGTGCGCAGCGCCGCTGGCAGGTCCGGCGTCGGCGACGCCGTCCTCGAGTGAGACGGGGCCGCCGGAGCGTTGCATCGTGTTGCGGTCGAACGGTACGCCGAACAGCGTGCCGCGGGACGCATAAATCAGATGGCCGGTGCGCACGTACCGTCCATCGCGCCCGCCGTCGACGAGCACGGTTCGCGTCCCGTCGCGCAGCGAATGCGCAACAATCTGCGCCGCGTCCCAGTTCGATCCCCCCTTGCTGACGGTGAACAGGACGTGCTGCCCTCCCGGCAGCATCTGCGGACCCTGCACCACCTCGCCTGCCGCGACCTTCACGATCTGTTCCGGCGTCCCTCCCGCACCCGGTATCTTCCAGATGTCGGAGCCCGAGCTGTAGACGATGCTGTCGTCCGGTCCCCAGCTCCCGCTGAAGATTCCTGTGACCGTAGCAAGGGCGATCGGGGCGCCGCCGGTGGCCGCCACTTTGCGCAGCTGGCCGTTGTGCCAGTAGGCAACCCACTGCCCGTCGGGCGAAAAGAATGGCTGCATCGCCGGGTTCGTGCCTGTTCCGTCGGTTCCCGGAACCGGCACCGCGACGAGCGTGTCGAGCGTCCGCAGATTCAGGCGATTGTTTGCGGCATAGACGATGCGCATGCCGTCGGGCGAGATGGCGACGAGACGGCGTGTCCCCGGCCCGAACTCGCCGCCGGGCGGAAGAGTCACGGCAAACCGCTCAACACGTGGCGCGGCGGAGGGCTTGAGCCACCACCCCGCCACCGCCGCCAGAGCGGCCGACGCCGCGACCGCGGCGGTCGCGACCATCCAGAGCAGTCGTCCGCGCGACGATGCGGTGGCGGACGGCGTCGTCCGCGGCGCCGCCGTCTCGAACGCGCCCTCGAGCGCCAGGCGCACGTCACCGATGGCCTGCGCGCGCTGCTTCGGATCCTTGCGCAAGCACACGCGGATCGCCTGACCGACATGCGCGGGCACCGTCGCCGGCAGCGCGGCGAAGTCGGGCTCGCGCTCGACGACGCGTGCGAGCGTCTGCCCCACGTCCTCGCCCGCGAACGCGCGCCGGCCCGAGAGCATCTCGAACAGCACCGCGCCAAACGCCCAGATGTCGGCGCGCTTGTCCACCGGTTTGCCGCGCGCCTGCTCGGGCGCCATGTAGGCCGCGGTGCCGAGGATCATCCCCGCCTGCGTCATGGCCGGCGAGGTGATGGTCGGCATCATCGAGTGGCCCGCCGGCATCGCGCCCGCAGGCTCCATCGCCTTCGCGAGCCCGAAGTCCAGCACCTTCACCGTGCCGTCGGGACGGACTTTGATGTTGGCCGGTTTGAGATCGCGATGAATGATGCCTTGCTCGTGCGCCGCCTCGAGCGCCTCGGCGATCTGCGTCGCGATCGGCAAGGCTTCGTCGAGGGGAATCGCGCCCTTCGCGATCCGCTGCGACAGATCGTCGCCCTCGACCAATTCCATCACCAGGGCGGTGATGCCCGCGCTTTCTTCGAGGCCGTGGATCTGGGCGATGTGCGGGTGATTCAGCGCGGCGAGCGTCTTGGCTTCGCGCGTGAAGCGCGCCAGGCGGTCCGCGTCGTGCGCGAACGCCTCGGGCAGCACCTTGATGGCGACGTCACGATCGAGCTTCGTGTCGCGCGCCCGGAAGACCGCGCCCATCCCGCCCTCCCCGATCTGGGCGGTGACTTCGTAGACGCCGAGCCGCGTGCCGGGAATGAGGGCCATGCGGGAGAACCGGCGTGATTATACGGGGCGGCCCGCGTACGCGCCGGAGGTTCCCGCCGAATCGCTCGACGCTGCGACCGACGAGGACCAATCCGCCACGCGCCGCTACGGCGTCGCGTCAGGCGCCCAGTGCATCAGCAACGTGATCGGCGCCGCGGCGTCGTCCAGCACCGTGTTGATCAGGAAGCGCCCGTCGCGGGTCACGTCGTATTGCCGGCCCAGGCCGGTGTCCGCGCCGCCGCCCACGATCCGCGTGGGAAAGAGCGCCACCGGCGCGCCCGGCGCGAGCGTGGCCCCGGTGACCGCGATCGGCGCCGCCATCAACGCGCCAGTGGGCGCGAGGTAGTAGAGTTCCCGGCCGTCGCGCCGCCAGCGCGGAAAGGTGCCGCCCGCCGTCGACACCTGCCACTGCCCACCCGCCGCGGCGGCGCTCGCGCCAGCCACGGCAGGCCCCGCGAACGGCCGGATGTAGATCTCCTCGCGTCCCGATTCGTTCGACTGATAGGCCACCCAGCGTCCGTCCGGCGAGAACGTGCCGTGGCGTTCCTCGAAGGGGGTCTTCAGGAACACCCGCGGCGTGCGATCGCCCTCCAGCGGGAGCACCCAGAGGTCCGAGTTCGTCTGCGGGTCGATGCTGAAATAGAGCAGGAACCGGCCGTCCGCGGACCAGTCGGTGGCGACCGTGGCCTGCGGGGACGTCACGAGCACCTCCTCCACGCCCGCGCCGCCGGCCGCCTTCACGTAGAGGTGACGGGGCCCCGTCCGATTCGAGTCGAACGCGATCCGCGTGCCGTCGGGGGACCAGATGGGGAAGCGATCCAGCGCCGCGTCGAACGTGAACCGGCTCGTGCGGGCGCCGTCCAGCAGCCAGAGGTCCCTGTTGCCCTGCACCGTGCGGACCACCGCCACCCGCTGCCCATCGGGCGACACGCTGGGGGCGAGCAGACCATTCTCATCGGGTGCGCCCAGCGGGCCGAGCGCCTTCCCCGACCGGTCCACCCAGGTGAGTTGCCGCCGGCTGCCTCCGCCCGTCCGATACGCGACCAGCCCGCTCGTCGACACCGACACCGCGGCGCCACTGAGTGTCGGATCGACCGCCACCGCATCGGCCAGCGTCACCGGGTCCCCGGTGAGCGCCGCGCGCGCCACGTCCAGGCGCTGGGCCACGAGCGTCCCCGCGCGCACCCACAACAGCCACCCGTCCGCGGGGGCCGACGGCAACGCCCGGTAGACGCCCGCCGCGTCGGCCGCCGTCAGCCGGTGCGTGTCGGACGCGTCGAGCGTCCCCAGGTAGATCCCCCCGGTGTCCGGCGTCCCTATCGCGTAGAAGAGGAAGTGCCGGCCATCGGGCAGAAACGACGGCCACCGGTGGCTGGTCTGGCCGGCGAGGGTGGTGACCGCGACGGGGGCGCCGCCCGAGGCCGGCACGCGGACCAGTGTGCCCCCGAAGCTTGGCGCGAACAGGATCACGCCGTCGGCATTCCAGGTCCCGCCGCGGGGGACCGACGCCGGGGCGACGGTTTGCGGCGCGCCGCCACCGAGGTCGATCCGTTTCAGTTGGCCATTGGCGAAGAACCCCACGGCGCGGCCATCGGGCGACCAGAACGGAGAGAGCGCCCCCTCGGTACCCGCCAGCGGCTGCGCCGTCGTCGTCGCCAGCGAGCGCCGCCAGAGGCGGGAGACGCCGTCGCCCGACGCCACGAAGACGATCTGCCGGCCGTCGGGTGAAAGGGCGAAGTCCGTGGGCTGGTCGGTGGCGGGCGTGACGAGGTCCACGCGCGTCTCGGGCAGTGGCGTCTCGCGCAGATGCCGCACGGCGGGAAGCGCGAGCGCCATCATCCCGACGACCGCGGCACCGGTCGCGACCATCCAGAGCAGTCGTCCGCGCGACGATGCGGTGGCGGACGATGTCACCTGCGGCGCCGCCGTCTCGAACGCGCCCTCGAGCGCCAGGCGCACGGCCGCGATGTCAGGGATGCGCTGCTTCGGATCTTTGTGCAGACACCGCTTGATGTAGATGACGAGACCGGGGGAGAGGCCCGAAGGCAGCAGCGCCCAGTTCGGCTCGACCTTCATCACGTTGCCGAGCGTGTCGCCGATGTCCTCGCCCTCGAACGCGCGCGTGCCCGCCAGCATCTCGTAGAGCACGCAGCCGAACGCCCAGACGTCGCTGCGCTTGTCGGCGGGCCGCCCCTTCGCCTGCTCGGGCGCCATGTAGACTGCCGTGCCGAGAATCATGCCGATGCCGGTCATTGCCGCCGGCGACGTGATCGTCGGCGAGGCCGTGACGTCTGCGGCCTGAAGCCCGGGCCCGGAGGCCTGCGCCAGCTTCGCCAGCCCGAAGTCGAGCACTTTGACGACGCCGTCGGTGGACACCTTGATGTTCGACGGCTTGAGGTCGCGGTGAACGATGCCCTGCTCGTGGGCGGCTTCCAGCGCTTCCGCGATTTGCCTGGCGATGGGCACCGCCTCATCCACGGGAATCGGCCCGCGCGCGATGCGGTCGGCGAGCGTGTCTCCCTCGATGAGCTCGAGGATCAGGGCGCGCGTCGTGCCGGTCTCTTCGAGTCCGTAGATCGCGCCGATGTTGGGATGCGTGAGGGAGGCGAGCACCTGCGCCTCGCGCTGAAACCGGGCCAGTCGCTCGGCGTCGCCGGCGAACGCGTCCGGCAGGACCTTCAGCGCGACGTCGCGACCGAGGCGTGGGTCGCGGGCGCGGTAGACCTCGCCCATGCCGCCGGCGCCCAGCGTGCCAGTAATCTCGTACGGACCGACGCGCGTGCCGACGGCGAGCGACATCAACGGCCTGCCGGATTATAGCGGCACGTTCCGTGCTCTACCGACGATGCTAGAATCGGGCGCGAGAGCCCGGACACGAGCTCTTACATGGCAAACGTGGAAGAACGGCTCACTTCCGTCGAAGCGAAGGTGGATGCACTGGTCGATCTCCGGGCAGAGATGACCCGCCAGTTCGGCCAGCTTCGGGAAGATCTTACCCGAGACCTGGACCGCCGATTCGGGGAGGTCGATCGCCGATTCGGGGAGGTCGATCGCCGGTTCGGCGATGTGGACCGCCGGTTCGGCGATATGGACCGGCGCTTTCAGGAAGTCAACGGCTGGCTCGAACGCCTCGATCGGCGGGGAGAGCGCCAGTTCATGTGGCTGGTCAGCTTCCAGTTCGGGGTCCTCGTCAGCGTGATCGTCGCGCTGATACGAGTCGCGCTCGAGTGAGCAGGGGGCTGGCGCGAGTCGCCTGCCCCCTGCCCCTACCGCCTACCGCCGGGTGGGGAACTAGTACCGATAGTGGTTCGGCTTGTAGGGTCCCTCCACCGGCACGCCGATGTAGTCCGCCTGCTCCTTCGAGAGCTCCGTCAGCTTCACCCCGAGGTGATCGAGGTGCAGCCGCGCCACCTCCTCGTCCAGCGCCTTCGGCAGCATCGTCACCGTCTTGCCGTACTTCTCGGCGTTGGCGTTGAGTTCGAGCTGCGCCAGCACCTGGTTGGTGAACGACGCGGACATCACGAAGCTCGGATGGCCGGTGGCGCAGCCGAGGTTCAGCAGCCGGCCCTCGGCCAGGATCAGCACGCTGTGGCCGTCCGGGAAGCGCCACTCGTCGTACTGCGGCTTGATGTTGATCTTCTCGATCCCCTTCACCTTCTTCAGCCCGGCCATGTCGATCTCGTTGTCGAAGTGGCCGATGTTGCCGACGATGGCCTTGTCCTTCATCCGCGACATGTGCCCGGTGGTGATGATGTTGAAGTTGCCCGTCGCCGTGATGAAGATGTCGGCCTGGTCGAGGACGTCCTCGAGCGTCTTGACCTCGAAGCCCTCCATCGCCGCCTGCAGCGCGCAGATCGGGTCGATCTCGGTGACGATGACGCGGCAGCCCTGGCCGCGCAGCGCCTGCGCGCAGCCCTTGCCCACCTCGCCGTAGCCCATCACCACGGCCACCTTGCCGCCGAGCATGACGTCGGTCGCCCGCGCCAGGCCGTCCGGCAGCGAGTGGCGGCAGCCGTAGATGTTGTCGAACTTGCTCTTGGTCACCGAGTCGTTGACGTTGATGCCGGGGAACAGCAGCGTGCCGGCTTCCTGCATCTGGTAGAGCCGGTGCACGCCGGTCGTCGTCTCCTCGCTGACGCCGCGGATGCCGGCGGCGAGCTTCGTCCAGCGGCCCGGGTTGGCCTTCAGCTCCTTCGACACCGCGTCGAGGATGACGCCCCACTCCTCGGGATCCTTGTCCGGGTTGAACGCGGGCACCTTGCCCGCCTTCTCGAACTCGGCGGCCTTGTGCACGAACAGCGTCGCGTCGCCGCCGTCGTCGACGATGAGCGACGGCCCGCCGCCGTCGGGCCACACGAGCGCCTCGACCGTGCACCACCAGTACTCCTCGAGCGTCTCGCCCTTCCACGCGAACACCGGCGTGCCCTTCGGCGCGCTCACCGTGCCGCCGGTCTCGGGGCGGCCGACGACGACCGCCGCGGCCGCGTGGTCCTGTGTCGAGAAGATGTTGCACGAGACCCAGCGCACGTCGGCGCCGAGCTCGGTCAGCGTCTCGATGAGGACGGCCGTCTGGATGGTCATGTGCAGGCTGCCCATGATGCGCGCGCCGGCGAGCGGCTTCTTCGCGCCGTAGCGCGCGCGCAGCGCCATCAGCCCGGGCATCTCGTGCTCGGCGAGCCGCATCTCCTTGCGGCCCCACTCGGCGAGCTGCAGGTCCGCGACTTTGAACGGAGTGCGGCCGGCTTTCTTCGCGGCCTCGAACGCGTGCGTCTTGTCGGTCAGAACAGTTGCCATTGCCTCTCCTAGTCAGGCCGGCTAAAGCCGGCCTCTACGTACGTAGGGGCCGACTTAGTCGGCCCGCGTCGCTTTAGTCGGCCCGTGTCGCCGACAGAACAGTTGCCATTGCCTCTCCTAGTCAGGCCGGCTGAAGCCGGCCTCTACGTACGTAGGGGCCGACTTTAGTCGGCCCGCGTCGACTTTAGTCGGCCCGTGTCGCCGACAGAACAGTTGCCATTGCCTCTCCTTGTCAGGCCGGCTGAAGCCGGCCTCTACGTACGTAGGGGCCGACTTTAGTCGGCCCGTGTCGCTTTAGTCGGCCCGTGTCGCCGACAGAACAGTTGCCATTGCCTCTCCTAGTCAGGCCGGCTGAAGCCGGCCTCTACGTACGTAGGGGCCGACTTTAGTCGGCCCGCGTCGACTTTAGTCGGCCCGTGTCGCCGACAGAACAGTTGCCATTGCCTCTCCTTGTCAGGCCGGCTAAAGCCGGCCTCTACGTACGTAGGGGCCGACTTTAGTCGGCCCGTGTCGCCACGGCGGCGAACAGTGCCGGTCCCCTGGCGTCGGGGTCGACGGGCAGCGCGCGGATGCGCACGTCGCCGAACCCGGCGCCTGATGCGTAACGTGAAATCTGCTTGTCGGAGAATCCGAGCCACACGTGGCCCATCTGCTGCTGGTACTCCTCGCGGTCGTGCGGCAGCATGTCCACGATGAGCAGCCGGCCGCCAGGCCGCAGCACGCGCGCCACTTCCGTGAGCGCGCGCGCCGGATCCGGCGAGTAGTGCAGGACGAGCGACATCATCGCCGCGTCGAGCTCGCCGTCCTCGATCGGCATCGCCTCGAGCTCGCCCTGGCGCACGTCCACGTTCGGCTGCTCGGCGAGACGCGCGCGCGCGGCCTCGAGCATGTCGTTCGAGCTGTCCACCGCGATCACCCGCGTCACGTGCGGCGCCACCGTCTCGGAGAGCTGCCCCGTCCCGCAGCCGAGGTCGCCGACGACGAGCGCCGGATCGATGAGGCCGAGCACCGCCCAGAGATAGAAGCTGTCGCCGAAGAGGCCGCTGCGGAGACGATCCCACCCGCCCGCGGCGGTCGCGAAGAACTCCTGTGACTTCGCGCGCCGGCGGGCGACAACGCTGCCCAGGCGCCGCTCGTCATGGCCGGCGGCGGCGGTCGTCGCCACCTGCTCGCGGATGAGCGGCCACAGCCGGCTCGCGCCCGAGTCCAGGTCGTCGAGCGGCATGCTGTAAAAGCGGCTCGTGCCGTCGCGCCGCGACGCCACCCACCCGTCGTCCGCCAGCGTCTTCAGGTGGCGGCTGACGCTGGACTGCGGCATCTGGAGCACCGAACAGAGCTCCGACACGGTCAGTTCCTGCTGTTCGAGCAGGAGCAGCATGCGGCAGCGCGTCGGGTCGGCGAGCGCCGACATGTGCTCGAGGATGGCGACCATCTATCCGTGTATCCGGATATTAGGCTACATCAGCCGCGCCGTCAACCTTGATACGAGTCGTATACGGGGTCTGACCCCTGAGTCGATCTGTTCCGGGGTCTGACCCTAGTTGGGCGAGAACCAGAAACTGGCCTTGATTGCGAAGAAATTGTCGCCCGTGGCCCCGAACGAGCTGAACATGTCGCTCAGCCCCACCCGGCTGCGGAGGGCCTCCTCGGTCTCGCGGTCCTGCTGCCAGACCAGGTACAGCGTGCTGCCCGGACGGTATTCCCACCGCAGCACGAGGTTGCTGCGGAAGGACTGCACGTTGAAGTCCCGATTGCGGAGCGTGGCCGCGTCCACCGGCAGCAGCGTGCGCGTGCCGGCCGCGGCGAGCTCGCCCAAGCGCAGGTAGGTGCCGCTGGCCGCGAACGGCTCGCCGTAGAAGTCGAGCGTGAGGTCGGGCTTGAACGTGTAGTTGACGCGCACCTCGGTCGCGTACGTGGACCGATCGATGTGGCCGAAGATGTAGCGGCCCCCGAACGTCGCCGGCCCGCCGCCGGCCAGCGTCGCCACGTACTGCTGCGCGTTGACCTCACGCTCGTAGCCGGGCGAGATGGTGAGCCGCCACTGCGGCCCGGGCCGCATCTCGACGCCCCCTTCGACGTTGAAGACGAGACCGCCCTCTTCATCGCGCCGGTACTCGGTCGAGAAGTCGCCCTGGGTGGCGGACCCGTCACCGGTTTCGATCTCAAGGCTCGTCTGCCACCCGCGCGGGGTCTGCATGAGCGGCCCGCCGCGGGTCAGCCGCATGTCCTGCCTACGGCCGAAGACGACCGCGCCCAGCGTGGTCTCCCAGAAGTTCGGCCACGTCACGGCGAACGCGGCTTCGGCGTTCTTGGTCTGCCGCACGCCGCCCCAGTTCCACTCGTTGTTCAGGCCGAAGGTGACCGCGTACTGCCGCCACCAGCGGCCAGGCGTCGTCTCCTGGTACTCGATTTCGCCGTCGAACTGGAGACCATCGCCGGTGGTCAGGCGGCCGACGTCGTTGCTCTCGAACTCCGGCGACTCGAGCACCGCCGCCACCTCCCAGCCCCAGTGGCGTCCGTTGCGGCGCTCGAGGCTCGCGCTCGAGCGCCCGCCCGTCATCGTGGTCCGGCGCGGATCGTAGGTCACATAGCCGGCGTCGGGACGCTGCAGGTACCGTGCGCTCGCTCGCTGGACACGATCGATGGCGCCCGCCGCGCCGCTGAGGTGCGTCATGCCCGTGGCCCACTGCAGCTCGTAGTCGCCGTCCCGCAGCCGCATCACGGAATCGGTGCTGACGGTGAACGCGTTGCGGGTCAACCTCGCCGCCAGCGGACCCGCCTCTTCGAGGTTGCGATGCACGCCTGTCGCCATGACGCCGATCGTCGATCCCGGCGGGCCGAACTCCTGCTGGAGGCGCGCCACGCCGTACGTCGTCGTCGGGGCCACCCGCGTGCGGCCGAACAGCGACGGCGCGGTGAACGTCCGCGCGTACTCGTCGTCGGTGACAGCCGCGAGCATGCCGATCGACGTGCCCGAGGCCAGGCGTCCGGTCAGCTTCGCCGCTCCGAGGATCGTGGACGTCTGCGGCCTCTCGACGAAATCGCCGTCGGCATCGCCGGCGGGCGGCGCGCCGATGCGCCGCGAGTAGAAGTAGTTGTTCTCGTTGCCGGTCAGGAGTTCGGCGCCCTCGGTGAAGAACGGCCGGCGCTCGTCGAAGAACGTCTCGAACGCCGAGAGATTCACTTCGGCGGGGTCCGCTTCGACCTGGCCGAAGTCCGGATTGACCGTGGCTTCGAGCGTCAGGTTCGACCCGAGGCCCACTTTCGCGTCGAGCCCGATCCGGCGCTCGAGGTTCGCGCCGCCGCTGAACGGGTCGCCCGGATCGCGCTCCCCCACGAGATGCGACGCGCTCGCCACGTACGGCAGCAGCTCCAGCCGGCGGCTCGGACGGATGCCGCTGATGCCGTGCAGATCGCCGAAGCGCGACGCCCACCCCTCCTCGGTGCGGCGGACGAGCGACCAGTAGACCTCTTCGTTGCGCGTCGGCACCCAGCGTTGCACGTTGAGCCCCCAGACCTGCGCGGGACGATCGTTGAAGCGCAGCTGCGAGAAGGGAATCCACAGCTCCGCCGTCCAGCCCATGCCGTCCACCGCCGTGCGCGCCTGCCACACGGGGTCGTAGCCGGACTCGCCCGCCCACTCCTCGTCCCGCGCGAAGTACTCGTCCAGCCTGACACCCGCCGCGGTGACCCCGAACGACGACGAGGTCCGTCGATCGAGATACGTATCGAGCGACACCAGGAAGTGCTCGGCCTGATCGCCGTCGTCCCGGCGACCGAGGGGCGCCTGAATCGGGTCGGAGGAGAACATGCGCGCGCCCACGTACAGCGCGTTGTCGTCGTACGCGAAGCGAACGTCCATCCGGTCGGTCGGCGCACCGCCTTCGACCGGCTCCTTCTGCAGGAAGTCGACGACCGGAGTGACGTCGCTCCACGCCCGCTCATCGAGGCGGCCGTCCACGCGGATGGCGCCGTTGTCCACGCGCACGGCCTGCGCCTGCTTGCGCCCGTTGTCGGGCGCCGCCTGCGCCAGTGCCGCCGCGACGCTGCCAAGCACCCCTGCCAGGACCAGAACCGGATATCGCACTGATGGGAACGCCATACGGGATGACACAGCGTAGTCGAGCGTACATGAAGGCAGCATGAAGTCCGAAGGAAGAGGATTACCATCTACGCCGTGCGGGTCACGCCGCTCGTCGCCGTCGCGCTGAGCCTCGCCGTGACGCCGGGGTCCGCGCAGGCCGTGCTGCGATCCTTCGATCAGGACGCGGTGGGCGCCGCGCCCGGCGGCTTCACGTTCGCCGCCGCGCGCCTCGCCAACGGCGGCCGGTGGCTCGTGCGCGCCGACGCGGCGGAGCGCTACATGGTGCACTTCAGTGACCCCGCGGCCGGAGACGGGTTCGCGCTCGCCGTGCTGGATGCGGCGCCGCCGCCCGAGCTGCGCCTCTCGGCGCGCATCAAGCTGGCCGAGGGCGCGCGCGCCGGCGGCCTCGTCTGGCGCTACCAGAATCCCGAGAACTTCTACGCCGTGTCGCTCGACCTCGCCATGCTCGAGATCTCGCTCTACCGGGTGGCGCGCGGCAACCGCATCCGGCTCGAGCGCGAGGACGACCTCGAGCTCGATCCGAACGCCTGGCATTCGCTGCGCGTCGAGCACGAAGACGGCCGCATCCGCGTGGCGCTCGGCGGCATCGGCGTCATCCGCGCGCGCGAGCGCGAGATCGCCGACAGCGGCCGCGCCGGCGTCTGGTCCGCCGGCGCCGCGACGACGTGGTTCGACGACGTGCAGGTGCAGCCGGCCGACACCAACGCCGAGGGGCGGCGACGTGAGACTCCTGGTCGTTGAGGACGAGCCGGACCTGGCGCGGGCGGTGGCGCGCTCGCTGACCGAGGCCGGGTTCGCCGTCGACGTGTCCGCCGACGGCGAAGACGCGCTCTTCCGCATCCGCGAGATCGACTACGACGCCGTCGTCCTCGACGTGATGCTGCCGCGGCTGGACGGCTGGGCCGTGCTCGAGGCCGCCCGCGGCGCGCAGATCCGGACGCCGATCCTGCTGCTGACCGCGCGCGACGAGGTCACCGACCGCGTGCGCGGGCTGAACCTCGGCGCCGACGACTACCTGGTGAAGCCGTTCGCGGTGGCGGAGCTGATTGCGCGGGTGCACGCCATCATCCGGCGGTCCTACGGCAGCGCGGCGCAGCGGCTGGAGATCGGCGGCCTCGTCATCGACATGGCCGCGCGCCAGGTGCTGCGCGACGGCCGGCCCGTGGAGCTCACCGCCCGCGAGTTCGCCATCCTCGAGCTCCTGACGCGCTCGCGCGGCGCCGTCGTCGGCCGCGCGGCCATCTACGACCACATCTACGACGACGACACCGACGTCATGTCGAACGCCATCGACGTCCACATCGCGGCGCTGCGGCGGAAGCTCGGCGCCGATCTGATCCGCACGCGGCGGGGCGAGGGCTACGTCATCGATGCATAGCCCGCTGCGCGTCCGGCTGCTGGCGCTGTACAGCCTCATCCTGACGCTGGTCATCGCCACGTTCGCGGTGACGGCCGGCTATCTGCTGTGGCGGTCGCTGGTGTCGGACGTGGACGCGCGCCTGCAGGCCAGCGCCGCCTCGCTGGCGCAGGGCCTGCGGCCGGCGGCGGACGGCGGCTTCGACCTCGACCTGCCGCTCGAATACCAGCCCACCGACGTCGCGGGCCCGGCGTCGCCGCCGTACTACGCGATCTGGAACGCCGCGGGGAGCCTCGTGGACCGCTCCGCGGTCCCGTTCGAGATCGAGCGGCCGGACGCGCCGGGTCCGCGCACGCGCGACGGCCGGCGCGAGCTGACCGTGGCCGCGGCGGGCGGCGCGCTCGTGCTGGTCGGCCGCGACCTGGCCGAGACGCGCGACGCCGTGCAGGCCTTCGCCGGGATCGCGGTCGTCGCCGGGCTGGCGGCGCTGCTGATCGCGGTGGGCGGCGGGTGGTTCCTCGGCGCCTTCGACCGGCTGCAGCGGGCACTCGAGAGCCAGCGGCGCTTCACGACGGATGCGTCCCACGAATTGCGGACGCCGCTCGCCACCATGGCCGCGGAGACCGAATGGGCGCTCGCGCGGCCGCGCACCGCGGACCAGTACCGCGAGTCGCTGGAGACGTGCCGGCGCGCGATGGAGCGCATGGGGCGCGTCGTGGACCGGCTGCTGACGCTCGCGCGCGCCGACCACGACGCCATCCGCCTGCACCGCGCGCCCGTCCCGCTCGAGCCCGTCGTCCGCGAGGCGGTGACGCTGGTGCATCCGCTGGCCACGCGCCGCGGCATCACCATCGAGACGAAGATCGGCACCGCCACCGTCGAAGGCGACCGCGAGCGGCTGACGGAGCTCGTCACCAACCTCTGCTCGAACGCGGTCGAATACAACCGCGACGGCGGGCGCGTGACGATCGAGGTCTGGCCCGAGGGGCCGGACGCCTGCATGCGGGTCACCGACTCCGGCCTGGGCATCAGCGCCGACGACCTGCCGCGCATCTTCGAGCGCTTCTACCGTCCGGACGCCTCGCGCGACCGCCACACCGGCGGCGCCGGCCTCGGGCTCGCCATCGCGAAGTGGATCGTGGACGCCCACGGCGGCCGCATCACCTGCAGCAGCACGCCGGGCGAGGGCACGGCGATGCTGATCCGGCTGCCGCGGCTCGTGTAGGGGCACGGCGCCGCCGTGCCCCTACCGCATCAGAACGCGATGAGGTGCGTGTACTTCAGCATCAACGCCCGGCGTGTCTCGCCCGGCAGCCGCGTCTCGTTCCACACGACGTAGATGTCGCTGAGCGGGCGATGAATGAGGTTGTAGCGGATGTTCGTCAGCCAGGAGTCGGACTGGCCGTTGTACTGGACGAACGCGTTGAGGAACATCCGCGGCGAGAAGGACCAGTCGAGGCGCAGGCGCGCCAGGGTGGCGGCGAAGCTGCCCTGCGGGAGGTCGATGGTGTTCCGCGACAGGCTGGCGCTGGCGGCGACGTGCTCGTTGAGCCGCACGCGCAGGCCGCCGCCCGCGATCCGCTGCGTGCCGGTCCAGAACTCCCCCGCTTCGATCGACGCGTCGCCGGACATCACCGCGCTGCGGTCCGACTGGTACCACGTCCGCCAGGTGTCATAGGTGTAGCTGCCCGGCGCAATCGTGAGGCCCGACGCCACCATGAACGGCTCGTTCAGCCGTTCGGCCGTGCGGGTGACGCGCGCGTTGAAGCTGCTCCCGTCGCGGAACGACAGCTCGTAGGCGGCGCCGCCGACGCGCGTCAGGAAGCGGTCGTAGCCACTGGTGCTGGTCAGGTCGGTGTCCACGCGCAGCGTGTGCTCGCGGAACAACGCGCTCGCGTGCGCCGGACGCAGGACGCGCTCGTAGGCGCCGAAGACGGATCCCACGCCGCGGCGGCGCACGAAGCCGAGGTCGTGGCGGAAGGCGTCGCCGATGTGCACGAGGCCGAGGCGCGCGCGATGCGCGTTGGCGTCCCAGCGCAGGCCGGTCCGCCCCGCCCAGTCGTCCTCGCGCCCGAGCGTCTCGCTGCGCATGGCGAACGCTTCGATCTCGAGCGTGCGGCTTGGCGTGAGACGGAAATCGATGCCGCCAACCCGGTTGTAACTGCCGGCACTGCCAGCTGCCGGCTGCCCGCTGCCGGCTTCACGACCAAAATAGAACGCGCCCAGCGAGGACGTCGGCGTGAGGTCGCGCGTCATGCGCAGCACGCTGAAGTTCGCGCCCGGCGTCCCCTCGAAGTCGTCGGTCTGCACGGTCAGCAGGCCGATGGCGTTGCGCCCCGCGCGCCCCGTCAATCGAAGGCCGCCAATCACCGGTATCGGCTGGCCGGTGGACGACAGGCCGATGCGCCGGCTGAAGAACGGCACCAGGTCGCGGCGCTCGTCCTCGGTCGCCGCGAGCCCGACCTGGAAGTTGGCCGGGTTCTCGAGGAAGAACTGCCGCTTCTCGGGGAAGAACAGGCTGAAGCGCGTCAGGTTGATCTGCTGCTCGTCCGCCTCGACCTGCGAGAAGTCCGTGCGCAGGCTCGCGTCGAGCAGAAGCGACGAGGTCAGCCCCCACTTCACGTCCACGCCGCCGTCGCCGTCGCGGCGCCACGCGCCGCTGGAGCGGCCGTTGAACGCGGCGGTGGCAAACGGGGTGACGCGCAGATCGCGGCCGCGCCGCACGCCGCTGATGCCCGACAGCGTCCCCGCATAGCCGGCCGCGTAGTGCGAGAGCTGGCGCGGCACCGGCGCCCACGTCGAGAACTCGTAGGTGCGACGCACGATGCGCATGACGTTGAGGCCCCACTGCTGGACGTCGGTGTCCGGGAAGCGAAGCGTCTTGAACGGGATCGACATCTCCAGCGTCCAGCGGTCGGCGCCGATCTGCGTGCGCACGAACCACACGCCGTTCCAGTTGGCGTCGTTGCTCCGCCCGTTCTCGAACGCCTGCACGTCGCGCTGCGCGCCGCCGGCGTTGACCATGAACCCGTAGGAGTTCCGCCTGTCGCTGAACGTGTCGAGCACGAGCGTGAAGACGTCGTTCTGGAAGCCCTGGAAGTCGCGCCGCAGCTCGTTGACGACCAGCCTGTCCGGGTCCGGGTCGAACATCACCGCGCCGACGTAGAGCGACTCGTCGTCGTAGAGGAAGCGCACTTCCGTGCGCTCGCTGGCCGGCTGGTACTCGTCGGGAATCTGCTGCAGGAAGTCCGTCGCCGGCGCCGCCTGCCGCCACATCGGCTCGTCGAGGGTGCCGTCGACGACGATCGGCTCGTCCACGCGCACGGCGGCCACACGCTTCGCCGCGCGGACGGCCTCCACGTCGATGGCGCCCGTGGCCCCGTTTTCCTGAGCGGCGGCGGCGGCGAACGGCGTGAGTGCCAGCAGCGCGCTGGCGATGAGTTCCCTGACCCTCACGCGGCGCCGAGCTCCTGCTCGAGGCGTCCCACCAGCATGTCGAGCTCGGCGGAAACGGCCTTGACGGTGTCGGGCTGACTCAGGTCGACACCGGCGCGCGCGAGCAGGGTCATCGGGTAGTCGCTGCCGCCGGCGCGCAGCAGCGAGAGGTAGCGGTCCACGCCGTCCTCGCGGACACCCGGGTCCGCGGCGCGGAGCGACTGCATCAGCCGGGCGGCCGACGCGAAGCACGTCGCGTACTGGTAGACGTAGTACGGCGCGTTGAAGAAGTGGGAAATCCTCGCCCAGGTCACCCGTGAGATCTCCTCCTCGTCGATGACGTCGCCGTAGTAGTCGCGCAGCAGCGTCGCATAGATCGCGCAGAGCGTCTCGGCGGTGACCGGCTGGTCCTGCTCGACGAGGCGGTGCGCCTGCAGCTCGAAGTCGGCGAACATCACCTGCGTGTAGAACGTGCTCGCGATGCTGTCGATGGCGTGCTGCAGGAGCACGGCGCGCTCCTCGCGCGAGCGCGCGCGCTCCAGCATCAGGTCGAGGAACAGCGCCTCGTTGAGCGTGGACGGGACCTCGGCGACGAAGATCGTGTAGCCGGCGTACACGAACGGCTGCGTCCGGTGCGACAGCAGCGTGTGCATGGAGTGGCCC
>Ga0194131_10005203_pt1 | contig 18984 bp, 2 predicted proteins | sample TA2KigO120mmetaG_FD_148631 | JGI IMG/M metagenome (GOLD analysis project Ga0194131, IMG submission 148631) | Freshwater microbial communities from Lake Tanganyika, Tanzania - TA2015053 Kigoma Offshore 120m | ecosystem: Environmental > Aquatic > Freshwater > Lake | place: Tanzania: Lake... | reverse complement strand
CTTAGTACTCCTGGAAAATTTGCTGCTTATCAAGCTATTCCAGAAGCTTTAGGTTATTTGTCAGGACTCAATCCTTATACTTATTATACTCCTGACTACACCCACACCGAGATTGCTCCTCCTACTTTAAACATTGATCCTGAACTGCAGTCTATCGATGACTCTCTTCAATCTACCTTAAGACAATCAACCGGTAATCCTTCTGTTGATTCTTCTAGAAGAGCTGCTTTGTTTAACCAAGCTTTAGCTGCAAAACAACAAGCCTTTGGTAGAAAGCAGAATTTTGATGCACAAGCACGTTTTCAAGCAGACCAATATAACGCTCAGGCTAGAGACATGGAAAGTTATAGAGATGTAACTTCTGCTGCTAACGTATATAACGAATATATGGCAGCAGCTCAAGACGCTGCTGAACGTGAAAGATTAGGAGCTATTACTAGCATAGTAAATAAGAAAGCAGCACATGATGCAGACGAGTACTTAAAAATGATGTACTTCACTACTATGTATCCTCAGTACTATTACGAAGGAACAGACAGAAGAAATCCTATTAAGTTTAATCCTAATGCTCAAGAGTTCTATAGTAGGATGGCTAACATGTATTTTAATCAAGTAAACCTTGACCAAGCTAGCCAAGCTGTTCCTGCAAGTGGTGCTACAACATCAGGTAGCTCTGGTGATCCTGTGACAACTGTTACAACTCCAAAACCTCCAGCACCCGGCAATGCAGTAGTACAGACTCCACAAGGTCCTCAAGTTGTTCCTGCTTCATACATGTGGGGACAACCACAAATGAATCCTAATATTAACCCTAACTTTGGACCTACTTACAACGTAGCTGATTATCCTGCTTTAGACAACTATGCAGAATCTCTTGACTACAGTCCTGTAATTATTCCAGACAATGATGGATGGAATTGGGATAATCCCTCAGAATTAAAATATGGGGGTGTAGGTAAAACTAAAAAGAAGTATAAAAAATAAAATAAACCAAAAAAGCAATTATGGCTATATCACATAGACACCGCCCGCTAGTTTATCCTGATTATATTAATCCGCTTCCCGCAGAAGATATAATTAGAATAGGAGCTGTTAAGCAAGACTTATATGACAAGAACTATGAGAGAATTCAAAATCATATTAATGAGCTTGATAAGTATGGTTTAGAACTAGTAAGAGACGTAGACAAAAAATACTTCTCTCAAGAAATGAACAAGTATATGAAGTCTATTAATGAGTCTGTAGGAAAAACAGACTTTTCTAATATGGCAAATTTACGTAGCGTTCTTTCTGTTAGTCGTTCTATACAGAGTGATCCCTTAATTCTAAACTCTATTAAAAGTAGCCAAGAATTAAGAAACAGACAAGAGACTTTATCTAGCTTAAAACCTGGTGAGAGAAATCCTGCAAATGAGTGGTATTACATGAAAGATGTAAAAGATTGGCAAAACAACTCAGAAGTAGGAGTAGTACTAGGTCCTAAAAAATATATACCATTTGTAGATCCAGCTGAGTACATTAACAAAATGGTAAAAGACATTAAGCCTAGAATTAGAACTGAGATAGTGGCTAGTGGTAGGTATAATAACATTAAAGAGATAGAAGAAGTTACCAATGAAAGACTCATCAACTGGATGAAGCAAAACCTTCCAGCTCAGTACAAACAACAAATAATGATTGATGCTGACTATACTACAAAAGACATAGACAAAGGAGAAATGGCTAATTACTATTTTGACACACGTCTTAATCAGTATAATCAAATTAAAGCAACATTACAAAGAGCTCAGCCTTATTTTGAAAGTTTATCAGAAGACGACAAAGAAGAATACTTGAGTTTAGCTAGACAAGCTAAAATACTTCAACAAACTTTATCTAGTCCTCCTGAAACGGAAGAAGCAGCTTATACTGCTTGGATTAATGATCACTACAATGCTTATCTATCAGGTGAAGCTGATTTGTATGCTTATCGCCAAGAAAAAGAAAAACTAGAAACCAATTATTTTAGCTTAGCTGCGTTTAACTCTAAGCTAAGAAAAAACGAAGCGTACTACAGAGAGATAGATCTAGAACGAGAAAAAGGAAAACTAGGTTTACAAGGTTTATTGGGCGGAGGTAAAGAGGTCACAACTCCCGACGGTACAAAAGTAAAAGTTGAAGAAATAAAAAGAGAACTTGAAGAGGCTAAACTTCTTAACAAAAGCTTTAAGAAGTTTACAAACAACCTAACTACTAGTGAAGAGTATGAACCTTTAGATGCTGACCGTCTAGTTGAAGAGGAAACCAAGCTTTTAAAACAAGCTCTAAAAGATGCTCTTTATTCTTATGCTGATAAACCTGGATCTAGTGTTTCTAAAGAGTACATTCCCAAAGATATCAATCTTAACAATGTAAAGGTTCGTCGAAACACTGATGGTACTTATTCCTATAGAATAGATACAGGTGATAAACCTTGGAGTTTATTAACAGGAAATATAGTTTATGAGGTACTACAAGACGAACTTGATAATGCTTTAAGAAACCTTCAAGGACTAGAGTATGTTGATTTTGAATACAGCGTAGATAGCCGCTATAACAGAAACGAACCAGTTAGTGGTACTGGAGGATTTGTAAAGTCTGGTTTACGTAGAGAAGAACCCCAGCTTACTACAGAAGAAATAAAACAATATTACGAAGAGTTAGCAGAAAGAGCTTTAAGACAGACTAATCCTTAGATTAGTTCTTTCCTAACTTACTTTTTTTATTTATATTTGAACTATAAGATAAAAATTCATGCCTGATTTTAAAAAGAGATTTGTTGTTGTTGATCAAAATCAACCTACTTCTTTATCTCCTAAAAAGAGTGCAGAAGAGCAGAATCAAGAAACTGCACAACTTTTAGAGAACCTTCGAAAAAAGGTAAGAAATAGAACTGCTACCAACAAAGAGATTGGCTTATACAATTATAATATTGATCAAGCCCAAGAATTCCAAAAGAAACTTACTAGCGAATTAGCTAATAGTGACGACTATACTAAAAGAATAAATAACTTATTTCAAGAAGATTTAAGAAGTTTAAATTTTAATTCTAAAGTATTAGAAAACATTAAACAAAGAAATCTTAATATTATAGATCCAACAAGATTTGAAAATCCAGAATGGGAGGGTATTTATAATCACTTTAAAAGTAATTTTGAGAAAAAAGCAAATCAAAAAATACTAGAGGTACAAAAAGCTTTAAAAAATAATGATTTCAAAACTTTAAGGAGTCTTGGTGAGTATTTTATGGGACCACTATACGATACTCCAGTTAAACAACTAGCTTTTTCAGACCAAGTAAATTTTAATGAAGAACCAGATAATACTGATAGAATTTTTTATAATAAAGAAATTTTTGACCTTACAAAAAGAAAGACTGGAAATTTTATTTTAGCTTTAGCAAGTTCTTTAGAGGTAGCTGACATGCTTTCTAACCCAGATAATTCTAGAATACCTGAAGTTAGAAATACTATTGACCAAAAAAATAGAATACCAGATGCTTTAAATAGTCCAGAGTATTTAAAAAGAATTGGAAGAGAACTTTTAAAACAAGGAATAGGAAGTAAACTCTATGGTAAGGATCAAGCTTTTATACATGAAGTACAAAGTGCAGACAATGTAGATAATTCAATAGACTACGAAGCTACTCAAGTTGCTATCAATGCTCTTAAAAACCTATCAGCAATTGATTACAGAAGTAAGATAGCTGAATACTCTCGTCTTAAACTATATGCAGATAAAACAGGAGATAAAGTTGATTTAGAAAAAGCAGATAATGCTCTTAAAGAAGCAGAGAGTGTTTTAAATACTGCAGAAAACTTTGATCCAGATAATTTCTTAAAGAATAATTATAAACAAACTTATCTTAAAATAAAAGAACAAGAAGCAGAAGGAGAAAAAAGAAGATTAGGTTATGATTATTGGAAAAAAGACTATCCTAATCTTACAGCTGCTTTAGACTATATTCCTTTTCCAGACCTTGTTAAAACTTGGCAATCTGCAAAATCAGGTATTAAAGAACTTGGAAAAGGACTTATAGCTACTGGTCTACCTTATATGGGAGATAATGCTTTTGAAAAAGCAGAAAACATATATACATATAAATCTCTTGTTCCAGACAAAACAAGCCACACTATAGGAATAGATGAAGAAGGAAAACCTGTAGAGTCTACTGAACTTTATTGGACAGACAAACAAGGTAAACTTCATATTAATGGTTATTCAATTATTGAGACTGGTATTCCTGTAGCATATCAAATGTTAGAGACTATAGTGCTTGTAGAAACTGGAGGTTTGCTTTTAAGAGGTGCTGGTTCTGCTTTATCTTTAGCTGCTAGAACTGCTTTAGGAGCAGAGAGAGCTGCTTTAGTAGGAGAAAGTATTTTAGGTACTAAAATTGTAGGAAGTGCTGCAAAACCATTAACTAACCCTGAAGTGTATAATCGTGCACTTACTTTTAGTTCTGTTTATGCTACTACTTATCCTAGGATATACGCTGAGGAGTATAATAACTTTAAAAATAAAGAGAACGCACTTAATGTTGCAAAAATGCGTTCAACTGTTGAGGCTTTAACAGAATCAATTATTCCTAATACTGCTGACTTATTCTCAAGAGGATCTAAAGGATTACTAGGTATAGGTAGAAGATCTTATACTCAAGACTTAACTGCCGGATTGGATGGTGTAGTAGGTGGTATGTTCCCTGGTGCTTCTAGTAAGTTTGTTAAAAATCTAGGAGAGTCTATGGCTTTTAGAAGAGCCATGGGTTATGGAAAAGATTTATTTCAAGAAGCAGTTGTTGAAGAAGAAGCTTCTTTACTTGGAAACTATTTTGTTGATAAATATGCAAAGTCTATAAACAAAGATTATGTAGAACAAAATGAGCTTACTTGGGAAAATATTGTAAAAACTGGAATAGAGTCAGCTGCTGCTATGTTACTTACTGTTCCTTTTATGGGAGGAGGTAAAAGATCTACTATTCAAAGAGAAGATACAGATGCAATTACTTCAGCTCGTTGGAACATAGCAAATAACCCAAATCTTTATAAGTCTGTAGTAGCAAGCCAAGTAAAAGCAGGAGAAATTACTCAAGAACAAGCTGTTCAAAGAATAGCAAAAATTGATCAGTATGTAAAAGCTTTAGAAACTCTTCCTATTAAAAACTTAAGTTCAATTAGGGATATGAAAACCCTACTTGAAAATAAAGATGCTCAGTATGATTTCTTTTCTAAACACCTTCAGAAGCAAGCTCTTTTAGAGTACGTTCCCACAGATGAAGAACTTCCAGCATATACTGCAGAGTTAGAAAAACTTGACGCAGAACTTTATAAAACTCAAAAGTTAGCCGACAAGTATGGTGCTCTTTCTATACAAGATAAGAGAGAAATTATTTTTGATAACTTCAAAGATAAAACAAATACTCTTTTAAACTCTGATGATGTTTCCCCTGTTGTTGTGCAGGCACAGCTTATGAGTGCATCTCAGGATTATAAAAAGAATAAAAACAGACTTTTTGGTACAGAACTTCAAGGTTACATGGTTGACCTACAAGCAGCTGTAGAGGCTGTTATTCCTAAGTTTAAATCTTTTATTGCTAATAACAATGAAGGTCTTACCCCAGAACAAAGAGATTATAAGGCTAGACTTTTGTTTGCTAACCAAGGCTTTATATCTAAAGAAGAAGTAGAAAGTTTATTTAACATTTTAGATAAATCAGCTAGTGTTGCTTATGCTCCTTTGTTTAGTATTCAAAATGAAGATGAGTTTATTGAATCCCTCTCTAGAAACTATGTAACAGCTGCCACAAACAAAAAGCCTCTTACTTCTGACGGAGAGTTATTGTTTGATAAGATACGAGATCAATATATAGAAGATACGCTTTTTAATCGTTTTACTGAAGGACTATCTGAAGAAGAAGCGAAAATTAAGAAAGATGAACTTAAAGATAGATTCTGGGCAAGAGTAGTTGAACTTAAACAAAACCAAAGAGATGGTCAAGCATTTCCTGATATAGCAGCTACTCCTGTAACCCAAGAAGAAGAATTTGAAGCAGCTGCTGCTGAGACTCAATCTAAATATCAACCTTTAATTGCTAACTATCGGCAAGCTGTAGAAAGAGACCTAACAGAAGACCAAGAAGTTATTAGAGAAGAAACCGTAGACGCTCTAATAGAAGAAGAAAGCATTGAAGATTTAGTTAAAGGCTTAGCCAATGTACAAAGTATCTTTATAAGCGACAACCTTAAAAAGATTGCCCAAGAAGTACAAGAAGGTAAAACTGATAAACTAGTTGAATTCCTAGAAGAAAACGGAGCTACCAAGAAACAAATTGAAAAGCTTCTTAATAAAATAGGCATACCTGCTACAGCTACTGAGACTGCTGAGACTGCTACAACTGAAACTACAGAAGGCAAGACTGAAGTTAAACCTGAAGTTAAACCTAAAGCTAAAATACAAGCAGACCTCAAAGCCAAGAAAGAAGAGATTGAGAAGAAGAGACAAGCAGAATTAAATAAAAAAAATGAACAGGGATATTCTTTACCCATGCTCATTAAAGATAGAAAAGAAGCATTAGATAGACAAAATAAAAGTAGAGATGAAGCTATTTCTAAAGGCATAAAAGATTTAGCACCTTATAATCAAGGAGTTGCTATGGTTGCAGCAGCTTTAAATAGATATAATAAAGCTGTTAAAGAAATTAATGCTAGATATGATTTAGAACTAGCCAAAGTACTCCAACAAGAAATGGAGCAACTAGGCAAGATGATGTTTGACTTTACTCCAGAAGAACAAAGAATACTTAGAGAGTATGGTTCTGAGGTTATTCCTACAACAGTTAAACCAGGAGTAGCAGAACTATTTGAATCTAATCAAGAATTAGCTGATGCTGTGTATGAAGCTTTAGGGTATTTTAAATCTAATCAAAAGAAATTTGAAACTCCTGAAGAATTTGAAAAAAGAACAGGAAGAAGAATGAAAATGTGGGAGTATATGAAAGATTTAACTCCCGATGATTCTGAAATTACCGAAAAGCAAGAACAACAAGCTCAAGAACTATACTCTCAATATATAGAACAGACTGGTAAACAAGATATAGAAGGATTTAAAGAGTTTGTGGCTAAACCTACTCAAGTTCCTGTAAGTGTAGAAACTATATCTCCTGAAGCTTTGACTGAGCCGGTAACTGAACCTGCAAAAGAAACAAAAGAAGACGAGACCTACGAAGCCCAACAAAAACTAAACCAAGAAGCTGCAACTACCCAAGCAGTAGAAGACGTAAGAGAGAACTATGTTTATCTCGGTATACACGATACCGAATGGACTAAAGAAGATCCAGATAAGACACGTCTAACCGATGAGAACGTTGAGTTTGTATTTGGCTTTATAGACAGAATAGAAGAATCAATCAACTCTGCGGATATGCGTTCTTTAGGTTACAACCTATTAATGCATTCTAGTAGAGAAGTTCTAAACAGAGTAGGATTAGACATTCAGCCTAAATCTACTCTTGAGGAATTTAGCGAACAGTTCCGAGTTAACGGAATCCCTGTTTTGCCGCAAGAACAGATTGAAGCTTTATTTAAAAACCCCAATGCTCTAGATACAACCAAACTAGGAATAGTTACTAACGAAAAAGGCGAGCCTTTATTCTTTGATAAGTTTGGTCAAAAAGTAACTACCGGTACTCCTATAGTAGTTAGAATTGGTCAAGTATACGGAGAAGGTAAAAAACTTGATGACACTTACAAAACTACTATACCAGCCGAAGGTCAGATTGCTCCTCTTTCTAAATTTATAAACGGAAAGGTCATAGTAGATAAGCCTATATCTGTTAAAGAAAGCAATAGTCTTATTATGAATGTTGGGAAAGAAGAACAGGTTCCTGCTGGAAAAGGCTTCTTTACTTTGTATCCTGGAGTTATTTATCTTCCTACAGGTAATTCTAACTTTCCTTATCGTGCTACTTACAATACACGCAACACTAAAGAGAGTGCAGACAAAGTTGTAACTCTTATAGAAGCTTATAATAACGCAAAGCTTAACCCTGAACAGTCTACACTTTCAGATTACTTTACTTCGATGAATCCTGCAGAGTTTATTAAGTATCTTTATAACTATGCATTCATACCTAAGAATTCTTCTAAGTATCGTTGGGGTATAGTACCTGTTGCGTTAAAAGGAGAAAAGCAAGCGACTCTAGTTCGGATCTACAACAACTCAAATAGAAACGAAGACATCCCTAGAGAAGAAGCAGTAAACTTAGTTTCTTCTACAGCTGCATCTCCAAGCAAAGAATTTTTTGAAGGAAACAAAGAATTCCGTCCCTTTACAGTTGAAGAAGGAAAAGTTAAAACAGGAAAAGCAATGAGCTTTAAAACCTGGTATGGTAACTTTAGAAACTCCAATGCTAGAATAGACGGAGTAGCTAACAGGAATTTGGCTTTTGCTAAACAAGATGTAAAACCTCTAACTCAATCTTTAACTCAACCTCTTGTAGAAGCTAAGACTCCTACACAAGTTGTCATTGAAAGTGTTCTTCCTGAAGTTACTGTTACTGAGGCTCCTGTTTCTGATAAGAAAGCTGATATAGAAAGAAGAAGACAAGAAGCATTAACTTATAATGAAAACTATGATAGCACACAAGATATAGGTAAAGCTGTTCCTGGATATACGTATAAAAAAGATAGATTTGGTAATAAAACAAATTATAAAGGTTGGGCATCTGATGGAACTACTTTATCTTTTATTACAGCTAATGATGAATATGAATATGTTCAAAAAGTAAATGCTAAATACGATGCAGAACTAGATGCTTTAGAAGATGAGGGTAGTTTACTTGATGAACTTGAAAATAACTATGGAAAAGATTATGCTACAGCAATTGATTATGCAACAGGATATTTAGCAAAAGAAACAATAAATGCTTTTGACTTTATAAAAAGTATACAAACTTGGGATTTAACAAGAGAAGGAAAAATACGATCTATTAAAGCTGCTATTGACACTTTTAATAAAACAAATTTACCAAATAAAGAAGCATCACTAAAAGCTTTGAATACAGAACTAGATGCTTTAGAAGGAGCTACATCTGTTTCTGATAAGAAAGCTCCTGTAAGTGGTACAATTAATTTTCAAGAAGACCAAAATACAGGTTATGCTGCAAGAACTAAAATAAATGCTTCTGCTGATGCTACAATAGCAATAGCTTATGATTTTAATAGTGCTGGAGAAAAGTTAACTAAGTCTTCTGTATTAGGACAAAATAAAAAATATATTCCTATTGATGTTGCTTTTAAATTAGAAGGAGATGAAATATCACAGAAAAACAAGTTAAAAGATGGGCAGTATACTTTTATAGATTCTGATGGTGATACTAGAAGTAAAAGTATACTGATTCTTAATGTGGAAAAAGATCAAGTAGTGCGAACTCCAGGTGGAAGATATGCCTCACAATGGGAGGGAGATATAGTTAAATTTACTTATACTGGAACTGGGGCTACTGCACATTCTATAAGTGTAATAGGAGGAATAAATGATAAAGGAATCTTTGAAACAATGGCTGTTTTATATCCTACAGGATGGAGGCAACAAAAAGGAAAAATAGATTTTTTTAATGTAGAAGAAACTAAAGAAACATCAGGATTAAATGTAACACAAGAATTAGTCAATAAGATAGTTAATGAATTAAATTCAGTAAATGCTAAAAGTCTTAATATAGCTGGCAATGGTATATATACTATGAAAGGTAAATATACTCAAGAAGAAGTTGATGATTTTACTTATGAATTACTTAAAGCTGTTATAGAATCTCCTACTCTAAAAAATAAAATTACTTCTATTAGAACAGGTGGACAAACAGGTTTTGATGAAGCTGGTGCTAAAGCAGGTATTAAATTGGGTATTCCTACATTAATATTAGCACCTAAAGGTTGGAAATTTAGAAATATATCTGGGCAAGACATATCTAATGAACAAGCTTTTAAAGCTAGATTTAGTACTACCCAAGCTCCTGTAAGTGGTAATCCATTAGTAACAGCAGGCATAAAACCAACTGATATGTATGGTAATGCAGCTAAAGATATACAAATGGCTGCTGAGTCTACACAGTTTATAGGATTTGGTACTATAATGAAAGAAGGTAATGCATCTTCTACAGATAAATATGCTAAAGCTTGGGGTGATAAAGCAAACACAGGAAATTATACATCTAACGATGTTATAATGGTATCAGGCAGTGGTAACTTTGGTAGAGGCGGTGTAGATAAAACATTAGAAGCTGCTGCTATCAAAAAGACTCTTACAGAAAAATACAAACCTCTTTTAGAAAAAGCAACTGCGGCTGGAGCATCTTTTAGAATAGGTAATCAATATTCTAAAGGTAATTTATCAGACCAACTTATTGCTGAATATTTACAAAAGAAAGGATACATTGAAGAAAAACTTGATGGATATTCTAGATGGTCTAAACCTCTCCAAGCTCCTGTAATAAGTGAAAAAGGAAAACTTCCTAACGACATAAAAGAAGAGTTTAAAGGTAAGTTTATTTACGCTACTCCTGGGGCTGGAAAAACTACACTTGCACAAGGTATGCAAGGAGTAGTAGACACAGACGTACTAATGATAGAAGAAATGAAGAAAAGACATCCCGAGTTCTTTGCTGAAGCAGGAGAGTCTATTCAAGAATTTATTTTTAGGTATGTTAAAACTCACGACCACAAAGAAGAAATAAACAAAGTAGTTCTTAGTCAAGCTAAGAAACTAGCTAGCGAAGGAAACACTGTACTTACTGGAACCTTAGCATTTATTAAAGATGTTGATATAGTTATAACAGCTGCTCCTACTCTTGCTAGAATAGTAGAAAGATTTAAAACTCAAGAAGCAGCTAACTCCTTCTCAAGTAAGGAAACTGCAGAAATACAAAAGGAAGGTAAGATAGCTCAACCTATTACTAACTTTTTAGAGTTCTACTTAACAAACAAAGGTTTTACTGAGCCCACAACTCCCCCTTCCAATCTTCCAACAAGAAGAGGCAAAAGAGGTGATAGCGGTCCTGTTATTCTGGAAAGAAGTAAGCTCTACACAAGACAAGTAACTGAAGCTCAAGAAAAAGCTGCAGAACGTTGGGTAAACACAGTAGGTAAAAAAGCTTTTGGAGATAACAGATATCTTATTGAGCAGTTGATGAATAACCCTGAGGCTTGGGCTATTTGGAGTGAAGCTGCTGGAATGGTTCTATTTGCAGATGCAAGCTTTACAGATTTGTATCATGAGTCTTGGCACGAGTTTAGTCAGCTTTACTTTACTCCTAAGCAAAGAGAAGCTCTTTATAAACTTGCAGCTAAAATTTACGGAACTCTACCTACAGATGAACTAGAAGAAAGATTAGCTGAAGACTTCCGTCAATTTATGATGACTGGTGTAATGCCTGAGTCAATCCAAAAATACAAAGAAGCCAGAACTACTTTCCAAAAAATTGCAGACTTCTTAAGAAACCTTTTCTCTAATAAGAAAACAGTTGACCGTTATTTTGAAAACCTAGCCAAAGGAAAAGTAGGAAATAAAGTAGGTAAACCAGGATTTAAAACTTTAAAATCCGCAAAAGCTCTTTCTCTTTACGACGAGAATGGTAAGCTAGTTGATCTTTCTTTTGAAGAAAGCAAACGTTACCTAGACATGATAGACGAAGCGTTTGTTATGATGGGAGACTATCTTGCTACTCAAAGCAAAGAAGCTGAAATTGAACAAGATCCCAAAGCAGCAAGAGGTGTAAGCTTTGCAAACTTAATGTATAGTCCTGCTAATATCGAGACTGTATATGATAGAATCTTTGACTACTTTGTAGATTTAGAAGATCAAGCTGCAGAAGTGGGAGACTTAGCAGCTCAACAGCAGTTTGTTAAAATCTTTGGTATAGACGAGAAAAATATTAATCAAATCTTCAACTACCATACTCGTAACTCATCTCTATTTACTCCTGAGATGGTTACTGAGATAGAAGAAGCTGAACAAGAAGATCTTAGTGATACTAACTTAATTAAAGACGAACTAGGAAGTAAATCACAACTTGAACTTGCTCCTGCAGTAGTTGTTAATTTGATTCGCTCTATTCCTATGGTAGATAGCAAAGGATTCATAATAAGCAATTCTTTGACTGATGCTCCTATGTTTGGAGACTTTACAGAAAACTGGAACATTCTAAAAAATAGTTTATCTGGGGCTACTAGCTACGAAGAAATACTAGAAAGAATAGAAAACCTCATACCAGAGTATCCTCAGTTCCAATACTTACTAAATAGACTTCCTGTTAATATTACTTTAGATTCTGCTCAACAGCTTCGCAATAGTTTCTTTAATACTATGTCTTTAGAAAAAGTAGAAGGCATACAAGGAGTATTTAACAACGAAGGCAAGTTTAACGTAAACAATACCGGTACTCTAGATACTAAACGAGTTAGAGACTTGTGGTCTTTGCAATTTAATACTGAAAAGAAAGGCAAGTTTAAAACAGTTTCTCCGGTTACAGGTAATTACATTGTAAGCCCAGAACTCTTTGCTGAATATCCAGAAGCTCCCAAGTCTCCTGAAGATATTCTAAACTTCCTAAAAGAAATAGGATTTAACTATTCTAGCAGAGCACAACAAGCTTTTCTTAAAGACTTTAATCGTCTACGTCCTAAGTTTGAATACATATATGATAAACTCAGAGACGTTGTTCTTAATAGCGGAACAGAGGTAAGTGATCCTTTCTTAGCTATTAGACAAGCACACGTAAACGCAAACACTAACCAAAGCATTAAAGGCAAAAGCTACGATCTAGATCGTCTTGTAGAACGAGAGTCTCTTTATAATTTGGCTTTTGCTAATGACATGGTTCAAGTAGCTGACGGAACCAGTAAGTTTATTACTGTTTCTCCTACCTACCAAACTAAAGTAGTAGCTGCTTTGAATGATCCTAAGTATAAATACTTTGAGGATTTGTTTACTGAGTTTCCAGAATTAGATCCTAGCAAAAACTGGGGGTTAGCCAACTCTGCTTACCTAGCATATTTGTTTGACTTTACTACCGACAAAATGGTTGATGGTAAAATTAAACACGAAAGAAACATGAGAGAAGGTAAGCCAGTTAGTCTTGCTATTGTTTCTATGGACGGAATAACCGCAGAAGAAGATTATGGATTTAACCAAAAGACAATTGACCTTGAAGATCCTGAGAAGCACTTAGCAGATATAAAAACTTTACTTGCTCCTTATGGTAGAGTAGAAGAAAACAACCGTATAGGTGAAAAATCTACCACCAGAGGATTGATGTTAAATGCTGATAACTATTTCCTTTATGATAAGAATTCTTATTTTATAGATGGTAAGTTTAATCCTAAGCCTCAGATTTGGAATATAATTTATAACTATCTTGAAGCTGAAGCTAAGATTACTGACAGAACTTCTGTTTCGGAAAACTTCAATAAAAATAAATTCTTTGAAGGAACTCCTCAGCTTGCTTATTTTTCTGAAATTCTAGATCCTGCACTTAGGTTCCGGGTTTATGAATTCTTTAAAACTAACACAGTTCAAGACTTTGAAGAGTCTGCTTTAAAAAAACTTGTTAAAACAGCAATAACTAGTTGGATTGCTAACCAAGCAGTAACTAGTCAGTCGCTTCTTTATAAATTTGAAGGCTACAAGGTTAAAGGAAAAACCAACGACTTCCAAGTTAGTCTTGATGAATTAAAAAGATATCACACTCTTTCTATGATTCATAGAATTGAGCAGTATAAACTTTTTAACTACCATCCTTATTATTATAAGAATGCTAAAGACGTAGAAAAACGTATTCCAGCATTTAATGCTCATGGTCTTTTCCCTGTAATTGATCAGGAGAACCTTCAGTACACGGAAGCTAGTTTGCGAATGCAAAAAGCATTTGAAAAATACGCAAACGAGATGGGTATAGAGGTTCTACCAAGAAAAGGATCGTTATCAGACGTTACTTATCTTGTAGCAAAAGATGAAGCTTTAGATTCTCAAACTGCAAGAGAAAACAAAGAAGATTATGGAATTCACTATAACAGTTACGCAGAAACTAAAAAGCCTGTAGAAGTACAAGATTCTGCTTCTGTTATTCTTCTTGATTTCTTCCGTAAGTTTTATGCACTTTCAAAAGGTTTAACTAAACCCATGAAAGATGAACTAGACAGACAAAGCACTATCTGGACTAATTTACTTGCTTTAAAAGCTAATCCTGCAAATGCAGAAGCAAGAGAAAACCTTAACAAAGCCCTTAATACTAATCCTCATTTTATATTCTCTGTTAAGAAGTTTCAATATGCAGGTCCTGGATCAACTGCATCAGAAGTAGTTCCAGTATTCCACAAATACGCAAACAAGATTCTTCTTCCTTCTGAAATGGTAGACAATGAAGAACTATTTAACATTGCTGTTAAGCTTCATGCGTCTAATGCCGACTATTTAATATTTAAAACTGGTACTAAGATTACAGAAACAGTTAAACCAGTTTCTCTGTTTGATAAAGGAAAAGTGGATACTACTCCTAAAGAAACTGGAATAATTAGCCTACGTTATCTTAAAGAACAACAAGAAGTAGAACACAAAACAGATGACTTAATTATTTTTGCTACTCAGTTTAGAAAGCTTCTTTTCAAAGACGTAAAAACTGAAAAAGAAAAAGAACTTCTTAAAGACTATAAGAACGCAATTAAAGAGCTTACAGGTTACGACGTAGATCAGTTTTTAAGTAAGATTAAAGATAAGAAGTCGGCTGTTGAGTTCCTAATTAAAGAACTTGATAAGAAAAATGTAAGTGCTATTACTAAAGATCTTATTAGGTTTAACGAAGAAACCCAAGAACTTGAATATGCAGTAGATAGTGTTATAGAAAGAACTTTAGCAGAAAATGCAATTACCTCTGCTATTAAAAAATCTATTATCCGTCAGAAGTTTACTGGCACTCAGTTTGTTCAGTTTCCTGTAAGTTTGGTTCGTCCTAATAGAAAACTTAAGTTCTATAGAATAAAAGATGGTAAAATCGCTTCAGCAGAAGCAATAATTGCTTTTTCTAAAAAATACTATTCTTTGCTTGACTTACCTTTCGATCAAAAGAGCACTATAGGAAAACGTGATTTAACTAATAAAGATGGAAAACCTATAAATCCTTATGATGCTCTTAAACGTCTAAATCAAAAGCTTGCAGACCCTGCATTCAGAGAAAAATACAAAGACTCTCTTACGCTTGCCGGAGTTCGTATTCCTGGACAAGGTTACAACTCTATGGAGAAAATGGAAATAGTAGAGTTCTTGCCCGAAGAGTCTGGTAATATAATCTTGGTTCCTGATGAATTAGTAGTTAAGTCTGGAGGTGACTTTGATATTGATAAACTATTTATGTATGAGCCTATTCTCAGAAATGGTGTTATGCTTACTTACGAGAATAGTGAGGCTAAAAAACTCGAAGACTTGGCTAAAGATTTGGCTAAAGCTCCAGAAGGAAGAACAAAAGAAGAAATAGAAAAAGGAGCTGCTCTAACTAAACTAACCATAGAAGAGTACATGGCTAAGACTGGTTTCACTATTATGGAATCAGAAGACCTTAGAAGTGCAACTAAACCTAAACATCTGTTAGAAGCTGCTGCTGAAAGAGAACAAAGAGGACTTCTTCAGAATAATCTTCTTAACATAATTAAAGAGCGTCTTTCTCAAAGAGAAATTTTTGAAGATCTTATTGAGCCTAACAACGTAAAAGAACTAGACGAGTACGCTAAGTCTGCTCCTAAGTATCTAACCGGTGATACTAACAAAATCATTAAAGACTCTTCAGGAAGAGATATGTGGACTAACCTTGTTAATCCTCACTATCAGCTTTATGTTTATCAGCTTGCTCATGCTATGGAAATGGTTGGAGTAGCAGCAAAAGCTAATACTTTCCAATCAGCTGTACAAGACGCTAAACTAGAAATCATAGACCAGAATGCTATTGATTTGATTTACTTTGATACTAATAAGAATTCTGAAGGACATATCAAACTTTGGGAAATCTATGACACAGACAAGAAAAATAAAATCAGTCAGATTATTTCTCAGCTTATTTCTGGTTCAGTAGACGTAGTTAAGAACGATAACATTCTTAAAAACAACATCAACCCTAACACAGTATCGGTAGCTCTTTATCTTAATATGATGGGAGTACGCTATAAGGATATTAATACTTTCCTTAAAGATGAATCTATCTATCGTTTTTCTAAAGGAGAAACATTACAAGAAATTCTCAGAGATAGCTTCCGTGAATACTATGATGAGTTTGCAGAATTTACAAAGTCTGGAACCTTCTCTAATTATGCAACTGCTGTAAAAATTTTACAAAATACCAATAAAGAAAATTTACTTACCGATAAAACTAAATTTGGTAGCTTAGCTCGTTTGGCTCAGTTTGTTGTTCTCAAAACTCAGCAAGCAAACTATGTTTCTCCTTTGATAATTGGAACTGACTACGATACTCAGTCTGTTAAAAACTTTGAATCTGTTACAAGAAAAGAACAAGACATTGCAGAAGTATACAAATCTAATTTCTTTAATCGTGAAGGATTAGATAAAATTGTTTATGACTCTACTGTAGCTCCGTTTAGAATTGGTTCTAACTTTATTCAGAATTTTGAGTACATGTTCCCTATCTCTGCTAATAAAGGATTAATTGACTTCATCAGTACCAAGTACAAAGACCTAAAGAAAACTTGGATTGATTATGATAATTTCTCTCGTAGAGTTAAGAATGCTTTGCTTACTTCTATACTTGAAACTAACATGGACGAGTTTCAGGAGTTTGCACAGTATCTAAAAGTTGATCCTAATGTTAAAAACTTAGGAGATATCTTAACTGAGATTAAAACAGAAGCTGCTCAGAACGGTGCTTACATTCCTTTACTTGATAGTGTTTACTTTGTAGGAAACATTAACTCTGATTACATAGCTCCGGCAGTATTCAGAAACGATAACAACCTAGACGTAGACGTTAAGAAAGAACAGTTTAAAAATAATCTAAACTGGGACTCTGTTAAAGAACAGGAAGTTTCTGAAGAGTTTAGAAATAAAGTTCGTAATTTCTTCCGTATATTTGCATATACCGGTATCATTTCAACTCAGTTGAATAAGAGTCACGGTTCGTTCTTAGAAATAATACCTGAAGAAATCTACACACCTGTTATTGATAGATTTGTAAGAGAAACTTCTACGGATATAGCTAAAGGAAAAGATTCTGAATTCCTTAATAAGTTTTACAATAGGTTTAATTATAATAATCCAGATATCTTTAGATCTCCCTTTAACGTCAGAGTTGCTAATCCTTCTTTAAAGTTTTACAGAAACTACAATCTTAATATTACACAAGAAGAGCTAGAAAATGAGTACCCTAGAGAAGTAGAAAAAGTTAAACCTAGTCCTGCTCCAGTACCAACAAAAGAAGCTATATTTACTCCTGACTTAGAAGAGGCTAGAAATGAACCTTTGCCAGAAGTTAAAGCAGACACTGTAGCTGAAATAGACGAACTTACTAAACAAAGTGCTATATCTGTTTTTGATTTTCTTTCAGAAGATAAACCCGTAGACCAAGATATTATTAACAAGGCAAATGAAATGCCTGATGACGAAAGTACTTGTGGTCCACCCGCTTAAAAAATAAACAATGGCTTGTAAACTAGATATAAAAAAAACAATACTTGACAATATCAACTCAACCTTTATAGAAGGTAGATATACCTACTATAGAGTAAACGAAGATACTTTTAGGATAGCAAACGCACAAGAAACAAAAGGTAAGTCTAGAGCTAAAAGCTTAAACCAAGCAAGAGAGATAGCTCTTGAAGTAAGAAACCGCATATTAAATAAGTACGGCAATAACGTAATGGTTGAAATCATAATGCCGGAATACATAGGTTCTCCAGTAGAACTAAAAGTTACTCCTACTGATATCTATGTAGAAAAACTTTACGCACAGGTAAAACCTTCTAAAAGAACTGAATATGTTTCTCGTCTTGCTTTCTTGCAGGATCCTACTTTGTACCAACAAGAACTAAACGAAGACGAACCCCTAAAGATGATTCCTTACGAAGCTTGGGCTGTACAAAATGTCGCACCTAATCCTGTTATAGACGCTAAAGGTAATCCAGTCTTTGATACCGCTTTGTCTGAAAATAATTTATTAGCTCCACAGATCACAGGACAGGGACAGTATAAATTATTTAAAGAAGAAGACTTAAAAACTAATAAACCAGGAGTACCAGAACTATTTGAATCTAATCCTGAATTAGCTAATGCTGTATATGAAGCTTTAGGATTCATTGGTGATTTGAATAAACTTAAAGTCCAAGATATGAAAACTAAAGTGTCTAATATAGCAGACACTTTAGAAAATACTAAAAAAGAATTACTTGATATAATAAAAAATTCTACAATAGTTGACACTCATAAAGAAGTAATGAGTAAAGTTGTTGAGGGAGTGTTTAGTATTCCTGGCAGTAACCCTTTAATTCAAGATGATACAAATACTTACAAAGAGTATAATCCTAAAAAATTTACAGATTATATTAACTATGAATTAGGAGATAGGTTTAATGAAAAACAGTTAAGAAATATAATTTCTAATAATAATACTAATCTTTTAGAAACTATATTTTTAAAACATAAACTTGCATTACTTGCTTCAGAAGAAGGTGTGTCTGGACTACCAGAAAATTTAGCAGAATTAGAACTTGCTAAAATAACCCCACAACAAAAACAACAAGTCCAACAACTATACTCTCAATATCTTGATACAAATCCACAATCAGAAAGAGGTTCTAAACAAGATATAGAGGGATTTAAAGAATTTGTTAAATCTAATGAACAACTCCCTATTAAAGCAGGTGTTGCAGAACTATTTGATAATAACCCTGAATTAGCTAATGCTGTATATGAAGCTGCGGG
>Ga0194131_10005201_pt1 | contig 18985 bp, 19 predicted proteins | sample TA2KigO120mmetaG_FD_148631 | JGI IMG/M metagenome (GOLD analysis project Ga0194131, IMG submission 148631) | Freshwater microbial communities from Lake Tanganyika, Tanzania - TA2015053 Kigoma Offshore 120m | ecosystem: Environmental > Aquatic > Freshwater > Lake | place: Tanzania: Lake... | reverse complement strand
GGAGGGCCTCCCCCGGCATCATACGCCAGTGACCGGCCCGGGTGTGCGGCGGGCGAGGCGGACGACCTCGTCACCGCGGGCGGCGAGCGCGGCGACGAGGTGGCTGCCGACAACCCCGGACGAGCCGGCCACGAGCACTTTCATGGGTTCTCCTGCGCAGCCACTCGGCTGGCGATGCACCAGCCGAGCAGGGTGGTGGCGCCAAATCCGCCGCCGTTGAGCACGGCGTGGGTCTGCACCATCGTGGGGATGCTGGGCGCATCGAGCCCGGTGTACTGGCCGACGGCGTACCACGCGGCGAGGGCCATCCCGGCCACGAGAAAGAGCGCGCCGGCGCCGAGGAGCCCGCCCGCGAGCGGGCTCCGGGCGAAGACCCGGCGGGAGTAGGCGAGCTGGTGGATCGACAGTGCCACCAGCGCACCGGCGAAGCTGACCGCCGCCGCGAGTTCGAGCGCTGGGGAGAAAGCGATGCCGAGGCCGACCAGCGGCGGCAAGGCGCAAAGGGCCAGCGTCAGCGCCCGGGAACCGCCCTGTCGCGACAGCAGGATGGCGGCCGCCAGCGGGGTGAGGGCGGCGTGGTGGAAGTGCGCCGCCGTGAGCGACAGGATGGGCTCGGCAAAGCTCAGGGGTGTCCACCCCTGCCGCGCGGCGAGCCACCAGCCCGCGCCCACCGCCGGGTAGGCGAGTGGGAAGAGCACGAGCCAGCCGGAGGGCTCGCGCCGGGCGGCGAGAAGGGCGGTCATCGCCAGTCCGACGGTGGCCGCCAGCCAGAGGTAGGCGGCGCCTGGGCCACCGAGCACGGCGAGCAGGGCGGCGGCCAGGAGCATGAACTCGCGCCAGGTGCTCGGGCCGAGGAGCAACCTTGCCGATAGCGGCACATAGGCCAGCATCGACAGGTACACGAGTCGCGACACGGTATCGCCGGTGGTGAACAGCCACGCCAGGACGCCGAGGCCGATCAGCACCGGGCCATCCGCGCGGCGCTATCCACGGCGAAGCGGCGTTGCAGGGGGCGCACCAGCGGCAGCGCCAGGCGCGAGAAGAGGGTGGCTGGCCGGGAGTAGGAGAACACCTCGTAGACCACGCGGTCGCCCTCGCGTCGCAGCTCGAAGCGCTCCTCGCCGGCCATCGCGTGCCCCGCCACGGTGCCGTAGCCCCAGCGCAAGCGCGATTGTTCGCGCTCCACGTAGATCACGCGGCAGGCCTGCGCCGTCCACACGCCGAGCACGCGGGTGGTCACCGCCACGGGCTCGCCGACCGCCACCGTGCCCACGGCGCGCAGCCAGCCGAGGTCGAACATCTGCAAGCCCAGGAGGGCCTCGCAGGCGTGGTCGAAGGCCACCGGGAGCGTGGCCTGTCCCCGGTTGGGCCAGTACCCGGGCGGCGCCTCGTTGCCTTGGGACAGCCCCACCTCGGCGTAGTTGTGCGGTCCAGCCCGCGCGTGGTCGAGCAGCGACTCGAGCGTGGCCTCGGTGGGCGGGGAGAGGCGGTACAACCGTTACTGGGCTCCACCTGCGGCCAGCGCCCGGTCGAGCTTCTGCAGCCCCTCGTCGAGGTCTGCCTCGCTGATGAGCATGGGCGGCGCGATGCGGAAGCAGTTGCCCCAGCGCCCGCCCTTGCCGATCAGCAGGCCCTCGCGCTTGCTGTTCTCGAACACCCGCGCGGTGAGCGCCGCTTCCGGGGTGCGATTGCCCGCGGGCTCGTCGGCCACCATCTCGATGGCGAGCATCAGCCCGAGGCCCCGCACCTGGCCGATGTTCCGGGGGTACTTCTGCTGCAAGGCGAGCAGGCCCTCGCGCAGGTGCGCGCCGAGGCGCTGGCTTCGGGCGCGGATGTCCTCGCGCTGCATCGTCTCGATGGTCGCGCCCGCGGCGGCCATCGCCACCGGGTTGCCGCCGAAGGTCGACAGGGTCTGCCTCGGCAGCGACTTGGCGATCTCGGGGCGCGTCATGCAGTTGGCGGCGGGCAGGCCGTTGGCGATGCCCTTGGCCATGGTCACGATGTCGGGCGTGACTCCGAAGTGTTGCCAGCCCCACCAGTGCTCGCCCGTGCGGCCGAAGCCCGTCTGCACCTCGTCGGCGATGAACAGGCCGCCGTACTTGCGCACGATCTCCACCGCCACCTGGAAGTACTCCTTCGGCGGCACCACGAAGCCGCCCACGCCCTGCACCGGCTCGGCGAGGAAGCCCGCGATCTGCCCGGTCGTCGTGTACTGGATGAGGTTCTCGATGTCGCGCGCGCACTGGATGTCGCACGAGGGGTAGGTCTTCCCGAAGGGGCAGCGGTAGCAGTCGGGCTGGGCCGCGTGCTTGATGCCCGCAATCTGCTGGGGGAGCACGCGCCAGTTGGCGTGGCCCATGAGGCTCTGCGCCAGCGCCGAGCGGCCGGAGTAGCCGTTGCGCAGCGCGATGAGCTCCTGCTTGCCGGTGTGGCTCATGGCGAGCATCACCGCCATCTCGTCGGCCTCGGTGCCGCTGCTGACGAAGAAGCTCTGGGTGATGCCCGTGCTCGTCGGCATCATCCCGGCCAGCAGCTCCGCCACGTGGACGATGGGCTCGTTCGGGTAGAGCGTGCTGATGTGAGCGAGGCGCTCCACCTGCACCCGCACCGCGTTGACGACGCTCGGCTCGGCGTGGGCCAGCGACACGGTGAGAATGCCGCCGAAGAAGTCGAGGTACTCCCGCCCGTCGTGATCGGTTACCCGCACGCCCTTGGCGTGGTCGACCGCGAGGTTTTCCTCGTAGTACTGGATCACGCTCGGCATCAGGTAGCGCTTGGCCTTCTCGCGGATCTCGTTGCTGGTCATCGGTGCTCCGGGGGGGGCATCCTAGCTCGTTTGTGGCTGCGAGATGGGGCGCGCGGGAGCGCCGGTAGCGCGAGCAGTAGGCGGGGTCGCCGGGGCTGGCTAGGTTCGCCCTCCCGTCCCGGAGCGCGCCTTGTCCATCCTCATCAAGAACGGCCGTATCATCACGGCCGTCGACGACTACATCGCCGACATCTACATCGAGGGTGAGTCGGTCAAGCAAATCGGTCGCGACCTCAACGTGACGGCCGATCGGGTGTTCGACGCCTCGGGCAAGCTGGTCATCCCCGGTGGCATCGACCCGCACACCCACATGGACATGCCCTTCGGTGGCACCACCTCGGCCGACGACTTCCACACTGGCACCCTCGCCGCCGCCCACGGCGGCACCACGACCATCGTCGACTTCGCCATCCAGCAGAAGGGCCAGTCCACCCTCGACGGCCTGGAGGTGTGGCACCAGAAGGCGGAGGGCAAGGCGGTGGTCGACTACGCCTTCCACATGATCGTCACCGACATGCCGGTGTCGCGACTGGGAGAGATGGAGAAGCTCGCGGAGGCCGGCGTCACCTCCTACAAGCTGTTCATGGCCTATCCGGGGGTGCTCTACGTCGACGACGGCACGCTCTACCGCACCTTCCGCCAGGCCGGTCTCAACAACACCCGCATCTGCATGCACGCCGAGAACGGCATCGTGATCGACGAGATCATCCGCGAGGCGGTGGACGCTGGCCACAAGGAGCCCAGCTGGCACGCCAAGACTCGTCCCACGCGCATGGAGGCCGAGGGCGTGCATCGCGCGGTGGCGATCGCCGAGGTGGCGAAGGTGCCGCTGTACATCGTCCACCTGTCGAGTCACGACGCGCTCGAGCAGGTGAAGATCGGCCGCGCCCGCGGGGTCGACGTGCAGGCGGAAACCTGCCCGCAGTACCTCTTCTTCGACCAGAGCTGGTACGACAAGCCGAACTTCGAGGGGGCGAAGTGGGTGATGACGCCGGCCCTGCGCGAGAAGTGGAACCAGGGGTCGCTGTGGCAGGGTTTGCGCATGGGCGATCTGTCCGCGGTGGCCACCGATCACTGCCCCTTCTGCTTCACGGGACAGAAGGAGCTCGGTCGCGACAGCTTCACCAAGATCCCCAACGGCGCCCCCGGCGTGGAGAACCGCGTGACCGCCCTCTACGACGGTGGCGTGCGCACCGGCCAGATCAGCCTCAACCGCTGGGTGGAGCTCACCAGCACCTCGGCGGCCAAGACCTTCGGCCTGTTCCCGAGGAAGGGCACCATCGCCGTGGGATCCGACGCCGACATCGTGATCTTCGACCCGGATGAAACGCGGGTGGTGAGCGTGAACGACCCGCGCACCCACCACATGCGCGTGGACTACTCGGCCTACGAGGGCCACACCATGACCGGCTGGAGCGAGACGGTGCTGAGCCGCGGCCGGGTGATCGTGCACAAGTCGAGCGCGGAGACCGACAAGGGCGGGCGCTTCGTCAAGCGCGCGCGGGTAGGCGAGCTGCTGCGCTAGCTCCGGAGGCCGGCGTCGCGACTCCAGCCCGTGTCGCGTCGCGCGCCCGGAGGACTAGCGAGCCCGCGCCGCTTCGCTGACGACGAGAGCGCCGTCCCCCGCGTACGGCGCCCCCAGCAACAACTCCACGACGCCGTCCCCGTCGAGGTCGCCGTGAGCCATGCCGAGCCCCAGTCCGAGCTGGTCCTGGGTCGCGGCGAGGGTGATCTCCGCACAGCTCGTCCCCACGACGCCGGAGAGGGGACCGTCGAAGATCCAGGCGGCGCCATTCTCGTAGGGACGCCCGGCGCTGTCGCTCGATACGACGAAGGCGGCGGTACCGTCGTCGTCGAGGTCGCCCAGAGGCTCCACCAGGTAGGCGCGCGCGTTGGTGCTCTCGCCCGCCACCAGCGCCGTGTGTACCCCGGGGGAGGGGCCGTGCAGCACCAGCACGCCCCCGCCGCCGCTGGCGCCGGTGACCACGCCGGCGAGCAGGTCGCCGAGACCGTCGCCGTCGACGTCGCCCCCGGGCTGCAGCGAGACCGTCTCGTCGCTGAGCGCGCCGAGGAAGGTGGCGGAGGCGAGATCGGCGTCGATGCCGTACGCGCCGCCATCGACGGTGGAGGCGGCGTACCCCTCGTCGAGGCCGTCGCCGTCGAGGTCGGCGACCGTCGCGACCAAGAGCGCCGTCGTGAGCGTGATGCGCCTGGCGACGGTCCAGTCAGCGTCTAGCCGTGCGAGCGCTCCGGCCACGGGCTGGACCAGGAGGCCGTCGCCGAGCGCGGAGGGGGGACCGTCAGACACGTCGTCCACGCAGGCGATGGGATCGGCCGCTACGAGATCGTAGAGGCAGGCGAGGTCGTCCCCGGCGTGCTCCACCACCAGATTGTCATCGCGACTGAGAAATGCGCTGCCGACGCCGGTTCCCACGGGCAGCTCGTCGGCCGACTCGTCGAACCACCCGGTGCGCGACCAGAGCGTGGTGGTGCCGCCGCCGAGCAGGTCGGCGCCGCTCGCCACCATCGCGTGACCGGCGTTTCCACTCGAAAATGGGGAGCCGATGGCCACCTCGCGCACGCCGTCGCCGTCGAGGTCGTCGAGCACGGCCAGTCGCGAGGCCCAGGTGTCGACGCCGTCGGGAGCGGCGGCCCAGGTGCCGGTCACCGCCTCGGTGGGCGGGTCGCAGCAGTCGATGGCGAGGCCGTCGCAGTCCTGGTCGAGGCCGTCGCCGCACGTCTCCTCGGCCCCGGGGAACACGGTGGCGTCGTCGTCGTCGCAGTCGCCCGCGATCGGCGCGCCCGCGACGTCGCAGCGGAGCACCGGCGTGCCGCTGCCGTGCCCGTCGCCGTCGTTGTCGGCGTAGTCGTGGGCGCGGTCGATGGCCTGCTCGTCCACCTCGCCGTCGCAGTCGTTGTCCGCGCCGTCGCAACGCTCGTCGGCGCCGCTGAAGGTGCCGGCGTCGTCGTCGTCGCAGTCCCCGGCGAACTCGCTCTGCCCGTCGCCATCGCCATCGTCGAGGCGACTGGCGTCGAAGCAGGCGAGGAGCCAGATCACCCCTTCACGCCCCCGGCGGTGAGCCCCTCCACGAGTTGTTTCTGGAGCACGAAGAACAGCGCCACGACCGGCACGCTCACGATGATCGAGCCGGCGGCGAACTTGCCCCATTCCGCGCCGAACTCGCCCACATAGCCGTTGAGCACCACGGGCAGAGTGTACGCCCGCTCGTCGCCCATCAGCGTGGCGGCGAGGATGAACTCGTTCCACGCGGTCATGAAGGCGAACAGCGCGGTGACGGCGATCGCCGGGCGCGCCAGCGGGAGGATCACTCGCGTGAAGGTGGTCCAGCGGCTGGCGCCGTCCATGGTGGCGGCCTCTTCCAGCTCGCGTGGGATGGTGTCGAAGTAGCCCTTGAGGTTCCAGGTGGCGAAGGGCACCGAGGTGGTGGCGTACACCAGCACCAGGCCGGCGAGGGAGTCGAGCAGGTGGAGCGCGTCGAGCAGCATGTAGAGCGGCACGCTCATCACCACGGCGGGAAACATCTGCATCACGAGAAAGCTGCCCATCAGCTGCTCGCGACCGGGAAAACTCCATCGCGACAGCGCGTAGCCGGCCGTGCAGGCGAGCACCACGCCGAGCGCGGCGGTGGCGGCGCTCACGACGAGGCTGTTGAACAGCTGGCGTGCGAAGAGCGCCTCCCCGGTGGAGGTGGTGGTGGCGAGCACGCTGCGGAAGTTGTCGAGGGTGAAGTCGGTGAGTGACAGGCCGATGCTGAAGCCCTGGGAGGGCGACAGCGCCATGCGGATCACCCACAACAGCGGCAGCATCGTCGCGACGGTGAGCAGCAGCAGCGCGGCGTGGGTGGCGATCACGCGGGGGGCGGAGGGGGCGCGCATCAGAGCACCTTCCTCCCGGCGAGGCGGTTGGCCAGGCGGCCGTAGAGCAAGAGCACCCCGAGGATGAGGACGGCGTAGGCGGCGGCGTATCCGTAGCGGTGCCCGCGGGTGAAGGCCCAGCGGTAGGCCTGCGACACGAGGATGTCGGTGCTGCCGTCGGGCTCGCCGCCCGACACGAGGTAGATGACGTTGAACTGGTTGAAAGTCCAGACGCTGCCGAGGATCACCGCCGGGAGCAGGGCGGGCCGGAGCAGCGGCAGGGTCACGTGGCGGAATCGCTCGATCCACGAGGCGCCGTCCACCTCGGCGGCCTCCTCGAGGTCGCGCGGGATGCTGGCGAGCGCCCCGAGCGTCACCACCATCATGAAGGGGAAGCCGAGCCAGGTGTTCGTCGCGAGGTTGGCGGCAAAGGCGGTGGCGAAGCTGCCGAACCACGACACCGGCTCGGCGCCCGCTGCGGTGAGAATGGCGTTGATGGCGCCGAACTGCCGGTGGAACATGCCCTTCCAGGTGAGGGCGGTGATGTAGGAGGGCACCGCCCAGGGCAGGATCAACAGCGCCCGGAACACGCCGCGCATCCGCACCCAGGGCTCGCGCAGCAACAGCGCCAGCGCCACGCCGAGCGAGACGTGCGCGGCCACGTTGGCCACCGTCCACAGCACGGTGACGAGCAGGGTGGACCAGAAGGAGAGCGGCGAGGAAAGCGGGAAGTCGCGCGCCAGCAGGATGTCGAGGAAGTGGGCGATGCCCACGAAGCTGAACTCCCGGCCGTCGGTCTCGAAGAAGGCCACGCCGGCCCCCACCACGAAGGGACAGAGCACCAGCAGCACCATCGCCGCGAAGGCGGGGAACAACCACGGCACGACGTAGGCCCAAGGGCGCCAGTTCACCTGCCGGGCGCGGTGCACGGCGAGCCCGAGGCCAGCCACGACAGCGACACCGAGGGCCACGAGCCAGGGCGCCGGGTTGCTCTCGGGCGGCGGCGGTCGCGACACGATGGCGTAGTCGGTCTGGGCCTCGGCGGCGGCCTGCGCCGGCGTGGCCGCGCCGCGGACGAGCCGTCGCAAGGATCGAGCCAGGGGCTCCCAGTGCAGCGCGAAGGCCTCGGAGGTGGGCATCGCCACCGCGGTTTCCAGCTGGGCACGGAAGGCGGCGAGCACCGGGTCGGGCGCCGGCACGTCGAGGGCGGCCACCACCTGGCGCCCCTGCGACTGCCGCATGGCGGCGGCCTCGGGGCCGGCGAGCCAGGCGCCGAAGGCCCGTGCCTCGGCGCCCTCCCGGGCGAGGAGCAAGGTTTCCACGGTGACGTAGGGGGCCGCGGGCTGGCCGCTCTCGCTCACTGCGGGCAGCGGCGACACCGCGTAGTCGATCTCGGGGTTGACCTCGCCGAGGAACCAGGGGCCGTTGAGGACCATCGCGGCGCGGCCCTCGTTGAAGAGCTGGGTGACGAGCGCGCCGGAGGGGTCGGGCGGCGCCAGCGGCAGGAGCCGCGAGATCAACTCGAGGCCGGCCACGTTCTCGGGACGATCGAGCGCCACCGCCCCCTCGCGCAGCACCCCGCCGCCCATGCCGTGCAGCCAGGGCGCGCTCTGGTAGGCGCTCGCCACCTCCCAGGCCAGGCCGTAGCGATCGGGCCCGGCGGCAGCCTCGGCGGCGGCCACCATGGCGGCGGTGGTCGGCGGCGCCTCGGGCACCAGCGCCCGGTTGCGGAAGAGCGCCAGCGACTTGCACGCCAACGGCCACCCGTAGGTGTGCGTGCCGACGCGCAGGGCGTCGACCGACACGGGGAGGAAACCGGCGCCGGGGTCGACGGCCAGGATGATCCCGCGTTCCGCCCAGGCCGCCACCCGGTCGTGGCCAAACACGAGCAGGTCGGGACCGTTGCCGTGGGGAATCGCCGCCTCGGCCTTGGTGGCGAGCGACTCGTGGGGGACGAAGACGGCCTGGACCGGGTCGGCAGGGTGAGCCGCGTTCCACTGGCTCACCAGCGCGTCGAGGGCGGCGCGCTCGTCGCCGCGCCAGGCGTGCCAGAGGGTGACCTCCCCGGCGAAGGCGGCCGCGCCGAGGAGGATCACACCCGGGCCCCGGTGGCGCGATCGAAGCGGTAGCTGCGCGCGAAGGCGACCCGCACCTCGCCGCTGGGGACCGGCCCCTCCACGCGCGCCACGAGCGGCTCATCGCCGAGGCGCAAGTGGACGTGCGACTCGAAGCCGAGGCGCTCGACGACCTCCACCGTCGCGGCATGCGGTCCCGCGCCCAGTTGCACGGCCTCGGGACGCACGCCGACCACGTGATCGGCCAGCTTCTCGAGGAAGTTCATCGCGGGCGAGCCGATGAAGCCAGCCACGAAGCGGTTCTCCGGCTCGTGGTAGAGCTCGTCGGGCGTGCCCACCTGCTGCACCACGCCGTGGTTGAGCACCACGATGCGGTCGGCGAGGGTGAGCGCCTCCGTCTGGTCGTGAGTGACGTACACCGTGGTGGTGCGAAGCTGGGCGTGCAACTTCTTCAGCTCAACGCGCACTTGCGTGCGCAGCGCCGCGTCGAGGTTGGACAGCGGCTCGTCGAAGAGGAAGACCTTGGGGCGCCGCACGATCGCTCGACCCATCGCCACGCGCTGGCGTTGACCCCCGCTCAGCTCGCGGGGGTAGCGCCCGAGCAGGTGGCCGAGGCCGAGCATGCTCGCCGCCTCGTCCACCTGGCGGTCGATGTCGGGCGCGCCGCGCAGCTTGAGCGCGAAGCCCATGTTCTCTCGCACCGTCATGTGCGGGTAGAGCGCGTAGCTCTGGAAAACCATCGCCACGTCGCGGTCTTTCGGGGCCGCCTCGTTCACCCGGCGGCCGTCGATGCGCAGCTCGCCCGTGCTGATGTCTTCGAGGCCGGCGATGCAGCGCAGCAGCGTAGACTTCCCGCAGCCGGAGGGGCCCACCAGCACGATGAACTCGCCATCGGCCACGCCAAGATCGACGCGATGCAACACCCGCACGGCGCCGTAGCGTTTCTCGACGGCGTCGAAGGCGAGGGTGGCCACGCGCGGACTCTACCGGAGCCTAGCGGCGGACGGCGACCAGCTCGAGGCGACCGTCGGAAAATCCGCCGGGGTGGCAGCGAATCACGTCGAAGGCGGGCGCGAGCAGGTGCAGCAGGGCGCTCACGTCGCCGGGCGCGAAGCTGCCGAATAGCTGCCCCCCGGGGCGGAGCGCCCGCGCCGCGGCGGCCACCCACGCGCGGCGGTCGCCGGTGTCCATGCCGCCGTGCTCGCACACGAGGTCGAAGCCGCCGGCGAAGTCGGTGGCGACGAAGTGCGCCGCGAGCGCGGGGATACCGCCCGGCGCCTCCCCGGCTTCGACCACCACCACGTCGTAGCCCCGCGCGTCGAGCGCCCGGGCCTCGTGCCCGGAGCCGGCGGTGGCGACGAGCACGCGCGCCGGTGGCGGGTGCACGTGAGGTAGCAGCCGCAAGACCACGGGGGAGGGACGGTCGACGATCGGGCCCGCGCCGGAGGCGTTCATGGGCCGCGGGCTAACTCACTGGCAGTCGAGGGAGAGCCGGAAGTTGTGGGGCTTGGCGGTGGGGGTGTCGACCACGACGACCCAGTCGTTGTTGCTGTCGTAGCCGCCGAAAGTGATTGCCGCGCCATCCGCGTCTTCCTCGCCCTCGCACACGCTGACGCCCTCGCCGTCGGGGCAAGAGTCCTCGTCGGTCCACCTCATCGCGGCGAGGCTCATCTCCCCGCAGGGCGCGTCGAGCGTGACCGTCGCGGAGTACTCGCCCGGGAGATGCACGGCGTACACGCGCTCCGCGCCGTTGTACTCGTTCTCGTCGATGTTGGTGAAGCAGAAGAAGTGGGTGTAGTCGTCGCCGACGAAGCTGGACGAGCCTCCCTCGGTGGTGGCGGTCACGGTCTCGCCGCAGTCCAGCGTGGAGGCGAGGCAGGCAGGTCCGTCACCCGGCGCGGTGGAGAGCGACTGGTCGCAGAAGTCGCTGTCGCTGTCGCTGTCGCTGTCGCTGTCGCTGTCGCTGTCGCTGTCGCTGTCGCTGTCGCTGTCGCTGTCGCTGTCGCTGTCGCTGTCGCTGTCGGCGTCCGCGTCGGCAGTGTCGCGACCGGAGTCCTTGTCGCGGTCAGACCCGCTGTAGCAGGCCAGCATTAGGAGCCACATGCCCTACCAGATAGCCGCTCCCGCGAGGTATGGCGGTGCCACTTCGTGAATCGGGCTCTGCAACCACGCCTGGACGAAGAACACGCACACCGGCACCGCCGACGATTTGGCAGGTTTGAACACCACCATCGGGCCCAGTTTCAGTTGACGGTCGCCCGTTCCGAAGACGTACTGGTGATCGAAGCGCAGGCCCGCCCAGAACATGCGGGAATCCTCGTCCGTCTTCTCGCGGAAAGCCCAGAACGCCAGCCCGCTGTTCACCATCAGCGTGTCGTCCCACTTCATCAGCGCGTCGTACTGGGGCTCGTACCAGTAGTCGCCGGTGGCGCCCTCGGGGACGATCATCGTGAACCGGGTGAACTCCTGCGGCATCGCCAGGATGAACTTCGACACCTTGGCCTGGAGCGTGGGCGTGACCCCGTAACGAAAGCCGATGCCGGCGTTCTTGCGCGCCATCACCGCGTCGGTTTCGAAGGCGGCTTCCGAAAAATCGGAGTCGGGATTGTCGAAATCTGTGACGCCCGAGAACGTGCCAAAGTAGCCGCTCGCGAGCGCCTCGGCGCTGATGTCGAGCACCGCGATGGGCACGAAGTGCACCTTGGCGCCGGCCCGCGCGTAAGCAGGGGTGAGCTCCACGTAGGGACCGGCGCCGAACATGGCGGGTTCGAACAGCACGCTCTCGGGGTTCGACCAGCCCGCGGGCACCTGGTACTGGGCGCCGAAGGTGTAGCGGAGCCCTTGCGGGAACCAGGTGACGGCCAGTGAGTGCTCCAGGCCCCAGGTTCCAGCGGAGGCCACGGAGGCGAGGGCAAGGAGCATGGGCGCAGCCTACCGCATCTCGTGTCGCCGCCGCTGGGTGCAGCGACCACGAGGCGATGGTGGCGGTACTGTCAACAGCGCGTCAAGTGCCTCGCGCCACTTGTGATGTGGGCGCGGGGGGGTCTACGATGCTTTGTTACGATTTGGTGACGGCAGGTGCAGCAGCGGAAATACCGATTCGAGATCAAGTACCGCATTTCCCCCGAGCAGGCCGAGGAGATGCGGACATGGATCCGGCGCGCCGGTCACCTCAACGCAGACGAGCATGGCGAGGGTGGAAGTGCCGCCTACAACGTTCACTCTCTCTACCTAGACACCGAGGACTGGGGCATCTACCGGGATACGCGCGCGGGGCTACAGCAGCGCTACAAGCTGCGCGCCCGCTGCTACGAGTGGACGCCGAACGCCAGGGTGTTCCTCGAGGTGAAACACCGGGCCAACGAGTTCATGTGGAAGACCCGCTGCGAGGTGACGAAGCCCGAGGCGGTGCGTATCGTCAATGCAGAGGTGCCGCTCAGTACGCCCTCGAGTTTCGCGCTGGAGAATTTCCGAGGGCTCATGGACAGGCGCCGGGCCTTCCCCCGCGCGTGGGTCACCTACCGGCGGCACGCGTACGTGGGCGGCACCCGCGACCTCGTGCGCGTGACCTTCGACACCCGCATGCGCGCGGCCTTGCCGACCGTCGACATGAACGAGCCCGCGGAGTGGTACGCTCTGCCGGAAGTGCAGGGTCTCGAAATTCTCGAACTCAAGTACACCGGCTCCTACCCGGGCTGGGTGGCGGAGATGGTGCGCCGCTTCGACCTCGAGCGCCGCGCCATGTCGAAGTTTCGGCATGCGATCGACCTGATCACCGATCCTGAAGGACCGGTGATCGGTGGGCGCCGCCAGCGGCACCCTGGGCTAGGAGCACCGTCGCCATGAACCTCCTCGACTGGGCACGCTTCGGATCGGGTGGCGGCGTGGCGCCGCTGACGGTCGTGCTCGACCTCACGCTGGCGTATGTGCTCGGGCAGGTCGTGGCGTGGCTCTACATCTGGACCCACCGCGGGCTCAGCTACTCACGCAACATGACGCACAGCATGGTGTTGCTCACGATGATCGTCACCTCGGTGATGCTCGTGGTGGGCGACAGCATCGCGCGCGCGTTCGGGCTGGTGGGCGCGCTCGCCATCATCCGCTTCCGCACCGTGGTGCGCGACGCGCGCGACACCACCTTCATCTTCCTCGCGCTCGCGACGGGGATCGCCATCGGCGCGCACCACTACGTGGTCGCGGTCGTGGCCGCCCTCGGCATCGGCCTCATCGCCACGCAGCTCCATCTCACCGGCTTCGGCCAGCGTCACACCGACACCGGCGTGCTGCGGGTGCGCTCGAGCACGGCGCTGGAGAACATCGAGGAGGCGCTCAAGGCCTGGTGCAAGTCGCACGAGCTCCTGTCGCTCAAGGAGAGCACCGGCGGCGAGTCCGAGTACAGCTTTGAAATTCGCCTCTACCACCCTGCCGAGCGAGAGGATCTCGTGGCGGCGGTGCGGGGCATCTCGGGCACGTCGCTGGTGACGGTGGCGCTCGAGGAGAGGGCCGAGGAATGGTAAGGCGTCAAGTACCGCTGTCGCGACGGCTGCGTGCGCACGCGGGGCAGATCGTGAACGTGGGCATCTGGTCGGGGGCGGCGCTCTTGTCGATGGTGCTCTACGTCGTGGGCGCACCGGAAACGGGCACCCGAGCGGTGGCGGTGGTGCGACATCATCCCGTTTACGTGCCCACGTCGGGCCGGCTGGCCTCTATCAGCGTGGCCCCGGGGCAGCGCGTCGAGGCCGGTGCGGAACTGGGCGTGGTGGAGGTGCCCGGCCTCGCGCAGGAGTTGGCGGCCGCCCAGGCCGAGCTGATGGCGATCCAGGCCGAGTACGGCATGGAGGGCGCCGACCTCGCCCGGCGCTTCGTGAAAGACAGCGACTCGGCACACGCGCGCTGGCTCTCCGCGCGCGTGAACCTCGAGTCGCGGCGCGCCGAGCTCGTCGCGCTCGACATGGATCTCTCCCGGCTGGAGACGCCCGGCGCCGCGGTGCCGCAGGCCGACATCGACCTTGCCCGGGCGCGGCGCGACGCGGCGCGGGCCGAGATCGCGGCGCGCAGCGACGAGGTGGCGGCGCTCGAGCGCGCCTACGTGCAGGCGCGCTCGCGAGGCGGGGGTGCCGATGCGGTGCTGGAGGCGAGGGTCACCTCGGCCTCGGCGATGGTGGATGCCCTCCGGGCGCGCGCCGAGGCGAGCGTGCTGCGGGCGCAGGCGTCGGGGACAGTCACCGGCCGGGTGCCCTCGGCCGGCACGTGGCTGCAGGCGGGCATCCCGGCGGTCACCCTCACCGAGGCCACGACGCAGGAGGCGGTGGTGTACGTGTCGCCCTCTCTGGCGCGCCAGCTCGAGCAGGGCGCCGTCGCGTCGCTCGTGGGCGAGCGAGGGGATCGTTACGACGCGCGCATCGCGATGATCGGCCCGGCCGTGGAGCCGGTGCCCTTGCAGCAGTTGAGCGACCTGGCCACGCCGGAGTGGGGCATTCCCGTGACGCTCACCGTGGCTGACGCCATCCTCACGCCGGGCGAGGCGCTGACCGTGGAGTTCTAGCCCCGCGGAGCCTCGGCCCTCGCGGATCAGTGCCTGCTGGCTTTCTGGCCGCGGAGCATGCGGAAGAACGTGCGGAAGCTCGAGAGCACGCCGTCGCGGCTTGCCTTGTCGAAGGCGAGGATGCCGATGCTGCACGCGATGTAGGCGAGCCCAAACTCGAAGTGCGCCGTCGGGAGGGCGAACTGGAGAAGGAAGAGACCGGTGAGAACGGCGCCCTGCCAGAGGGCGAATCGCAGGTCGGCGATCGCCGCGATGGCGAACACCGACTGCGCGGCGGTGAGGAGGATCTCCTCGCGCTGGCGGTTGTCGATGGGGAGGGCCGCCGCGTGGCCCGAGGAGATGGAGTAGACCGCCGCGAGGGTGCCGACGAGCAGCGTCCACTGGTTCACCTTGCTCGACACCAGCGTGCGCAGGCCCTGCTCGCTATTGCCTCGCAAGACCATGAGGATGGCCACCACGAACTCCGGCGACTCGCTCGCGAGCGGCGCGACCCACTGGACGAGGAAGAACTCGTCGACGCCTAGCTCCTTGCCGGTGTGGACCAGCGACTCGGCGAAGGGCTCGGCGCTGACGAAAATCACCGCGCCGGCGAAGAATAGGCACAGCAACACGGCGGCGCGCCGCCACATCGTGGGCAGCTCGGCCATGGCAATCGCCGGGCCGACGACCTCGCCCTCGTGCTCCTCGCCTCGCGACGCCGCGATCAGGTAGCTCACGTAGAGCACGAGGTACACGGCGGTGTCGACGAGGGTGAGCGAGCCGCGGGTAACCGGCACGATCGCGTAGAGCGTGGCGACGATTAGCACCGAGATCTCGGTGCCCATGTCGGCAGGCAACACGATCTCCCGTGACTTGAATCGAAGGAAGGCGAGCCCGACCAGGACGGTCCAGCCAATCCCCAGCAACAGGCGGTTGCCGCCCGTCATGTTGGCGATGGCGTAGGCGGCCTGCTCCGGGTCGTGGGCAGCCTTCCAGGCGAAGGTGGCATCCACCGCGTACTCCGGCAGCACCGCCACCAGGGCGAGCACGCTCACCGCCAGCGCGGGCGGCACGTCCATCTCCGCCACCTCGCAGGCCCAGCCGAGCATGAAGGCGGCGGCGAGAATGGCGAAGCCGGTCATCACTGCGGTGGCGATGGCATCGGGGTGGCTGCCCATCGCGACTTGCGCGAGCCAGGGCGTGGTGGTGCCAACGGCGACGACGTAGGGAATCCAGCGCATCAGGGCAGAGTTCCGGCGACAGGGAGGAAACGCTCGGCCGGGCCCTCGTGGCCTGGGACCGAGAAAGCGAGGATGGCGACGGCGGCCTTGTTCGACAGGTAGAGGCCGTCGGCGACGAAAGCACGGGCGCAGGCCGGACGTTCCGCGGCGAGCGTCCAGGCCCGGTTGTCCACCGACACCGCGACGGTCTCGCCGGTCCAGTTGGCGGGGCAGAGCTCGCCGGTGACCGGCGTCGCCACGAGCGACACGCTCGTACCGCTCCGGACACAGCCGCTTCCCTGGCCGCACTGGTCGCCCTCGCAGGCCACGCCGGCCACCGGCTTGGCGAGGTCGATGCCGTCGCGAGCGAAGGTATCGGCAGCGCTCGCGCGAACCGCGGCGCTGGCGCCCTCGAGGCCCTTGCTCGCCTCGGCCTCGCGCAGCGTGGCGTCGAAGGTCTGGGTGACCGCGCCGGTGGCGATGTCGAACACCGTGATCCGCGCCACCGGGAAGCCAGGGCCATCGAGCACCCAGCGCGTTTCCACCGCCGCGTACTTCGTGTCGCGCGAGAACCACACCGCCACCAGCTCGGTGGGCGGCGGTTCCTCGGTGGCGAGCGCGAGCGCGAGGGGGAGCACGGGTGCCGCGGGCTATCTTGTTGGCACCGCCGCGCGCGATGGGCCGGGCGCATGAATCCGGCGGCGCGGACATTTCGTTTCTTGCTCGACGGCGGCGTGGTGGGCGAGGGGGGCTGGCGTTGTGCGCGCAGGTGCGCGAGTTCGTGGCCAGCGAGCGACACGTCTCGAGCATCGGCGTGCTGCTCCGTTACCCGGTCGACGACCGCCCCTGGGTGGCGCTCGTGGGCGCTGATCATCGCGAGCTGCCCTAGCCGACTTGGCTCGACAGCCTCGGCCTGCGGTCCGGCCTTCATCGCGGTGCTCCCCGCCACCGAGTGGCGGCTGGTCTACCTGCTCGCCCGCGCCACGATGCGGCTGGGCGTCAAGGAGTACGCGCCGGCGAGCGAGTAGCGCGCCAGCGGAAGAGGCCGGCGGCGGCGAACAAGCCGGCGAAGGCGCCGAACTGGCTGCCGCAGCTGGTGTCGCTCATCAGCACCACCGTCGGCGCGACGATCTCGTCGCGATCATCGCTGTCGGCATCGAACTGGTGTCCCCCGAGGTACACCAGCACGAGTCGCACCGTGCCGGGCCCGCGCAGGTCGATGCTGGCATAGCGATCGGAGGCGGCGGCGATGCCCCCGGGGTCGTTGACCACCGCCCAGGCAAAGCTCTGCTCGAGCCGGTCGTGATGGAGCCACCGCTGGCGATCGTCGCTGAGGGTCACCTCGAAGTAGGCCGCGCCGAGCGGGTAGAGGTCGACGCTGGTGACGGTCGTGCCCTCGTCGCCCAGTGCCTCCCACTCGGCGATGGCGGCGCCCTCGCCGAGATCGTCGAGCCAGGCCGGTCCGCGTTCCGTCCCGAAACGCCCGCGCGAGATGGCGAAGTCCACCATGTCCTCGCGCCAGTCGCCGGCGATCAGCGTCCACGCGTCGAGCACGTCGGGCTCGTTCTCGCCGGGGTCGTTGGCCAGCGCGTCCCACAGCGCCGGCCCGGCGGCGCCGGTGCCGTCGAAGTGGCGCTCGTCGAGCCAGCGCACCCACAGCATCGCCCCGTACTCGTAGTACGACCACAGCCCGTACTTCTCGTCGAGGAAGTAGCCGTCGTGCAGCACGGCGCTGGCCCAGGGCACGGCCTGGTAGTCGGCCACCGGACCGGGGTCGAGCGCCATGCCCGGGTCGGTCCAGTACTCGGCCGCCACGGCGGTGCCCTCCCACACCGAGAGGAAGGGCTCCTCGAAGTCGGTGGCGTACTGCAAGACGTGGTTGAACTCGTGGTGCGCGTAGCCGCGGAGCGCCGCGGTATCGGTGCGGGGGTCGATGACGATGTAGGCGCTGTCGGAGGCGTAGCCGTCGCCGCGAGCGGAGTCGGTGCAGGTTTCCTCGGGCGTCGCGAGGTCGTCGCCGTCGCAAGCTACGTATGCACCGCCGGCGCCGCCGGTGCCCTCGGGGAGCATGTAGACGTCGAGCGCGTCGCTGCCGCCGCGTGCCCCGTCGGGCACCGGGGCACGGAAGCCGAGGCCGTCGACCTGCGCGGCCCAGGCCTCGTCGAGCGCGGGCAGGACGATGTCGCAGAGCGCCGCGGCCCCGTCGGCGTGGTGGCAGCGGAAACGCCCGTCGGCGCTGTCGACGTGGGCAGCGGCCTCGGGGCGAGCGGCCAGCGCGGCGGCGACGAGCAGCACCGGCCTACTCGGCGGTGCCCAGATCGCGAGTGAGGAGCGAGGCCGTGTACTGGCCGTCGAGCGCAAGGTAGCCGTACACGTCGGCCACGAAGTCGCCCTCGATCTCCCCGTCCTCGCTCAGCGAGCCCTCGGTGTCGACCGGCAGCTCGAACCAGGACAGGTCGATCGCCGCCTCCCCGGAGAGATCGCCATCGTCGTTCTGCAGGTCGAAGTTGTAGGTGCTGTCGAGGTCGTAGCCGAAGAGCGAGATGAGGCAACCGGCCTCGCCGGTGACCACCTCGCCGTACGCGTCGACCACCAGCGTGAGCGGCCCCGAGCAGCCGACCGCCACCTCCTGGCCGTCGTACTCGCCCGACACGTTGATGTTGAGCTCGCCCACGTACACGCCCGCGTAGATGCTCTGCACCAGCACGCCGCCCACGGTGGAGGCCAGGCGATCGCCGTTGGGGAGGGCGGCCTCGGCGGTGATCGAGTGGGTGCCGACGTCGAGCCCGTTGCTGACCAGGTCGATGCCGGTGATCGTCCAGTCGTGGTCGACGTCGCTCGACCAGGTGATGTCGGAGAAATCGGTGAGCGTGCCCTGGGCGTCGTACACCCGGGCCACGAAGCTGGCGTCGTCGCCGTAGGGGATGAAGCTGGCGCTAAGCGGCGACTCCACCACGAGCCGCGCGTTGGACCACTGCTCGTCGAGCGCTTCCTCGGCGGTGTCGATCCCGCTGGCGGTGTCGGGATCGGAACCCGCCGCCGGGTACGGTTCGTAGTCCACCATCAGCGAGTCGCTGCAGGCAAGGAGGAAGAACATCACGAGCCCTCCGGGCGCGGCCCAAGGTAGCACGCGGCCCCGGCATCGGCGTTAGGAGACGGGCATGGACACGATGATCGAGGTACACGAGCTGCGCAAGCAGTACGGCGACTTCGCGGCGCTCAGGGGCGTGAGCTTCAGCATCAAGCGCGGGGAGATCGTGGGTTTCCTCGGGCCCAACGGGGCGGGAAAAACCACGACGATGAAGATCCTCACCGGCTTCGTGGCGCCCTCCGGCGGAAGCGCCCGGGTGGCGGGTCACGACGTCGTGTCGGAGTCGCTCGCCGTCCGGGCCGCCATCGGCTACCTCCCCGAGGCCGCGCCGGTCTACGCCGACATGCGCGTGGCCGACTACCTCGACTTCGTGGGGCAGGTTCGCGGGCTGGC
>Ga0194131_10005200_pt1 | contig 18985 bp, 28 predicted proteins | sample TA2KigO120mmetaG_FD_148631 | JGI IMG/M metagenome (GOLD analysis project Ga0194131, IMG submission 148631) | Freshwater microbial communities from Lake Tanganyika, Tanzania - TA2015053 Kigoma Offshore 120m | ecosystem: Environmental > Aquatic > Freshwater > Lake | place: Tanzania: Lake... | reverse complement strand
GTTGAGCGAGAAGCTTGTGCTACGCGCACACGCAACGGTTGTGAATGTTTCACCACCGCCACCGCTTCCAACTTGGATGAGGAAAAGAGAGCCTTTGTAGTAGTCCGGCATATTTTGCCCTTTCTTAGTTGTGCGCTAACGCGCGGAAAACGAGAGTTGAACGGGAGGTTTGCCCGTCAGGTTCTAGGAAAGTCGTTTGTGACACGAGTCGTAAAAAGAAATTGCGCCCCACCGCCAGGGTGAATGGTGCGTCGTGTAGCGCGTCATAGATAATTTGCGATATTTCTAGAACCTCCTTATGCCCGTGGTAGGATGAATATACGTCTAGGGTATATTCTATATCCAACCCGTTTTGTGTTTTCGTGTCATACGCAAGGCAACGCGTAACACGCGCGCGCAAGTACGGCAGGGTGGAATCCTGGGGGAGAACTGATTTAATTTTAGTTGTGGGAATCACGGAGAGTAGCGCCGCCGTGGCGTTTAATCTGGCAAAAAGTGCCTTTTCAGCTTCAAGGAATATTCCCATCAAGTCCCCTTCCTTCCTCTTTTGAACTCGTCTTGTATCGCCTTTTTCAAATCCTCGTAAAGCGGCCCAATATACTTGTGAATTGCCGGGCGCATGAAAGGTCGCGCTTCCACGTATTTCGTTCCGTATTCTAGTGCTGCGCTGTACTTAGCATTACTCACGATATCCGCGCGCTTGTTCTCTGCGTTCGCATAATCCACGTACAAGCCAGCCTCTAACCCACCAGTGTCTCTGTTCGGCGCGCTTCCTGGGGGAGAAGACCAGTGTATTTTGTCGCCCCTAGGGTACGGCTTGAAGTTGCCTGTATTTTTCTTGATACTAGCACGCATTTCTCCGACCATTAATAGGCAGTATTTATTTATGACACGCACGGCAGCTTTCGCCGCGAGACCTTCAAGGTTTTTTAATAACCTTATAATTTTTTCTTGCCCCCGCACCTCAACAAAAGTTCCCCTGCCTGTGCGTGCGATAATAGCCATTATTGCGTTACTCCACGTTCAGCTGTTACAATTAAAAAGCGGTTACGCATTTCCAGGTTATCAATTCCGCGTATATTGTACAACACACCAGCAAAACTGAGACGATCAGTTGGGAGTAATCCGGCAAAATACCGAAAGGTAAACTTGTGCGTCGCACCGCTCTCAATCCTCCCCTGGGCAAATCGCTCATAGGCACTGAGCAGGCGAATATCCGCGTAGTGCTGCCCAACAACCTCCCAGGTGACTGAGTTACCCCCAGCGTCGTCTACTGTGAGCGTTTCTCGCTCTACCGTTACGAGGTTACGCAAGCTCCCAATTTTAATTTCACAGCATTTCATGTGATACCCTTACGGCTGGAAGTTAGTACACCAATACGGGGCGAAGTTGGATGGGGTAATCCCTCCGTTAAATGCCTGCGCAAGCACGTTCCCTGTTCCAGCCTCATAAACAGCGGTGCCATGATCGGCCCTCGGGCCATAGGCAATTTGTCGCAGCCTGTACGGACCATAGTTACCCATCCAATGATTGTGCAGCAGGTACGGGATAAAGTATTTACGGCTGACTAGATTGCTTTCCAAATTGAAGGAATGCACACCGTTCATTTTCCCGACTAGCTGCCAAGCGTCGGTTTCCGGGGACTTTACGATCGCAAAGCCGGTCACCGTTAGCGGACTCAGTGGGTCGGCAGCGTAAAATCGCCCGAAGCTCCCGTTGTAGGCTGTGTTCGATGTCCCCGCTGCAATAGAGAAGATGCCTTCCCAGCCCGCCTCAAACTGAATGGATACGCCGCAGCCAGACAAAAAAGGCGCAGATTCCCCGTCCTCGTCGATCACCGCCAGTCCGGCAAGTATGAGCATATTACCTGAATTGGCGGTGCTTGCGTGTGAAAGCATGATCTGTTCTGCATTTTCTGCGGCATGCCATCTGGCGTTTGCAGTGCCGCTTGGTGCTCCAGAAATGGACATAGAAGCCGCGTCAGCAGCAGCCAGCACCGGCACACTTGTCGCATTTCCCTGCGGTACGTTTTCCACACTGCTTGGGCTATATGTTGCGTAGATATATGTAAGGTTTCTGGCCCCGTAGGGAACAACCGTTGTCGGCACTGTGATGCTCGACCACCACAACACGAGCCGCCCGGTCCCAACGTTCGGGGCAATCAACAGGTACTTGAAGGTTGCGCTGGCAGTGTCGGAAGCGATAACAGACCAGTGCGAAAACCCACCGATGAGCGTTGCAATATCATCAAATGCCGGCCCGTACGCTGAGGCTCCGTAGCTGTGCGGGGTTCCGGCGTGGACGTTCCAGGGGAGAATTGCGGCGGGCATCACTGCACCTCATAGCTTGTAAGTGGTTGAATCGCCATCGGCCCTGCGTTGGTCTGCGGTTCCGTAGTGCGTAGGTCTGTAGTGCGGTCTGTTCCGCTTGTTTTAAGTATTCCATCATCTAGAATAGTGACAATCCCGAACGAAAGCAGAGCATACCCGATACGGTAGATTGCCTGGGAAGATGGCTCGCCTGCGACTACTTCTCCGGATGAGACGAGCAAAAAATCAAATAATTCGGCATCATTATATTCACCAACCCTGGAAACGCTCTTTATTTGTGCGTACCCACTGCACCACACACCGTCAGAATCCAGTACACGGAATTGCACTAGGTGTCCATTAAACAGCGCACTTTTGATGAAAACAATATCTAGGCTGTCGCTAAATACACCGCTGCATTTAAAGCTAAAAGACCGGACTCCTGCGGCGTCGAGTCGAGTTTTCCAGGCGGTGTGTTTGCTTGTTACTTCGATCGAGTCCAGAGAAAAGCTCGTCACAAGGGAACGCTCGCAGTAGTCACCGCTCCAAGCTTCGCTTACGGTGTTATATATCTGCAACCGAAAATCCGCGCCCTTGTAGTACTTCACTATTCGGCTTCCGTTTCCTGGGGTGGGTTATATGCCTCAAACGTTACACCGTTCCACCTCCAGGAAATGCCCCCATGCAAAACCAAGAGTCTTGCAAGGCTCTCCTGGGGTGCGGTTAGCAGGGCAATATTGTTTTCGTCGTGTACAGTCTGCGATCCTGCATGATAATAAATCATGTTGCCTCCGCAATTTGCCACAATTGCACGGCCCCGGCCCTTCCGGTCTGTCCGATATTTGCCCCGCCAAAATCGGTTTCTGGACTGATTGATACGGTCCCCGCTGAGAGGTTCAGAATAACGGCACGCCCGCGCCCGCCGCCGTGACCACCGTTACCCGCTGCGCCGGTTCCCTCGCCATTTCCGCCATTCCCGCCACTCCCGCCAGAAATATCGGCACCACCACTCGTTGTTGTTCCGACAATTTCACCAGCGACTAGGAACACAGAGCCACCTTGCCCGCCACCAGCACCACCACCACCACCGCAATTCCCTGCGACTGGCGTTCCGCCGTTTCCGCCGTTTCCGCCGATGGCGCGAATTGCGCTGGCGTTTGTTGACGAGCCGACCAGCGCACGCCGGGCGTAAACCTGAACACAACCTCCACCTTTTCCGTTCCCGCCACCGCCCCCGCCGCTGTTCGTTCCATCACCGCCACCAGAGCTACCGGCCTGCCCGGTGCCGCCGCCGTTAAGCAGTACTCCGCGGAAAAGAACGTCGATCACCGGGACGCGCGGCTGAAATTGGGTCAGCCCTGCGGAGGATGTACGACTCGCACCACCTGCGTTTGTGCCAGCGCCCCCAGCAGCGCCCTGAGCGGCCCTCGATATTCCAATACCGGCGAGCAGGGCCGTGGAAGCGACATTGCTCGCCTGCACACCAGCCCCGGTCGTACCAGTAGCGCCAGCTTGCGGTGTTCCGGTTCCACCTCCTGCGGTATTCCCGGTCGTTTGCGTTCCTGCCCCTCCAGGCGTGGCACCGACCGCGTTTGCGCCTGCCACACCGTTAAATTGGATCGCGCCAGCGCCAGCGTTGCGCAGGTCTAGGTCGCCATCGACAAATATGCGATAGCCACTAGTGTTGATAATTCCGCTACCGGAAATGGCCAAATTGCGACAGTGCAGGTCGTCAGTGAGCGTGATGGTAGTCGTCACCGACATATCGCCGTCGATCGCAGAGCCGAATTGATTAGGATTCGCTTGCGATTCTAGCGGACCGTAACGTCGGGCAACGTACCACGCTGAACCGCTCCATTGATAGAGCACTATTGTTCCGCTGACCCGGATCACGTCAGAAAAACCAGAGCCAGAAACAACTATATTGCCATAACTGCGGTCCATTCGGCGTACAGAAATATTCCAGCCAGCGTCCCCGCCCGCCAGCGTGGGCAGCGTCAGGGTAATGCCGGATGTTCCAGCTGTCGCAGCAATCATGCTACCTCGCTGGCTCGCTGTCAGCGTGGTGTCGGCGGAAATAGCCACCCAAGGGCACAAACTGCCGACCGCAGCCGCCCGGCTTGCGCTGCGCAGGAGTGTGTCGATGTCATCAGATACTTGCACGGTTGCCATTTATTCTCCTTCACGGCTGTTGATAATAATCTGCGCCATCCGGCGTCACAAAATAATCCTCGCCATCTGGCGTCGAATATGAATCAGAAGGCACCCCGCCGCCTACAGTAACAGGGCCGCGCACGGAGGAATAAGCAAACGCGCTGCCGTCTGCGTTGGTAGCTTCTTCGCGCGTGCGGAAATAATAGCCCTCATCGCCTGCGAGAAGCGTGTAATTCCCAGCAGAAACGCCCACCCATCCGGTCGAGCCGTCCGGGCTGCGCTGCGTGATAACGTCTACTGTCGGCTCCGGAATGCCGGTCCACACACCAGGAACGTAGGTTAGTGTCTGGCCAACCTGCGCAATCCCCGTCAACTGTGGTGCCGTCGTATTTTCTGGCCCGCCCCCCTGGGGTGTGACTACTGGCTGAAAATTGCCACGTACTGATTGCCTACAGGGTTTGTGCCACATATTTCACCTGTTACAGGTAGTCAACAGTGATACTTGCGCCAGCCCCAGGCCCGACAATCCGCCATAGCACTCCCGGCTTGGCAGACAAAATAACCGCGCCACTAGCGGTCAATTCCCCGTCCGCCCCGGCATCTACCCAATTTGTGCCGTCCACGCTCAATTGAACCTTGGCAGTGCCGGAGTTAAAATTGCCACGCATAAAAATCTGAAAAGTTCCGCCTCGGGAAATAACGGCGGACGTATTTCCATCAGCTAGGTCGGTTGCAAGAGTTGTCATGTGTTACATCCTTGGGATTCTATACTGTTGTAGAATTAGACTAGCACTAGTCTGATTCAATGCCTTGTTTTCGCAGTCGCTGCAATCGCCTCTGTGCTCGTACATGAAAGCCGCAACCGTTTTTACCCCGAGTTTCAACGCCTGGGGAACACTTGCAGCATTTGCATAACCTACGGTATGCGTTACTTTGATGGCGTTGACGGCGCGTAACGAAGACGGCCAAGTTGCGGAATCATTTAGAACAACCCGCCCCCTCCGGTCCGGGCTTACGCTGTCCACGTAGTAATTTTCTGAAGCAAATACATGCGCAACGTCATCCAAAGTATAATATGTAATAGAATCCACGGAAACCAAAGGGCAATACCACAGAAATAACGTGCGTGGTGAAAACGAAACACGCGCGCCCTGGGAAAACCCTTCCCGTATTTCTGTCGTGGCAATAAACCCGCGATCATACCATGCCGCAAGCGTCTGCTGAATGAGCTTTCTGCCCGTATAATTCTCCACAGCCAGCACAGACGCGCCAAGCAGTGCTTGCAACAGCGCGTCTTCATCCGTCGCGGTAATCCGCAAATGTGACTTCAACTCCACAAGCGTAACAGGCTCTGTTGCTGGCGGCGTAACAACTTCATACCGTGCGAGCATATTTCTTCCCCAGGGTAAAGCTACGCGGCTTTGTTTCCATCGTTTCGTGGGTTCCTGGTTTTACTTCTAGGGCCGCTTCCTGGGGCGAACGTGAGACGTAGCCTAAAGCTTCGAGTTCTTCTGTGGACTCATCGGAGAAATTGACAACCTCGCCGCGCTTCGCCATGCGCGTATTTATTCCGTCCGTAGAAACAGGAAAAGGTCGAATAACGAAGGCTTGCATATTTTCTCCGCATTAAAAACCTGGGGGATATTTCACCCCCAGGAATTGACTACACTGGGGATTGCGTAGGAGTGCCGAGCACAAGAACGACACCAAGCGCGAGGCTGGTGCCGCTGTTTTTGGTCGCTACAGCACGCACGTACCGTTTGCCTCCGATGTAACCAACAACGGTCACGCTGTTTGCGGTCGAAACCGCCTCAAAAGCGCCGAGCAAACCAGCGCTAGGCACATCACTCCAATCAGTGCCATTGGCGCTGTCTTGCAGTTTCAGCGTAAAATTGCCAGCGCCAACAATTGCGCCAGTATGGACGAGCGCGGTAACAGTTTCATACCCTCGGGCGTCAACACTTGCACCGTCAGCCGAGGCGCTAGCCACAGAAGGAACCAGCGTAGACACGGTGGCAATATTATTCTTCAAATCGCGGTAAGACATGAGTTTTCCTTTATTTCTTTTGTTTCTTAGCTTGCAGCAACTTTTTGCAGCTTGATAGCATCAAAGTCGAGTACGTCACCACCAACGCGCCCACGCACAAAGAACTCGACTTCTGGCTTGCTGGTGTACGGATCGCGCAGAATCGACAGATTCACGCGGTCAACAATCTGATACGCGCTGGACCAATCAGCGAACGCAACGGCCAACGCCCCCGCGCCAACGCTCGGCATATCCGCAAACTCCTGCACCGCGAAGCCAAGGAGCGTGCTGGGCTGCCCGGCTTGCAGGCCAGGAGCCCACAAATATTGGTCCTCGCCATCCTTCAATTTCCGCACGGCAGCCAACGTCAAACGCTGCATGGCGAATTGTGCGCGGTTGCGGTATTCACTCTTGAGCGAATAAACCAGATCGAGCAAACCATCGGCAGTCAACGCAGAAGCGGCACCACTCACAACCTGCTGGATCTGCTTCCACTCGACGCCGTTAGCGTAGGTCAAAAAACCACGAGGCTGACCAACGCCAGAGCCAGAAACAAATGCGGTATTGACACCGCGCGCTACCGTTTCGGAAATATTTTTGACAAGCCAACCCTCAATATCTACAGCAGCATCTTCGAGAAGCTTCTGCGTAGCTTTAGGACGAGCCTGCCACTCGTGAACAGTAATGCGCCACTTGCCAACCTTCGGGGCGCTTGTATTGGCTACCACAGCCGTTTCAACTTCGGACCAAGCAAACCCAGCATTGTCCCGATCGACAAAACCCTCCAGCGCATCAGTGCTGATTTGTTGAACGCTGGCCACTTGTCGAATGGGCGAAGTTTCGAATACTTTCCGAATAATCCGCCCGGACATATCCGCAGTCACGAAATAACCGCCGCCGGGGTCACTATTGACCGACATAGCCTTTTTGTCGATAAGCGCGGTGAGCTTGCTTGCATCCGCCTTACGAGCGTACAAATCTAAGGCCGCCTTGGCCTCGTTTTCCTGGGGAGAATCGATGCCGCCCTTGCGTGCAATAGCCTTTTCCGCGTTTTCGAGGCGAGTTTTCATATCTTCCAGATTATCCAACGCACTGGAAATTTTGGCCAATTTCTGTTCCGTTTCGCCGAGAGCTTTGCCATACTTGGCAACCTCAGCATCACGGGTTTGCATGGTCGCCTTGTGCTCTTCCCAGGCACGGCCCATGTCGCTTAGGGTCTTCTTCAGGTCGTCGAGTTCCGGCATGTTGTTTCCTTTCTAGGGTTTTTGCCGTTATTTGAATATGTTACGCGCTTGCGCAATCATTTCAGCAATAGCTTGTTTCTGTTCCTCGGGCATTTCGACATCACGCTGCGCACCTTCCACTTCTCGCTTAAGCGCGCTATATCCACCGGAAAGAAAAGCCTTTGCTTGTTTACATGTTAGATTCAGCGAGTTTTGTAGTACTTTTTCGAGGGTGCGGATATCCACCAGCGCACCATCTAACCCCTTGGCATCGGTAATTGTAGCTAGCGGATTCATTGCGAATACTACAGGGGAAACCTCCAACAAATCCACTTCCTGGAGCACACGCACATCGATCTCTGCCCCACCTTCCAGGTGTGCAACGCGTGCCATCTTGTATTTTTTCGTGACGTATCCTATGGATAAGCCCTTCGGTCCCGTCCCGCGCATCACTTTCCGCGCTTGTTTCGCGCGCGGCACATCCTCAATCCAAAGAATACCCTTTCCAAGCAACCCTGTGTCGTCTTCCCCCATTTCTAGCCAGTCGCCAATCGGCTCTCGGGTATCGTGAGAATAAAACATGGCAGGCATTGTGCCGTTTTTCTTGTGAGCCTGGAGAGACTTGGAAAAGGCTCCCGGCTCCACAATATCACCGCCCAAATCCACATTTCCAAAAATGCTCCCATAACCGGAAAACTCCCCCAAGTCGGAAATGGGCGAGGATAATTTGAAAGGAATACTTGCGCGTTTGACTTCCATCTGTGATTCTTCCTTCTTACTCGTAAGCCAGAGAACAACGGCAATTTATTATTTCCCCGGCAGGTGCGCCGTAGCTGTCATCGCCAGGAAATTGCATAGGCCAACCATTAACGTTGAACGGCTCATTGTGTGGCCTTTTCTGCCCATCAACTTCTGCGTGTGTATGTCTAGTTCTGTCATCTTCCCCCGCAAGCCATATTTTCGACACACTTAGTTGTAACGACTCAACAACCTCAAATTGTGCAGCCTGCGAAGCGTTGTGCATTTCTGTTCGAGCGATTGTCCTAGCCTTTGACCGAGCCACGGAGCCACTTGTTACATCGAGTATCCTTGAGGCGGTTTTCTCGTAAGATTCCCCGGCGTCTACGCCAGCTTGCACAGCCTTAAATATTTTTCTTGATAATGTCTTGCCTATTTTCTGTGCTTGCTCATCCGCTCTGTACCTCAACCGTGATCGTATGAGCTGCCCGATTGCGCCTTCTGTGTTTTTTGTTTCAAGTACTTCCGGTTGCGTCTTACGAAATCGCGCAAGCATCCTGGAAGCGAAGGCAGGAATAATACGCGAATAAGCACGGCGCAGGCTTTTAGCAATTGTAGGAATAAAAACAAGCGCAATTTCAGCGGTATCAATTTTGCCACCTTCTGCATACCTTTCCGCTAGAGCTTGCCCGGCTTCTTTTATTGCATTTTCCACGTGTAACGCTACCTGCCTAGAAAAACGCAGCCATAGGCGCTCTTGCTCTATTCGCTCACGTTCACGCGCGCCACGGTTCACAGCTCGTCATCCTCGCTGTCAACACCCGAGTCGCTTTCCTGGGGTGCGATTGGCTTTTCTGTTATTTCCGATAGCGGGAACATATTGCCAGCAGTAAGCAGCACGTCAGCAGAAGGGTCATCAACCCGGTCATACCCTACCGCCTCGCGTTTTTCATTAATTGTCAGAAAATCCGCACTCTGTACCATGGCCCATTTCTCCGCGCGCCTGGGGGCAAGAGCCGCAATTTCATCAATATCGGCGCATATCGTAGGACTATCCTTATAACGATATGACAGAAAATTATTTAAGCTATCTAGCAAATCCGAGTGTAACGGGAGAATCTTATCCTCCCACATACTCGCGCGCGCTTGCTCATAGTTTGCGAAGGTCTGCGTGCCGGGTAGGCCAAGCAGTTGCGTGGGGACACCGAAGGCCGCGCAAATATCCTGGGCTGAGACGTTTCTTCCGTTGATCCAATCCATATCTACCGGCGTGAGCCCTTGTTGCGTCCAATTAATTCCACCGAATAAAATCAGAGCCTTTCGGGCATTCTCCGCGCCTTGGTAATTCGCGCGCACCTGTTCCTTTAATTCTGCTAATTGCTCAGCAGTTAAATCCCCCTCCGTGGAGAATACGCCAGGAGGCACCGTGGAATTCTGGAGCATTCGCAGGTTCCAGGTTGAGGCTTCATTGTGCTGATCCGCAGAAAGCGCGCAGGGTTCAACACTCGACAGACCAAGGTGCAAGCTGTCAGGATTAAAAGAAGCCCAGGCCAACAAATCACTGTGTAGAGATACCTGATCGACAGGCCAAGCTATCCTCTGATCCCCGTGCTGATATAGGTACGCCTCTGGAATACGTGTATTCCTGGGGACAACAACCGACATACCCTTGCTTGGCCAGGGCCACAACTCGAGAGGCTCGCCCCCAGGTTTCGCATCGTCTCGCGTTGTGACTTCTAAAAACCCTGTACCGGAAATGAGACGCCACGAAACAAGGGACTCAAAAAGGCGAGCACGGCTTTGCAGAGGATTAGGCCGTGCTAGTACTCGTGCTAGCGGATGGTTAGGCTTTTCCTCGTCGCCAACACGGATATATAGTGGAATACTGGCCAAGTACTCTGCGACAGTTTGCACACAGCGGTAAATAATAACATTCTTCTTGTAACCCTCAGCGACATACGCATCAACCCCGCGCGTCATGTGCTGCGCATGCGCAAGGTTTATTCTGTCGAGCGTTATGACTCGTTGTTTCCGTTTAAATAGTCCGAGCATCGCAGCCTTTCCTATATATTATACTGAGGCAATCCCAATCCTCGGCCCCTGGTGCGCTCTCCACGCTCCACAAAGCGCATCGACTTGATCTTTTTTTGCCTTGCTTATTTCCCCACCCTCTTTCCTGGGCGGAAAAGATTCTAGCTCGGACAAAAGCGCGGCATTCCAAGGCCCACGCACCAAGCAAATATTTCCAGCCTCGGCCTGGGCTGACACCGGGTTGGCTCTTTCTACTTTGGACCCTCTCTCTATTTCCGATTTAACAGAAAAACCATCTAAATACTTACGCAAGTCTTGCAACTCCACCACACCAGCTTGCCCAGGGTCTTGCGACAACCAGACCACGCAACTAGAGCCGTCTTGTTCTGCTGTCGCACGAATTGCTTTTCGCACGCCATCAGGCCGTAGCCTAAACCTACGCACATCTTCGATGATATAGAGCCCTTCCCTTGTGCGCCTCAATTTAACGCCACACGTCCAATCCGGGTTCTTGTTTGTTTCGCTTGGCTCGGTCGCTGCGCGATCCCAGTACCGAACGACGGAACCGCTAGCCTCCGATGCCTCGATAATACGAAAAAACTCACGCTTGAAGTATTCGCCGGCTTGTGGCCTTGCATCCCAATTTCCAGCTAGTAGCTTTTCCCTTTCGTGTTTTGCCAGTGCTCGCAAGTTTGCCGCATATTTAGGGTCAGCCTGCACAAGTATTTTATTATCAGAAAGCAACGCCGGGATAAACGTAAAAGAAATACAGTCATCATCTACCCGCTCATCATACCATTCTACTACATTATCCACGCGTTTAAAATACCGCACAACCCCTGCGCGCTCTGGAATAGGTAATCCATCAGCCCCGATCCACCAGGAAATAAACGCGCGCACCCAAGAATCGGGGTCAGGATTGCACGTAGCACGAATATACGGCCTTACCCCGCACGTCGATCGGTTGCGGGACAACATGTAAAAGAATTGGCTCTCGCTGAAATGCGTTAGCTCGTCGAAACAAAACAACGGAACCTGAGCACCCTGCCAAGCATATTTATCTGACTCGTGCTGTAGATGACTGCAAACAACACGCGCACCGCTCGGCCACTTCCAGGTTACTTTAGTCTCGTTGGCCTTGGCTCCAAGCCCACCGAGCAACTCCTGGCCGACGTCCCATATTCCTCCCGGTCTAATAATTTCTGGGTACGTCCGTCTAAAAATAACAGCATTAAAGTTTTTTACGCCGCTAAACCTAACGCATTCCAGAAGTAGCGCAAAAGTTTTTCCTCCACCCGCAGCCCCGCCGTACAAAACAACGTCAGCACTACAGGCTAGAAATTGTTCCTGTGGCCCTTCCTGGGGCCGCAGCATGCGGGTATCGCCTTGTTTTTTCATGCGTCAACCCCCGTGCTATAATGCCCGAGCTTAATTTCGCAATTATTCCCATGCATTCTGCTAAAAACTTGTTTCACACCAACCACAACCCGAGAGTTGAGAAACAAATCAGCGCCCGATTTGCAGCCTCGTAGAGCCAAGATCACACGTCACCCCCTACCTGGGGAGGGTCGGAGCGTAGATCGTCGGCCTGGGAGGCAGGAACCGGCTGTTTTGGTGCCCTGCCGTTATCGGGCAGATAGACCAGCACGCGCCCACCCACCTCCGAGGGGGAAAGATCTTCTTGGCTAGGGGGCTTGGCGATCAGCCGCAAGAGCTCCTTGGCTGCGTCCAGCCGCAGCTTAGGCGGGAGTAGAATCAGAGCCTTGGTTTTCCCGTCCGGTACTATAGGGGTTCCGTCCAGATCGTATGTTGCAGGTGCGCAATACTCATCGTACGTCATGCAGCCGAGCCCAATCACGTCTCCAGCAGCAATCCTAGCCACGATTGACACAGGATCGACGCCAAGCGCGGTCAGACGCTCCGCCACCGCGAAGGAATCGAGAGGGCGCAAGGCTTCCTGAAGAGGTTGGGGGGTCAGCCCGTCCAGCGCGCTAGCCTGTTTCTTTTCGCTCTCGGCTAGCTGCGCGTGTTCCCACGCTAGCAATTCCTCCCCGGTTTCAGGGTAAATCACACGAGCGCGCTTCCTGGGGGGAAGGCGCTCTGGAATTAGCTCCTGCCCGGCTTTCCTGGAGCGGGGGAGTCTGAGCCTAGTTTTCATCGGGCACCTCCACCACGGCGAATCTATCGAGCCATAGGCGTGCTAGCTTCCTGCTATCGACGGCCCGAGCCTTCCCCGGTCTGGCTTCCTGGAGAGAGCGCAGGTTGGCTTGCTTATTTCTAGGCTTACGTGCTTGCTTGTGTCGCATTCCTATTTGTAGCACTCTGGCCTATTTATCGCAACGCTTTTTTATCAACCGCGCGGTTAGGCTTTTTCTCTCCTATTTAACACTAAAATAACACTAAATAGCACCGTCTCTTTCTCTGCGCAATACTGTCCTTCATCCCTGTATATATATACATACATTGTTCCCTTATTTTCTTATTTATTCTTATTATTATTATTATTAATGTTTTATTTTTAATATTCATAAGGTATTCTTAGGGGGGGTGTAACAAGTAAGACAAGTGAAACAAATAAGCTAAATAAGAATAAATAAGGATAAATAAGGGTAAATAAGAAAATAAGAAAACAAGGTATGTATATATATATAGGGGTGAAGGACAGTATCCCACGGGGAAAGAGACGCGCTTAAGGAAAGAGACGCGCTTAAATAGCTTAAATAACTTAAATAGCTTAAATAGCCTAAATAGCTTAAATAGCCTAAATAGCCTAAATAGCTTAAATAAGCCACGACACTACACCCCCTTGCAGGAGACGTAGGGTAAGCTAAGCTCCAAGGCATGGAGCCTTATATGCAGCTAGTACCAACAAGCTTAGACACACACCTTCACCCCAAGCGGAGCCTGGAAGAAGCTCTAGCTTTGCTCGATGCCTGTGATGCAGCGTGCGAGCCAACGCTAACAAAGCCTAAGCCTAAGCCTAAGCCTAAGCTAAAGCTTAGGCGAAAGCCCAGCACGGCGCAGGTAGTGCGGGGAGAGGCAGCCGTACAGGTGCTAGATCGTGAGCTTGCGAGGCTGCCCTACAGCGGCCACGAGCATCAGCCGAAGCAAGGCTACCTCGGGCCGGAGCTTGAGCGCGCAGACCACGAGAAGCTCGCAAAAGCCAAGCGCATTCTCGCCCAGGAAGACCTTGCAACGCATGCGATGCTTGACACAAAAAAGCGAGGGCATACCTGGGGGGTCACCACACAGGCTACCAGAGGTAGCTTTCTGCTGGCCATTCTGCGGAATCAGACGGTACTGATGCTGACAGACCAGGAAATAACTGAGCTATTCCGAGCCGAATTTCCGCACAACTGTAACAAGGCAGGAAAGTACCGGCTTGACCGGGAATATCTGCGACGAGCGCGGTGGAAATACAACCGGGGCCTGCTTCCAGGCCAGGGCAGCAAGCCAGAGGTCTGGGTTCACGCGTACGACTCGGGCGGGAACTGGAAGAGCCACGCGAAAGACAACCAACGCTAACAAAGCCCAGGCTCATGCTAACACACGATAACCAACTAGGCGCTTGACTTTTCGGAGGCGCTGCCCATCCTGCGGGCAGAAGGCAGCACTCGCGCTCTTAGACGAACAGGGAGGTATGTCATGCCGATGGTGAAACGCGTCGATCGTGAGCAGGCAGGCGAACAGGCGCAGCAGCTCAGTTTTCTGCAACAAGGCGTAGAAGCACCGCCGGAACCGATCATGTTGGTGCATGGGGCGCGGATTTATCCAGTGACCCTGCGAACCGCGGAGGGGGCGCGGGAGCGTTACGCTGCCCAGGCGCGGGAGAATATCGGCACCGATCGGGTGTTCGGAGACACGTTGCACCTGACGCAATCGGAGGCGGTGGGAGAGGCTGAGCGAGCCTACCAGCGCGAGCAGCGACATCTCGCTGCGTGCCAGGAGCTGCACGAGCAGCGTCTCCAGGAAGCGGCTGCACTCAACGCCAGAAAGGCAGATACCCTGTGTGGGCTGATCACCGAACACACACCTCCCCACCAGGCCGAGCGGATGCGCTTGGAACTCGAAAAACAACGGTCGTTCGAGCGCTATGGGGTACGCACGATTCGTGAACATATTGATGCGTTGGCGGCCGCCGGTCAGCTCTTTGTGCATCAGTACGAAGAGCCAGCCTTGGCGGCACCGAGTCGACGCGCCTATAACCGCATGACACAATCGGGACAAGACGCATGGGAGCGTCGATCGCGGGAAGCTGGCACCAAGACGGTCTACGGGGTCGGTGATAATCCAGATACGTGGTGGACGTTGGGAAAGACGGCATATCGCTATGCCGTTGCGGTGCTGCAACAACGCGACGGCAACACCGTCAGCCCAGGGGTATGGCCTGGGCTGATGACCGAAAAATAAAAAATAAAAAGCCCCAGGCTATTTCCTGGGGCGTGAATCTTTTCCGGCCCAGGAAGTAACGCATGAAAATAAAGCGCGCAACCCCAACCCCAACCCCAACCCCAGTTGCAACCTATCCCCAAGTATCAGCAAAGCTATTGGGGGAGGTGCTATCCCAGTGCTTGCGCTTTGTTTCCGGGGAACAACAAAGCGCTCTTGCCGGGGTTCTTTTAGCGTTATCTGACGACGGAATAACGCTCTGCGCCACAGACGGCGTGTGTCTCCTGGAGGCGAAAATTGGGCAACAGACGGGGGAGGTTCTCGCCTCGGGCGTACTGGCCGCTGACTCAGCGCGCACACTGTCGAAAGCGTGCTCGGGCGCGGTGAAACAGGGGGAAAAGGATAAACGTGGGGAAGTGCTCACGAAACTGGCGGTTGATAGCGACGGGGAGCTGATAGCCTCGGTGGCCGATGCGCCGGTCGTAAAGCTCAAACTCATCCCAGGAGTAACGTTCCCTAACTACGATAGGTTGTTTGTTGAAAAAGACCCACAAAAATTGGCACAATACTATAACGCGGAAAAGATGGCGAGCCTTCTTTCCGCGATTGCTACGCTGCTGCCTAGCGAATCGCAGGGCATCAGTTTCCGCAGCCTGGGGGAAGAGAGCCCGGCAGTAATAGAGGCTTTGAACCCCGGCCTGGGGTACGCGGTGCGTGCAGTCATTGCCCCAATCCGCCCACCCAAAGACAAAAAGCTCCAGTGAGGTGAAAGAAATGAGACAAGAAAAAACAACCAAGCAATTCAAAGCTCGCGCAGTCATCGCACGGAAATATTGGAAGCTTGCAAATACCACGAAAAATCCGCAGGTAGCCATCCTTGCGGCTCAGAAAGCCACAGCAATCGAGGGGGTAAGTACATGATCCTCCCACTCAAGAAGAAGTACAGGTGGCTGGCCTAATAACGGGAGGGGAATATAATGCCAGAAACGTGTAACTGCGGCAGCGGTTTACGGCCCAGGGGCGAATGCGCCGAATGCGGTGTGGAAATATGCCCGGAGTGTTGGGCAATTTCAAACCACGATGTCTGCGAAGCCTGCCACAACTCATTCGAAAGGGAAGAAAATGATTGTGAGTAAACGGCAACAAGCGCAATCAAAAGCCCGAAGGGCAGAAATTGCCGAGGAAATAAAAAAATACTTAGCAGAAAACTGTAAACAAGCCGAGATTGGAACCGTACTGCTCGTACGGTTGGGGAGAAGCCCGAATGGGGTTTCAATGCTCCGTGCTATGGCTGATGAGAGGCTTATTGCATATAAGCATGGAATTGCCGGGCTTACAGAAAAAGCTTGTTTAAAATACCTGCCGGTCTGGCGAGCCTGGGAGAGGGAAAGAGTTCGCCTGCGCAAAGGGAAGACGCGGCAAAGCACCGGGGCAGCGCGTAGAGTGCAAGCTCCCGAGCCCACGAAGCCAATTCCCCCCCAGGAAATGCGAAAAAGAGAGGATGTGCTACTAGCATGGCAACGGAAAAACGGGAAGATCCGATTGTACCTTTAATGGAAAAGTACAACTGCCACGGAAGGTACATGGAGCCTAAAAGCCTGTGGGAAAACTCCGGTGGGGGGTGTTCGCAGAATTGCTCGGCACGCTTCACGTGTTACGAGTTGACGAATAAGACGAAAAGGCAGTCAGTAAGGAGTAGCCATGGAAAAGCCCAAAAGTAAAAAGGCAGGGATCGCCTACGGGAGAACGACCGGGCTTACGCGTGGGCAATACATCTGCGCGGTTTTTTCAGCCCAAGCAACTGAGAGGTTTACGGACTCAGAAATATGTGAAATTATGGCGGACGAATTTCCAGAGTACCGACAGAAATATACGCCGCAGCTTGTCTCGTTTTATCGCAACCGCTACAACCGAGGCGAACTTGCACCGCAAAGAGGAAAACGCCCAAAGGAAAAGGTCGTACGCTACGGCAATGATGGTCGGTTATTGGCACAGACGAAAGGCCCCCCACCCAAGGAATGAAATGCGTAGGCCGCTAAGAAACTACCAAAAAACCGCTATTCTCAAGTTCCTGTTTCAGCCCGTTGCATTCTTTGCTATGGAAATGCGGTTAGGGAAAAGCCTGACGTGCCTTCGCTGGCTTACAATCCCCCCCAGGAATTGTAAAAAAGTTTTGGTTGTAGCGCCAAAGACAGTGCTTGTTTCCTGGGCAGAAGAATTGGCTAAAGAGGGGTTGCGGTTTGTTGATCTATCGGATAAAACAAACAAAACGAGAAAACAACAGTTAGAGTGCTCGTCGAATTGTTATTATTTACTGAACTACGAAGCCGTCCATAAACTCCAAGATGACATTAAACGCGCAGAGTTTCAAGCCGTGGTGTTTGACGAAAGCACAGCGGTAAAAAACGTAAAAACAAAGCAAACGAGGGCTTGCTTGACAATTGCTCGGGATATTCCTGTGCGGGCTTGCCTTTCCGGGTACCCTGCGCCCGAATCCTGGCTAGATATTTTCACGCAAATGCAGGTATTGAATGGTGGCGCTTGGCTGGGGTATAACAATTTTTATACGTGGCGTGACCGATGGGCGTACCACGTCGGCTATAAATACTTACTGCGTAAGCAAAAGATCCGAGCACTACAGGAAGCTTATAACGCGCAAGCATACTGCCTCACTCGCCGGGACGCCGGGTTTATCGAAAGCCCAACCTGGGACCGGCAAACCGGAAAACTAAACTCTGCCCAGGAAAAGGAGGCCAAGCATATTTTGGGAACTTGGACGCGCAGCGACGGTGCAGAGACGCAGCACGCAATCGTCGTGGCGTCTTGGCTTCGCAAGCTATGCGCTGGGTTTGTCGGGGCGCAGTTCATTGGAGCGTGGAAATATACAGCCCTTGTGGACGCTGTGAAACAAAACAAGTCAAGCAAGGTTGTCGTGTGGTGCGTCTACCGAGATGAAATGTGCAAGGTGCAGGACGCGTTACGAGAAAACGGGATTATAAGTGTGCAACTCCACGGGGGTATTAAAGGGAACTTACGAAGACGGCGGGTGATTCAACAATTCAAGGACCAAGCCCAGGTATTAATCTGCCAAATAAAGCTAGGCAAGTATGGACTTGATTTTTCCTTTGCGGATGTTGCTGTATATTTTTCGCATACGTTTTCCAGCGAAGAAAAGGAACAGAGCAAAGACCGCGTGAACATGCCAGGTAAGTTGAGGCAAAACCTCTTTATCGAGCTAGTAACAGAAAAAACAATAGAAACCAGAATCCTCAGAGCTACAGATAAAAAGCTGAAAAACGCCAGGGCAATAATTGCCAAGGAGGTGCGGGATGCTGGCCCCATACCTAACCCATAACGGGATCAACCAAGAAGAATATGAACTTTTGTCCGACTTGTGGCTGCGCAACTGTAGCCTGTACAGCGCGCGACAAGAGTGCATAACCCGTGGAATATCAGACCGTAAAGCTATAGCTGTTTACGATCTACTAGATAAGGGCATTGTCGAGCCAACCAGCAAAAAGTACGAAAGAAAGTAGGCGGTGTGAAACGACGTAACCAAAGAAAGGGTGAATCATGCTAAAAGTTCTTAAAATAGCGGGGGAAGCTGAGAGCGAGGAAAAGGCGAAGGTGTATAAAATCATTGAATTTTTAGGGTACAAAGGCCCGTACCCGGTAGGGGTTTGCGTAGATGGTACGCGTTTTCTGGTTCATGAAACCCCTACTTTTTCGGAGGCGGTATGGCTTGGCAAGCCGGGGGAGTTGTGAGAATATCTTGCGATCCTGGCCTGACTGCAACCGGATTAGCTTTGTGGGGTGCGGATAATAAATTGCGATTATCCACTCATTTTTGTGGCCTTAAAGCCGAAGGTATGCCAGCGCATCAAAGGGTGTGCGAGTTGTCTGCGCGTGTGAAATATTGGTTAGAAAAGTTGCCGACAAAAACAGAGGAAATATGCATAGAAATGCCCCGATATTTTCAAGGCAGCGTGGCCAACGCTTCCCAGGATATAGTCTCGCTGTGTCTGATGACCGGCGCTCTGTGTCAGGTCTTTTCTGAGCGTGCCGGGGTTTTGCAGGTCAAGGCCGTGCAGATAGCGGACTGGAAGGGTACGCTG
>Ga0194131_10005197_pt1 | contig 18992 bp, 17 predicted proteins | sample TA2KigO120mmetaG_FD_148631 | JGI IMG/M metagenome (GOLD analysis project Ga0194131, IMG submission 148631) | Freshwater microbial communities from Lake Tanganyika, Tanzania - TA2015053 Kigoma Offshore 120m | ecosystem: Environmental > Aquatic > Freshwater > Lake | place: Tanzania: Lake... | reverse complement strand
GTAAAGAATTATCCAAGACAGGAGACTAGTTCGTTCCTGTCAGCTCGCCCCGTGGAGCAGCGACCCAGAGGATCGCCCTAAGACCGCCGTGTCGTGCACTAAACCCGCCGCAGCCCCTTCCCCTCCAACTCCGCATAACAATCCGGTAAATCGAAATACCGCAACACGCCCGGCACGAAAGACGACAGCGGCCACGTGTACCGCTCCGACTCAGCAATAGACGCATACGACGCCGGCGCGCCAGAAAGCGTAACTTGCGTCACCGTATCCGAAAGAAGCGCCGCGAAGGTCGCGGGCAGCGTCCCCCATCCCGCAGCGGCCAAATGCACGCGCCGCGTGCCGGCGTTCAGCCGCAGCCACTCGATCACACGCAACACATCAAACGTCTTGCGGCCCACGTACGGCGCGTCGAGCATCAGCGAATGGCCTGCATAGAAGTAATCGCTCCCGTATGGCCGCGTAAAGTCGTCCGAGCTTCCCGTGCCAGGCCGAGACTCGCCAACGCCACGCACGTCGACGCTGCAGAAAGCCGTGCCGTCAACAACCAACCCCCGCGCGAAAGCATCGTCGCGCACCTCGCGATCGGCCGAGTGATGCGACACATACAACGTCACGTTTTCGAGATTGCGAGGCGGCCGCGAAAGATGCTGCTCCTTAGTCAACCAATAGACGATCGCGTGTATGCCTGGCTCGGTTTCGACAGTATACGTTGCGAAAGCGGGCGTCGGAAAGCCGCGCCGCGCGACCGGCCGCATGATACGCGCATCGGGCGGCGCGGCGGCCAAAGGCATCTTCAACGCCGCTCCCAAAACGCGTCGCAAATCGGCACCCTTCAACGTCGTCCGCGCGGTCGTCAACTCGCGCGACCGCTCCCGCGTGAACGCGACGATCGATTTTGACTTCGCCAGCGCCACCTGTCCATCCGGCGTCGCCCACAAGTCCTTCTCGTCCTCCAACTGCAATATGTCCTCGGCGCCGGAATGGGTGCTGCCAGTCGCCCTGTTGAACCACTTGTACATCGCCTCGCGGTTGTCCTGCGTGAAGCCGTGCGTGCCCGCGCCGAGAAACGATGAGATATTTTCGGGCTTGCCGAGCAGCGTGTACAGCCGCTTCAGCCGCGCGAAAGACTCCTCGAACCCCCGGGCGTCGAAGTAATCGCGCTCCTTGCCAAGCAGGATCACCGGCTTAGGCGCCATGCACGCGACGAAGTCGTCCATGTCGAGCGACTGCGCGATGGCGCGCCACGGATACTGCTCGCTGTCGGCGGCGAGTTCGTTCTCCAAATTGCGGCGAAACGTCGTGACGAAGCAGCTCGGCGCGGCCATCGACCAGCGGTCCTCGAGCGCGCAGAGCCATGTCGTCATCGTGCCGCCGCCGGAGTTGCCGGTGATACCGACCCGCGCCGGGTCGACTTCGGGCCGCGTCAGCAAATAGTCGAGCGCGCGGATTCCGTCCCATGCGCGCCAACCGGCGAAGCACTCGTCAATCAACACCTGTTGATTACCAGCAAGAAGATGCTCGCTAGTGCCAGGCCCGATGAACGACTTGCGCTTGTCATCGACATACTGCAACCGCTCCCCCTGCCCGATCGGATCGAAGATCAACACGACATAGCCCTGCCGCGCGAGCCCCTGCGCGAACGACTGATACGTGTCGCCAGCCTTGCCGGTATCGGAGTGCCCACAACTGCCGACTACGCCCGGCGCCGCTTTCGTCAGACCCTTCGGCACATACAGATTCGCGGTGACGAGAAAGCCGGGGCGGCTTTCGAAGATCACGTTTTCGACGTTGTAGGCCGAACGGTCGAGCGTTTTTGTCGTGCGCGCGTTGAGCGCCGTGCGCGCGGGCATTGGCCCAAAACACGCGCGTGCTTTCTGCCGCACAGCATAGACGTAATTCTCCGCGTCGGCGCGCGTGGTGAGATCCGCCTTAGCGCGCAACCCGCGCCGTTCGGCCTAGCGGACCTGCGTAACGAACCACTCCTGCACCATGCGAGGGAAGCGGTGTAACGGTTGCGTCTGCGCCAGGGCAGAGGCGGCGGGAAGCGTGAGCAAAGCGCGGCGAGTGTAGGGCACGAATCGATTATGTACATAATATTGCGATGGTCAAAAGTTGAGGCCCGATTGGGCCGGTCTTACTTCGTGCGCGTCGGAGGGATGTTCCTATTTTTCGGTCTTATCATCGCGAGCTTTGGGATTAGGCATCACAGTCCGCCTGCGGTTGCGTTTGCCGCGGTTATTAATCTGATCTGGGCCTGGCTATTCTGGCGTGAGTTCCGGCTCGGGCCGAGCGTGCTCGATCGCGATGGAGTCACCCGGCGCGACGGTGCTCGGTTCTTGTGGACAGAGTTGATCGCGATTGTCGATATCACGCACAAGACGATCACGTCGTATACCTCGATTCAATTCGCCGGTGGCGAAGCCCCGCTTGTCGCCGCTGACGCTCGCCAACGCCGGTGAAGTCGTGCGCTTCGTAGAGAGGATCCGAATGAAGAAGCAATGCTCGATTTGTACGAAGCTGCCGCACTACTGCCGTGCGATGCAAACACACGGTCGCGAGGAGCAGTACACCTTCCCGCCAGCCGAGGCGGGGAAACTCAAACGCATCAAGGATACCGAACCCGCCAAAACGCGGTCACCTGAACTCGACCAGTGCCCGGGGTGCGGCACTTACTACCTGTACGAAATCGAGTACGAGTACTTGGCCACCGGCAGCGAAGACGAACAGAAGCTGACGCGCTTGAGCGATGAGGAGGCCGCGAAGTACCTCTGACTGTGTTGCTGTCGTTCCTGAGATGCAGGAAAAGCAGGCCATGACTCTGGTCAATCTACAGGACGCCAAGACTCATCTATTGCGTTATCTGAGCGCCGCTGCAGCCTGGGAGGTTTCGATCAGATGGTCAGAGGAGTTCTTGCGCCGGCTTTAAACCGATTCGTTGGTCGAATCCCTGCCCAGCGACGAAGCCTCGGCGCTAACGATCCGTTCGACCGCGTACCGATCGCGCAGTCGAATGACGCGGCAGAACGCGGTCCGGACTTTGTGAGAATGAGCGCGGCCTACCCCGCCACGCTAGCCGTCGCCTGAAACTCCTCGTACGTTCCCTTAAAGTCGACAATCCGCCCGTCCTCGAACTGCCAAATCCGCGTTGCCACTTCGGCAATCAGATCCTCGTCGTGGGTGACGAGAATGACCGTACCCTCGAACTTGCGAATGGCCCAGTTCAGCGCGTTGATCGATTCCAGGTCGAGGTGATTGGTCGGCTCGTCCATGACGAGAAAATTCGGCTTCTCCAGCATCAAGCGACAGAAGATCAATCGTGCCGCCTCGCCGCCGCTCAACGCTTCGGTCGGTTTCATGCCCTCTTCGCCGCTAAATAACATCTGACCCAGTAGACCGCGGATTTCGTCGCGGCTGGCTTGCGGGTCAAACTGATGCAGCCACTCGAAGGCCGTCATGCCGCGCGCGATCGACTCGCGGTGATCCTGCGCGAAGTAGCCGATTTGCACTTCATGGCCCCAGGTCACATCGCCCGAACCCTGCGCGAGATCGGGCTCCTTATCGTACGGCCCGGTTCCGTTTGCCAACAGCGCCTTCACCAGCGTCGTCTTGCCGATACCGTTCTTGCCGAGCACCGCGATCTTCTCGCCCCGCTCGAACATCCCGCTGAAGCCTTTGAAAATCGATAGCTCGCCATAGGCGCGCGAAAAATCTTTCAACTCCAGCGGAATGCGGCCGCTGGGGCGCTTCAGATTGAACCGGATAAACGGGCGTTGAATGTTCGACCGCTGCAGGTCCGACGTCTGTAGCCGCTCGATTTCCTTCTTACGCGACTGCACCTGGCTTGCGCGCGTGCCGGCACTGAAGCGCGAAACGAAGTCCTGCAACTGGGCGATCTTCTTCTGCCGCTGCGCGATGTCGGCTTCCACTCGCGCGCGGACTTGCGTTTTGGCCAGCACCATGTCGTCGTAGCCGCCCGTGTAGATGATGATCGTTTCGTAGTCGATGTCGGCGATGTGGGTGCAGATGGTGTTGAGGAAGTGGCGGTCGTGCGAGATGACCACCAGCGTGCCTTTGTAGTTGTTGAGAAACGATTCGAGCCAGTGCACCGAGTCGAGATCGAGGTGGTTGGTCGGTTCGTCCAACAACAGCGCTTCCGGATTGCCGAACAGCGCCTGCGCCAGCAGCACGCGGACCTTCTGGCCGCCTTGCAATTCGCACATCTTGCGCTCGTGCAGCGCTTCGATAATGCCCAGGCCGTCAAGCAAAATCGCTGCGTCGGACTCGGCCGAGTACCCTTCTTCTTCGCCGACGATCCCTTCCAGTTCGCCGAGCCGGATGCCTTCTTCATCCGAGAGGTCGGCCTTGGCGTACAGCACCTCTCGCTCGGTCAATGCATTCCAGAGCCGGCGATTGCCCATGATGACCGAATCGATCGCCCGCATCTCGTCGTAAGCGTTCTGATTCTGGCTGATGACGCCAATTTTGGCGGGCTTGGTGACGACGCCTTTCTGTGGATCGGTCTCGCCGCTCAGCAGCTTCATAAACGTCGATTTGCCGGCGCCGTTGGGCCCGGTCAGGCCGAACCGCCGGCCGGGAGCGAAGGTCGTGCTGACCTCTTCAAACAAAATCTTTGCGCCAAAGCGCATGGACACATTACTGACGGATATCATTTGTACGGGGAGAAAGACGGGAACTGCGGAGGGCTACATTTCAGTATACCGTTCGCCGGCGCGCCGCTCGACTTGTGCGGTTTCGCCGGACGTGTTAACTACCAGAGCCAGTGGCAGCCGAATGCGCCTGGCTGAGCACGCCGTTGGACTGAGTCCAGATGTTTTCGACCGATTCGCCGGACAACATGACTATGCAGCAGGCCGCGAGGATGATGAAAGCCAGTAGCAACGCGTATTCGATGTTGTCTTGGGCGGAGTCGTCGCTAACGACATTGCGGCGTTTCGGGCGCACGATTTACGATAGCGCGACTCGGGGGGGGATCGGAAATGGGTCTCGCGATCACGCGGTGCTACGCCAACCATGATTACTTGCCCTTACCGTTCCCGTTCCCGTTACGGTTACCGTCGGAACCAGTCCCTGCCTGTGTCCCTCAGGCAACGACCTGCTCTTGGCTGAGCATCGTATCCGACTGAGACCAGATACCAGACGTGGAGCTTACAGCGGAAATCGCAATCGCGATGGACGCGAGCACCAGAAAAGCGAGGAGAAGGGAGCATGCGATGAGGTCTTGGGAGCGTTCGCCACTCATCGTAAGCGGCCGACGGTGAAGCAACCGAATAAACTTCGGCACGCTTACCGATACCCGATCTGGGTTCGAGAGTAGATGCCCAGAAGTACTGTCTTATCCGCGACTGACCACGTAGACGATCAGGACCATATTTCACACGGTCACCGCTCACGACGCCCCGCTCTACATGTTCAAATGGACCGGCAGCGGCTTCAAAATGCGAGTCCTGCAAGCGGGCAATCCCCTGTCAGACTGACTCAGGCCACGTGGCCCGCACCGCCACACCTCTACTGAAATGCACAATCGGGGCGCCGTTTACGGGCACCAGATCCTGCTCCAGCTTCTCCACCGCCGCCCGCTGCAGCGGCCACCGCGGATGATCGACATCGGCCGATACAATCCGCCCGAATCGCCGCGCGAACAACCGCCACCGCGCCGTGAGAAAATGCTCGAACTCCGTCGGCTCGTCGATCTCCGCACCCGGCCGCACAACAATATCGGAAAAGCCGGCCGGCCCATGCAGCCGCTTACTCCGATATGCAACGGCGCCATCGGAGACAGTCAACGACATCCTATTCCAGTAGTACGGCAGCCCATACGCCACCCGCGCGCCAACAACAGCCGCCAGCCGCGCCGCGTCGAGCGAAAAGAACCACACCCCCCGCCTTCCATTCGCATCGACCACATACGTTCGAACATTGGTCTCCGGAAATGTTCCCATGCCGCTGAATTGCAAATTGAACGGCACAAGTCCGATCCACGCTTTTCCGTCGAACAGATCCAGTTCCAACTCGCGCGGAATCTGGCGCCGCAGCGTGTCGCGGCCGATTGTCCAATGCAGAAAGGTCAAGTTCAGCCACTGCTGCCACGACGCCGGATGATGAATCGCGCGTGGCGGATCTGCCGTGACCGGCTCCGGCGTCACCGCTAAAACTCCAACCGCATCGTCATCTGCACCTGCCGCGGGCGGATGCCGACGCCACCGTAGCTGTTGGCCAGGCTCGCGATGCCATCGGCGCCTGGCACATTGAGTCCGTGCACATTGAAGACGTTGAACACGTCGATGTCGGTGCGCAGATAGGGATGCGCGCTGTCCTTACGGAATCGGAAGAATTTTCGGATCGACGAATCCAACGTCCAATTGAACGGCCCCAGCTTGTATTGATTTCGCCAGGGATGCAGTCCCGTGTCGAAGTTGGTACGGACCACGCCGCCGGTAATAATCGGCAGGTAAACGACATTCGTATCGTAATCGGCGTTATTCGGATCGGTAGGCAGTCCGCCTTTCGGCCACGGATTCACCGGTTTCATCGCCGGCTTGTAATCGTCCGGCAGTCCGAAAACACCGTTGCGCAATCCAGCCGGGTTCCGGCTGTTGATCAATCGTTCGCTGATGTAGCCGTTATGCCAGAGGTAGCCCTCGATACACCGCTCGTCGCGCGGATTGGTCGCCAGCGCGGGCGTATTGCGGCAATCGAGAATTTTCTTTGCGTTTCGATAGACCTCGAATGTCCCCATCTCGCCCCAATTATTCGTCGGCATCGCATACCACGTCGACAACACCGTTCCCGATCCCGTCATTGTCCATCCGCCCAGCGCCGCATTGACGAAGCTGTTCGAAGTGCGCAGAAACTTGCGGCCCTTTCCCACCGGTACTTCCCAGATCCAATTCCAACGGATGCGATGTTTCGGCAATCCCGTGTCCCGATCGTAGAACAGAAACTTATTCAACTCACGGAAGTCGGTCGGCACCGCGCCCGGCAGATATGCCGACGGCGACGACACCACATCGTCGCGGAACGAATTGCCGGCCAGCCGCAGCGAGTTCGTCAGCGTGTAGAAAGCTTGGAACTGCAAGCCGTTGTTCATGCGCCGCTCAAACTCCAACGACCAAATCGACGAGTTGATCATTCCGCTCCGTTGGAGGATGCGGATATCGGTGTAGGCGTTCTGATCGAACGGGCGGCGCAGTACATTCGAGAACTCGCCCGCGGGCAAGGCGCGTCCCGTCGTCAGATACCAGATGTAGTCCGTCTGCGTCGCGTTGATGTTGAAGAGCTGGTCGGTATTGACGCCCTTCTTGCCTTTATAAGCCAAGCGAATCACCGTCGTCTTCGCTAGCTGCTTCTCCAACGCGAGATTCCACTCGTGAATCTTTAGGCTCGGCTGTTTGCCGTCCATGCCGGTCACCGCACGCCCGCGCGCCACCGACGTCGGATCGTCCAAATCTATCAGATCGCGGCTGTTCACACCCGCCTGAATCGGCGGCACGTTCCGCAGCAGATAGTTCGCGATCCCATCGGGACTTTGCGCCGCCGAGTTCGGGTTGTAGGTGAAGTCCGCGCGGAACGGCGGTAGTCCGGAAAACTGCGCCAGCAGCGTCCGCATCGGCACTGCGGAGATGTATAAGCCATAGCCGCCCCGAATAATGATCGGCCTGTCGTTGTTGGTGATCTTGTAGGCAAACCCGCCACGAGGGCCGATGTCGTACAGGTTCGATGGGAACAACTGCTTCGATCTCTTGAGCTGTTCCGCACTTGCGAATTTCACTCCCACGCGCTCGAACACATTCACCACAGCCGGCGTCGTTGCGCCCAGTTTGTAGTAGTGATCGAGCGATTCTGGCAGCATCAGCGACTTCGATTCCAGATCGAAAGCGTTGAGCAAATTGTCGCGCTCGGTGAATGCGGGATTGATATCCCAACGTACGCCCGGCGTGAGCGTAAGCCTCGGGTTGACGCGCCATGAGTCCTGCCAGTACAGCCCCCAGTTGTATTCGCGCACCCTCATCAATCCGCGTTTCAAACCCACCTGATACTGGCCTGCGTAACCAAGATAGAAGTTCGCCGCGTCATGCCCGGTCTGCGGTGTCGTGCCCGGATTTACAGTAGTTCCTTGCGTCGACGACTCCAGCGCCGTCGCCAGACTGTTGAACCACGCCGCGCCCGAGATCGTCCCTTGGTCCGGCAGCAGAACCTGTTTTTCTTGATGGAACCGGAACCCAAAAGAAAAATTGTGGCGCTTATGAATGTAGCTATAGTTCTGCTCGACATTCGAAATCATCGAGTACAGGTCGCGCCGGTTGTCGCCCTCGACGTAGTTCATGAAGCCGGTGCTTTGCAGAAACGGCCAGCCGATCTCGCCCAACGGATTCGGCAATCCGTACTCGGCCGCGTAGTCGCGTTGTTCGAGGCCCGTCACCGTCTTGGCCAACTGCCAGGTGCGGTTCGCCAGCGTCTCCACGTTGAACGCCGCGCCAAACGTCTTTACCCAGCTCAACGCGATCGACCGGCTCAATATCGGCAGAAATGTTGTATTCGCTTCCCAGTTCTTCGTCGGTGCGCCCGTGGCCCCGCCAGTGCCGAGAAAGAGGTTGCGCCGGTTCGAGCGATTGAACTTGATGAAGAAACTATCGTTGTCGGTGAAGCGGTGATCGAAGCGGAGCGTCGTCGGGTTGTCGCTCATGTTCGGAAAATTGCTCAGCGGCACGGCGATCTTCAGGTTGTTCGAGTTCACCGGGTTGGTGATATCGGTCGGCAGCGGCGTGATGTCGTAGATGCGCTTGGTGAACGCACTCAGCCGCTGCGGCGAAATCTGGTTGTTCGAAAACGGATCGCGCACCGACACCAGTCGGCCGTTGGGGAACTCTTCCTGCCGCGTCGTCAGCGGGTCGTAGAGTTGAATTCGTCGCCCCTGCGCATCGATCAGATCCGAAAAATCGCCGTTGCGCATCGCCGCCGTAGGCACGCGGAACTCGCGCGTGATGCCCTGCACCAACTCCGCGCCTTCGCGCACAAAAAAGAAATGCGTGCGGTTCTTGCCGTTGTAAAACCTCTTGCCGTTCAACCCGAAGCTTGGCAGCACCACCGGCCCGCCCACCGACCCGCCAAATTCGTTCCGGATTAACTTCGGCGTCTTAAAAGGTCGCCCGTCGAAGAATACATCCTGCCGCGCCCGCGCCACGCCAAATGCGTTGTTGCGATGCGTTTCAAACACCGCCAGAGTAAGGCGATTCGTGCCTCCCCGCGTTGTGATGATCACACTCGTCGGCCGTGTGTACTTCGCCGACGACGTCGAAGTCTCAACGCGCACTTCACCGATCGACTCCAATCCCTGCAACCCCGCCGACCCGCCGAACTCGCGATTATTCGCCGCCGCGCCGTCCTGCACATAATCAGTGGAGTAACCCATCAACCCCGAAATCCGTACACCGCCATTGACATCTTCCGACGCCTCCACGCCCGGCGTAACACTTCCCAACAGCGTATTCAAATTACGTCCATTAATCGGCAGATTCTTAATGCGCTCCGAATCGAGCGTCGTCGCATCGGTCGGATCGGTCGGCGATACCAGAGGCAACGTCTCGGTCACTTCAATCGTTTCGCTGACGCTCCCCGGCCGCATCACCGGATCGACTACCGCCGTGCGCCCCGTCTCTAAGACGACCTCGCCTTCCCACGCCTTCATGCCATCCATCTCGACGCGAATCTTGTAGCGGCCGATGTTTACCGGGGGCGTCGAATAATAGCCTTCCGCATTTGCGGTGAGTTGATTGGCGCGGCCCGTCTCGACTTGCAAAACCGTCACCTTCGCGCCGGGAATGACAGCCCCGGTCGGGTCTTTCACCGCACCGGTAATTGTGCCCGCGCTCGACTGCGCAAAGGCGCCAACCGAAAGCGAAAAGACGAGGAAGAGACGAAGCATGAAGATCCCGTTAGCTCGTTTAATTATAGTTATTCGACGACGGCTTTCGCCCAATCCGACGGCGCAACCCAGCCCGGATTCGGCGCCGCCGAGTACATCACATCGCCGCGCGGATGCAGCGCGATCCAATCGTCGAGCAACTTGCGCATGGTGAACCCCATCGCGTACTCGTTGCCGAGCACATTGTTCCGCTCGTACGGATCCTCCGCAATGTTGAACAGTTCCTCGCGCACCGGCGTTGTCATCGTCCGCACCATCTTCCAATCGCCGTCGCGCACCGAATACTGCTTCACACCCGACTCGGGCTGCGTGCAAAAGAACAAACCGTGGCGGGGTGCCCGCGGTTCCTGGCCGGTCAGCACCGGCCACAGATTCAAGCCGTCGAGCCGCTTCTTGGTGTGCAACTGCACGCCCGCCGCGCCCGCAAGTGTCGGCAGCACGTCCCACATCGTCATCACCTGGTTCGACACCCCCGGTTTCAATCGCGACGGTGCGTGCACGAAACCGATGACGCGGATGCCGCCCTCGTAGGTCGTCGCCTTGCCTTCGCGCAGCAGTCCGTTGTCGGCGCCCGAGCCGCGCGGCCCGCCGTTATCGCTTGCAAAGAACAGAATCGTATTCGAGAAATCGATCGCGCCGGCAATCTTGCCCACCGCCTGATCCATCGCGTCCACCATCGCGGCGTACGTTCGCCTCTTCGGATTCCGGATCGCGGCGTACTTATCGATCAGAGACTGCGGCGCTTGCAACGGCGTGTGCGGCGCGTTAAACGGCAAATACAGGAGGTACGGCTTCGACGTATCCCGCCCGCGCAGCCACCGCACAGCCTCGGACGCGAACAGGTCCGTCGAATAGCCCTCTTCTTTCACGCTCGCGCCATTCCGCTGCCAGTCGATGCCGCCGTTGCGATCGTGGGTGTTGTAGTCGATCGCGCCATTCAAGTGCCCGTAGAAATGATCGAACCCGCGCGATTGCGGATGCAGCTTCTTGTTGGCATGGCCCAAGTGCCACTTGCCGATGATCGCCGTCTGATAACCCGCTTTTTGAAACGATGCCGGCAGCAACTCTTCGTCCGTGGGCAGTCCGTAATAGGCCCACGGCCGCACAACCGAATACGCCAGTCCGAATCGAATCGGATTCCGTCCCGTCAGCAGCGCCGACCGCGTCGGCGAACACAGCGGATAGGTGTAGAAGCTGTCGAGCCGAACACCTCCTTTCGCCAGCCGGTCGAGGTTCGGAGTCTGTTGCGGTCCGCCGGCGTAGCCCAGATCTTTGTAACCCAGATCGTCGGCCAATATGACAACGATATTCGGCTTGGCGGGCTGTGCGAGCGCGGGTAGCGCGGCGGCGGAAAGGAAAGTTCGGCGCGTCATCGAACAACCATCGTACGCCTTTGCGCGAAAAAAAGCGGGTGCGGCGAAGGCTCTGGTAGAACCTGCGTCTCACCCGCTCCATATTGGTTAGGCGAACGTCGTGTGGGGGCTTACTCTTTTACGAAGCCCGGCGGGAGCGATGACCCCTGGCCGAAGAAAAATTGTTCCATCTGCGCGAAGAGAAACTCCTGCGCTTCCTTGGTGCCGAGGTTCAGGCGGTACTCGTTCATGAGCATCTTCATGTGTTCCACCCACATGCGCCAGGCGTCCTTCGAAATCGAATCGTAGATCTTCTGTCCGAGCGGATGGTTCTCAAACGGATTCTCATCCAATGCGGGAAGCTCTTTTTGCAACTTGGCACAGAATACTGTGCGGACTGATTCAGGCATACATCTCCAAAGAGAACTTTCAGGATACCCTACTACCCGCGCGCCGCGTTGGAGAGGATATGCTCGCAACTCCGCACGGTCAGCGCCATCATCGTCAACGTCGGATTCTGGCATCCCGAAGAAACCCACGCCGCGCCATCGGTGACATACAGGTTATTCATCTCGTGCGCCTGACAATACCGGTTCACCACGCTGCGCTTCGGGTCGTTCCCCATGCGCGCTGTGCCGACCTCGTGAATACAGAACCCCGGAATGCTGTGCTGCCCCGTCATGCGTACATTTTTTGCGCCCGATGCTTCTAGCATCTCCGCCGCCTGCACGCGCCCGTCGTCCCACAATTTTTTCTCGTTGTCGCTCCAGTCGGCGGTGATCTTCAATACCGGAATCCCCCACGCATCGACCCGGTTCTTATCTATCTCGACGTAGTTCTCCTTCCGCGCCAGACACTCGCCCCACAACGCAATCGAAATCCCCCACGAGCCGTTCCGCACCGCTTCCTTGTAAGACTTGCCGAAACCCGGCGCGCCCATATTGAACGACTGCGTCGACCCGCCCTGATACCCATACCCGCGGATGAAACCGTTCGTCTCTTTCTCCTTCACGTTGCGGAACCGTGGCACATAAATCCCCGTCGGCCGTCGCGGCGGACCCGCCCATGGACGCGCTTCCACCTGCGGCATCGTGCCCGCCGCGCCGCCCTGATAGATGTGGTCCATCACGTAGCGCCCCAGCGCATCGTTATCGCCGCAGATCTGCGAGTTCATCAGCAGCCGTGTCGATTCCAGCGTCGACGCACACAACACAAAAACCCTCGCCCGCACCTCGCGCACATCGCGCGTCAACCGGTCGATATACTGAACCGCGCTTGCCTTACCGTCCTTCGTCAGCACCTTCGCCGCGACGGCATCGGTAATCAGTGTCAACCGCCCCGTCGCCTGCGCGTCTTTCACCGTCGTGAATGGGCTCGAAAAATAGCTATTTGTGACGCAGCCCTGTTCGCACGGGCCGCAATAATGACAGGCCTGCCGCCCGTTGTGCGGCTTCGTCAGAATCGCCGTGCGTCCCATCGTGACGACGCGCCCGAACTTGGCTTTCGCCGATTCACGAAAAATCTGCTCTCCACATGTGAACTGCATCGCCGGCTGAAAAATGCTGTCCGGCAACTGCGGCAAATTCTCGGCCAATCCCGAGATGCCGACATACCGCTCGACCTTCTCGTAGAACGGAACGAGTTCGGCGTAACTCACCGGCCAATCGTCGCCATAGCCATCGTGCGATGCGGCTTTGAAATCGAGGTCCGACATGCGGTAGCTCTGCCGCCCCCAACTCAGCGATCGCCCGCCCACCACACGCATGCGGATCCAGTTGAACGGCTTGGCCTGCACGTAGGGATTCTCTTTATCGTTGACGAACCACTTGTGATTGCCCTCGCGGCACGCGTAACACTGGCCCTGTATCGGCCGATCCTCCAGCACCTTCGGCGATTGCCCCAAAAATGGATACTGCCACGCCTGCTTGTGTTCGGTAAACTCGCGCGGCGAGACCTTCGCGCCCGCCTCCAACATTGCGACCTTCATGCCGCCCTCGGTCAAAACCTTCGCCGCCCAACCGCCTGTCGCTCCCGAGCCGACAACGACGGCGTCGAATACTTGCGTGTCACTCTGCTGCATCGGAAGCCAGTATAACGCGCGGCGCCTAAGCAACTTGGTAGGATCAGGCCATGGTGCGTCCCGAAAGACGTAAAGTTCTAGCGGGTTTGTTTCTAACGGGAGAACAATGGGCCGGTCGCGTGTCGATTGGTCGCATGCCTTTGCAGTCGTATGAATATCACTTCCGTTTCAATTCGGGCAAGATTAACAGAGATCCCAGCGGCCGGCCCTATCCTTCTCAAGGAATCCGAGCATTGTGTGTGCGCGGGCCAGGAGAATAGCAGTCAGCGGGAATCGATCCAGGCCTGAGGCCCTTGCACCCTCCGCCGATTCGAGGCCCTTCCCCCACCCCCTAAAATAAATCATGCCCTTCAACGCACTCCGCGTCCTCGCCCTCGAATCGCGGCGCGCCGAAGAAATGGCCACCCTCATCCGAAAAAACGGCGGCGACCCCATCGTCGCCCCCTCCATGCGCGAAGTCCCCATCGACGACAACCCCGAAGTCTTCGCCTTCTACGACGCCCTGATCAACAACCGGTACGACATGGTCATCCTTCTCACCGGTGTCGGCACGCGCGCCGTCGACAAGGTCCTCGCCACACGCCACGCGCCGGGCGCCTTTGCCGCCGCGCTCCGCAACGTAGTAGTCGTCCCACGCGGCCCCAAACCTGCCGCCGTCCTGCGCGAGTGGAACGTTTCGTGGGCCGTAACCGTGCCCTCGCCAAATACCTGGCGCGAGTTGATGACCGCCATCGAAGACCGCCCCGAACGCCGCGTCGCCGTGCAGGAATACGGCAAATCGAACGAACAACTCCTCGCCGCATTACGCGCCAAAGGCTGCGATGTCACGCCCGTTCGCGTGTATCAATGGGACCTCCCCGAAGACACCGCACCATTAAGAGCTGCCGCTCAAAAAGTATGCAACGGCGAGGTCGACGTACTCCTGCTTACGACATCGATGCAGCTCCCGCACCTCGCCCGCATGGCCCCCAACGAAGCCGCCTTCCGCGCCGCGCTCGCCAAGCTCGCCATCTGCTCCATCGGCCCAACCACCTCCGAAGCACTCGAAGACTTCGGCCTGAAAGCCGACATGGAGCCAACGCTGCCCAAGTTGGGCGTGCTCGTCAAAGAGGCCGCCGAGCAGGCCTTTGCTATCATGGCGCGAAAGCGAAACTAACCATGCAACGCCGCGAATGTTTTCGAAATCTGATGGGCCTGCTCGCGGGTTCGCCACTTCTGGCGCAACAACTCGACGACGTCAACGGCCCCATCAACATCCACGAATTCGAGGAAGCGGCCAAGCGTAAACTCCACAAGTTCGCCTTCGACTTCATCGCCGGCGGCACCGAAGACGAACACACCCTCCGTTCCAATCGCGAAGCCTTCTCCCGCGTCGCGCTCACGCCGCGCTTCATGACCGACGTGTCCGATGTCTCGACCGAAGTCGAACTGCTCGGCATGAATCTCAAGACGCCGATCATCATCGCCCCCACCGGCGGCAAGAATCTAGTCATCCCCAGCGCCGACGAAATCGTCGCCAAAGCCGCGCTCGCCACCGGTACGCCGATCTGCAGCGCCGTCGGTGTGCAAAAACTCCTCGCCGACGGCGAGCCGCTGCAATGGTGGTCCAACACCATCGGCCATCGTACGAAGGACCAAGCGCAATCCTTCGCCAAACGCACCGCCGACATCGGCGGCAGGGGCATCGTCGTCACGATCGACAACTCGTACCAATCCAACCGCGACCGCAACAACCGCAATCGTTTCGACTACGGCTACATGAACCTCGACGTGCCGAAGGAAGGCGAAGTACGCAAGCCGGTCAACCCGGCGCGCCCCGCCATGTGGCAACCGCACACGCCGTCGATGACCTGGCAGTATGTCGAGTGGCTGAAAAGCGGAGCCAAGATTCCCGTACTCATCAAAGGCGTGCTGCATCCGGAAGACGGCGCCGCCGCGGTCAAATACGGGGCCGACGCCGTCGTCGTCTCAAACCACGGAGGCCGCCAGCTCGATGGCGCCATGGCCTCGCTCGACGCGCTCCCCGACGTTGCCGATGCCGTAGGCGGCAAAATCCCGGTGTTGATGGACGGCGGCATTCGCCGCGGCGGCGATGTCGTCAAAGCGCTCGCCCTCGGCGCGAAAGCGGTGCTGGTCGGACGCGCGCCGCTGTGGGGCCTAGGCGCCTTCGGACAACCCGGCGTCGAGCGCGTCCTGCAACTGTTGACCGATGAAACCAAACTCGCCATCGCGCTGAGCGGGAAACGCAGACCCGCCGAAATTGATCGAACCATTGTGAAGAGAATGAATGTATGGCACTAGCGTTCACTTGGATCTGGGTCGCGGCCGCGTTCGCGCAGACCCCGGCGAAGAATCAAAACTGCGCGCCCTGCCACAACGATCAGATCGCCGACTTCGCTACTCACAAACATTCCAAGCAATTTGAATGCGGGATCTGCCACGGTCCTTCGGAGAAGCATCGCGCGTCGACGGGCACCGTGCCGCCAGACCGAATCGCCGGACCCGACAAAGTCGCCGCTCTGTGCGGCAATTGCCATGCGCAAGAACAACAGCACTTCGAGCGGAGCAAGCACGGCAAGGCGTATTCAAAGGAGAATGTCCGCACCGCGAACTGCGTCAACTGCCACGGCCAGCACGCCAACCGCCCGATGGCCGCCATCGAACGCAACTGCTCGCGTTGCCACCAGACGACCCCGGACAAGTGCAAGGGCCAACCCGTCGCGCCCCTGGCCCGCGTGAGTTGCATGGGCTGCCACGCTCGACACACACTCGCCGTTCACGGACAATAGGTCCGGATGCCCCCGCAGAAAAAGAGCTTCGCGCGGATGGTCGGTGAATACTCCTCGCTGGCCACTATCCTGCCCGCGTCGATTCTCGTCGGCTACGGCATCGGCTACTACCTCGACAAATACTTCGGCACACACTTCTGGTATTTGGTGTGGCTACTGATAGGCATCGCTGCCGGTATGCGCGACCTCGTCCGCAAGGTGTTTGTCGATTTTCCGAAAGACGTTGACGATACCGATGACGCCAAGTGACCCCTACGGCGCACTCGTCGCGCGGCTCGGGAAGTCAATTGTCGCGATCGGACTGATTGGCGCTATCGTCGCCGCCGTCCAGTGGGGCGCCGGACATGCAGCCGGATTCGCCATCGGCGCCGCGGGGGCGTTTCTTAATATGCGGTGGCTCGCTAACGCCCTGGAATCGCCCAAAGGCCCGGCCGGATTGGTTCTCGCGCTTCGCTTCGGCATTCTTGGCGGGGGCGTCTATGTTATTCTGAAGGTATTCGAGATCGCCCCGCTCTCCATCCTCGCGGGTCTGCTCTCGGCGGCGCTCGCCGCCGTCCTCGAAGTCCTCTTCCAACTCTTCTATGCACGAACATGAATTGTGGCTGACTGCCCTTTTTAACGATCACTTGGCGGGTGTGGGCAATGCAGTACTGACCGCCGTCGGCCAACACACGTACGACCGCCCCTGGGCGAACTTTATGACCATGCAGATCCTGGTCGCCGCGATCATCATCGTCCTGTTCGCGGTGCTGCGCCCAAAACTCTCGGTCGAATCTCCCGGCGGTGGGCAGCACATCTTTGAATCCGTTTACGGCTTCCTCGAAGATCAGGCGCATGACAATATTCATCACCACCACAAGCGCCACGTGCCGTTCTTCACGTCAATCTTCATTTTCGTGCTGTTCTGTAATTTGATTGGCGTCATACCGGTCTTCGAATCGCCAACGATGTTCCCCTACGTCCCCGCCGGCATAGCGCTCGCGACGTTTCTTTACTACAACTTACAAGGGTTCATCGAAGGCGGCATCGGCTACTTGAAACAGTTTACGGGCCCGCAGATGGGACTAGGCGCGTTTGGCGACATCGCCATGAAATTCCTGATGCTCCCGATCGAACTGGTCAGCCACTCGGCGCGGCCGATCTCGCTTACGATCCGACTCTTCGCCAACATGTTCGCCGGCGAACAGGTCACGCTGGTCTTCATCAGCTTGACCTACCTCGTCGCGCCCGCGGTATTCATGGGCCTTCACGTTTTCGTCTCGTTCGTTCAGGCGTATGTCTTCGCGCTGCTGACTATGATCTACGTCGGCGCGGCAGTTTCGCGCGAGCACTAAAATCTCTCGACACGCGCCAGCGTGAGCCTTACTCTCTCCCAAGAGTTGTCTGGAACCACCTCCTGCGCGCAACTTACTAACAACCAACAAGGAAAAACCAACCATGTACAGCAAGCTGTTCCTGCTCGCATTCATCATCCTCGCCTTCGCCTCGCCGATGTTCGCGCAAAGCGCCAACCAGGGCGGCGGTACCGTCCTCACCGGCGGCTTCTCGATGGCCATCGCCTCGGGCCTCTGCGCGCTCGGTCAAGGCAAAGCGATTGCCGGCGTCGCCGAAGGCATTGCCCGCAACCCCGGCGCCGGCGCCGTGATCCGCGGCTTCGGTCTGCTTGGCCTTATCTTTATCGAATCGCTGGCGCTCTACACTCTCGTCATCATCTTCGTGAAGGGCTAGTCTCCTCACTTGCTGTAACCGATCGGGGCGCGGCGCAAGCCGCGCCCTTCGTATTCGCACCCATGCTCAAGCTCACCGGAATCTACCCACCCATCGCTACCCCGTTCACGCCGGACGGCGAGATCTATCCCGTAAAACTCAAACACAACATCGAGAAACTCAACGGCGTCAACTTGACCGGCTATGTCGTGTGCGGGTCCACCGGCGAGAGCGTGATGCTCACGCCAGAGGAAAAACACGGCTTGTTCGCCGCCGCCGCGCAACACGCTAAACCCGGCAAGCAACTGTTGTGCGGCACCGGCGTCGAAAGCGTTCGCGAAACCGTTGCGCTCACCAATCGAGCCGCCGAAATGGGTTACGTCGCGGCGATGGTCCGAACGCCGCATTACTACAAAAACCTGCTCGACAATGTCGACGCCCAGGCTACCTACTTCCGCGCCGTCGCCGATCAGGCCAAGATCCCGGTAATGATCTACAACTGGCCGCAGGCCACCGGCGTCGACATCGCCGTCGAAGCCGTCGTGCGCCTCAGCGAACACCCGAACGTAATCGCGATCAAGGAAAGCTCCGGCAATCTCGACAAACTCAAGACCCTGATCGCTTCGGTTAAACCCGGATTTCAAGTCTTGTCGGGCAACGCGCCAACGCTATTTACGGCGCTTCGCGCGGGTGCGACGGGCGGAGTCCTTGCTTTCGCGAATGCCGCGCCGTATGCCTGCGTGACGATCTGGGAAGCTTTCCGCATGCGAGAAGAAGAAGCCGGCCTGGACTGGCAGCAAAGGATTAGGACGCCTGCGACGCTCGTTACAGTGAAGTACGGCATCCCCGGACTCAAGTACGCAATGGACTTGAACGGCTACTACGGCGGCTCCCCGCGCCTGCCTTTGGTCCCTGTCGGCCCAGCCGTTCGCAAAGAGATCGAAGCCGCCTTCGACGGCATTCGCGGCTAGCGGGAGTTTACTGCGAAGAGCGTTTACCTCGTGCGGGAGCGCGAGGTAAGCGGTTCATTGTGAATCACTTAGCGGGCATGCGCTCGGGCGATTTGTGTATTACCCTATATTTCTGATCTCCGTAGGCATCAGGCATCGTATGGTTGACTT
>Ga0194131_10005193_pt1 | contig 19000 bp, 29 predicted proteins | sample TA2KigO120mmetaG_FD_148631 | JGI IMG/M metagenome (GOLD analysis project Ga0194131, IMG submission 148631) | Freshwater microbial communities from Lake Tanganyika, Tanzania - TA2015053 Kigoma Offshore 120m | ecosystem: Environmental > Aquatic > Freshwater > Lake | place: Tanzania: Lake... | reverse complement strand
CGTGAAGCGATTTGTAACAGTAAACATGAATGAACCATTCGACACAATTTGTAACACGTCATTGGAGTGAATCACTGACAACGACTTTTAACATCACGCTGGAATGAATCAAACAGATTAATTTGTAACAGCCCAAATGAATGAATCAGCGCTCTACGACTTGTAACAAATTCACCGAATGAATCAGTTAAAAACCAAAAGGGGGGCCAATACCTCCGACCTTTAACACAAGGGTCGATAATACGCGCTGTCTGACATATACAGTGTTAGCGTTGTGTTAATATGTTTTTTATTTTTATATTAAAACCAAAAGGAAAAACAAATGAATGACAACATTGAAGAACTCGAGAACGTAGAATTCAAAATCGCCAAACTAAAAATCGAGAAAGTCAACGAAAAACACCCCGCGACCGACACCGTAGAATCCGAGTCGTATGGATTCTATGTCTACCGTGACAACGGCTACAGTCTTCCCAAAGGATTCATCAGTTCATTCTATGCGGTAAAACAATCAAAAATATCAGCGTTTACCTCGTTCGGCCAACCCATTAGTTCCCAGGTTGAAATGACGATAAGATTCGCGATTCAAGCGCCCACGGGCGATGCGAGCGACCACCTGAACTACACGGTACCGGTCGGAGAATGGAATTTGGCGAAAGCAATCGTCGACCAATGGTTCAATATGTGCGAAAAGGAGATAAAACACACGAACCGCAAAGAAAAAGAACTGCAAAAAATGATAATCTACCCGAAGCAATATCTCTACAAAAGGGGGGGATGACAATGGCTAGTCCAGAAAACAACAAATGGTGGGACGAATCGGCGCGTCTCAAGGCAAAGAACGCCCGTCGGGCGACACGACGCGCAGCCAATCCCAAGGTTCGCAACCCCCGTGGTCAATCGAAGAAAACAAAGGAGAAACAAGATGATACGAGTAACGACTAAAAATTGCATTCATTGTGGCAAGGATGGTTTCGTCGAGATGCCCTACGAAGAATTCACCAAAGGCCAAGCCCTCTACGACGGCGGCGCACTCATACAGAATGCGTTCCCCAACCTGACACCCGACCAATGCGAACAACTCATCACCGGCACCCACCCAAAGTGCTGGGACGAGATGTTCGCGCCAAGATGCTCGCAACACGACATCCCCACGATTTAACAAAAGTTTGCAAAATATACGACCCATTAGGGTCGTCATGAAAAGCAAATGGGTGATCTGCTGCCCAGTCAAAACAGATTGTCGAGCTATAGCGACATTAAAAATTTAGGATAGCCGACGTGTAAATAATCATGGAACACGGACAAAAGTCCATGTACTGGGAGCGCCCTGTCCCCAACGAATACAGGAGAGCGAAAAACTCAACAGGGCTCATTCTACAAAAAAAGGAACAAAACAATGTCAACATGGAAAATAACAAAAGGAATAGTGCTCGCCCAGTTCATCTGGGTGACGATAGTTGGAATCGTCCTAATGATGATCGCGCTTTTTGCGACCAGCGGCAAAAAATCGAAGACCAAAGACGGATTCCAGTCCCAAGACATGCAAAAAGTGTACGACCACTACAAGAACAAGAACGAGAACAAAAAAACATCTGTAAGCCACAGCGAATAAAACCAACCAGCAAGGACCACCCATGAGTACAATGATCAAAATAATCGACGACGTACCGCGAAAAAGCCTGTGCGCCGTATGCCACAAGTCTTTACCGACGATAACGGTAATGATAAGTTCGGACACCAACCCAGTGGTAGTATCAGAAGATTGGTGCCTGAACGATTACAGGGCAATCAAACACAGAAAATCAACAATGTTCAAAAGGAACGCATCATGAACGGAATAACCATTATACTACTTGTCCTCACGCACCTACTGGCCGTAGGTGTAGGCGCCAAGTGGACGGCAAAACTCATATACAAAGACCTCAAAGCAAACTACAACGTACACGAATTCGTCAAAATCATCGAAGAAAAAGCGTCCCGCGCCAACCATCCAACAGCTAGACCTCAATTTTATGATTTGGAAACAGAAGAAAAATTCGAAGAAATTATAAACAACTACGACGAATAATCATTCTAAATAGACCCCATAAAAGGGGGGTAATCATTGGAAGGGGTGATTAATGTTAGATTGGTTTCTAGATTTAATCGGAGATCTACTCGATGTTATATTCGGAAATTAAAGAAAGGAAAAACAATGCGTAAGTTAGGTGAATTGCTTGGCAAAACCACAGCAAACAGCAAGGAACTCGTGAAGAATTCAATCGCCAGTTCCAAGAAAATGGCTTCCGCCAGCAAAACGATGGTCGTCACTGCAAAAGACGATTTTGTCGCTGGTTTCAAGTCGACGAACAACCCTGTTGTGCAACCAACAGATGTGATTGACGCCGTTGAAGTAACGGAGTAAAACCAAAAGGGGGGACTGCGTCCTAATGTAGTCCCCTCATGCAATAAAATACAATACAAACAATATCCATAAAATACAACAGAAAGTAAAATATAATGTCAAAATTAAGCAACTTATTTGGTATTAAGAAAGGTGATCTTTCTCTTATTACCGAAAATCCAGATGCGTTCAAGAGCCAAAGCAACACCACGCTACTTCGCAAGGACAAGCAGGTGAAAGCCAAGGGTTCTTATTCATATCTGAAGGATCCAAATGGCGATCCGAACGATGAAAATAACAAAGTGAAATTTGAGTTCCCAACTCATATCACCCTTGAGAGTGCCTACTGGACTCGTCTCACTGTGCGTGACCACTACATCAATCGTGCCGGGGCGGAAACACGCACCAGCCAAGTATTCGGTGGCGTGTTCAAACCAGTCAAGATGAAGGTCGAAGTTGAAATCGACGGTCAGACGATGCTTCTGCAGGATCTTGTCCGCGAACTCATCATCGAGCATTCCGTCGCCAAAACACCCGAAGAAATCAACAAAATCATCGAAGACAGCAACCTGCTCAGTGGTTTCAAAAACGGCATGCCGTTGATGTTCCAGCAGATGGGCGCCAGTGAGAATGGTTTCCAACATGCGATTGAAGTCTTCCGTTCGGCGGGTGCCGTGGACGACCTCATTTCAATGAAGGGTAACAACCGATTCCACACTTGCTATGACATGAAGAACAAGCAAGGCCTTGAAGTCGTATCCTTCGAACTCGGTTCATCAGACCGCAGCCAATCGAAGACGGGACAAGGCTTCGTCGATATCCCCGATGCGGTAATCGGCAACTTCCTTCGTGTCGTCGAGAACAAGACGCAAAACGCCGTTCTTCGCAAAGAGATTGAAGAGCACGCCGCAAGTTGGTCACAAGCAGAAATCAAAGCGAAACAAGCGAAAGCCGATTCCGCTCTGAATATGAGCCGTCAATATCCAATCATTTGGTCTGGCGCCGCTCAACGCAAGGACATGACTGAAGGCGGTGAAACTGTCAAGCGCGACAAATATGATGCGGTCAACGCACCTTGTGGTCGCTGGACAGTTCTTGTCAACGATGAGACGGTAGATCTGGACGTATGGTCTAACTCGACCAAGCGACCAGCCAACGCCGTTACGACACAAGTAGCAACGGTAAACACAACAGTCAACCCGTTCTAATCGTAACCAACATTTAAACCTGCTCTGGAATGCGTTCTTGCGCGGCGCATTCCAAGGCGGGTTTATTAAAAAAATAACACTAGACCTTTAACGAAAGGAAGGTTCTTATGTATACCCTAGCATTGGCGATTCTTCTCGGGCTGGCTGTGGCATCCGTCACAGAAATAGTCTATGAAGTCCTACCAGTAGTAAACAAAATCAAATACATTAAAGACCCAAATCTTATGTTCCCGATACTTGCCGTCCTGGCGGTATGGGTAACTGACACATCGATTCTGGGTACCTATGGGCTCGAAGGCGCCGAATGGTTTGATGTTGTAGGTTCAGGTTTGGCGGTTGCAAGCTTGAGCAGAGTGACAGACGCCGTGGTTGAATACCTCGACAAAAAAGTATAATCAACCATAAACAAACAAATCATGCTGAGTGACTCGTAACAGCATAGTTGAATGAATCAAACAAGTTAGTGTGGGTGGTCGACACCATACCCCAACCACCCACATTAACTATAATATTATTTTTTTATTTTAATTCAAAAAGAAACGGTACAAACATGAACTATCCACAAGATTACCCACGCCACGGTTTCCATGTATGTCACGGATGTGGGTCCATGGCACCACACCACAGTCAAATGAACTACCCGGACAACGGATGGGTATTCGACATGAGCCTGCTCGGCTATTACGGTGGGTTCACGGACATGCCAGAAAACCGCGAAGAAATCAGGTTCTGCCACGATTGCGTCATCAAATTCCTGGAAACATTCCCCTTGTTGTCCTTGTTCATCGGCGCAGGCGCACACAGCCAACAGGGCCCCGATGAAAAACCGTGCTGCAAATACGCATTCAAAACAGAAATCATAGGCGATATCCACATAACATCGATAGCCGAAGAAAACGGGGAATCTTGGACGGTGTATGACACCAACAAGATTTGACAGACTCATCTATGTTTTCTTGTACAGAAGTTGCATCTTTCTTTATTCTTTTTTACCGGGGGGGACCCGCGAAGCGGGGGGGCCCCGATGTACAGCGGACAACCTGCCACAAGGTTGTCTAAGAAAAAAATAAGCCTAGGCCTTAGTCCGCAGGCTTACAAAAAAAATTCTACTACGTGTTGCCATGGCCATATTATGTTTGCTATAATATACGTGTCAAGCAGTATACAACGATAGGAGTAATACACGATGCCTCGGCAACATCAATCAAAAGCAGTCAAGAAAGTTTTCATAGAACTGATGAGACTTGGCTTTGTAGTAGAGCAGAAGAAATCTGGGTCATATCGGATTGTGCCCCCTTCGACAATCCCCGGGCCCATATATACTACTCACGGCACAGAGTCGGCATTGCACCCAATGCGCCGTGACTTCAAAAAATATTATAATATAAACTTAAGCTCTATTTCCTGAAAAATAGATTGTTTACTTCTTGTAAGGTGTGGGGTAATTTCGGGTTGCTCCGAGTTACCTCACACCGATAATACCACCATACAACCATAAAAATAAGAATAAAACAAGTTTAGTATAAGAATAAATTGTTGTCGGAACAGAAAATATGACCCCTCTCGGGGGTGGACCCATCTTTTGGTTGTATAATACCTGTATAAACCATGCAAATCATATAAAATATTCCCGCATGTACATTCCCCCCTCCCCACGCAACCCCATCTGTCCCCATTCTTCCACACCGAAGAATATAATCCAGAGCAATGCCTAATCATTTCTAGAATGGAAACGAGGATAATCTATGAACAAGACCAAAGATCAAATGGAACGGTATATCACTGATGCGGTCGATGACGTCTATCCGCGTCTACATAGGCAGATGTCTTATCTGTACGGGTTTGAGAACAGTAAGTATTATGTTCCGGCGCGGTTCCAGATGTTGGAGTCCCAAAAGGACGTATTCGATATCATCAACAGCCAACATATCCGGACCTACACCACCCTGTACGACATGTTGGGGTTCTTCACCTGGGCTTGGGCCGCCCCCGAAGGGACCAACGTACCCATTCTCAAGTACCATCCGGCGAGCACGGCGATACTCCTGGCCTACTTCTCCTATGACAATGGGACCGTGGTGATGGCCATCAAGGAGACCGGGAGGAGCGACCCGCTGCATTTCCAGCATGAGAACAACGAGGGTCCGCTCTACAGCAAGTTGGTCGAGCTGTACACCTCTGTTGGCATATGAGAGTCAGGACGATACAGGATATTGATTCCACTATCAATAAGCAGGATCAGGAAGTGGAAAAATTATAAAAATTTTTGCGGCGGACCGCCCCGGTAACTCGGGGAATGAGACGCCCAGCTTTCAACCCAAAAGCACGAACCATGGTAATTTAAAACAAAGGCTTTGGTTCAAGCCAATGCAAATGTAACCCCCGGACATGAGCTCCCCTCATGTGATTTTAACCAAGCAAAGTATAATACTCTACCTCCCATAAGGAGTTTAAACTTTGTGTCCACTTGAATTTATTAATTTACCCCTGTAATTTAGTGCCGGGGGTTTACATGCTTTTTTAGAAAGGCATCAGTTAGTATATTATAATTAAGAAACGAATCAAATCGGACGACCTGTAACAAGAACATTTAATGAGTCAGATATCGCGATCCGTAACATCCAACGTGAACGAATCAAGGCAAACGACTTGTATCACTGTAGGTAAATGAGCCGATAAACGAACCAACGGAATAAAATTCCATATAAATCATGTACCTAGATTTGTAACATCCATCATGAATGAATCACATTGCAACGACCTGTAACAAACCCCGAGAATGAATCATTATTTCTGATTTGTAACATGGAAAAAGAATGAATCAAAGTACGCAACTTGTAACATTATGTGTGAATGAATCAGAAGATTGGATTTGTAACAATTCGCAAGAATGAATCAAAAGGCCAAACTTGTAACAAACAGCGTAAATGAATCACTATTCGGGATTTGTATCACGTACATAGAATGAATCAAAAATAAAAAAACAAAGAATTATAATAGAGAGGATTATAATATCATGAATGAACCATCCACATTAGAAAAACAAGAGACAACCTCTATTCAACATCTATCGGATAGACTGCCTTTAACTGATGATCCTAAAATTAGGAATATTTTAGCAATACATTACAATCTTTGGAGTGGCTGCGAATTTATCGAACATAATGGCGAACAACTAAAAGTTTACAAGCCATCACATGGAGGTTATTCCTCTGTGGTCATTCCTTCGGAAGACAACTATAATTTTCTGTGGATCACCCAAAATTTAAAGAAGCCAAGCCGTAACTCAGCGGCCATTCACAAGGCCAAGGAGCTTGGCGACAACAAGATGATTACCTGGATTGTCGACAATACCAATGGCAGATTTTATTATGTAGGTGGAATTCATACTACGCATTACTTCAATGGCGATCAAGATGTGCTAATCGAAAGATATGTAGAAGGACAGACTCAGGTTGTTTACACCAACATGCCCTTCTACCTTCCAGTAAAATCCAAGTATTAAAGTTGTTGCACCTTCAAATTTATATAGGTTTGGTCATCAATCCTATATAATAATATATAAGTTGTAACAATAAAAAAGATTTTTTTAACAAAACTTGCTTAATTTTCATTTTTATATTATAATACATATATATGTTTATACACCTCAATTACACACAGAAATCGGAGATTGAAATGGCTAAGCCATCCAAAACCCCACTCATTGAACAGTTTATTAACGCCAATGCAACGAAAGTTTACTCTACAAAAGAGCTCTGCTCTGCGATTGGAGTAAGCCTTCCAACCCTTATCAAATACATCAACAGCAATCCAAATCGTTTTACGCTTGTTCAATATGGTGTCTATGAAATCAACCAAGTGGGTCAGCATACTGTTTCCAGTCAAGCTTAATAGTTAGTTTATTTAAAAATAAAGTTACTATTAAGGTTATCATTAGAAATAATGATGCGCAGAATCTTTTGCTTTAGGATATCGTTTTGATATTTTAAAGCAAAATTCACCAAGGAGTATTGGTATATATACTTATTATTATATAATATGTGATGAAGTAAATGTAATGCCCGTAACATGCGGGCGGGAATAATCCCTAACGTAACAGCATTAATACTGTGAAGTCGGAGATGGCTACCCTGCCACTGTGACGGGCATTTCGTAATTGTCCGCACATCTTCGGTTTCGCAACCTGCGCCGTACTAATGATGCCTTTATGGCATCAAACAGAGACGAAAAGGAGCGAATACCAAATGCGATTAAAATATAAAAAAATTATTTTAACTACCATTATCACGGCATTCTTTTTGACCGCTGGAATGGATAGTTCAAACGCCAGATTGATTGAAGGGTCGGATGATAAGCCTCCGAGTACCGTTTCGGTACTGGAACCTGTAAAAAAATTTGGCATGCGACACGATCGACTGGATGACAGGATAATTTTCAAATACGGTGATGTTTCCTGGCTCCCGGGTCTTGCCAGTCAAGCCGGATGGCCCAAGAACACTCACGAACTTCTGGCTGAGATTGTCCTGCGAGAATCAGGCGGTTGCCCCAACCGACGTGGTGGCGACGCAGTTGATGGGAACTGCAACATAACCCATGTGACGGAATGGAACCACCGTTCTGATACCGGGTTGCTACAGATCAACGGGCTCAATTATGACATTTCGCGCAACAAGTGGGCTGCGGTGTGTACCCAGATGAAGATCTGTACACAGAAACCCCTTCTAGATCCACTGACCAACCTTAAAGCTGGCAAGCTTTTGTATGATCTTTCTGGTTGGTCTCCATGGGATCCATGCGCGTGGGGACCCCGATACGCTCATAGATGTGATACTAAAACCGATTAAATAAAAAGAGGGGGTTTTTCAATCCTCCCTCTTTGTTAATTCAAAATACAGCATATAATCGGACTGAAGAAAGGTTAACTTATGCTGCTTACTATGATGATAATCTTGGCCATCACTTCAACTTTGGTCGAATTGATGATCGCCACAAAAATTAAATGGTGGAGAACAAAATCTTACGACAGTAAATTGTTCAACATGCTGAATTCGTTGTTCCTGTCATTTTTGATAGGTTTCGCTTTCAGCGCATCCGGTTTGATCGCCATGGGTGCGGGCGTGGTGTCAACCGTGCTCTCTGTTCCCGGCTATCAGTTTCTTCATTGGAACTATGACAGTGAACAGGCGCAAAGACATGGCGGCAATATGATGTTGTATATCAGGAACAAGTGGTTACGGGTAATCAAGGATTTTTTCACGGTTGTGTACAAAATCCTGAGAGTAATTACATTCCCCATCTGGGGAACTAGATGGGTAGTGACGAAAGTAAAGGCAATTAGAGCTGAATAAAAAAAACGAATAGACCGTAGGAGGTAACGTGTCATTAATCGCATACAAACCAATCGTTCGGCTTCGCTCAGAATCAAACGGGCCGCTTCGCAGTATGAACGACTACCAGTTCGGATTTTACGATGCCGGTTTTCTTCGACAAGCTATGAAGTCCACGCCCAATGCAAAAAGTTACAGAATGGCGACTTTGCCCATTCCCCAGAATCCCCATGAAGCCCGGGTTGCCGAAGAAGTTATCAAGCACCCGAACGTATGTTATGCCGTAGTTGACAAGAATAAGATTGCAATTGTTATCGTAGAGAACAACCCGGGATGGTTGTCGATATTCAAGGAAATGGGTTATGAGGTCTTTTCTGGCGATAAGACCGGCAAAAGACTCAAAACCTTCCATCGTCCAGCGTTGCTGAACGCCCATTTCGACAAGGATGAGATTAACGTCCGCATCGCCGAACCTACGGATTATTGCAATTATGACTTTGAAAGCGGTGAAATCGCAAAACGTTTCTGTGATCCTTCGATTCTCAAACGCCTTCTCGATGGCGGTTTTGTAATTTCCCGCAAGCTCGTTAGAAAAGCAATACAGAATATACCGATACATCATCCCCAAGATACCACGGACGACAAAGAATATTATTATGATTGGCGTATCCGCAAGAAACTCGTTAGGAATCTTAAGAAGGCGCCAATTCTCAATGTTCGTATCGTGTTCGAAGAGGGATTCCTCAAGGGCAACGCCATTGTTGTTGATGAAGATTTGATGCCGGAGGGCGTTGATGTGATCACCACTCGTGAGAACATCAAGCCTGAAATTAAGTATCACAACGGTTATCAATTTCTGGCCGAACCGCAAGGTTCCCATGAACGGGTCATCACCGATGATCAGACTATGATCAATTTGAGCAATCTTTTCAGTATTCCCGAAATGGAATTTTGGCTGACCGAAGAATACGAGAAGATGTTCAATGACGCAGTCAATTCCAGATTGTTGACCAACTGGCAGGAAATTTACAAGCGTCAGTTTCGCAATCCCACGGTAGCCGAAGACGAAGAAGCGAACTCGCGCATGTCCTATGTTGGATATCGTTGGGTTGCTAGCGGCATGAAAATTACCGATTCACCATGGCTCTTCGAGACATTGGCCACCAGTCATGCAAAACCGTTCCAGAAGCGCGTTCCCATACCTTGCACGGTTTACGAGCAAGTTATACCGGAATCTTTGGCTCGTATGGCCGGTTATGGAATTGAAGTTGAGGAAGAAACTATCCAACGCATAAGCGAACTCGGTGTCCATGTTGTCAACGATCTCGATTGGCTCGAAATGTACGAGTCCCACGGCGGTCACGACGAGGATGACTACTTCAAATGCTTCTACCGCACCATAGTGGGTGGACAACTGTACGATGATGAACGCGTGGTCATCGTATGTCGTTCCCCCAATGGTTATGGTGAATATTCGATCTTCAGATACGTGGAAGGACAGTGGTTCCCGACATGGCATGAAGCCGACGGTACCGCCGTCCGATTCCCGGAGATTTCCGGACGTGGATGGCCAACCCGTTTGAGCGACGCCATTTTTGCCGGTCAGGTTAAATATGGCAAACTTCCGTCCGAGTACTCGACCAAGGAGAAGCGGGCTGGTCATTATACCCCAGACGATGTCATTCGCGACATGCGCGTGGCCATGTCTGGCGGCAATGTCGGCGGATATGTTAACGCGGTTATGGCCCATTCTCTTGTCCTGGGTGTCCACCGTCCGAATCAATTGTGTTCTTTGGAGAAGGCGATTGACAAGTGCATCAATCCGGATTATATCGAGGATGCTCTCGCCATCGATGCCGAAGCCAAAATCATTGTTCGTGAGATTATCGATTCGAAGCAACCAATCGACGTCGAATTCTGGAAACGCCGAGGATTCTCCCGTTATCTGAAAGACAACGAGACGGTCGATCTTTTCGAAGGAAAGATCACACATATAAACAAGCTGTGTCAGGGCAAGTACAACGATTACTGTGCACGGATTCGTGCATGGTCCCAAGCGAATGCGGGCCCACCGCAGATTGTCCACGATCTTGCCAAGCGCCTCTACTTTCATGCCTTGCCCATCGTGAGAAGTTTCAGAAGCACAATTTATACCGTCAACACGTCGGAAGCGACCCAGGCGACGGGCATAATTGTCCGCAATTCCTGGGAGGAGTTGTACTCTGAAATTGTGAATATCATTAAGTCCTTCGAAAGAGAAGAAGACAGACATGATTTTGTCATCGCCATGTATTCCGTGTCTTTGAAGGTTCCAACTTCCAACGGCAAAATAACCGACCAGATCGTTATGAACAGATTCGTTTATCCGTACCTGGAAGCAGCTCTGCAATTCTACGGTATCGCTGATACGGTTGTGTTTTCTCCCGCCAAGGACGGTGATGTGAACATATTCAACATCAGAAACAAGGAATGGCGATACCCAAACCCAAGTGGAGATGTAGTCGTCTACAAGACCCCGCTTGAGTTCCAAAACGCCCACCGCGTGGACAGCAGAGTTGCGTTCAAGGCACCGGAACCGCCAGCCAGACGATCTACCATATCCAAATATTGATAAACGAAGAAAGGAGTGCTCATGGGCACTACTACATTACATTCCAATCCACGCACGATTAACGAGATACTCGACAACCTTCGTAGCATGATCGCATCTCATGATGTTCGATCAGACTATATTCCGTATGTTGAAGAAAAGGATTCTGTTTCTTACAAACTCGGAAAATATGCTCGCAAGACCGTGTCTTATTTCAAAAGATCGGAAACGAAGACCTCAGCGTTGATTGCAACGTGGGCCATAGGGAGTATGGCGTTTACTCTCACATTCCTCGTTCTGTTGACCTCTGGGGCCTTCGTTACTGCGACCCTCTGGATTGCGCTCTACGCCTATGTGACATACGCGTTGTTCGCAATACTGTGTGACGCAGCTGTTACAAACGTAGTTTTCACGGGCAAGTGATCACATGGATTATTCCCAAATCAAATCATATGTTGCTAGTCCAGAACAAGAACTGTTGTCGGTTAAAAATTCTTTCGAAGAACACGTGTCCTTAGCCGGCAAAGAAACTTATCGTCCAAGAATTATGTTTTATACTTTTTTTGGCGAAAAACTTTTTGGCATAGCTTCCAGGCCGTACGTTGATCAAACGGATTATCTGGCTTCTATTGCAGAGATGATGTACTCATATCCCGCTTTGGGTGCATCCTCTGCAATAATAGTTTTGGATAGCAACATAACCAAGAATAAAACTATAATTGGAAATTGTTTAAATACTTATTTAATTTCCTCAGATAAAGCCCATGCGGTTACGCTTCCTTATGAACATTCTTCAGATGGCAAGGTTATATGGAAAACCAATGAAGAGACGATCAAGGAAGTGGACTCGAAAAATAATTTGAATATGTCCTCAGAATTGCTTGAAATATCGTACGCCTATTCACATATTGATGAGTACCCATTCAATGTGCCCGAATTATTATCATATTATAGTTCTATGGGCTTTGTTTTCAAAGCCTATAGAAAACTTGATTATACATATATAGATTACGGAGAAAATAAAACTTAGATTATGCCATATATTAATTCCCCCCAAGAACAAGAAAAATTGTATTTTTCGGTAAGAAATGGGACCGTTATAGTCTATACTAAAACGACACCATTGACGGACGAACAGTTAGAAGAAATGATGGTAGATTCTTTACCATATGGATATATAGAACCTTTTATTTAAGGAAAATATGACTATAACATTACGACCATATCAAACAGAAGCATTGGATTCTATTGTAAGTTATCTCGAGAAAGGGATCAACCGACAACTGATAGTGCTCCCGACTGGTTCGGGTAAAACCGTAATATTTAGTCATATTCCTCAAATTATTTCTGATAGTTTGCCAATGTTGATTCTGGCCCATCGTGGAGAACTGTTGAATCAAGCGAAAGATAAGATTTTGTATTCCAATCCTCACCTCGATGTGCAGACCGAAAAGGCAGAGGACACTGCCGAACTCAACGGAGAAGTAATCGTGGCTTCCGTCCCCACCTTGGGGAGAGCGGATGCCAGAAGATTATCCAAATTCCCCGAGGATTATTTTAAGACCGTTATTGTTGATGAAGCACACCATGCCGCCGCGGAATCATACAGAAGAATTTTGGATTATTTTAGGCCGAAGCTGTTGCTCGGCGTAACCGCAACCCCGCAAAGATCCGATTCGGTTCGTCTTACGGATGTCTTTGATGAAATTATATATTATAAAAATATAATTGATCTTATTCAAGATGGTTATCTTTGTAGACTACTAGGATACAGAGTTAAGACAGATACCGATATATCGGAAGTGGAGACTGCAAATGGCGATTACATTGTTTCGCAGTTGGAAGACACAATTAATACTCCTAGCCGCAATGCTATTGTGGTTAAATCATATCTTGAGTTCGCGCCGAACAAGAAAACACTTGTGTTCGCGTCCGGCGTGCAGCACGCCAAAGACCTGGCCGTATCCTTTGCGCAAAAGCAAATACCTGTACGAGTAGTATTGGGCGGAACCCCGGATGAAGAGAGGGAAGAGATTTATTCCAAATTTTCGTCTGGTCAAATTAAGGTCATCGTAAATGTCGGCGTATTGACCGAAGGATTCGACGAACCTTCCGTTGAATCAATTATATTGGCCAGACCCACCAGATCCTCGCTTCTTTATACCCAAATTGTGGGACGCGGCACGCGTTTGTTCCAGGGCAAGGAACATTGTATTATTATAGATATCGCTGACATGACCAAAGGCAAGAAACCTCTCGGTTTGCCCACTCTTTTGGGGATGCCCGCGGACTTCGATTTGCAGGGTACCGATTTGCTCGATATTGCCGAGAAATATAAAGAACTTGAAGCCTATTGCCCGGGAGAAGCGGTTAGGGTGCTTTCCCCCGTTGACATAGATCTGGCCTACAAGCGCATTGACCTTTTTATGCCCCCTCCGCCAAATCAATTTATTATGCAATATTCGGCCTTCGTTTGGGCGGAAATTGCTGAAGGCGAATATCATCTCGGTTTGAACAGCAATGAGTCGTTGAAGATATATACTGATACACTTGGGAGAATAGTCGTATCCCATCTACAGAGAGTTTATCCTTGTAAATCTCCAATGTCCACTATTTTAGGTTATCCGGCTGATATCAGAGAAGCCTTTGCCAGAAGCGACAAGTGGGTTCTGAACAACCGCGCACATCTTATGGCTCTCGTTGATAACACGGCTGCCTGGAGATACGACGCTCCGACCAAGGGGCAGATTACGGTGCTCAAACGCATCGGTGTACCGATTACATCGGACATGACCAAGGGGACGGCAAGCAATATTATTTCTAAATATTATGAAGCCAATCCTAAACCCAAGTGGCTTCAGGATAAAATAGCTAACAGTAAAAAATGGTATTAGCAAATGTCTAGATTATTAACTCAGCACCCGACAATCCAGCCCGAAGCCTATCAGAGAGAAAAAAATTTAAAAGACACAAGGGTCAAGTCTTTGTATCTTCCCTGCTCTGAATTAAGCTCCCCAGAATTGATTTATGATACTCCTTTGAATATAAAACAAAAATGCTTCAACAACGATTTGGAACACATTTATTTACTACCGTTGCATCCTTATTATCATCTTTACCTCGACAGATCCGTGCAATTCATTCTCAGAAATGTCAACGCCGTGGCGACCTATATGTATCGCCAGTCCGTTCGTTCCGTTATCGGAAAGAACAGCTCTGAAGCCATACATGGGGACGTAGTGTTCTTTGGCTCCCTTGACATAAACACGAAAGAGAATGACGACATCGATTATTCTGTTCCCTATGAAGTTGTAGAACAGATATCCAGATATTACGATTTCAATATTATTCCACTCAGCTGAAACAAAAAAACAGAATTAATTGCGACTTTTATGAAGGAGAATTTTGTGTCGCTAAGTATAATGATTAGTCAAACGAAAGAAGATATTCAAATAATATCTTCTATTAAGCAATACCTGCAGCATCTCGATCAAATATTTTACCGGGATAATCAAAATTTTTATAAGGGCAATCATGCAGATTTAGTTCCTCTGGACGACGTTATCGAATGGATAAATAGCGTATTATTGGTTCTTAATGATCCAGAATTTGGCCAAGAAGAATTGTACGACCCTGAAGAATTGTACGACCCCTTTGAAATAACCGAGTGACCAGTTGATATTCGCCCAGGTGGCGGAACTGGTAGACGCAAGGGGCTTAAACCCCCTCGCCGGACAACAACGGCGTACGGGTTCAATTCCCGTCTTGGGCACTTTGACACACCGATATAGAAAGTTAATTCATGGCTCGATCTTTGCCGAAAAATACGCATTCATTATCCGATGATTTATCTTGGATGAACAAGGCTTCTTGCAAGGGCCTTACTCATATATTTTATGGCAAATACGCCGAGAGACCACAGGCTACTCTGAAAAGAGAGGCTAAGGCCAAGGCTATCTGCAATACTTGTCCCGTTTTTCAACAATGTCGTGAGTATGCCAGGGAACACATGGAACTCGGCTACTGGGCCGGAGAAAATGAATATGACAGATATTTGTCTCTCCCCTCGGAGAGAGTTCCAAGTGCGCATTCCAGGGCTTTACGAACCTATACCAGAAGATTGAGACATATGCGAGCAACTCAACATCAGGAAGACTCTGAAACTTATCAAGATTCAAGCGAATAAAATAAAAAGAAAGCAATGTTGGTGATTTCTTCCATACTGAATCCCGGTCCTTTTGAAATGGATTTTAGACCATTTATTGGTGTCTTATTGTTTATGGTTGTTTCAATATTGATCGTGGTGATTAAATACTGGAAACATTTTAAAAATGATTTTTATAGCGATTGGGAATAATAATTATACAATATAATGCAAGGAGTAATATGAGAAAGGTAATTTCCTGGATTATTTCTATATCTTTATTTGGAACTTTATTTTTTATAGGCGATTCTCAGGTTAATGCTAAGGCATCATCTTCGATTGACGTGATGCAAGCTGATGGTCCCGTGCAATTTCAGTTTACTTTGCACAGGGCTGTTTCTTATATTTCCGGGAATATCCCCTATGATTTGGATTATAAGGGCCAAGATACTTATGTGGTAATTATTGATTCCGGTGTTCAGTCCGCTCATCCGTTCCTTGCCGGAAAAGTTGCTCTTGAAGCATGCTTTGCCCGCACGTGTCCGAACGGTACGAGCAAACAAATTGGTTCGGGAGCCGCCAAACCAGTTCATTGGCATGGTAGTCACGTAGCTGGAATTGCCGCTGGTTCCGGATCAGATATACATGGTGTTGCCCCAGAGGCAAAGATTATTGCCATTAATATTTTTAACGCCCTGGGCATGACTTATGACAGCTATATTGTTCAAGCCCTTCAATGGGTCGACTCTATATCTTCCGATTATAATATAGCGGCGGTCAACATGTCCCTGGGTACTTCTCAAGTATTCAAAACTTCGTGCAATAACTATATTCCAGCACTTACTTCCGTTATCTCTAAACTTAAATCAAAGAACATTGCAACTGTTGTTTCTGCTGGTAATTCCTATGCTCATGGCATGGGTGCTCCCGCATGTATTACCGACACCGTCAGTGTCGCGGCGACATACGCGTACAGAGATTCTGTCACGAATTTCTCCAATGTCCACGAAGACACGGATCTTTCCGCCCCTGGCAGCGATATCTATTCTTCTGATTCCTTCTCGGGTTATCGTACCGCTTCAGGCACATCTATGTCGGCACCCATGGTTGCCGGAGCGTTTGCCGTATATCGTTCCAGATTCGGCGTTCAACCAGTTGATAAAGTCGTGTCTGATTTTCAAACTACCGGCATTGATGCAAAGGACGATTATACCGGTCTAGTTACAAAACGCATAGACTTTAAATCTTTGTTCACAACTGATTCACCCCCACCCACTACAACAACTACAACCACTGTTCCTTCCGATAGCACCACAACAACCACCACGACAATACCGCCTGCAGATGAAGAAGTCGAGTTCGGTTTGTCGATTCCTTATATTGTTTCTATGAAGAAATATAAAACTAACACCTCTTATATGTATTTAGATTTCGTATACAGATATAACGAAACTCCCATATCTTCTTTTATTCTTGATTGTAGATACACCGGTCTGCCAAATTCTACAAGAACAATTGTAAATGGTAACAGAAATTATAATAATTATTTGATTAAAATCTCTACTATTTCTATTCGTTCTTGTAGAATGGCTGCAGTGAACGTCGACAATGTAATTGGCGAATATAGTAAGTTTATTCCAGTTAAATAATTGCAATTAAAAACAACGGTCATTTTCTATTTTTACTAGAAATAAGGTTATGCTGTGACATGCTTTTCTAGTATTTTAGAATAAACCGTTAGTGGGAGCGTCTATGCCACCGTTTAAAAAAAAACAGAAACGACCGGAAGACCAGCGTCCTCCTGAACAAATTGCCATAGATTCTGCCAGAAATTCTAATTATAACCTTTGTACCCCGATGTACAACGCTGAACATATTCGTTTACGAAATCCTGTTACTACGTTGGACAAAGTTTATGCGGTTTCCGACCCTTCTTTTTTAAAAGCCTTTGGGGATCTTGCTAGATTAGGTTTGAAGGATAAACTTATGTCTGAAATTCAATCTTTCGCCCAGAACATAGATCCCAAATGGTCGGATGTTTATGTAAATTTAGAACATTATATTAAAACTAATGAAGTGGGTAACACTGATGAAAATCGATAAATTGAGACATAATTCTTCCACGGTGGTCGTTTTGAATTACCTTGGAATGCGAAAACGGTCCAATTCGGGCTGGACTTCTTCTGAAAAGATCGTGGAATTTTTTCCGCGTAGATTCAAAAATAGCAAAAAAAGAACCGCTTATTTCGGTGCAACGATGCGCAAATTGATCAAGGGCAACTATGTCCTCAAGAAGACTGTAGACGATTTGGATTATTATTTTATCACCAAATCCGGTTCCGAGTTGCCGTACCGTGTTGCAGCCCTCAATAAGATGAACGGCAACGAAGGAAAAGACCCCTCTCTTTTGACGGATGACTTCTATGAATAAGCTGCAATTGGAACTTGAACCAGTTAGAGACAGATTTGTCCAAGATTGGCCGAAAATAATAGGTGTTGACGAAGGATGGTACCAGATCATTATTGATTGCGACAAGGAGCTTTCTGATTTAGATCCTAATTATCAGATCTATCAAATCAAACAAAAATTCGGCAATCTTCGTTATTATACAAAAATCACCCAGCCTTTCAATGAAGAGGTGTACTTCAGAACGCATTCTATAATTGCAAAATACGAATCTATAGCAAAATGCACGTGTGAAGTCACCGGTCTGCCCGGTGTCTTGATGAAATCTGCGACGGGCTGGTATAAGACATTGAATCCCCAGTGGACAACCACTTCAGAAGCTTTCAAAAACTATAAAATAGTCAATACTATTGATTTTGAAGTTCTCAAAGATAGGGATTCCAAATGGTGAGTCATGTAGATGGATTTTACATTGCCAATCTTGTCGTATGCACGGGTATAATTCTAGTTCTTATGCGAAGGCAGCGAAGTTGGGACGACCAGATCTCTAGCACCAAAAAGCCGATGAAAAATGACCTTAATTACCAGTATAGAAATCGTCTGGAAAGAAAATTGGATCAATATAACCATATAATGGAATTGGTGAGAACCGTGATTCCCGTGGCCGTGTTGTGTCTCCAAATTTTAATTCTTATAAAATTAGGCGACTAAGGACGGGGACGCAATGGAAAACGTAATCTGGTTTACTAGCGGCCTCTTTGTGGGTCTGGTCGCCGACTTTTTTCTAGTGCTTTTTATGACGCGTGATTTCAAGAAAAAACTCGAGTATCTTGACAAGTCCAATAAATCACTCAAGGAAACAACGGCTTGGCTTGAAAGACAGATGTACAGATTGGAGAATAAGTCATGAGCATAGATGTGCATTCGCTTATGTC
>Ga0194131_10005192_pt1 | contig 19001 bp, 19 predicted proteins | sample TA2KigO120mmetaG_FD_148631 | JGI IMG/M metagenome (GOLD analysis project Ga0194131, IMG submission 148631) | Freshwater microbial communities from Lake Tanganyika, Tanzania - TA2015053 Kigoma Offshore 120m | ecosystem: Environmental > Aquatic > Freshwater > Lake | place: Tanzania: Lake... | reverse complement strand
CGATCGTCACGAGCGACGAAACATCATGGCGTGGAGCAACGCCGTGCGGGCATTACTGTTCGCCGGTCTCACTCTCGCGATCCTGACCGACGTCATCAACATATGGATGCTCATCGCTGTCGTGCTCGCACTTGCCATCTGTGAAGTGCTGTTCGACATGTCAGCGCAGGCGTTCCTGCCATCCATTGTCGCGGCGGAACAATTGGAGCGAGCCAACGGACGCCTGTACGCAGCCGAGGTCGCCACAAACTCCTTCATCGGTCTGCCGCTCGGAGCTTGGTTGTTTGTCGCCGCTCTTGCCGCACCATTCGGCCTGCAGGCCGCGGCACTCGTCATAGCGGCTGCGCTCATCTCGTCAATTCGGGTTGCACCGAGAACCCCGAAACCTGCTGCACCAACCGAAACATCGTTCATCCAAGAAATCCGCACTGGTCTCGTTTGGCTGTGGCAACATCCGTTCCTGCGGCTGCTTGCGCTCATGCTGGGTGCCGCGAACATGTGCCACATGTTCGCGCACTCAATCTTTGCCAAGTATGCGCGCGACGAACTTGGTCTGGGGCCGCGCGGCTTTGGATTCTTGCTCGCCACCTCCGCAATTGGCTCGATTGCCGGAGGACTTCTTGGATCACGAATCGCGAAGCGACTCGGTCAGAGTGCGGCGATCGTTCTCTCGTACGTGATGTTTGCCGCGCTGGAAATCATCCCGTGGGCTCTGCCGCGCGTATGGGCAGTTGTGATTGCGGGTGTCTTGATGGCCGTCTTTGGAACGGTCTGGAACGTGCTGACGGTGAGTTTGCGACAGCGGCTGATTCCCGCCGACCTCTTTGGTCGTGTAAATAGCGTTTACCGATTTCTTGGCACCGGCACCTCGGCAATCGGCGCGATCCTCGGCGGCCAAATCGCCTTCCACTTCGGACTACGATCCACGTACCTCGCCTCGGCGATGTTCCTCGGCGTCGTACTGTTGTTCGGCGCGCCACGCCTCTTGGCATACGCCAGGATCTATATGGCGCCTGAGCGCACCCCTGCACCACCGTCGATCACATAGGTTTCTCCGGTAATCCAACTCGCCTTGTCGCTCGCCAAGAACAGGGCGAGGTTGGCGATGTCGGCAGGCTCGCCGAGACGCTTCGTCGGCAACTGACCGGCCAGACGTTCGCCGAAGTTCTCCACGAGCACCGCGGCAAAGTCGGTCTTCACAAGACCGGGTGCAATGCCGACAACACGCGTCGGACCCAACTCACCTGCCAACTGACGAGTCATGTGGATGAGCGCAGCTTTCGTGAGGTTGTAGACCCCGAGAAAACCTTCCGCACGCAAGCCGCCAACTGAGGCGATGTTGAGGATGACGCCGGGGTGCGACTTCATGTGTGCTTCCCATGCCGCCTTGCACCAGAACAACGGACCGCGCAAGTTGACCTGAAACGTCTTGTCGTAGCGCGATTCATCGATTTCCAGCGTCGGACCCATGTAGGGATTCGTCGCCGCGTTGTTGACGAGGATGTCGAGCGCCCCGAAACGCTCCAGCGTCGCCATCACGCACGCTTTACCGGCTTCGACGTCTCCGGCATTCGCGGCAAACACCTCCACATCGCCGGTCATCTCTTTGGCTGCGGCCCGTAGTGCGTCTTCTTTGCGTGACGAGATCATCACCTTCGCCCCTGCCGCCGCATACTGTCTGGCGATTGCCTTGCCAATGCCACGAGAGGCACCGGTGACCAGCGCAACTTTCCCTTGCAACGAAATGTTCATACGACGACCCTAGCCCTGTGGGTTCGTGGCGACGAAGCGAACGACGGTGATGCGCCGACCATCAAGTTCCTCGACACAGATGCGAAAGCCTGACTCGTCAACTCCATCACCGATTCGCGGCATGCGCCCAATTGCACCAAACAAGTAGCCCCCGATCGTGTCGTATTCCGACTGATCGATGGTCGTGCCGAGTTTTGCATTGACGTCGTCAATGGTGACGGAACCGTCAACGAGCGCTATCCCGTTGGGCTGCAGTTTGAATCGGGTGTCGGCATCGTCGTGCTCGTCGCCGATCTCCCCAACGAGTTCCTCGAGACAGTCTTCAAGGGTTGCGATTCCGCTAAATGCGCCGTACTCGTCGGCGACGATCGTCATATGAAACTGCAAACGCTGCATTTCGCGCATCAATTCGGCGACCAGTTTGCCCTCCGGAACGACATGCGGTTCGCGCATCACCCTGGTGACGACCGTACTGCCCTTGCCGTCACGCTCCATTTGCATGAGGTCCTTCGTGTTGAGCACACCGGTGACGTCGTCGATGTCGTCGTCGTCGGTTCGTAACACCGGGATGCGACTGAACTGATGCTCCAGCGCAACAGCAAGCGCCTCTGACACCGTGTCGGTGTCGGCGACGGTAACAACCTCACCGCGAGGTTGCATCACCTCACGCACAACAGTGTCACCGAACTGAATCACCGACTTGATCAAGTCCTTTTCTTCGACTTCGATGACGGCATCCTTCGCCGCCGCTTCCACGATGCCGAGGAACTCCGTCTCGCTGATGAAGGGCCCCTGCTCGAGGTCGCGACCCTTCACGATGAGGTTCGTTATGCGAATGAGGGCGCTCGACGCAATGCGCAACGGCCAAAACGCCGCCAACACCGAGACGAGCGGTGCCGTCATCGTGGCGCCACGCACCGAGTACAGCACCGCATAGGTCTTGGGCACGGCCTCGGCGAGTACGAAGAACAACAGAACGTTGAGGAAGACGCCAATCACCACACCTGGGGCGCCGAACAGTCGATTGGACACCACGCCCGTGAGCGTGGCTTGCACGGTCTGCAAGATGTTGACGGTGAGCAGCAGCGGATTCACCCAGCGCGTCGGATCGCTCGCCAACCGCACGAGCAGTGCCCCGCGCCGGTGACCCTCTTTGTGCAGCGCCTCAGCCTTCTGTTTGGTGATGCGTGCCAGCGACATTTCCGCCAAGGCGAGCAGCGTGAGGACGACGAGCAGGATGCCGATGACGACGATGATCCAGATGTCGGCGTTGGTCGGAGTCGCGGCGAGTAGTTTCGTTGACATCATCAGTAGCCCTGTGTGAACACCGCGGGCGCAGAACCCAACCAGTGCAGTTCCTCCAGCAGACCTCGCTCGCGAGTACGCATGCGCGTGGCGTTCACATCATTGTCATGGTCGTAGCCCAACACGTGCAGAATGCCGTGAGTTATGAGCAATGCAAGTTCATCATCCAGACACCCGGCATGTGAGTGCGCCTGTGCTTCTGCGACGTGCGGGCACACCACGACGTCACCGACGAGTAACGGGAGTTCGCTCACGTCAGTGCGCGCCAACACCGGCGTTGCCGAGCTGGCGGTGGGGCCTGCAGCACGCGAATTGTCGACCATGTCGATGGGAAACGCCAGCACGTCCGTCGGTGCATCGTGGCCCATGTGGATACGGTTCATCTCGGTGATGGACTCCCGCGATACGAACAGCAGCGCCATTTCCGCCTGACCGCGCACGCCTTCGGCTGCGAGCACCGCAGTCGCCAGACCCTGCCAGCGCAGGAGGTCGAGCTCGACATCCGTCTGTTCGTTCGAGACGAATACATCGACGACTCCGTCGCCACCAACGCGGCGCGGCGCTGTGGATCGCGGACGCTCACTCACGGCGTTTTCGAAGTCTCGCCGCAGCCTGCTCGCCGGATCTCTCGTAGGCCGCCACGATGTCAGCGACGATCTTGTGGCGCACCACATCGCCGTAGTCCAGATGCACGAACGTGAGACCATCTATGCCGGTGAGGACGCGCTCCAACCCGCCGAGACCGCTTCGACCATCCGGAACATCGACCTGCGTCGTGTCGCCGGTGACGACCACCTTCGAACCAAAACCGATGCGAGTGAGGAACATCTTCATCTGCTCGGGTGTCGTGTTTTGCGCTTCGTCGAGGATGATGAAACTGTTGTTCAGGGTTCGTCCGCGCATGAACGCCAGCGGTGCAACCTCGACGACTCCACGCTCGAGGTACTTCTGGGCGTGCTCTGCACCGACCATGTCGTGCAAGGCGTCGTACAAGGGTCGCAGATAGGGATCGATCTTCGCCATCAAATCACCAGGCAAGAAACCGAGGCGTTCGCCGGCTTCGACCGCCGGGCGCGTGAGGATGATTCGATTGACGGTCTTGGCATGCAGCGCCTGCACCGCCATCGCCACCGCCAACCAACTTTTGCCCGTGCCCGCTGGTCCTAGGGCGAACGTGATGACATGGTCTGCGATCGCGTCCACATAGCGGCGCTGACCGGCGGTCTTGGCGCGCACGGGTCTACTTTGCCCCACCTTCACGATGTCGGCGGTGAGAACACTGCTGGGGCTCACGTCGCTACGCACCATGTCGATAGCCCGGCCCAGGACGACACGATCGACGTGCTCACCACGCTGTAACAATTCCGAGAGCTCTTCAAACAACCGTCCGACAACCGAAGACTCCGGTCCGACCGCACTGATTTCGTTGCCGCGAGCCACGATGCGGGTGCTCGGAAAGGACTGCTCGACGATCCTCAACAACTCGTCGCGCTCGCCAAGCAGCGCCGCCATCACATGAGAACCGGGCACGACCACGGTCGTGGCGAGAGATGCGACGCTCATGCCGCGGGTGTACCCATTACTCGTCTCAGGCTATCCGCAGCGCTCAGTGGTTGACGCTGCGTGCCTGCTCGTCGGTGATGTCACGATCGACGCCAACAGGATTGGTCGTGAAGTCGAGCGCGTAGAAGCGCTGCGCTGACAATGGAACCAATTGCACATCCCCGACGATCCGCGCCATGCGCAGCATCAACGCCGCGGCCCCGCGTTCATCGGTTGGCTGGTGCGTGTCGGGCAGGTCGAACACCAAGAACGCACCGTCGCGTGCCTCAGCCGCCAATGCTTCCTTCGCGAGGGCGATGTTTGCTCCACGAATCTCTACATCCGGGTCGACCACCACCCACATCACGTAGTGCACGAGACCTTTCTTCATTCGATCGGCGTAGTTACGGCGGAAATAGTCGGGGTTCAGCCAACGTGTTGCAGTGATGTCGGTCGCGATCAACGTCATCACCACCGGACGGTTCTCCTCCCACACCACCCAGACGCGGTTGGTGGAGTTCAAGAGACATTCATCGAACTCCGACCGATTGACAAGTTCAGTGAAGGGATGCAGGGGGTTGTTTGCATACGACCGCCGGTAGAACTCCCACAGTCGGTCACGCAAGTCCACGTCACCAAGTCGCGTATGGCGAGTGATGAACACGAGGCTCCTTTTGCCGGGCATTACCCAGCGCTGATCGGCCTCCGCCTGCTTCGAGAGTACAGAAGATGAAGTGCGAAGCGGCGGATTCAGTACCGTGGTGGCGGTGATGTTGGCGTGACGATTCGCACGCTTGAACGAACGGCATGGGTCCTTACCGCGGCAGGCTTGCTCTTGGCCGTCACCCAAGCAGTGTCGCGCAACGAGCCCCTGAGCAGTGTCTTCTACCCCGTCGCGGTGCTTGCCGTAGTGGCAGCAATCGTTGTCGCCACCCGCCACAATCGACTCGATCGCCGAATCCTCGTTGGCTTCGTCGTCATTGTCACCTCCGTTGGAGTCGAGCAAGTGTTGTCCGCTGCCCCGCGGGGTGAACTCGCCCATACGGCAGCTGAACTGTGTTCGCTCATCGTGCAGTTGACTCTGGTCGGCGGACTACTCATCGTCCTGCAACGACGCATCGGGCGCGATCCCATCGGTGTGATTGCCGATGCTTCCATCCTGGCTCTCGGCGCCTGGCTTGTGATGTGGATCTTCGTGGTTCGTGCGCTCTTCGATGTGTCGGGAAGCGAACCTGCCGTCGTGCTCATCAAAGGATTGACGTTCTCGCTGTCAGCCATCGTTCTGTTCCTGCTCGTCACACTGTTGCTCGGTGACTCCGACAACAGCGCGGTGATCTGGCTGGCAACAGCGGCTGTCATCTCATCCCTCCTGGGCGACATGTTGTGGGCGCTCAGTGACGCCGAGCGGTTGGATGTACCACTCGCAGTGCGCAACTCACCGTACGTGTTGGCGCTGTTTGCTGCCGCAGGCACCCTTCTGCACCCCGGCGTGCGCAATCTCACGGCGCAAGGCGCTTATCGGGCGACTCGTCCTATAGCGGGTCGTCTTGTGCTCGTTACTGCTGGTTTGGCGGTGCCGATCACGGTCTTTGTGGCAATCGACGCAGTCGATACGCGCGACCGAATCGTGCGTGGCGGGTCGCTCATCGTTCTGTCCATCGCCGTGCTCGCACGCGTGATCATTGCAGTTCGTTCAAATGCCACGTTGCAGGCACGTTTGATAACGAGTGCGCAAACCGACGCATTGACTGGCTTACCCAATCGCAGCCTGATGCTGGAGCATGTCGACACGGCGCTGCGAACGGCGTGGCGTGACAGTCGCCAACCAACCGTGTTGTTCATTGACGTTGACCGATTCAAGAACATCAATGACAGCCTCGGTCACTCCGCTGGCGATGATGTGCTCGTCGCTGTCGCCGAGCGACTTCGTATGGTGTTGCCGTCACACTGCGTGGTCGGCCGCATCTCAGGGGATGAGTTCGTGGTCTTGGACCCGCAATCCAAGGGTCCGAGCGAAGCAATGGTGCTCGCCGACCGGGTTCTCGAGTCGTTTCACGAGCCCCTCGCGCTCCGGCAAGGCGACGTCTTCGTCTCCGCGAGCATCGGCGTGTCGACCTACCGACCGTCGGTAACGAATAATGCGGACGATTTGTTGCGTCATGCCGACACCGCGATGTACCGCGCGAAGGAGTCAGGTCGCAACTGCGTGGCCATCTTCGATGAGTCGATGTTGGCCAGCGTTACGCAGCGGTTGGCCGTCGAGACGGCTTTGTATCGCGCCCTCGAACGTCGCGAACTTCGGCTCGTTCATCAGCCGATCATCGACGTGTCCCTCGGCGAGGTGGTTGGTTTTGAGGCGCTCATGCGATGGGATCGCGAAGACGGCAGCACGGTGTCGCCGGCAGAGTTCATCCCGATTGCCGAAGAAACGGGCATCATCGTGCCGATCGGTTCGTGGGCGCTGCTTGAGGCTCTCACCCATCTCGGCGAATGGATCGCGGCCGGGGTCAGCCCGCGCGACGCGACCATGGCCGTCAACGTTTCGCCACGCCAGTTGAGTGACCCCAATTTTGTCAACGTGGTGAGTGAAGCCCTCACCCGTGCACACATTCCCGCGCGCCAATTGTGGTTGGAGGTCACAGAGAGTGTGATGATCGCCCAACCCGATCAGGCACTTTCGACGCTGACCAAACTCGGCGATCTCGGCGTGCGCGTGGCGATCGACGATTTCGGAACCGGATACTCGTCGCTATCGCTGTTGCAGAAGTTTCCGATACATCGCCTCAAGATCGACCGATCATTCATCAATGGTGTTGCCGACAACGATGACGCGCGTTCTCTGGTGCGCACCATCATCGCCATGTGCGAGTCGATGAACCTCGACATGGTCGCCGAGGGTGTCGAGAGCGTGCGTCAATTGCAAGTGCTCGGTGAATTGCGATGCCTGAAGGCACAGGGTTTCTTGATCAGCCACCCCGTTGCACCCGAGGCAATGGCGAGCACTGTTGCAGCGATCAGCAATGTCGGCGCGTGGCCGCGTATCCGTCGACCCTGAGCGACTTCTAATCTTTCAGGGGATAAGCGAGGAGCGACTCGGCGGCTTCACCTGATTCGCGCCGAGCGATCAAGTCATCGAAGTTCACGTCGACGCCAATCGGGTTTGCCGCAAAGACCGGCGAGTTCATGAACGAGTCGGCATCCCGGTTGGACATCGCATCCACCTGAAACTCCACCTGGTTTCCGTCAGGGTCGCGGTAGTACGCCGAGAGAGTCATGCCGTGATTGATCGTCCAATACGGCGTCACGCCATGCTTCCTTAGTTCGAGAAACTTCGCGAAGAGATCATCCAACGACCCAAAGGTGAACGCGAAATGCTCTACCCCGCTCGACTGGCGATCAGCCGCAGCAAGCCCTGGAAAGTTGACGATGGCCAACCGGTGGTGCTCATCGTCGTACGAGATGAAACTGATGAAATCGTTGCCGTGACGCACCGATGCTCCGAGCGCCAGTAGCCACCAGTCCAACATCTCGCGATACCTCGTGGTTTTCAGCACCACGTGCGCGAATCTGATTGGTGACGTCACGATGACTCCAATGTGGGCTCTGCGAGGGTGTCCGCTTCCTCGCCGAGACTACCCTCGACACTCATGAGATTCGCCAACGTCCGTGGTCGTGCATCGCTCGTGATTGATTCCGACGAGGATGGTGGTGCCGCCGTTGATCTTGAACGCGCGTCCGCAGGCGAGTTCCCGTCTGACCCGATGGCGACTTTCGCCCTATGGGATGAGTTGCGCAAGCACGCCGCATCAATTGCCGGCGGCGAAACTCAGCCGTTTGCGATGCACGATCTGCGCGCACCCTCACCACGCCCCGCCCAGGTGTTTGGGATTGGATTGAACTTCCGACAACACGCCGTGGAGACCGGTGCCGAGATACCCGACTCGCCCCTTACTTTCACCAAGTTCGCCTCCAGCGTCAACGCCCCGTTCGGCGAAATCCCGATCGGCGTGCCGACCGCCGACTGGGAGGTTGAACTCGTCGTTGTCGTCGCCGCTGGTGGCCGCAACATCCCAGAGTCCAAGGCCTGGGATGCGTTGGCTGGTGTCTGTGTTGGACAGGACATCAGTGACCGCCTACTACAGCGCGCCACCACTCCACCGCAGTTCAGCCTCGGTAAAAGTCGCCGAGGGTACGCGCCGTTTGGACCGTGGTTGGTCGACGTTGCGCAGCTTGGCGACCGTGACAATCTCATGATGCACTGCTCAGTGAACGATGAAGAGATGCAACGCTCATCCACCAGCGACATGATCTTCTCGGTGTCGCAACTCGTGGCCTACCTCTCGACCATCGTTGAGTTGCTACCGGGTGATGTCATCTACACGGGTACACCCAGTGGCGTTGGTGGGGCACGTAAACCGCCTCGCTTTCTGGCGGCTGGCGACGTCATCACCTCGACAATCGAAGGGGTCGGCTCAATCACCAACCGCTGCGTCAGCGCCTAATCAGTATTCCTGGCGCATCGCGCACCAAACTGGCGCACTGAGAACGGTCAGGCGACGGATGCCTTCAACTCGGCGGTGAGCGCCGCGAATTCTGCGCGTTCGTCGGCAGTTAACGCCCGTTCGTATACGGCGGCCATCAACTTCGACGTCGTTTCCTCGGCGCGCACTCGTGCCGCCTTCAAGTGCGACACATCGGGATACGGCTCCTGGTAGCCGTGCAGCTTGGCGAAGAAGTCACCGTTCTCCGAAGCCAACACGGCCTCTTTACCGCTGAGCCCCTCGGCCACCACCGCATTGATGTGCAGACAGCCGCGCAACTCGCGCAACCATGTGACGAGTCGATACGTGCGCGCAGCGGCGTCAGCGGGCAGCGGTTCGGCGCGCAAGCCGGCAAAAAGCGACAATCCAACGGGGTCGACTGACGCAACCACCTTCTCGGCGAGAGCGTTGAAACGCGCAGCACTACGAAAGTTGGCGAGATGCGCCTTGCCCCACGCATCGGCGGCACCGGCGTAACGGCTTGCCGCCTTGCGCGCACCTTCCACCTGCACACCGCGCTCCCACATCTTGCGCACGATGGTTTGATCAAAGAAGACGAAACCTGCGTGCACGACGTCAGCATCCACATCGCCCAACACACCGCCACGACCAGCGAAGTAGAACGAGAAGCCGTCCGGGTAGCCGGCAGCCTTGCCAATTTCTCCGGTCGCCGGGTCGAGCATGTACTTGCTGCCCAGATCCCCGAAATACGGGCTGACGGCATCGGAAAGTGCGGAAGCAGACATTGTGGCAGTGGTCATGCCGAGAGCCTAGAGCGAACGGCCTTTCCGCGCCCTAGCGAGCTGCGTCCGCCGGCACATCCGCACCACAACTATGCTGACAAGTGCCATAGTCGTCTCGGGAGAGTGGCCCGCACCGCCAGTGCGACGCCACACCGAAGGAGCAACCACCCCGGAACCTCTCAGGTACCCGAACCGAGACGACAGGCAACGCTGGAAAGCGGGGAGTTTGACCACTCCTCCACCGACGGGGAAACACGGCACGCCGTGGAAGCTCTCAGGTGCAAGAGACAGCGGGGGCGATGAGGCGGTTCGTCTCGTCACCACCACGGTCGCACCACGAGGCAACATGTCGTTCGAATCCCGCCACATCGGTCCATCCGCTGCCGAGCAACTACAGATCGCTCGTGCCCTGGGCTATGCCACCAACGAGGAAGTTGTGCGCGCCGTCGTGCCGCCGAGCATTCTCGTCGAGAAGCCACTCGACCTGCCGCCTGCCGTCGCCGAACATCTCGTGCTCGCGGAGTTGCGCAAGATCGCGGACAAGAACATCGTGCGACGCTGCGTCATCGGCACCGGCTACTACCCCACCATCACCCCACCGGTGGTGTTACGCAATGTGCTCGAAAACCCCGCTTGGTACACGGCTTACACGCCGTACCAACCCGAGATCAGTCAAGGTCGGCTTGAGGCCCTCCTCAATTTTCAAACTCTCGTCACCGAGTTGACTGGGCTCGACATCGCCAATGCCTCGCTCTTGGATGAGTCCACGGCGGTCGCCGAAGCCGTCACGATGGCGCGCCGCACGGCTACGAGCGATAGTCGCGTCGTTGCCGTGCACGATGACACTCACCCGCAGCACATCAGCGTGCTGCGTGCCCGCTGCAAACCAGTCGGCATCAACGTGCGCGTACTACCGCTCGCGCAGTTGACGACCATCGATGCGTTCTGTGTCGTCATTTCGCGACCGTCGTCGAGTGGCCTCATTGCCGGTGACGACATCGTTCGCGGAGCAGTATACGCAGCACACGAACGTGGGGCCGTCGCTGTCTGTGTGACCGACCCGTTGGCGAGCACGATTCTCACCACGCCGGCATCATTGGGTTTCGACATTGCCGTCGGTAGTGCGCAACGATTCGGTGTGCCGATGGGAGGCGGTGGGCCCCATGCCGGCTATCTCGCAGCGACCGAGCAGTTTGCGCGCTCGTTGCCCGGGCGACTCGTCGGCGTGAGCACCGACACGGCCGGTCGACCGGCACTCCGCCTGGCACTACAGACTCGGGAGCAACACATCCGTCGCGAGAAGGCCACCTCCAACATCTGCACCGCCCAGGCGCTGCTGGCCAACATCGCCGGGTTCTATGCCGCTTGGCACGGACGTGACGGCTTGCAGGCAATCGCCAAACGCGTCAGCGCCTACACCAATGCCGTCGCAGCGATACTGCGGCAGCATCACGTTGGCACGATCGACGCTGGATCGCGCTTTGACACCGTCACCGTTCGCGATGTCGATGCGCTCTCCGTGGCCCGCGCTGCACTCGAGCGAAACATTGCGATGCGTCACGTCGACTCACAGACCGTTGCTTTCAGTTTCGACGAAACAACCGACGCCACGCTGGTCGTCGACATCCTCAGTGCATTCGGCGTGGTCGCAACCGCCGTCGACGTTCAAGAACGCACCATGACGCTGGCCACCCACGACGAGCACCTGCGCAGCGACGACTTCCTGTCGCAGGCAGTCTTCCGTCGCTATCGCACGGAGACCGAAATGCTGCGCTATCTGCGTCGCCTCGCTGACAAAGACCTGGCGCTCGACCGCACGATGATCCCACTTGGCTCGTGCACGATGAAACTCAACGCCACCACCGAGATGATTCCGGTGACCTGGCCCGAGTTCGCCAACATCCACCCGCACCAACCAGATGGCGACACGCGTGGTTATCAACAACTCGTCCATGAAGTCGAGCGAATGATGTGCGCAGTCACCGGGTATGACGCCGTCAGTCTGCAACCCAATGCCGGCAGCCAGGGTGAGTTCGCTGGACTGCTTGCGATTCGGGCGTACCACGACAGTCGTGGCGACCAGCAACGCACCATCTGCCTCATACCGTCGAGCGCCCACGGCACCAATGCGGCCAGCGCCGTGATGGCCGGCATGGATGTGGTTGTCGTCGCCTGCGACAACGCGGGCAACGTCGATCTCGCCGATTTGCGGGCGAAGTGCGAGAGGGCGGGCAAAAAACTCGCCGCGCTCATGATCACCTATCCATCCACGCACGGCGTGTTCGAAGTCGCGGTGAAAGACATCTGCGACGAGGTGCACCGACACGGCGGCCAGGTGTACGTCGACGGCGCAAACCTAAACGCGCTCGTCGGCGTGGCGAAGCCGGGCCTGTTCGGTGCCGATGTGAGCCACCTCAACCTGCACAAGACGTTCTGCATCCCGCATGGTGGTGGCGGCCCAGGTGTCGGTCCAGTGGCGGTGCGACACCATCTCGCCGAGTTCTTGCCGGGTGATCCTCTCGGCACTGGCGAGTCGCCGGTTGGACCAGTGTCCGCTGCGCGCTTCGGCTCTGCCGGCATCCTGCCGATCTCGTGGGTGTACGTGCGGATGATGGGCCCTGACGGCCTGCGGCGGGCAACCGAGCAGGCGATTGCGAGTGCGAACTATATCTCGCACCGACTACGCGATCACTTCCCCACCTTGTACAGCGGCACGAACGGCCTCATCGCCCATGAGTGCGTCCTTGACCTCCGCGACATCACCAAACGCACCGCGGTGTCGGTGGATGACGTGGCCAAGCGACTGATGGATTACGGCTTCCATGCGCCGACGATGAGTTTCCCGGTCGGTGGCACTCTCATGGTCGAACCAACCGAGAGTGAGTCACTCGCCGAACTTGATCGCTTTTGTGCCGCGATGATTGCGATTCGTGGTGAAATCGCCCGTGTCGAGACCGGGGAGTGGAAGATCGACGAATCACCGCTGCGATACGCGCCGCACACCGTTGAAGATGTCGCCGGAGAGTGGAACCGTCCGTACGATCGGGCTCTCGCTCTCTTCCCTGTTGCGTCGTTGCGTACTCGCGGTTACTTTCCACCCGTGTCGCGTATCGATGCAGCACACGGTGATCGCAACCTCGTGTGTTCATGCGAGCCACTCGAGGCCTTGGCCAGCCCGCACTACGGTTGAGCCGTGCCCGACACGTCGTCACCACTCGACATAACAAAGATGGTCAACGATGTTCTGGCGCTGCTGCGCAACATCGACCCCGTCACCGAAGGTGTGAAACTGGCGGATCAAGGTCGTCGTACGGTCGAGGCCCTCATCGTCGCACTGGAGAACTTCGGCACCACGATGGACAATCTCAACCAAGCTGCGGCCCGTGTGAATCGCTTGTTGGATGACGTCGAGGACCCTATTCGCCGCATCGCCGGCATGGCCGATCAGGCGGGTTCGCTGATCAACTTCCTGCCCACCCTGGCGGGCAAGGCGGTGTCCAACCTGGTGCCCAAACCCGCTTCGACAACTTCGCCTCCGCCGGCGCCGATGCCTGGTTCGACCGCGACGCCTGGTTCGACCCCGACTGCTTCCTAACGGGCGACGAACGGGCGCTTCACCACACGCGCCGGCATCTCGGCGTCACGGACCCGCACCACCACCTCGGTGTCCACCACCGCAGACGCTGGCTCCACCAGCGCCAGTGCGATGCCCACCCCGAGCACGGGTGAAAAGTTGCCGCTGGTCACCACCCCGACATCCCGACCGTGCCAGAGCACTCGGGCGCCGTCGCGGGGCGGTCGGCGCGATTCGGTACGCAGACCGCACAACACCCTCTGCACGCCGATCTCCCGCTGCTCAGCAAGGGCGCTGCGACCCGCAAACTCGGCCTTTTCCCAACCAATGACCCACCCGAGGTCTGCTTCCAGCGTGGTGATGTCAGACGACAACTCGTGGCCGTGCAGTGGCAGAGCAGCCTCTAGGCGCAACGTATCGCGGGCACCGAGACCAGCCGGCTGCACTCCTGCGTCGAGCAACGCTCGGGCCACACGCTCTGCGTGTTCCACTGGGACGGCGATCTCGACACCATCCTCCCCGGTGTAGCCGGTTCCGGCCACCACGCACTCGGCCCCGAGCACGTTAATTGCTTGTACTCGAAATCGTTTGACGTTCGCTGCCTCCGTCGACACGCGTGCCACACGTTCGCGCGCACGTGGTCCTTGTACGGCGAGCACCGCGCGACAGGCGGTTGTATCAACGCCCCCAATCGCGCGGACAACGCTCTCGGTATTCGACGCATTCGGCATTACATCAAACACCTGGTCGGCCACCCACCAAACAATGATGTCGTCCACCACTCCACCCCGATCGTTACAGGAGTGCGTGTATTGCGCTCGACCGACACCAATCTTTCGCAAGTCGTTGGTAAGGGCATGTTGTAGTCGATCAAATGCTCCCGCGCCATCTAGCCGTACCGTGCCGAGGTGCGACACATCGAAGAGTGCGGCCTCGTTGCGACACGCAAGATGCTCGGCGATCGTGCCGGCAGGATACGACAACGGCATCTCCCAACCGCCGAACGGCACCAACTTCGCACCAAGTTCGCGATGCAACGCGTCGAGGGGCGAGCGACGGTTGCCCGTCATGGCCTACCGCGCGCTGACGTTCGACGTGCGCTGCGCAGCAGTTTGCACACCTGCAGGTGCCTGACGTTCGCGGCGCTTCAACTCGATGATCTTGGCATCGAGTTCGTTCTTCACGGTGGCGAGTGGCAAAACGTTCAAGACGCCTTGCCCGTTGCGAACCGCGTCGATGAGATGATCGCCGTCACAGAGCACCACGCTCTTACCGCTGATCACGATGTGCGCCGATGCCACGTCGGTGGTGACGTGACGACGCAGGTAGTTGAACACTTCGCGCACCGACTCCAACTTGATTCCGGCGTCAAGCAGATTCTTGATGACCTTCAGTTCCAGCAGGTCGCGGTAGACGTATTCCCTTCGCGAACCACTACCGGCGGCGTCGGTCGCCGATGGTCGCACGAGGTCGGTTCGTGCCCAGTAATCGAGTTGCCGGTACGAGATGCCGACGATGTCGGCGGCCTGCGTGCCGCTATACGTGCGCGCCGATTCAAGGTTGTTGGTACGCACTCCGCCCATCGGAACTCTCACGCTAGGGGTGGCCTCGCCCCTGCGCCAACCGTGCTACTTCTCTTGGAAGTCTTCGGGGTTAATGCTGTCAATGAAGTCACGGAATTCCTCGAGTACCTCGGCGTCAGCCTCCTCCTCGGATTCATCGATGACTTGGCCGACCTCGTCCAAGAGGTCGCGGCTGGCAGTGATCGGCACCTCGGCCCGCATCGCAATCGCCACGGCGTCGGACGGACGACAGGAAATCACATGGCGCTGGCCGTTGTGCACGACTTGTAGTTCGGCGAAGTAGGTGTGGTTTCGCATCTCGGTGATCACCACGCGGTTGACATGCGCGCCGAGATCCTCAAAGACGTTGACCATCAAGTCGTGGGTCAACGGTCGTGGTGGTGTGTGCCCGTCAAGCATGATGCGTATCGCACTCGCCTCCGCTGCGCCGATGTAGATACTCAACACACGACGTTCGCCGGCCTGCTCACGCAGGTGCATGACAGGAACATTGGCTGGTGTATCTACGAGAACCCCAACCAGATCGAGTTGCACGGAGTCAATCGAGTCGCCGGCACTCATGGCGTCAGCGTAGCAACGGCCTAAGAACCCGAGCGCAAGCCCTTGGTGGCGTTGCGTAGCAGCGCAGTTCGCAATTCTTCGCCAAGACCGACAAGGTCGTCGAGCAACTTCATCGCATCGTCGCGACGGTCGCCACCGCCCGAATTCTGTGCCGCTTTCACGATCGGTTCGAAGACATCGGCTTCACGTTCGGCCGCCAACCGCCAGGCCATCAACAGTCGTGGCTCTACTCCGAGTGCCGCCAGGCGTCCGGCGAGATGAACGATGTCGCGATCCGTCTCGTCGTAGAACGGTTCGGTTCCCATCAGTTGCGGACGAACGAACTTCATTCTTTCCAGCGCTGTCAGCATCGACGAATCCACACCGGTCGATTCCAGGATGTCCAACTTGCTGAGGCGTTCGGGGCGCTTCTTCTTCGCCGAATTGGGCGCCGGTACCACCGACGCCCGCTCGGCCGTGGCGCGATTCGTCGGATGCCCAACCGAGGGCGCACGAATTCCGCGCGGCATGCTTGGGTCGGTGATGTCGTCCGGGCGGAGCAAACCGTCACTCGTCTCGCCTTCCAACCGATCGCGAATCACACGCAACGGCAAAAAGTTGTCCTTTTGTTCGCGGAGGATGAAACGCAGACGCTCAACTTCGGGTTTGGTGAACTTGCGGTAGCCGGCGGTGGTGCGTTCCGGAGTAATCAATCCTTGACTTTCGAGGAACCGAATCTTGCTGATGGTGATATCCGGAAACTCCTCGAGCAGCAGCGCGAGCACTTCGCCGATGGTGTAGTACTGCTCCGGCATCGCTCAGGACCCGAAGAATGCGACAAGTCGGAAGCGACCCACTTGTATTTCGTCGCCGTGTTGCACGACCGACTCCTCGACGCGACGGCTGTTTACGTAGGTGCCGTTCAAGGAGCCGAGGTCGCGCACCAGCCACGCGTCGCCCTGCCGCACGAACACGGCGTGTTGGCGCGACACCGTGAAGTCGTCGAGCTGGATGTCGTTGTCGGGTACGCGGCCGACCGAGACCTGGTCACCCTCCAAGGTGTAGCGCGTGCCGATCTCGGGCCCTTGACGCACCACGAGCAGTACCTCGCCGGGTGCCACCTCACCGCTGTGCACGACTGCATTGTCCTCACCACCGAGACCGTCAAGCAGCGGGTCGGTCTTCGGCAGCACGTTCGTGCGCAGACTCGGCTTGTCGAGCACCGCACCACATGACGAGCAGAACGTCGACGAAGGTGGGTTGCGGTGACCGCATTGGTTGCAAAAGACGTACTGCATGGGGCTCGCTATTCACGCCCCGACGAGAGCCCGATACGCAGCCGCATCGAGCAGTGCCGGTGTGCTGCCGTCGATCCTGATCTCACATATCCAGCCGGCACCATACGGGTCTTTGTTCAGTAACTCGGGCTGCGTGGCGAGGTCGGTGTTCACCAGTGACACCGTGCCATTGACCGGCGCGTAGATGTCGGACACGCTCTTGGTGCTCTCAACTTCGGTGAACGACTGATCGGCCGTGACCTGTGTTCCCACTGCCGGTACCCCGACGAACACCACGTCACCGAGTGCGTCCTGCGCATAATCGGTGATGCCGATTCGCGCGACCCCGTTCGTGATTCGCACCCACTCATGCTGGGGGGTGTAGGAGAGATCGTCGGGAACCTGCATGGCCTCAACCGTAGCCTCAGGTTGAGACGCCGTTCGCCCGCGCGCCACGAACACCCTGCACGACCTGGGGCACGTAGACGACCGCGGTGGCGTACGACAACACCACACCTGGAATGCCGATTGCCCAGCCGGCGTTGCGCGCCCCGAGGGCCCATCCCGCGTCGCTTGCGCCGATCAGCAGCAACGGGAAGGCAAACATCAGAGCGAACGTATAGTTCTTGCCCCATTGATTCACGGCGAAGCGTGGCATGCCGAGTGCAGTGCCACCAAGCATGAGCAACCCGATGAACACTTCGCGTGCGATCACCACCCATCCGAACCATGGCGGCACCGAGCCGTCTATGACGATTGCAAAAACGCCAACGATGAACAACAGTCGGTCGACGGCGGGGTCGAAGACGGCTCCGAATTCACTGCGCTGGTTCAGGCGACGCGCCAGCCAGCCGTCAACCCAGTCGGTGGCACCAAGTGCACCCAGCAACCATGCCGCCAATTCGCGATCGTCGCGCACGAACAACAGCCACAAGAACAGCGGCAAACATAACAGTCGTGCCAGGGTGACGAGATTCGGCCACGTACGTATGCGTGCAGGCTAGTTCTCGCCTCTCCACTACTGTTCTCATCGCGATGACATCGCTCTTCACACGAATTATTGACGGTGAATTGCCCGGTCACTTTGCCCTGAAGGACGACCACTGTGTGGTGTTCATGACCATTGCGCCCATCACCGACGGTCACGCCCTCGTGGTGCCACGTCAGCCTGTCGATCATTGGATGGACATGTCCGCCGAACTGAATGCGCACGTCTTCGGTGTTGCGCGCCACGTGGCGAACGCTCAGCGCAGGGCCTTCAATCGGGCGCGCGTGGGACTGGTAATCGCCGGCTTCGAAGTCAACCACTGCCATCTTCACTGCGTGCCCGCCGACGAGATGGCCAACTTGAACTTTGCCCACCAACAGAAGGATGTCGCGCCAGAACGTCTCGCCGCCGCGGCAGCAAAACTGGCCGCGCAGTTGCGCAGCGATGGCGTCCCCGGCGCGCTCTAGAACAACGTTGTCGTCGTTGGTTCGATGAGATCGGCACCCTTGTTGCGCACGTTGTTGACGGCGGTGCTCACCGTCGACGCCACGAGACGTTCGTTGGTGGCACTACGCAGTAGTTGAAGCGGCGCGTCGTCGGCCGTCAACCATTCGTCGATCTCATCGCCATCCAAGATGCACGGCATACGGTCATGAATCGCCGCCAAGCGTTCGTTCGGTGATGTCGTGATCAGCGTGCAACTCGGCAACACCTCACCCTTGCGTGTCGGGTCGCGCCATGTGGTCCACAAACCTGCCAGGGCGAGTGGCGTCGCGTCTACTGAACGAATGAAGTACGGCTGTTTCGGTTGCTTCACCTTCGGGTCGACACCGACCGTGCGCCACTCGTAGTAACCGTCAACGGGCACCACACAACGATGAGCCTTCACCAGCCCGCGGAAACTCGGCTTCTCGGTCAGTGTTTCACTTCGCGCGTTGATCATGCTTGCAGCCCTGCTGCGATCCTTCGACCAGGCTGGCAACAGTCCCCAATGCGCGCGCTGCAGGCTGCGGCGGGTCGAACCGTTTTCACTGTCAATGCCACCCGTGAGATACAGCACCTGCGTGGTGGGTGCCACGTTGTAGTTGGGGGTGAAGCGATCGACGAAGTCATCGATGAGCACGGCATCAAACAGCAAAGCGAGTTGCTGCGGCGC
>Ga0194131_10005191_pt1 | contig 19004 bp, 16 predicted proteins | sample TA2KigO120mmetaG_FD_148631 | JGI IMG/M metagenome (GOLD analysis project Ga0194131, IMG submission 148631) | Freshwater microbial communities from Lake Tanganyika, Tanzania - TA2015053 Kigoma Offshore 120m | ecosystem: Environmental > Aquatic > Freshwater > Lake | place: Tanzania: Lake... | reverse complement strand
AAAATTCAATCGCTGCGTACATGTTTCCATGATCGGTAAGCGCAACGCTCTCCATGCCAAAAGCCTTCACTTGTTTTATGAGTCCATCTATTTTTGCAAGTCCATCAAGAAGGCTATAATGGCTATGAACGTGGAGGTGGGTAAATTTCATATTTAAATTATCATAGCATGGATTTAAAACTCGAAAAAAGCTTGTGGCGTAAGGGTTATGATGCTGTAATTGGTATCGATGAGGTGGGACGTGGGAGTCTTGCGGGGCCCATGTATTTGTGCGCGGTTGTTTTAAAAAAGGAACAGGAGAATGTACTTAAAAAAATAAAGGGGGTGAACGATTCAAAACGATTATCTCAGAAAAAAAGAGAATTTATATTTGAACAGGTAGTGGCATCACGCATTCCTTACATCATATATAAGGCATCCCCTCAAGAAATAGATACCCACAATATTTATCGCGTAGCTATACGAGGATGCGATGTGTTAATTAAAAAATATGGCATGAAAGAGTCTGCACCATTTTTTGTTACCTGTGATGGCGGACTCTCCGTCCCAAGATTGGAAAGGGACAGGCAGGAGACATTTATAAAAGGGGATACCCGTGTATTTGCAATCGCGCTTGCATCGATAATCGCAAAATGTCTTCGCGATGCCACCATGGTACGTTTAGCAATTAAATATCCTAATTATGGTTGGGAGCAAAATAAAGGATATGGAACAAAAAGACACACCGATCAAATCCGTCGTCTTGGAAAAACACCTCTCCACCGTTTGACGTTCCTGAGAAAAATTGTATAGTTATACTACTCTTTGAAAAAACAAGGGAGGAGGGGAAGGAAGATGACCCAAGAAGAACTACGTGTCTCTCTCACCCAACGTTTTTTAAACACAAAAAGGGTGGTACAGCGCGCGATAGATGAATACACAAAAGCTTCGAAAGAAGGATTGTTTGAGGATAAAGAAGGTGAAGCAGAAGGGTCAGGAGACGCAAGGAAGAGTACAATGCAGAAACACATCAACTCCCTCCTTACCAAAGCCGAGAAGATAAAAACAAGACTAGAGAGTAAGGAACCACTTCCTCACTTCATCGATACGATCTCTACCACCTATGAACACTCCTATAAGACCAAAGAATCCATTACCCTCTCTCTTGAAGAAAAACTCAAAGAATATCTCCTATTCTACAAAAAACACAACATACCCCTTCCTCAAGATTTTGAAGATCGTATCGAAGACATCTGGAACAACAACACAGACGAAATTCAAGAAAGTATCGAACAACATGGTTTTGACGACATGCTTATCCTCCCCGGAAACATACCCCTTGAGACTCTTAACACCGTAATGACTGAAGGATATAAGACTACGTTTCAAACCCGTAACTTTATCGACGGCGGTTCCTTCAGCAACGCAAAGAGTCAACACGTCGACACCCCTCGTATCGTCTTGGTCCACAAGACTCAAAATCTCTTCAATCGTCCCGAGCTTAAACAAACTCTTAACATCAAAGCCAAAGACATTGATCAAAAGAACACCCTTACCCTTGAAGATTACCTTGTCTTTCAAAGAAAATATTTTGAAGACACAGGAAGACATCTTGATGTATCAGGTTGGACGTGGGTTGCCACCACATCAGGGGCTCGTCTAGTGAATGTCTTTTTGGATTCGGGTGCTGGTCGGCTGTATGTGGATGCCGATGACTTCGAGACTCAGACTCCGACTCTCGGAGCTCGCCCCTCTCGCAGTTTTTTCTAAGGTATCTTGTAGCTTTTAGTGTAAGTAAACAAAGTCGTTTGCGTTAAAGAACAAAGACAAAAACACCTACAAAGGGTGTTTTTTATCACGCGACAGTCCACAAGTGGCCTGTCCTATGGAAAATCGTTTTGTGATTTTCTTTACGGGGTTGCGGGGATGGGAGATCTTACAGCGCTTCGCTCCTCAGACACCTCTCGGTTTCTGATCGGTCCGATATTCATCGGACCCGCCTTCCTCCACGGGAAAACTCCCGTTTTCCCGACTCCTTTCCCTGTTCGACTCCCGCTCTTCCGACAAAACGGAAAAATAAAATACTCCACGGGGGGTATTTCTTTTTCCGCGTGTTGCGGGGATGGGAGTCGAACCCACTATTCCCAGGTTATGAGCCTGGTGTGATATAAAATATCCGTTTCACTCACCCGCGATCGAACTATTTTTATATTATACCGAAGTTGTTATAAGAATTCAAGAGGAAGTTTCTTGTATAGAAAACAAAACCGCCCTTTATGGTCGGTTTTGTTTTATTTGCGCGGGCGACCGGATTTGAACCGGCGATCTTCTCAGTGACAGTGAGATGTGTTAACCGGGCTACACCACGCCCGCATACGTAATTATGATATTACACACTTTTTCATATTAATCAAATTAAAAAGCGGCAGTGCCGCTTGGTGTCCTGGTAAGTATTTCTATTAGTATACAAGGAGTTTAACCACGAATGTTGCCCAGGAAGAAATAACAAAGAAGAGGGTAAATGGGATAAACTCGATCATTGCTGCTGCGGCAAAAAATGGTCCCAGATCTTCTCCGTGTGTTCTTTTCCTAACTGCGCCTTAAAGAGATCCCGCAACAAATATAGATGCGAATGTGAGAAATAGCAGTATTTCTGCTTCAAGGCTCCATCCGCTAATGATTCCGAACAAAAGACAAAAAATCCATCCGACCATCATGATGTTATACCTCCCCTGAGAACTACTTTCTTCTTATAACATGTGAATAAGTTTGTGTCAAAAAACTGCACGACCTTGTTGTTAATATTTTGATTTCTGTTGCGGGCTTTCTTTTTATTCGGTATCCTATGAATATGACTTTGTATGAAATTGAACAATTGGTATTTGCTGAGATTGTGCGTGTGAGTACAGCAAAAGAGCTGGAGGAGATACAACACACCTATCTTGGAAGAAAGGGGCATCTTACTGCTATTTTGCGTGGACTTTCCGAATTAAGTTTAGAGGAAAAACGCGATGTGGGTGAGAGGGCAAACTTATTACGTGTACGTATCGAAACTGCACTTAAGGAGCGACTTGAAGAATTTAAAGAAAAACAGGAGGAGCGATTTTTCGATATTACGTTTCCGGGAAAAAAAGTTGTTGCTGGACACTTTAATCCGCTTACTTTGATTTTAAAAGAGATAGAGGATATTTTTATTTCGTTTGGATTTTCTGTTGTTGAGGGGCCTGAGGTGGAGACGGAATTTAATAATTTCGATGCATTGAATATACCCGCCAATCATCCTGCGCGAGAGATGTGGGATACATTTTGGATAAAATCCCAATCTTCAAATCTAAAATCCCAAAGACTCCTCTTAAGAACACATACATCTCCTGTGCAAATTCGATATATGATGACGCATGAGCCACCTTTTCGTATTATTGTCCCAGGTACCACGTATCGATATGAGGCTACTGATGCCCGCCACGAGATGCAATTTACCCAGGTTGAGGGTTTGGTGGTAGGCGAAGATGTTACACTTGCAAATTTCAAGGCGGTTATTGAAGCGTTTTTTATTCGTCTTTTTGCGCAAAAAGTTGAGATACGATTGCGCCCCGGATATTTTCCTTTCGTTGAACCTGGCGTTGAGGTAGATGCCACATGTCCAAGGTGTAAGAAAAAGGGATGTGAACTTTGTAAATTTTCTGGATGGCTTGAGCTTGGGGGGGCGGGCATGGTGCATCCCAACGTGTTTGATGCAGTAAAGTATAATCCTAAGGAGGTGCAGGGGTTTGCCTTTGGTATTGGCGCAGAACGTTTTGCAATGATTAAATATGGCATTCCAGATATTCGCCTGTTTAGGTCAGGAGATTTAAGATTTATTAGACAATTTTAATATGAAGTTTAGTATCAATTGGCTTAAGGATTATGTAGATATTTCAATGAGTCCGCAGGAGCTCGCGGATGTGGTTTCGTTGCACAGTCTTGAGGTTGAGGGTGTTGAGATGAAGGGAGATGATACTTATCTTGATGTGGCGTTATTGCCAAATCGTTTTCCTGACGCAGCAAATTATGTTGGGTTTGCGCGCGAGATTAGTGCGGTAACGGGCAATGATTTCAGGGCGAATCATTTTTTTAAAGAAGGAAAAAAATTAAATATAGCGACCGATTTCTCGGTGCATATTGAAGACGAGCACGATTGCGCACGTTATTCGGGGCTTCTTGTGTCGGGCGTTGATGTGAAGGAGTCTCCCGAGTGGCTTAAAGAGCGGCTTGAAGCAAATGGGTTGCGTGCAATCAATAACATTGTTGATGCGACAAATTATGTGATGCTTGAGCTTGGTCAGCCTCTCCACGCTTTTGATTACGACAAGCTTGATAAGGGGATTATCGTTAGGAGAGCGCAAGATAAAGAGAGAATGACTACGCTTGATGGTCGTGACGTCGAACTTACGAGTGAAGATGTTGTTGTTGCTGATCATACGCGGGTGCTTGCAATTGCGGGCATAAAAGGTGGGAAGACGGCAGAAATTACTAATGCAACAAAAACAATATTACTTGAGGCGGCAAATTTTGATTCCGATCGTGTGGTGCGCACTACGCGAAGAATTGGTTTCACAACAGACGCATCGCAGCGATTTAAATATGGCATCGATCCTAATACGACAGAAATTGCCCTCCGGCGTGTTGCGGAGCTTATTCAAAAAATTAGTGGAGGAAAAATGGATGGATTCGTTGATGCATATCCTAAAAAAGTTACACCAAAGGTTCTTGCCTTTAATGCAAAGGAATATGAAAAGTTGGTGGGGGAACCTATTGAATTAAAAGAAGCGCGTGATATTTTTCGTAAGTTACAATGGAGTGTGAGGAAGGCGACAAAAGAAATTTTGTGGATCGAGGTTCCTACATGGAGGCGAGATGTTGAGCGTTTTGAAGATGTTGTTGAAGAGGTGGTGCGTCTTTATGGATACGATACGCTTAAGAGTAAAACACTGAGAGATGTGTCGCTTCATGCAAGGCGCGACGATCAACTTCATTACACACGAAGGGTCAAGGAATGCATGGTGGGGTTTGGATTCGATGAGGTGTGTAGTTATTCTTTTATCCCACAAGTTTGGAATGAGGCGTGCGCTCCAGATACGCTCGTGCAACTTGAGAATCCAGTAAGCGCAGAATATTATTATCTGCGTCCATCGCTTATCTTCCCACTTTTTCGTGCGCTTGAAAGTAATGTAAAATTTTTCAGTGACATTAAGATGTTTGAGGTGGGAAACACGTTTAGACGAGAGGAAAAAGAGGGAGTAGTTATTGAGAGGACAAGGCTTGCCGGTATGATTACGAGGGAGAAGGCGGGTGATACTCTTTTTTATGAATTAAAAGGTATTCTCAACGAATTGTTTCGTGTGTTTGGGGGAGAACAGATTGAATATCGTCTTCATAAGGAATTATGGTGCGGAGTACTTGTTCAGTCAAAAACGGCAGATGTATATGTAGAAGGCGTATACGTAGGATATGTTGGATTTATATCGCCACGATGGTTGGAGCGTTTTGACGTGACATGTGACGTTGTTGCTTTCGAACTCGACATTAACACCCTCCTTCCGCTCACAGAGAAAGAGCGGGCATTTGCCCCTATCTCTAAGTATCCGGGGGTGGTAAGGGATATTTCCTTTGTTGTGGATGCGGAAGTATTCATTGACGAGCTTGAACAAGTAATGTATCAGGCTGCGTCAAGCGTACTCATTGACATCGATCTCTTTGATATGTTTGAAGGGGAGCGTCTTGGCGAGGGGAAGAAGAGCCTTTCTTTTCACCTTACATTTCGATCTGATCAAAAAACCCTGACGAGCGAAGAGGTAACAAATGATCTTGCAAAAATAATCGTTGTGCTACGTGAGAAGTTTAATATTGAGATACGGTAAAGATGCATGAAACAAAAAACCGACGTAAGTATTTCACGCCGGTTTTTTGTTTCGAAAGATTATTGTACTTCTTTTCCATTTATAACTACCTTGAGATTTGTAGTGAGATATATTGTGTCTGATGTGTTTGAGATTGTGTAGGGTTTCTGTGGCGTAACGAGTTGGGCAAGCGAAGAGGTTTTTTCTTCTTGTGTACAGTCCGAAAATGCTTCTCCATTGTACCAATAACATGTGCCATCTACACCGTACGTTTTAAGACGGTCGCCCTCGTTTTCAAAATGATAAATATTGTTGTCTGGGGTTTGAAGGGTAAGTCCCGCCGGTGTTTCAGCGACATAAAACGCATAGGCGCTTCCTGACAGTGCAAATATGATAAAAGGTATAAGATGTTTCATATTTTTTTAAATTAAAACGGCTCTATAGGAAGGAGTCGTCTAGAATATGGATATATAGTATCATAAAAATTTAGAATAGTCAAATTTTTGAGTTTGCATCAGAAGAAAGATTGGCGTATAATTAAGTGTATATAAGAGCATGGCGCTCATTCTTTTTTACTATTTGATATGGCAAAAGATGATGATAAAAAACAAGTTGGACCTTCCTATACAGGGAAGGATATTCAAGTTTTAGAGGGGCTTGAGCCGGTACGTAAGAGACCGGGTATGTATATTGGTTCAACTGGTATCGATGGTCTTCACCATCTTATTTGGGAAGTTGTAGACAACTCGATTGATGAGGCGATGGCGGGGTTTGCAAAAAATATTGAGATTCGTCTTTTTGATGGCCACAAAGTTTCTGTAAGGGACGACGGACGAGGTATCCCGGTTGATATACACCCACAAACCAAAAAATCTACATTAGAGACGGTTCTAACTACGCTTCACGCTGGAGGTAAGTTCGGCGGTGATTCGTATAAGGTTTCTGGGGGTCTTCATGGTGTTGGTGCTTCTGTGGTCAATGCACTTTCGCAAAATTTGAGAGCCGAGGTGTGCCGAGATGGAAATATATATATGCAAGAATATGTGCGTGGAAAAGCTAAGGCAGAGGTAAAGAAGATAGGAAAAGCGACAGCAACGGGAACGACAATTGTATTTGATCCCGATCCGGAAATTTTTGGTGTTAAAGGAGATGGTGGGTTAACGCTTCCCGAGTACGATGTAAAGAAGATGCTTGAGCACTTGCGTCAACAGGCATATCTTACGCGCGGGGTTCGCATGCAGATTTGGGATGAGCGTACTACAACAACAGAGGCGTATGGGTTTTATTTTGAGGGGGGGCTTCGTTCATTCCTTCTTCATCTTACTGAAAATGAAAAACGCATTCAGGACACCCCTTTTTATGTTATGAAAGACGATCCTGGTATTTCCGTCGAGGTGGCCGCAATGTATACCGACGAGTTTCAGGGAAAGGAGCTTAGTTTTGCAAACAATATTTATACCCCAGAGGGTGGAATGCATCTTACTGGATTTCGTTCGGCACTTACACGTGTTCTAAATGATTATGCGCGTAAAAATAGTTTCCTAAAGGATAGTGATGAAAATCTGATTGGTGATGACGTGCGTGAGGGTATGACTGTGATCGTGTCGGTAAAACTTCTTTCTGATGTTTTGCAGTTTGAGGGGCAGACAAAGGCAAAGCTTGGAAATCCGGAGGCACGTCAGGCGGTAGAGACGGTGGTGAATGAGGCGCTTCAGGAGTTTTTGGAAAAAAATCCGCAAGAGGCAAAGAGGATGTTGGAGAAGGTTATTTTGGCGGCAAAGGCTAGGAAGGCGGCAAAGGCTGCGCGTGACACCGTGCTGCGTAAGGGTGCGCTTGAAGGACTTGCGCTCCCAGGAAAACTTGCTGATTGTTCTTCACGAAGTGCAGCGGAGTCAGAGCTTTTTATTGTTGAGGGAGACTCTGCAGGAGGTTCTGCTAAACAGGGACGCAACAGGAGGTTTCAGGCAATTTTGCCGCTAAAGGGTAAGATTTTAAATGTTGAAAAATCACGTATCGATAAAATGCTGGCGAATAAGGAGATTCGTTCTCTCGTAATTGCCCTTGGTACTGCGATAGGGACCGAGTTTGATGTGTCAAAAATTCGATACCACAAAATTGTTATCATGACAGATGCCGATGTCGACGGGTCTCACATTAGAACGTTGTTGCTCACGCTTTTCTACCGCTATTTCCCACAGGTAATTCAGATGGGTTATCTGTATGCGGCCGTACCGCCGCTTTATCGTATCGAAAAAAGCAAAAAAGAAGTGATGTATGCATATAATGACAGCGAAAAAGAGACGATACTAACCTCTCTTGGCGGCGAACGTGGTGTTTCAGTGAGTCGTTATAAGGGTCTTGGTGAGATGAATCCGGAACAGCTTTGGGAAACCACTATGGATCCAGAACGTCGCACGCTGAAACGAATCGATGTGGATGACATCGAGGCGGCGGATCATAGCTTTGATGTGTTAATGGGCGAGGAGGTGGCGCCAAGAAAAAGCTTCATAAATGCCTACGCGCAAAAGGTGCGCAATTTGGATATCTAGAATCTTCGTAGTGGAGCGGGATTGACATTAGGGTTTGCACGCGGTATCTTATAATTAATGAGAAAGAGCCCCGCGGGGCTTTTAAAAATGAACCGAAAGGCGTAATCCCATACTAATTTTGCCTATATTAAATATATGAAAAAAATATTTGGAGGAATATCCCTTTTTATCAAAGAAGTTTTTTTTGAACTTAGGCGAGTAAACTGGCTTTCGCGCAGACAGCTTATTTATTATACCTTTGTGGTTATTGGTTTATCTGCCTTTATGGCGACCTTTTTGGGGATACTTGATGCTGGATTTGTATATGGATTAACAAATTATATTGTCAAATAGTATGGCAGAAGAAACAACAACTTCTTTAGAACGACGTTGGTACGCGGTACATACTTATTCTGGGTATGAAGACGCGGTAGTGCGCTATTTATTGCAGCGTATCGAGTCTTTTGATATGCAGGATAAAATTTTCAATGTTCTTGTTCCAAAAGAAAAAAGCGTAAAAATTAAAAACGGAAAGCGCAAGGTAACGGAGGAAAAAATCTATCCCGGGTATGTGTTGGTAAACATGGTGATGGACGAGGGGACTTGGTATGTAGTACGCAATACACCACGTGTTACGGGGTTTGTTGGAGCGGATTCCACAGAGCCAACGCCACTTTCGGATGCAGAAATAAATATGTTTATGCAGAAGATGGGGCTTGAAGAGCCTAAGTTTAGACTTGACGTAATGGTTGGCGATATCGTAAAAATCAGCGATGGACCATTCAAGGACTATGATGGTAAGGTAAGCGAAATTGATGAGGATCGTGGCAAAGTTAAGGTATTGGTGTCGATGTTTGGTCGCGAGACGCCTATCGAACTGGATTTCTTACAAGTTAAAAAAGTATAATTATGGCAAAAAAAGTAAAGACAACACTCAAGCTTCAACTTCCTGCTGGTGCGGCAACCCCGGCACCTCCGGTTGGTCCCGCGCTTGGTCAGCACGGAATTAATATTGGTGAATTCGTAAAGCGATTTAATGATGAGACGAGGGAAAAAACAGGAGATATTATACCTGTTGTTATAACTGTTTTTGAAGATCGCTCATTTGAGTTGAAATATAAAACGCCACCAGCATCTGATATGTTGCGTAAGGCGGCGGGTATAGAAAAGGGTTCTGCTACAGCCGGAAAGAAAAAAACAGGTAAGGTAACAAAAGCTGATCTTGTACGTATCGCGGAAAAGAAGATGGAGGATCTAAACACCACAGATGTGGAACAGGCTGCAAAGATAATTGCTGGTACGGCTCGCAGTATGGGCCTTGAAGTAGTCGAATAATAGATTAGAAATTGTTTTTAAAAAGCTCTTGCGACCTGCAAGGGCTTTTTGGATTTCATTCTGCTATGCTATAGCATAGCGGTGAGTTTCTTCTTTATTTCTTTTTGATTTGGTATAGTCGAAGGAGAATTTTTACAATACGTGAAAGGAGGATAACCTATGTTTGGAGTACCACACCAATTAAAAGGAAAATTTTTTTTATTTGAAGGGTTGAGCGGGAGTGGAAAATCAACTCAGGCTCAATTGTTGTTTGATCGTTTTGTTTCAAATGTTGAGGCTCGAGTTCTTTTAAATAGAGAACCCTCTCAAGGTGTTTTTGGAAGGATGATCCGCGCCCTTATTGAAAGGAAGCAGGTTCCTGCGGAATGGTTTTTGGAAATAGGGTATCAGTGGGCAGGAGAGAGTAGGTGGGAGGAATTTCTTCCGCTTGTGAGGAAGATCGCTCGTGGGGAAAACCTAGAGGAGATGGAGCGTCAACAGCTTTTTGTTCTGGATCGTTTCGATGATATTACACGCACTATTATCCCAGCCCTGAAGGACTCTAGAATTGTTGTACAAGATCGTTTTGATCTCTCCACGTATGCACATTATGCTGCAGCGCATGCTGGTGTTGTGTCCATCGATGATATCGCCGAGCTTCACCGAAAGATTCTCGGTTCTTCTTATATTTTACCGGACCTTATTTTTGTGTTTGATATGCCTGCGGAACATGCGGTGGCACGGTTGGAGTTTTCAGGAAAAACAATTGATATCTATGAACAAGGTGAGTATCTGAAGCGTGTACGGGAAACATATACGTTTCTTGCTGAACAATTATCCCACAAGACACATGTTGTGGTGCTTGATGGCATGAGAGGAAAAGAAGAGTTACACAAAGAAATCGTTGGGATTGTAAATTCCCACCTTTCCTAAGAATACAAAGCGAGCAAACGAAGCTCGCTTTTTTTATTTTTGGAGACTATAATGTGAGTATTATTTATGAAGTATATTACGACCATTGGTCTTGAAATTCACGCAGAACTTCGATCACAAACGAAGATGTTTTGTGATTGTTTGAATGCAGAGGAGATGCACCCAAACATTAATGTGTGCCCTATTTGCCTTGCTCATCCGGGCACACTTCCGACACCCAATGAGAAGGCAATTATGCACGTCTTACGTGTGGGGGCTGCATTGGGCGGCGAACTTGCACACATAACAAAGTTTGACCGGAAGAATTATTTTTATCCCGATATTCCCAAAGGGTATCAAATTTCTCAATATGATCAACCTTTGGTAAAAAATGCAAAACTTGAGTGTTATGTGGGGGGTGAGAAAAAATCATTTGCTATTCACAGAATTCATCTCGAAGAGGACACGGGACGGCTTTTACACAGCGATGATAAATCTCAAACGCGAGTGGATTATAATCGCGCGGGGGTGCCCCTTATGGAACTCGTGACGGAGCCGGTGTTGCATACACCGGAGGAGGCGGAGGCGTTTGCTTCGAATTTGCAACTCATTTTGCGTTATTTGGGCGTTTCCTATGCAAATATGGATAAGGGACAGATGCGTGTGGAGGTGAATATTAGCATACGCAAAGAGGGTGAAGAAAAACTGGGAACAAAAGTGGAGATAAAAAATTTAAACTCATTTCGTTCCGTTGGTGACTCCATTCGTTATGAGGTGGAACGCCACGAGGACCTTTTACAGAAGGGAAAAAAGATAGTACAGGAGACACGGGGGTGGGATGAGAATAAAAGGATTACATTTTCACAGCGCAAGAAAGAGTCTGCACACGATTATCGTTATTTTCCTGAACCAGACATTGCTCCGCTTGTTGTTGGGGATCATGCCTTAGGCGAGGATGTATTGAAGGAGATTAGTATTAAGGATATCGTAACCTCGCTTCCCGAGATGCCTGTTGCGCGCCTCGAGCGTTTGATAAAGGAATACGGTCTTGATTTTAAAGACGCTGAGTTGTTGGTGCAACAAAAAGATGTTTCAGAATTTTTTGAAAAAAGCGTTTCGGAGGCACAAGAGTTAGATCACGGCGTGGATTTAAAAAAAATCGCAAAGTTGACTCATAATTTTCTTGTGTCGGATCTTTACGGTTTTCTCGAAGGTGATACAATAGAATTGGGGGCGTTGAAGATTACACCAGAAAATTTTGGACACCTCGTTGTGTTATTCGCGAAGGGAGAGATTTCAAGCCGTGTTGCAAAGGATGTGTTGCGAGAGATGTTTGAAACAGGCGCGGAGTGCCAGGTCATTATTGAAGAAAAAGGATTAAAGCAGGTAAGTGATGAGGGCGCGCTTGAAACAGTTGCAAAAGAAATTATTATAGAATTTCCTGATGCTGTGGCGGATTATAAAAAAGGGAAAGAGGCGTCGTTGCAGTTTCTCGTCGGTCAATTTATGAGAAAAACAAAAGGTACCGCAAATCCGGAGCTCGCAAAAGAAATATTGAAAAAGAATTTATTATAAATAATATAAAAATGTTATGAAAGAATCTTTTGGTCAATTCCATCCGAATATTCAGGAGCAATTAGAGAAAAAAAGCAAAATATTATGATCAACTTGCGGAGGAACTTGCTCGCTTTGATAACATAAACCGTAAGCTCACCCAAGAAGAGGAGGAAAGAAGAATGGAGGTACAACGGCTTTTGCGAGTGATACGTTCCGGTCAATAACAGTTGGAAAAAGAAGGACTGGGGACAGAATTCGACCATATAATTTCCTTGTTTCGTTTAAACCACGTCATTTGACGTTTTGCGTAATGAAAAATGGCCCTTTCAAGGGTCGTTTTCATTTCTTCATACGAAATCTTGTTTTGCAGGTAAAGTGCGATAAATTTATATTCAAGTCCAAATGACTCAAGACGTTTCCATGAAAGTTTGTTTTTTGTGTGAAGAAGTTCGATCTCCTGAACCATCCCTTCGTTTAGGCGCGATTCGAGGCGTTTGCGTATTTTCCCCCTTAAGATCTCCCAACCAGGAAAGATGCCGATATACGTTATTGGATAATGGAGTGGATGTTTTTCAAGCGGTTTAATGGGTTCTTTTGTTGAGAGGATAATTTCAAGCGCGCGCACTAAGCGGCGTTTGTTATGTCTATCTATTTTTTTTGCAAATGCAGGATCCGTCTTTTTAAGCCTTAGAAATAATTCTTCTATTGATGCTTCTTCTAATTCCTTACGAAGTGTCTTATCAACAGGTGCCTTTGGAAATTTCCACCCCCCTAAGACTGCATCAATATATAACCCAGTCCCTCCACACAGGATAGGGGTTTTTCTTCTACGAAAAATATCTTTGATCGACTTGTTGGCTAATTTTTGATATTGAACTACGGTAAACTGTCTCTTTGGAGAGGCGACATCAAGAAGGTGGTGAGGAATTCCCCGCATTTCTGTTTTCGTGATTTTTCCTGTCCCAATATCCATACCTCGATATACTTGGCGTGAATCGGCAGAAATAACCTCACCATTTACCTGTTTGGCAATCGTAATGGCATAATCTGATTTGCCGGATGCGGTGGGGCCTACGATTGCGATTATATATTTCGTTGACTTCATAGGCCTCTATGGTATAACAATTTTAGTATCTTGTCATGCCAGAGGCAGACCCCCCCTGCGTTACAGCTATGGAGGGGCAAGTCCGCCTTTGGCGGAAAAGGAGGGATAACAATGAAGAGGATTTGCGTCTTTCTTCTTGTGCTATTCTTGGTTTTCCAAGTTTCGTATGTCGAAGCCGAGGAAAAGAGTGGTGATAGCCTTTATAACGTCTACAGCGCTCTTAAGATCGACATGACGGTTGATGAGGTGAGGAGCGTCATTAAACGATTGAGTCCGCAAGATATAAAGGAGATTCTGGAATCATTGGAACCGTCTGGGGATTCGACCTCTGGAAGGTTTGATGTACAAATAGCACACATCACAAAACAAAATCCAGAGGTAAATTATACGCGTTTGACGCTATTGTTCGTTTCTGAGGGGTACGCTTCTCCACTTGTTCTTGTGTCTGCACGTTGGGAAAAAAATATGCGCAATGGCTCATCTCTCGAATATTCGAAAAAGAAAGGGAGGTAATAGACCATGAAGCGTTTTTTAGTTGTAGTGAAAACGACTAAAGGAAAAAAAGAAGAAGTAGATTTGATTCAAGTAGAGGGAATGGATTCTGTGGAACAGGTTGAGGAGCACATGAAAGAAATATGTGAGATAGCCAGTGAACGTGGTAGGATTCTTGAGATTGTAGAAATTATGGAAACGGTACGGTATCACCAAGAACACCGGCCTCAAAAAAGTCCTTTTAAGCAATTGCTCTTGTTGGGCTAATTTTAATAAAAGCACTGAGAACAGTGCTTTTATATTTTGTAGCTTATTTCTTTTCTTTGATTTCTTCGAGAAGGCGAGTTTTGAATGCCTCGAGCGTGAGTACTCCTTCGTCTCCCTTACCATGCCTTCGGACGGCGACAGATTGGGACTCTATTTCCTTGTCTCCTACTATTAACAGGTAGGGGATTTTTTGTTGTTCGGTTTCACGAATACGTTTTCCAAGTGTATCATTGCTATCTGCAAGAGAAACGCGGATATTGTCTCGCCTTAGTTTAGTAGCAACGTCTTTTGCGTATTCTCCGTGTTTTTCGCTTATAGGGAGAAGGGCAACTTGTACTGGTGCGAGCCATAGAGGGAATGCGCCTGCATAGTGTTCGATAAGGACTGCCATGAAACGTTCTACAGAGCCAAGGACTGCGCGGTGTATCATTACGATACGCTCGTTTTTGCCTTTTTCGTTTATGCAGGAGAGATTAAAACGTTCAGGAAGATTAAAATCGAGCTGAATGGTAGCAAGTTGCCAATCACGACCAAGCGAGTCTTTTGCAATAAAATCTATCTTGGGGCCATACATCGCCGCCTCTCCTAAGCCATCGATATATTCAACACCACGTTTCTTAATGACGGACTTGAGCTGTGTTTCTGCCTTTTTCCATATCGCAGGAGTTCCCAAATATTTTTCAAATTTTTTTGGATCGTGGCGTGAGAAACGGACGGTAAGGGGCATGCCGAAGGGTTTGTAGAACGCATCAATGATATCCCACACCCTTAGTGTTTCTTCCTCAATATGATCTATGCGACAGAAGATGTGTGCATCGTCTTGTGTAATCATGCGAACGCGTGAGAGGCCGCCAAGTTCACCAGATTGTTCGTCGCGGTAGACGGCAGTTACCTCTGAATAGCGGATGGGGAGTTCTCTGTATGTTCTCTGTTTCGAGGTGTATATCTGTGTGTGGTGTGGGCAGTTCATTGGTTTTAGGGCAAACTCATGGCCTTCGCGTGAAGACACCCTGAAGAGCTCATCCTTAAATTTTTGCCAATGCCCCGATGTTTCATAAAGATCTTTTTTTGTAATGTGGGGGATGAGCACACGGTCGTATCCCATAGGAATCTGGAGTGATTGCACGAAATTTTCGAGTTCTTCTCGAATAACAGTACCGCGTGGGGTAAAAAGAGGAAGACCGCTTCCTACAAGATCTGAAAAGGTAAAGAGATCAAGCTGGGGACCAAGTTTTTTGTGATCGCGACGTTCCGCCTCACTAAGCATGTGGAGGTGTGAGTCGAGATCTGCCTTTGTCTCGAAGGCGAGACCATAGATACGCTGAAGCTGTTGGTTTTTGGCATCGCCTCTCCAGTAAGCACCGGCAATTTTAGTGAGGGCGAAACTCTGAGGATCAATTTCACGGGTATTTTTTACATGACCTCCACGACACAGATCAGAGAAAACATCTCCCATGTGATAGACGGTGAGCTGTTTTCCCTCCTTTGAAAACTCCTCAATAAGGTCTAATTTAAAAGGTTGTTTTCCGCCTTTGGCGGAGAATCGTTTTTTTGCTTCATCGTGGATTATTTTTTCTCCTTTGAAGGCGAGATGCATGCTAACCATTTTACGCATCTCTTTTTCAAATTCTTTAAGGTCTTCTTCCGTAAGGCCTTGAGGAAGAAGGAAGTCGTAATAGAATCCGTTTTCTATGGTTGGGCCAACACCAAGCTTCGCGTCGGGAAATTTTTTTAAAACCGCTGCCGCCAAGAGGTGGGCAAGAGAATGACGAATATTTTCTAGTTGTGTTTGTGTGTTTTTTTTCATAAATTATGAAGTAAGTATTTTTGCGTCTTCGCAGAGAAGTTTTAGTTCGCCATTCCTCCGATCAACTTTCGCGAGAAACATGAGTATGTTGTCTTTTTGCCATAGTCCGTTCGTTTTCGCAAGCAATTTAGGGAAAACAATGAGTTCTCTTTTTGCAGTATGATCTTCTATTTCAACAAAAAGCATGGTTTCCCCTTTTTTCGTGAGAATTTTTTTGATAGTGGAGATAATCCCTGCGTTTTTTACGGATGAACCTTCTAGCTCATTTTCAATATCCTGAAGTGTTTTAAAGTTTGATTTTTCGAGGCGTGTTTTGTGTGTATCGAGTGGGTGCCCAGAGATATAAAGACCGAGAAGCTCTTTTTCAAAGGCAAGTTCCTGTGCTTTGGGGAGTGGGGGCGCGTCTTTGAGTTGCAGTTTTGGTACATAGGCTGTTGAAAAGAGTGAGGCCTGAGGGCTATTATTTTCTTTTCTTATTTCTGAGGCATAGGCGAGCAGATTGTCTATTGATTCAAGAAGAACGCTTCTTTTTTCGAAATTATCGAATGCCCCCACCTTGATAAGCGATTCGAGGGATTTTTTATTGAGATCTTTATGATGGATGCGCCGTAGAACGTCTTCGACGCTTTTAAAGGGGCCGTGTGCAGAGCGTTCCTCAACAATTGCCTCAATAATATTTGCTCCAACATTTTTTACTGCCGAGAGACCAAAACGAATAGTATCGTTTTCTCCTTTTATGACCGCAAAATTTCCTATGCTTTCGTTGATGTCCGGAGGAAGTACGGGGATTTTCATGCGAATACACTCCGCGATTATTTTTGCAATTTCTTCCGTGTCACCAGATTCTGCTGTGAGTACGGCGGTCATGTATTCACCCGGATAGTTTGCTTTCATGTATGCGGTTTGATATGCCACAAAGCCGTAACTTGCCGCGTGTGCTTTGTTAAATCCATAGGCGGCGAAGGGTTCAATGAGCTGCCATATGGTAAGCGCTTTTTCTTCTGACATTCCGTGATAGACAAGCCCTTTAATGAGCTTATCTTTTTGCGCCGCCATTTCTTTTGGGATTTTTTTACCCATAGCTTTTCTTAGTTTATCGGCCTCGAGCCATGAATATCCAGCAAGTTTGATGGCAATAAGCATAACGTCGTCCTGATAGGTGATAACTCCGTAAGATTGATCGAGGATTTCTTCCATGCGTGGGTCGAGATAGGAGACGAGTCGTGGATTGTGTTTTCGCTCTATATACATGGGGATAGACTCGATGGGACCAGGACGATAAAGAGCCACCATGGCGTTGATATCGTGAATGGTCGATGGTCGTAGTTCTTTGAGATACTTTGTCATACCCGATCCGTTGAGTTGGAAAAGCCCCATTGTCTCACCATGGGCGAGAAGTTCAAATGTTTTCTTGTCATCGAGGGGGATGTTTTGGATATCAATATCGATGTTACGATACTGTTTTACGAGACGAATAGCATCTCCTAAAATAGCGAGGTTTCGTATTCCTAGAAAATCAAATTTTAAAAGACCCGCATCTTCTACCGCGTGCATGTCATACTGGGTGATGATTTTACCCCCCTTAGGGTCGAGTTGAAGAGGGGTGTACTCCCAAAGGGGTCGTGCTGAAATAACGACGCCTGCGGCGTGGACAGAAATATGGCGCACGCAACCTTCGAGTTTTTTTGCTTGTGTGATGACGCGTTTTGCGTCTTCGTCGTTATTTTGAAGCTCGAGAAGTTCAGGTGATAGTGTGAGTGCTTGTTCGATGGTCATGGGGAATCCTTGTGAACCAAGCGGAATAAACTTTGCGATTTTGTCTCCTAGTGCGTAGGGATAACCAAGTGCTCGCGCAACATCGCGTACAGCAGCGCGCGCCATCATTGTTCCAAAGGTACCAATCTGAGCAACATTGTGTTCTCCATATTTTTCTTTGGCGTAGTGGATGACTTCGTCGCGTCTGTTATCAGCATAATCCATATCGATATCAGGTGCTGAGGGGCGTTCTGGATTCAAGAATCGTTCAAAAGGAAGTTTGTATTCTAGGGGATTAATGTTGGTAATACCAGTGAGATAGGTAACGAGTGAACCCGCAACCGATCCTCTAATGGTAGTGAGTATGTCATGTTCGTGTGCATAACGAAGGAGGTCAGCAACAACGAGGAAGTAGGGCGAGTAGCCTTTTGTTTGAATAACGTCGAGCTCGTAGGCGATACGTTTTTCTATTTCTTCGGTGCGCCTCAGTTTTCGTCTTGCAATACCTTCGTAGGTAAGGCGTTCTAGTTCACTATCGTAGGTAGTATTTTGTGGAATTTGAAAATTTGGAAATGTCCATTTTCCGAGATCGAGTTCAATATTTACTCGGTCGCTTATTTCTTGTGTATTTGAGATTGCTTCAGGACAGTCTTTGAACAACTCTACCATCTGTTCGGGGGATCGTACCGAAAGATCCATGTCCTTCATCGTAAATCTATTATCATCTTGTATTTGGCTCCCTGTTTGCACTGATACGAGGATGTCTTGGGCTTCGCGATCGTCTTTGTTTATGTAGTGAATGTCGCCCGTTGCGACTACCTTTGCCCCTGTTTTTTTTGAGAGAAGACGCAAGGTATCATTTACTGTTTTTTGTTCGGGAGTGTCAGTGAGGACACCAAGTTCTAGATAGAAATTATTTTTTCCAAACACATCTTGATATTCATAGATAAGGCGTTCTGCGTCATCAAGACGTTTTGCGGTGATAGCACGGGCAATTTCACCACCCAAACATCCAGAAAGCGCGATAATGCCTTCGTGAAATTCTTTGAGTGTTGCCTTATCAAGGCGTGGTTTGTAGTAATACCCTTCAAGGTTGGCCTTTGTAACAAGGCGTACCAAGTTTTTGTAACCAGTGGCGTTTTCGGCAAGAAGGGTGAGGTGATAACGTTTGTCATCAATTCCGGGCTGCTTACTATGCATACTCCCTTGCGCAATGTACGCCTCAACACCGAGTATTGGTTTTATGTCAGCCGCCTTTGCTTTTTTATAAAATTCAATCGCTGCGTACATGTTTCCATGATCGGTAAGCGCAACGCTCTCCATGCCAAAAGCCTTCACTTGTTTTATGAGTCCATCTATTTTTGCAAGTCCATCAAGAAGGCTATAATGGCTATGCACGTGGAGGTGGG
>Ga0194131_10005189_pt1 | contig 19007 bp, 19 predicted proteins | sample TA2KigO120mmetaG_FD_148631 | JGI IMG/M metagenome (GOLD analysis project Ga0194131, IMG submission 148631) | Freshwater microbial communities from Lake Tanganyika, Tanzania - TA2015053 Kigoma Offshore 120m | ecosystem: Environmental > Aquatic > Freshwater > Lake | place: Tanzania: Lake... | reverse complement strand
TCCGGGCGCCGTGACCGCCGCCATGGCGGCCGCCGCACGGGCCGCCGGCGCGGAGATTCGCACCGGCACACCGGTCGAGCGCATCGTCGTTCGCGGCGAACGCGTCGCCGGCGTCGTCGCCGGCGGACGCGAGATCCCAGCAACCACCGTCGTGTCCGCGGTCGATCCGAAGACGACGCTGCTCGAGCTGGTGGACCCTGGCGACCTCACGCCCGACTTCATGTCGAAGGTCCGGAACTACCGCGCGGCGGGCACCCTCGCGAAGGTGAACCTGGCGCTCTCCGCGCTGCCTGGTTTTGGTCCGGCGCAGGCCGGACACGACGAGCTCCTCTCGGGCCGCATTCATATCGGTCCGGAGCTCGATTACCTCGAGCGCGCGTTCGATCACGCGAAATACGGCGACATGTCCGCCGAACCCTGGCTCGAGATCACGATTCCGTCGGTCCTCGAACCGGAGCTCGCGCCACCAGGCGCGCACGTGATGTCGATCTACGTTCACTACGCGCCGTATCGCCTGCGCGAGGGCGGGTGGGACACGGCACGAGCGACGCTCCTCGAGCGGGTGCTCACGGTGCTGGAGCGCCATGCGCCCGGCATCCGGCCGCTGGTCGTCGCCGCGCAGACGATCACGCCCGCCGACCTCGAACGCGAATACGGGTTCTTCGGCGGCCACCCGTTCCACGGCGAGCTCGCGCTCGATCAGCTCTTCACCATGCGGCCACTCCTCGGCTACGGGCGCTATGCCACGCCGATTCGCGGGCTGCACTTGTGCGGCGCGGGCACCCATCCCGGCGGCTTCATGACCGGCGGCAGCGGCAGACTCGCGGCACGGGAAATCGTCAGATAATCGATCCGGCAATGAAGCGGCTGGCTCTTCTCCCGCTCGTGGTCCTGGTGTTCATGGGACAGCCCTTCGACGCGGCTCAGGGCAGGCGTGGTGCGCCGCCGCGCGACTTCCAGAACCAGCCCCAGCCCACCGGCACGGCCGTCATCCGCGGCCGCATCGTTGCCGCCGACACCTCGACGCCGATCCGCCGCGCGCAGGTGCGCGCCACGACGGCGGGCGGCGGGCGCGGCGCCCGTCTGGTGACCACCGACAGCGAAGGACGGTTCGAGCTGAGAGATCTGCCGGCGGGGCGCTGGGAGCTGTCGGCCGCCAAGGCCGGCTTCGTCACGCTGCGCTACGGCCAGCGCCGGCCGTTCGAGGCGGGACGGCCCCTCGAGCTGGCGACGGGCCAGAAGCTCGAGGGCGTGGACATCGCGCTGCCGCGCGGCGCCGCGATCACCGGCCGCGTGTTCGACGAGTTCGGCGATCCCGTGGCGGGCGCGCGCGTGCAGGTGCTGCGCTATCAGCTCGTGCAGGGCGAGCGGCAGCTGATGCCGACGGCCAATACCGCCATCAGCGACGATACCGGCGCATTCCGCGTCTACGGCCTCATGCCGGGCGACTACTACGTCAGCGCGCTGCTGCGCGCGCTCGACGATCCGAACGACGACGCCACCTACGCCCCAACCTACTTCCCCGGCACCGGCGCGGTGGCCGACGCACAGCGCATCACGATCGGCCTCGGCCAGGAGCAGGGCAACATCAACTTCGGGCTGCTGCCCGTGCGCGCCATCCGCATCACGGGCACGGCCACCGATTCCTCGGGCGCACCGCTCGCCGGCGGCGTCGTGGCGCTGCTGCCGTCCGACGGCGTCGTCCGCGTTCCCGGCCTCGGCGGCGGGGGCAATCGCGTCGGCGCCGACGGACGCTTCACGATCGCCAACGTGCCCCCCGGCAACTACACCTTGATGGCCACCGCGCGGCCCGCGCGCGGCGAGGATGTCGAGATCGCGTCGATGCCGCTCTTCGCCGGCGGCGAAGACCTCTCCGGCATCGCGCTCATCGCCAGCAGGGGCACGACGCTCTCGGGCCGCGTCGTGACGCCGGCTGGCGGCGGCGCAACGCTGCCTGAATCGGTGCAGGTGGCCGTGCAGCAGGTGCGGCCAGGCCGCGGGCTGCCCTCGCGGCCGGCGCGGCTCGCTGCGGACGGCACCTTCGCGCTCAGCAACCTGTTCGGACAGGGACTCGTCAGGGTCGGCGGCCTGCCGCAGGACTGGACGCTGCAGTCCGTCGTGGTGGGGGGCGTGGACGTGACGGACACGGCCATCGAGTTCCGCGCCGACGAGGAGATTCGCGGCGCGCAGATTACGGTGACCAACCGCGTGACCGACGTCTCCGGCACGGTCTCCGGCCGCGACGGCACGCCGGTGCGCGACTACACCGTCGTCATCTTCCCGGAGGACGAGACGAAATGGACGGCGCCGTCGCGCTTCGTCCGCAGCGCGCGCCCGGACCAGCAGGGGCTGTTCCGGATTCGCGCGCTTCCACCCAACGGCCGCTACCTCGCGGTGGCCGTCGATTACCTCGAAGAAGGCGAGGCGAACGACCCCGAATTCCTCGCCGCCGCGAAGAACAGCGGCACGCGCGTCGCGCTTGCCGACGGCGAAGCGAAAGCCGTTGAACTGAAGCTCCTCCAGCGATAAAAGAAGGGTCTATGAAACAGCCGCTGATCGTCGTTGCCGCTCTCTGTGTTCTCGGCGTCGCGCGTCCCGCGCCGGCACAGGTTCTCGCGGACGGCCCCGTGGTCTACGGGCACCACCACCTGTACGTGTCGAACGTGGACGCGACGAAGAAGTTCCTCGTCGAAGGCCTGGGCGGAACGGCCGTCCGCATCGGCGAACCCGCGCGCGAAGTGATCCGCTTCCCGAACGTGCTGGTCTTCATGAACGCGACCGTGCCGAAAGGCGGAAGCAAGGGCACGACGGTCGATCACATCGGCTTCGGCGTGCGGAACATGCGCGAGGCCGTGGACCGGGTCAAGGCCGCCGGCTTCCGCATGGTGACGAGCACGGAGACGGGGCCGCCGCGCGTGGTGAAGGACGACATCGCCTTTCCTCCGGCCGGCCAGACGGGCAACTCCATCGCCTTCGCGATGGGACCGGACGACCTGAAGGTGGAGCTGGTGGAGACGCCGCAGCAGGCGGCGCCGGTCGCGCTGCACCACGTGCACTTCTTCGGCCAGCAGAACAACGAGATGCAGGCGTGGTACGCGAAGACGTTTGGCGGTGAGGCGAGGCAGGGCGCCAACTTCCCGTCTGTCGTGCTGCCCGCGGTGTCGCTGAATTTCTCGCCGTCGCAGACGCCGGTCGTCGGCACGAAGGACCGCGCGATCGATCACATCGGCTTCGAGGTGCGCGACCTCGAGGCGTTCCTGAAGAAGCTCGCCGCGAGCGGCGTGAAGATCACCAGCGAGTACCGCAAGGTGCCGGCGCTCAACACCGCCATCGCGTACATCACCGATCCCTGGGGCACCTACATCGAGCTGACCGAGGGACTGGGCCGCGTCACCGTCGCCACGAACTGACGGATGTCGACGACCGTCGATCTCCGCTATCCGGTCGGCCGCTTCGATCCGACCGCGCCGGTGGATCCGGCGCGGCGCGCGCCGGCGATCGAGGACATCGCGCAGCTTCCCGCGAAGATGCGCGAGGCGGTGGCCGGCCTCTCGGACGCACAGCTCGACACGCCGTATCGGCCCGGCGGGTGGACCGTCCGCCAGGTCGTGCACCACGTCGCCGACAGCCACATGAACGGCCTGATCCGGACCAAGCTCGCGCTGAGCGAAGACACGCCGACCATCAAGCCGTACGACGAGAACGTCTGGGCGACTCATGCGGACATGCGGTTGCCCGTCGCCGTATCGCTCGGCATCCTCGAGGGTGTGCACGCCCGCTGGGCCGCCGTGTGGCTCGGGCTCAGCCCGGCGGACTTCGCGCGCGCATTCGTCCATCCCGAGATCGGCCGGATGTCGCTCGACACACAACTGCAGTCGTACGCGTGGCACTCGCGCCACCACGTGGCGCACATTGCGTCGCTGCGGGTGCGCGAACGCTGGTAGACTTGAGTGCCTAAAGTGCCTGGAGTGCCCAAGGTGCCTGAAGTGCCCAACGTGAAGCGCGACGTCGGCGACGCGCTCGGCATGATCGAGACGCGCGGCCTCATCGGCATGATCGAGGCCGCCGACGCGATGCTGAAAACCGCGAACGTCGAGCTCGTGAGCTGGCAGAAGGTGGACGCCGGTCTCGTCACCGCGCTGATCCGCGGCGACGTCGGGTCGGTGAAGGCCGCGACCGACGCCGGCGCCGCGGCCGCGCGGCGCGTCGGCGAGCTCATCGGCGTGCACGTGATCGCGCGCCCCGCCGACGACCTCGAGAAGATCTTCCCGATTACGTAAACGGGCCACGGCCGCGGTAGGGGCCATGCATGCATGGCCCGTGAGGATTCGCGCCGGTTTACGGGCGACGCATGCGTCGCCCCTACCGGGCCTGTCTCAACCCGCGGCGGCGCTTCTTGCGCGCGCGCGCGGTGAGCGGGCGCATCGCAATCTCCTCTCCCACCATCAACAGCGCCTGCGTCGGCTGATCGATGTTGAAGATCCGGCCGTCCTGCGTGCGCGCGTAGAGCTGGTCGCCGCCGATGAACAGCGTCATCGGCCCGCCGTCGCCGATGGCCTCGTAGAGCCGGATGCCGAACGTCTCGCGCAGCGTGGTCAGCAGGCGGCGCAGGCGTGGAATCGAGAAGCCCCGATGACGCAGGTCGGCGAGCACCTGCAGCTCGAGGACGTCGAGCGGCGTATAGCGGCGCTCGGTGAAGCCGCCGGCGTCGGTCCGCTGGGGCGCGACGGCGGGCTTGAAGAGGCGCCGCGAGTCCCACCACTGGAGCTGCCGGGCGCTGAGCCCGGTCATGCCGGCGACCTCGCGCGACGAGTAGTGCTTCTTGAGCCTCACGCGTCAGAGACCGAAGCGGTCCGGACGGGCGAGCGCCAGCTCCGCGCGCTCGCGCCCGTCGAGCACGAGGTCGGCCACCATGAGCGCGGTCAGCGGCGCCAGCAGTACGCCGTTCCGGTAATGCCCGGTTGCGTAGTACACGCCGCGCATTGTGGACGAAGCCCCGATGATGGGCAACTCGTCCGACGTGGCCGGCCGCAGCCCGACCCGCACCTCCCGCAGCGGGGCGCCGGCCACCGCCGGCGCCACCGCGGTCGCGCGCGCGAGCAGGTCGGTCACCCCTTCCTCGGTGGCGCGCTCGTCGAAACCGACGTCCTCGGACGTGGCGCCGACCAGCACGCTGCCGTCTTCCCACGGCACGAGATAGGCCCGGCTTCCCCAGACGACGCGGGTGAGCGGCGGATGGTCGAAGACCAGGTGCAGCAGTTGACCGCGGATCGGCCGCACGGGCGCAGGCGACGGCGCGATCCGACTCGACCAGCTCCCGGCGGCGATGACCACCGGATCGGCGGACTGCGCCACCCGCGCGAGGCTGTCCGCCGCAAAGACGACGCCGCGCCGTTCTGCGGCGGCCACGAGCGCGGACGTGAACGCCGTGGCAGCCACGTAGCCGTGCTGCGGCACCAGGAGTCCCGCCGACACCGCGCGCGAGAGCGCCGGCTCCAGCCGGCGCGCGGCGTCGCCGTCCAGCAGCGAATGCGCCACGCCCGCGCGCGACAGACGTTCGGCCGCCCGCGCGAGCTCGCTCGCTTCGGCGTCGCTGCACGCGACCTCCAGCGTGCCCGCGCGGCGGTACTCGACCGGGCGGCCCGCGTCCGCGGCAACGCGCGCGACGAAGCTGTCGTAGTACCCGAGACTGCACGCGCCGAGCTTCAGCAACGCGTCGGAATGGCCTTCGATGTAGGGGGCGAGGACTCCAGCGGAGGCGCGCGTCGCGCCCTGTCCGGGGCCGCGAGGATCGATCACGCGGACGCGGGCGCCGCGCGAGGCAAGCTCGTAGGCGACGGCGCAGCCGATGATGCCCGCGCCGGCGACAATCACGTTCACATGGTGATTCTATTTAGAACCTGAACTGCAGGCCGACCTCGACGCGCCGGGCCTGGCCGGCCGACGTGGGCCTGCCGAAGAACGGCGACAGCATGCTGCCACTGAAGCTGCCGTAATTGACGCGGTTCATCAGGTTGAACGCCTGCGCGTAGACCTCCATCGAGAACCGCTGGTTATTGCTGCCGCCGCCCTGGCCGCCCTCGGGACCGCCCTGGCCCCCGCGCGGCGGGCCGAAGCCGAACGCCTTGGTGAGCCGCATGTTCATCTCCCACCGCGCCGCGCCGCGGCCGGCGTTGCGCGCCACGCCCGCCGGCCGATCGTTGACGACGCCGTCGCGGTTGTCGTCGCGGCCGGTGACGATGTTGTACGGCGCGGCGGACGAGGCGTTGCCGCCGATGTTCGCGCGGACGTTGAACGGCAGCCCGAAGTTGAACATCGCGTTGAAGCGGTGGCGCACGTCCTGCGACGAGGGACCCCACTCGGCGTCGGGGTCGAGGCTGTTGGCGGGCAGCGACGTCGCGTTGTCGGCGTGGTTGCGCACGCTCGACAGCGTGTAGTTCGTGTTGAAGAACATCCGCCGCCCGGGCAGCCGGTAGTTCAGGTTGACGTTCAGGCGGTCGGTCGCCGAGCGGCCCGTGGACTCGACCTGCGTCACGGTGCCGACGTCCGGCTCCGGGCGCACGCCCAGCCCGTTCGGCGCGTTCACGTTGCGCGAGCGGAGCTGGCTGCGCCCGCGGATGATCATGAACGACGCCTGGAAGTTGAGCGACGGCAGCAGCGGGCGCTCGATGCCGATCGACGCCTGGTGCACGTACGGCAGCCTCAGCGCCGGGTCCGCCTGCACGCGTCCGCTGCCGAACACTTCCGCGGCCACGCCGCCTGCCGGGTCCGGGTAGCCGGGATTCAGGATGAGGAGGTCGCGCTGCCCGCCGGGCCCGCCCGTCACGCGCTGCGTCTGGTCGTAGAGGTTCGACCCGTACCAGTCGTGGAACATCCCGTAGCCGCCGCGGATCGTCGTCGTGCGCGACGGGTTGAACGTGAAGCCGAGGCGCGGCATCAGGTTCACCGTGTCGCCGACGTGGTTCTGCATCTCCTGCCGCACGCCGTAGCTGACCGACAGGCTCCGCGCCAGCCGCACGTCGTCCTGCCAGTACATCCCGAGCTGGTACTGCGAGACCGACGTGCGCAGCTCGCCGAGGCGCTGCGTGAACGTCGCCGGCGTGCCGGCGAAGAACGCCTCGAGCGTGCTGAAGGTGAACGTGCCGGCGGCGTTGCGCGCGTCGGTGTTGGTGAAGATCTCGGTCTCGAGCAGCAGGCCGACGCGCATGGCGTGCCTGCCGACGGCGAAGTCGAAGTTGTCGGCGAGCTCCAGCGTCTTCGTGGTGCCGTTGCTCGACACGCCGGCGCCGCCGCGGCCGAACGCGTCGATGACGACGATCGCGGGCGCGGAGGAGAACGACTCGGACACGCTGTCCTGCGCGTTGAACTGGACGCGGAACTCGTTGAGCGTCGACCGCCCGAAGATGCTCTGCGTGGAGAAGCGGAGCTGCTGCTCGTCGGACGCACGCGTGTAGGCGCGCTCGGCGAGGTTGAAGTCGCCGACGCCGAGGTTGCGGCGCGCGTCCTCGCTGTTGCGGAACTCGACGCGCAGCGACTGGTTCCTGGTCATCGCGTGCTCGAGGCCGACGGTGACGTTGGTCTGCTCGAAGGGGCGGCGCACGACGTCGGCAATCGGGCCCTCGGGCGCCAGCGCGACGATCGTCCCCGAGTCGAACGATCGGTTGCCGTCCACGTTGAAGCGCAGCGACGTGCGGCTGCGGACGAGCGGACCGCGCAGCCCGGCGGTGAAGCGGCGGAACTGCTCCGGCGTCTGCGCCTGCGCGAACGCGTTGCGCGCGTTGAGCACGTCGGTGCGCAGGCCGACGTTCGCGTTGCCGTTCCACTGCGTCAGCCCGGGCCGCGTGATGATCTCGACCTGCACGCGGCCGGCGTCGTGGTTGTCGGCGGAGAACGAGTTCGTGCGGAAGCGAATCTGGCGGATCTCGTCGCGGTTCGGCAGCCGGCCGCCGCGGAAGCCGTTGACCTGGAAGACGGCGCCGGCGCCGCCGGTCAGCGCCTCGAGCTGCGCGCGCAGCTCGTCGGGATCGTCCGACAGCTCCGCAATCTCGTCCTCCTCGAGCGTCGTCGTCTGCGAGTTGCCGCGCGTGTCGCCGGACTGGATGTCGTTGACGACGATCTCTTCCTGCAGGCCCGCGACCGTCAGCGTGATGGTCTGGTTGTTGGCGCCGCGGCGCAGCGTGACATCGCCGCCGAACGGGTTGAAGCCGCCGAACTCGACGTGCAGGGTGACCTGACCGACGGCGAGCGCGTTCACCGTCACCTGCCCGCGCCGGTCGGCGACGACGGTCACCGGTTCGGAGCCGGCGCGCTCGAGGCGAATCTGCGCGCCCGGAATGGACGCGCCCGTCTGGTCGATGACCGTCAGCCGGAGCTGCGCCTGCTGCGCGGCCTGGGCAAACGCCGCCGGCACGGCCGCAACCGACGCCAGCAACACGAGCGCGACGGCGATGAATCGCATCACTGTGTAAAGACGTTCGACCGGAACGACGGGTTGACACGGTAGCTCTCGATCGTCCACTCCTCCACCGTCTGGTCGCTCGTGCCGCGCGTGATCAGGTGCGGAAACCTGACCCCGTTCACGGCCTTGTAGTCGGAGAGCGTCATCTGCAGCGTGGGCGGCGCCGCTCCTCCTCCGCGGCGGCCGGCCGCCGCGGGACCCTGCCACGTCAGCATCAGCGGCACGTGGGAGCTGACGTCGAGAAAGAGGCGGATGGCCGGCTGATTGGCAGGCATGATTTCGAGCACGTCCGCTTTGCCGTCGGGCGCCTCGGCGGTGCCAATCCAGGTCACCGGCGCGTCGGTCGCCAGCAGCCAGGCGAGCATCAGCCGGGTGAGATCCGCCTGGCGGGCGCGGCGCTGCGCCTCCTCGATCTGCGCGGGATCCAGTGCGGCTCGCCTGCCCTGAGCTGCGTCGAAGGGTCCGCCACGGCCCGGCGCGGGAATGTCGCCACCGCCTTGACCGCCGCCGCCGCGCCCAAAGCCGCCGTCCCGTCCGCCGCCGTCCCGTCCACCGCCACCGAATCCACGGAACCCCTGGCCGGCGGTGTTTTCCTCCCACACGGTCGTTCCGTTGAGGACTTCCGTCCGGACGATCGCGGGGCCGCCGCCCGGCAGGCTGGTATCCTCGTCGCGCCGCAGCTTGTCGGGGCGCTCGAGGCGGATCTGCAGGTCGCCTTCGACTGTGTTGCGCCCGGCCACCCGCTTGAACTCGCCGCGGACGTCGAGCGTTTTGACGGCAAGAAGCCGCTCCGCGCCGCCGAGCGCTTTCCGTGCCTCGGAAAGGAGCGCCGCCCCTTTCGCCGCATCCTGCGCCCAGGCCGCCGGAGTCAACGCGATTGCGGCCAGAACGGCCACCAACACCTTCATCTGTCCTCTGTGCCTCTACTTACGTCCGGCCGCCGGACCGTGTTGCCCCTGTCACCGATTTGTCGTTGACGAGCTCGACGGGATCCGCGGGGCCCCGCGCGCCGCGGCGGGGCGCGACCGTGAAACCTTTCCGCGCGGCGCGGGGAGACGGGGCATCAGGCGAGTATACGCTGACGAACATATGGCGTAAGCTCAGCCGCAGCCAAATGACTTGCGGTCGCAACCGACCTCCGCCGCGGACTGCGCATGAGGACACGGCCCACCGGCACCCCGCGATTCTCGCGTGAATTCGTGACGTTGCAGGGGGCACGCCCCTTGCCTGGACCGCGTGTCAGGAGTTCACCCGATGGAAATCAGCAAGGCGGTGCTCGGAGTCGCGGCGGCGCTCTGCGTGGCCGCGGGCGCCAGCGGCGCGTATCTCGCCAGCCGCCCATCGACCGACGCCGCGTCCGTCGCCGCAGCGGAGCCGCTGGCGATCAGCCCGGATCCGGCGGCGGCCACCGTCGAGCAGTCGGAGGCGATCGTCACCGACGCAGCCGCGCGCGAGACGATCGCGCCCGCCTCGGTTGAGCGCGCGCGTGCGGCGGCACCTCGCGCCGCGGCCCGTACCGCGCGTGAGCCGCAGTGGAAGACCGGGCGCCCCACGCCTCAGGCGATCCCGGTTGACGATCCCGCGCCCGCGCCACAGGAGCAGCGGGTGATCTCGCCGCCGGCCCTCGAGGCTGCGCGTGTGAGCGACCCCGAGCCGCCGCGGCCGGCCGAACCGCCCGCCCCCCAGTTCGAGGAGCTCGTCGTCGAGGCGGACTCCGTGGTCGGGCTGCAGGTGGAAACGACCGTGACGAGCGAACAGGCGCGCGTCGAGGACGAGATCGTGGCGCGCGTGACGCGCGACGTGCGCGTTGGCGACCGCGTGGCGATTCCGGCGGGCTCGAAGGCCTACGGCGAGGTCACGCTCGTGGAGCGGGGAGGCCGCCTCAAGGACCGCGCGCGCCTCGGCATCCGGTTCACCTCCGTGGTCCTGGCGGACGGCACGCGCGTGCCGCTCGAGACCGAGACGATCTACCGCGAAGGTGCCGCGCCCGGCGGCGAGAGCGCGGCCAGGATCGGCGGCGGCGCGATCGGCGGCGCCATCATCGGCGGCATCCTGGGCGGCGCGAAAGGCGCGGCGATCGGCGGCGCCGTGGGCGCCGGCGGCGGCACGGCGGCCGTGATGGCCGGCGGCCGCAACCCGGCCACGCTGCCCGGCGGCACGCCGGTCACGGTGCGCGTCACCCAGCCGACGACGGTCACGGTCGAAAAGTAATAAGATCCGCGCCAAGGAGTACGTCTATGACGATGCGTGCGCTGCTTGGCGCGGCCCTCTCCGCGTTGATCGCGATTCCCGCGATCGCCCAGGTGCAGAAGAAGGAAATGCCCGGCGTGCGCAACTACTCGCGCGTCGACGCCACGGTCGGCTGCGGCGGACAGGTGGATCCGGCCGCGATGGCGAGCCTCCGCAAGGAAGGCTTCGTGTCTGTGATCAACCTGCGCGAAGCGGGAGAGCCCGGCGCGGACGTGGAGGCGGGCCGCGCGGCGGCGCAGGCGGCGGGGCTGAAGTACATCCACCTGCCGTTCAACGTCGCGAAGCCGGATTCGAAGGTGGTCGACAGCTTCCTGGCGGCCGTGGCCGACACGAGCAACCAGCCCGTGTTCATCCACTGCGGCTCGGCGAACCGCGTGGGCGGCATGTGGATGATCAAGCGCGCGCTGCAGGACAAGTGGCCCGTCGAGAAGGCACGCGCCGAGGGTGAGGCGATCGGCCTCAACAGCGCGCCGCTCGTCGCGTTCGCCACCGAGTACATCAACAGCCATCGGTAGACTGCAAATCCCAAATCCCAGATCCCAGATCCCAACGTCGGGTTTTTGGGATTTGGGATTTGGGATTTGGGATTTGACATGGATCCAGCGGAGTTCCGCCGCCACGGCCACGCGCTCGTGGACTGGATCGCGGAGTACCTGGCGGGGTCCGAACGCTACCCGGTGCTGCCGCGCGTCTCGCCCGGAGACGTGCGCGCGGCGCTTCCCGCCGACGCGCCCGAGCGGGGCGAGAGCTTCGACGCCATCTTCGCCGACTTCGAGCGCGTCATCGTCCCCGCGCTGACGCACTGGAACCATCCCGGATTCTTCGCCTATTTCGCCACGAGCGGCAGCGCGCCGGGCGTGCTCGCCGAGTTCCTCGCCGCGGCGCTCAATCAGCAGGCGATGCTGTGGCGCACCTCGCCGGCCGCCACCGAACTCGAGGAGGTGTCGCTCGCGTGGCTGCGGCGGCTGCTGGGGCTGCCCGACGCGTTCGAGGGCGTGATCTACGACACCGCCTCGGTGTCCACGCTGCACGGGCTCGCGGCGGCGCGCGAGGCGGCGATTCCGGGCGTGCGCGAGTTCGGCCTCCCCGGCCGCGCGGGTCTCGGCCAGGTACGCGTCTACTGCTCCGAGCATGCGCATTCGTCGGTGGACAAGGCCGTCATGCTGCTCGGACTCGGCCAGCGCGCGCTGATGCGCATCCCGGCCGATGACCGGTTCCGCATGCGTGCCGGCGCCCTTCGAGACGCCATCGCCGCCGATCGCGCCAACGGCGTGACGCCGATCGCGGTGGTCGCCACGGTCGGCACGACGTCGATGACGAGCGTGGATCCCGTGCGCGAGGTGCTCGACATCTGCCGCAGCGAAAGCGTCTGGCTGCACGTGGACGCGGCGTACGCGGGGCCGGCCGCGATCCTCCCAGAGTTCCGCGCGCACTTTGCCGGCTGGGAGGACGCCGACTCGATCGTCGTCAACCCGCACAAGTGGCTGTTCACGCCGGTGGATCTCAGCGCGTTCTATTCGCGCCGCATGGACATGGTGCGCCAGACGTTCTCGCTGGTGCCCGAGTACCTCAGGACGGCGGAGGGATCGCGAGGCGTGCGCGACCTCATGGATACCGGCATTCAGCTCGGCCGCCGGTTTCGCGCGCTGAAACTGTGGATCATCCTTCGGCATTTTGGCGCCGATGGGGTGCGCGCGGTGCTCTCCGAGCACATCCGTCTCGCTCGGCAGTTTGCGGATCGTGTCGATGCGGATCCGGATTTCGAGCGCCTCGCACCTGTGCCGTTCAGCGTGGTCTGCTTTCGCGCGCGGCCGCGCGGCTTCACCGGATCGAGCGCGGATCTCGACGAGCTCAACGCGCGCCTGCTCGACGGCGTGAACGCCAGCGGCGACGTGTTTCTCTCGCATACCCGCATCAACGGCGCCTTCGCCATCCGCCTGGCCATCGGCCACCTGCGCACGACCGACGCCCACGTCAGCCGCGCGTGGGAGCTGCTCCGGGCGCACGCGGGCGCGGCGGCGACGGCGTAACGTCCACGTCACTGCCATCCTTTCAACCACGTGGCTCAGCTCGACGAGGGCTGTCCCGGAATGTCGCGTGCGGCGCACTTCGGTCGGACATTCGAGGATGGCGTCGTTGGCTACTTCCGCGCGCTGGGCGATCCCGAGGAGGACAACGAGTTCGACATCGACCTCGCCGACTTCGATTTCTGGAGCGCGTCGGTCGGCGTCACGTTGCGCTGGTAAGTCACGGTCCGATTCTCCACGCTTCCTTCCAGCGATCCCCCTCCGCCTCGAGCGCGACGCATCCGTGCAGCGGAAAGCTGTACGCCGACGGGTCTGTTGCGCCGGTGAGCGCGTGCAGCAGTCCAGGCAGATGCGGCATGTGTCCGACGACCATGATGGACCGCGTCTCGCCGAAGAGCTGATCGCGCATCCAGCGCGACGGATCGTCCGGCTGCAGGCCGCGCGCGGCCGAGACCTGCGCCAGCGGATTGCACGCGCGCCAGTAGATCTCCGCCGTCTGGCGGGCGCGCAGCTTGCCGCTGTGCCACACGACGTCCGGCTTCAGGCCGCGGGCAGCGGCCTCCTGCGCCACGCGCACGGTGGCCTCACGCCCCGCCGTCGAAAGCGGCCGCATGGCATCGACGTCGCTCGGGACGGCGTCGCCGTGGTGGACAAGGCAGACCGGCAAGGTGGTATACTGGCCCGTTTCGTGCGCGCGGCGATTTCACGACTTGATGGGCCGCGCGAAGCCATCGTTGGCAACCAATACTATCTAAGTCGCGAACGATGGCCCGCGACGCGCGGGCCTTTTTGTTTCCGGCTGAAGGAGCACCATGTCTCGCTATACGTTCACGTCCGAATCGGTGTCCGAGGGGCACCCCGACAAGGTCTGCGATTACATCTCCGACTCGATCCTGGACGCCTGTCTCGAACAGGATCCGCAGAGCCGCGTCGCGTGCGAGACGCTGTGCAAGAGCGACCATGTGGTGCTCGCCGGCGAGATCACCACGAAGGCAACCCTCGACTACGACACGATCGTGCGGCAGGCGGTGAAGGAGATCGGCTACACCGAGACGTCGGAGCCGTTCTGCGACACCACGCTGAAGCTGCTCTCGCTCATCACGAAGCAATCGCCGCAGATCTCGCAGGGCGTGACCGCCGCCACGAGCCAGAGCGGCGACCAGGGCGCCGGCGACCAGGGGATCATGTTCGGCTATGCGACCGACGAGTCGCCCGAGATGATGCCGCTGCCGATCCTCCTCGCGCACAAGCTGACCAAGGGCCTGACCGACGATCGCAAGGCCGGCACGGTCAACTGGCTGCGCCCCGACAGCAAGTCGCAGGTCTCCGTCCTCTACGAAGGCAACGAGCCGAAGGAAGTCACGGCCGTCGTCGTCTCCACCCAGCACACCACCGCCGCCGACCAGAAGACGATCACGGAATACGTGCGCGAGGTGCTCGGGCCGCGGACCCTCGGCTCGTGGTGGAACAACACGCTGCAGCTGCACGTGAACCCGACCGGCGACTTCAGCCTCGGCGGCCCGGCCGCGGACGCGGGGGTCACCGGCCGCAAGATCATCGTCGACAGCTACGGCGGCATGGGCCGTCACGGCGGCGGCGCCTTCAGCGGCAAGGACCCGTCGAAGGTGGATCGCAGCAGCGCGTACTTCTGCCGCTTCGTCGCCAAGCAGGTGGTGGCGTCAGGCCTGGCCAAGCGCGCCGAAATCCAGGTCGGCTACGCGATCGGGATGGCGAGGCCGGTGTCGGTGAAGGTGGAGACGTTCGGGAGCGGCGACGAGCGCGCGGCGGCGGAGTTCGTCATGAACGCGTTCGACTTCCGCCCGCGCGCGATCGTCGAGCGCCTCGATCTGCTGCGCCCGATCTACCGCAACACGACCAACTACGGTCACTTCGGCCGCACGGGCCTCCCGTGGGAGACGGTCGAGAAGGCCGCGGCGGTCGCGCGCTAGAGCGGTTTCTGAAACGTCGTAGTGTCCGGCTTGAGCCGGACCAAGTTGATCGGCACCGCCGTGTGTGGTCCGGCTCAAGCCGGACACGACGAAGAAGTCGAAACCGCGCTAGCGCACAGCGTTCACGCCTTAGAAGAGCTCGTACCAACGCCGCGCGCGGTCGCCGACCGCCCGCTGCACGTCCCCTACCTGCGCGGCCACCTGCTGCGCGTTCGGCTCCGCCACCCCGACCGACATCAGCAGCGACTGCACGTCGTTCTGCAGCGATTCGACCTGTCGTTCGCTCAGCTCGCGCGCGCTGACCGTCACCCAGAGGTTGTGCGCGAGCTGCTGCGCGGACTGCGGGCTCAGCTTGGACTTCGGCAGCACCTGCGCGGTGCGCCGCGACAGCTCGTCGACTGCCGGGACCGCGTTCGGACGCTGGTCGCTGACGTATTTGCGCAGGTCGTGCGCCAGCTCCTCGGGCCCGTCCGGGTTGTTGTTCGCGACGTTCTCGAGGTCGCGCGTGACGTCGACCAGCTCCGCCAGCGCGTTCGTGTCCGGCGAAGGGACGGGACCGTCTGCTTGGCGGCACGCACTCATCGACAGCGCGGTAACGCAGACGGCGAACAGGACCGGTGGTTTCATGGGGTTGAGCGTGCCGCAGCTGTGCGGACTTGTCAAGACGACCGCGGCTACTTCCGCGCCTGCAGATGGATGCGCGCGACGGTGTGCATGTAGCCGCCGGCATCCGCGAACCGGCTCGCGGCGGCGATGGTCATGTGCTCGAGGGCGCGGCGCGCGTCGCCCTGCGCTTCGTAATAGAGACCCAGGTAGAGCCGCGCGTAGAACTGGCCGCTCGTGGAATCGCCCGCGGCCGCCAGCACCTCCTCCGGCCTCAGCGCGCCGCGGAAGAGGTCGTAGATCTGACGCATCGGTACGCGCCCGTCGGGGCCGACCGGCAGCAGCGCGGCGCGCGCCTTCGCCGGCGACTCGGCCCGCGCCACGCACAGGTAGTGCCACGCCGCGTTCTCCACGTCGTTCGGGTTGACCGTGCGATGCGACTCGAATTGGGCACGGCAATCGGCATAGCGCCCCGCGTAATAGAGCGCGATGCCGCGCTGCCAGAGCTGCGGCGCGAACGCGGGCAGCACCTTCACGAGCTGATCGAACCCGGCCACCGATTCCGTGATGCGGCCGTTCTCGAAGTCCTCGATCGCGCGGTCGAGGAGCCGCTGCGGCTGCGCGCGATCCTGCGCTGAGACGGGCCACAGAGTCACAGAGACACAGAGACAGACACCCAACACGACTCTGTGCCTCTGTGACTCTGTGGCGCGTCTCACTTGCGGAGATCCAGCGCGATCATCGTGTTCTCGTCGCGCAGGTAGACGAACCCGTCGGAGATCGCCGGGAACGCGCGGACCGTCGCGGGCAGCACCTGGGCGCGCGCGATCGGCGTGAAGGCATCCGGCGACGCGGCGGCGAGGACCATCTCGCCCGTCTCGCGGACGATGAGCAGGCGATCGCCGGCCAGCGTCACGCTCCCGGCGCGGAAGCGGTCCTCGCTCCAGCGCACCTTGCCGGTGCGCAGCTCCACCGCGCGAAAGCTCGGGTTGAACTCCTGCCGCCCGTGGTAACCGTAGAGAAATCCGTCGTGATGCACGCTCGTCGCGTAGTGGTTGGTGAGCACCTCGTCCGACGCCCACACCTGCACCAGGGTGCTGGAACCGTTCACGCGAAGCAGCGCGGCGCCCGGTCCGTACTCCGCCGACACGAACAGGAGGTCACCGACGACGAGCGGGGTCGCCGCGTTGACGGAGGCCGCCATGCGCGCGCGATGCGGCCGCTCGAAGACGACGCGCCCCGACGCGGGATCGAGGGCCACGAGCCCTGCGCGCGTGAGAAACACGGCGACGCGCAGGCCGCCGAACGTCGCGCTCACGGCAGACGAGTAGCTCGCCTGGTGATTGGTCGCCGCCCACAGCGCCTTGCCCGTCTTCGCGTCGAATGCGACGATGCCGGCCCCGGCGCCGCCGACGTTCGCAATCACGCGGCCCTCCTCGACGATGGGCGAGCCCGCCGCGCCGAAGAATCCCTTCGCCACCGTGAAGCGGCGCATCGTGTCCTCGCTCCAGAGCTTCGTGCCCTTCGCGAGATCGATCGCGTGCAGCTGCCCTTCCGCGCCGAACGTGTAGACGACGCCGTCGGCGACCACCGGGACCGCGCGCGGGCCCTCGTCGAAGCCGAAGTCGTCGCGGTACGTCGTCGCGTACGCGTAGCGCCACTGCGTCATCCCCGTCCGGGGATCGAGCGACTCGACGACTTCCTGGCTGGAGACGCGGTGAAAGAGGATGACGCGCCCCTGCGCGACGACCGGGCCGCTGAAGCCCTGGCCGACCTGCTTGCGCCACACGACGCGCGGGCCCTGCGGCCCCCAGGTGTCCGAGAGCGCCGGACCGCGATAGATGCCGTTGCGTTCGGGACCGAGGAACTGCGGCCACTCGCGCCCGGACGCCTGGACGGCGACCGCAAGCGCCGCGCACGCGAGTGCCAGAACCCTCTGCATCGGCGGGGCTACGATACCACCGCCCGCGCGACGGGCCACAGAGTCACGGAGACACGGGACGCATCCAACGAGAGAGCCACGGCGGGGTCGATGTGCGCGGTGACGGAACCGCCCGACCCCTGCGGATTGCGCGGGCCGGATGTTCCGTGGTACCCTGCGCACTTCCATGGTTCTGAACCGCGCGCATCATCACCACCACCGCCACGGCCACGCCGGCCGCCCGGCAGGATTGCGCGCGCGCTAGGACGACGGAACCAGGAACCAGGAACCAACGAAGCGCTGCAACCCCGCCGGAACACGTGGCGGGGTTTTTTGTTGTACGCCGGCAGCGGGCAGCCGGCAGCAGGCAGGACGATGGATTTTTCAAAATTGGACGGGCTCATCCCGGCCGTGGTGCAGGACCACGCCACCGGCGAGGTGCTCATGGTCGGCTTCATGAACGAGGAGGCGTGGGACGTCACGCGCACGACCGGCTACGTGACGTTCTTCAGCCGCACGCGCCACACGCTGTGGACCAAGGGCGAGACGTCGGGCAACAAGCTGGCCGTCCGCGAGGTCCTCATCGACTGCGATCAGGACACCCTGCTCGTGAAGGCCGAGTGCCTCGGCGACGGCAACGTCTGCCACACGGGCGTGCGCACGTGCTTCTTCCGGCCCGTCGAAGGAGTGACCATCCCATGACGCTGAAGCTCGGCATTCCGAAGGGATCGCTGCAGGACGCGACGATCCAGCTCTTCGCGCGGGCGGGCTTCAACATCTACGTCAACAGCCGCTCGTACTTCCCCGGCATCGACGACCCGGACATCGAGTGCATGCTGATCCGCGCGCAGGAGATGGCGCGCTACGTCTGCGACGGCGTGCTCGACGCGGGGCTCACCGGGCAGGACTGGATCGCCGAGCACAAGCTCGGCGGCGACACGAAGCACTCGCTGACGCCGATCACCGACCTGATCTACGCGAAGCAGAGCTTCGGCAAGGTGCGCTGGGTGCTCGCGGCGCCCGAGGACTCGCGCTTCACGACCCCGCAGGACTTCGCCGGCGCCACGATCGCGACCGAGCTGGTGCGCGTCACCAGGGCGTATTTCGACACGCTGAAGGTGGCGGTGCACGTCGAGTTCTCGTGGGGCGCCACCGAGGTCAAGCCGCCGGTGCTCGCCGACGGGATCGTCGAGGTCACCGAGACCGGCTCGAGCCTGCGCGCGAACCGCCTCCGCGTTCTCGACACGGTCATGGAGTCGAACACGCAGCTCATCGCCAACGACGCCGCGCTGGCCGACGCGTGGAAGCGGACGAAGATCGAGAACATCGCGCTGCTGCTGCGCGCGGCCATCGAGGCGCAGGGCCGCGTCGGCCTGATGCTCAACGTGCGGCGCAGCGATCTGGACAAGGTCCTCGCGCTGCTGCCCGCGCTGCAGCGGCCGACGATCTCCTCGCTCAGCGACGAGGAGTGGGTGGCGGTCAACACGATCATCGAGGAGCGCACCGTGCGCGATCTCATCCCGAGAGTGAAGGCGGCCGGCGGCCAGGGGATCGTCGAATATCCCCTCAACAAGATCGTCGTCTGATGCGCATCGTCGCCTCGACCAATCGGAGGGCCGTGCGGGCGCTGCTCGCGCCCGAGCGCGTGCGCGATGCCGCCACGGATCGGACGGTGGCGAAGATCGTCGGCGGCGTCCGCCGCGGCGGCGACCGTGCCCTGCTCGCCTACGCGCGGCGCTTCGACGGGCTCGACGCCGCGATCGAGATCGGCGCGCGCGAGCTGCGCGACGGAGCCGGCC
>Ga0194131_10005188_pt1 | contig 19009 bp, 25 predicted proteins | sample TA2KigO120mmetaG_FD_148631 | JGI IMG/M metagenome (GOLD analysis project Ga0194131, IMG submission 148631) | Freshwater microbial communities from Lake Tanganyika, Tanzania - TA2015053 Kigoma Offshore 120m | ecosystem: Environmental > Aquatic > Freshwater > Lake | place: Tanzania: Lake... | reverse complement strand
AAAAACTATCTCCTAAAATTGCGGGTTTTCGCGGAGAGTTCCTCTCAGATCCACAAAATCCAAAAAGATGGATAATCCGTGGAATATTCAAGAACATCAATAAAATTTCAACTCAAATTTTAGAAATACCACCCTCTTTTACTTGGGAAAGGTATGAAGAAGTTTTGGATGATCTTCAAGCTCGTGGTATGATATCATCCTGGGAAGATAACTGCAAAGAAGATATAAATTATACGGTAAGATGGGATAAATCAGTGATGGGAACTCTCAGTGATGAGCAGATGATTAAACTTCTTAAACTAGAGGAGTATTCAACTGAAATATTTACTACTCTTGATGAGTCGGGAAAGCTTAAAGTTTTTGAGAGTGATATAGAAATCTTAGAATATTTTACACATTTTAGACTAGGCTTTTATCAAAAAAGAAAAGATCTTCTAATCAAAAACCTAGAACATGAAATCTTGATACTCTCTAACCGAGCAAGATTCATTAAAGGTGTTATTGAAGGCGAGATCCAGGTAATGAATGTTCCTAAAAAAGATTTGACCGGCAGACTTTTAGAACTTGAGTTTACCAAAATAGAAGGAGGATATGAATATCTACTTCGTATGCCTATCTCCTCGTTAGTAAGAGAGATATACGAAAAAATACTCAAAGACCTCCAGGATAAAAGGGAGGAGTTAGAAACTTTATCCGAAAAAGAAATAAAATCTTTATATTTACAAGATTTACAAAAACTAAAAAAACTTTTATTAGAGATTTAAGATGACGATCACTTATATAGCACTTGAAGATTTTACCTTGAGTTTTCCCACGATTGAACCGAAAGCTTTTCTAGAGATTCCTCTGAAAAAGGGTCAAAAGTTTGATTTCGTAAATCTAGATTGGATGAACTGGATTAAACTCTCAGATGCAAAACCAGAAACAATATCTATAATAGAAACCGGCTCAAGAGAAGGTCATATCTTTCGTCTAGACCATGATAGTCGTTGTATTCGATTTGATGATTACAAGAGCTACACAAGAGATAAACAAATCTCAAAAATAATAGAAGAATGACGAACTATAATTATTTTCATGTTTGGCGTGATATCACTTTTAGAGACGCTGGTAGAGATGTTACACTACCGGCGGGTCATGATATTATTTTAGGTGGTGATGTCGAAGAGGGGTTTTGGATAGTTTGTAAAGGTGAAAAAATTGATATATCTAGATCTACTTGGGACTCATTGGGTGATTGGAATCACTACCTACTTCGTATAAAATGGGGAAAACAAAAGTTCAGAGAAAAAAAAATAAACTTTATCTTAGATGAAAAAGATAGCAGTGATTGGAGAGATCTGTAGGGATAGATTTATATACTGCCAATCTACTAGATTATCACCAGAGGCTCCGGTTCCTATAGTAAAACCACTTGATATTATAGAAAATAATGGTATGGCAGGAAATGTCGTAGAAAATATTCGAGCTATTGAACCTAATTTTGAGATCTTTTCAATACATCAAGGAAATACCATCACTAAAACCAGGTATGTAGATAAAAAATCAAACCATATGTTTTTAAGAGTTGATGAAGGAGAGAATAGTTCCTGTGATAGAGTAGAAAACTTGCCTGATCTCTCCCTATTTGATATGGTCGTAGTGTCTGATTATGATAAAGGGTTTTTATCTGGACAAGATCTAGAAGATATAGCTGGAGTATCTAAAATTTCTATTCTAGATACCAAAAAAAGATTGGACACCCAAATCGCAAAACTATTTACTTTTATTAAACTCAATGAAGGTGAAAGAGAGTTGAACCATCATCTTGATGATAATAATCTTATTATTACTCTAGGTCATCGGGGCAGTATGTATCAAAACATCTTATTTCCACAGCCAAATCCACTAGAAACTATCGATGTTTCAGGAGCTGGTGATACTTTTTTAGCTAGTTTTTCAGTAGAGTATCTTAAAACTGGCGATATTATAAGTTCTATTCGTTTTGCTAATCAAATGTGCGCTCTGGTAGTTTCTAAAAAAGGAGTTGTTACGCCGTAACCAAAAAAAAAGACCTACAAAAAATGTAGGTCTCTAGTCAATAATCAAAAAATTGTGATTATTTTTTAATCCAGTAAGACCAGATTACACCAGCCAGGGTCATTACTGAACCAATGAGTTGCTCTTGACCTGCCGTGTCTAACTGACCACGCATAACCAAAAAACCACCTAAAAAAGTGAGTGTGTGCCTGAGTAGGCCCATGACCTGATCTTTATTTATTGTATTCATAATAGCTTATTTTTTTTATCGCTACCTCTATGTAGTTCTTGTATATATTATTTTTGGAATCTCTCTAAGATATCAAGAAGCTTCCACTGCTTAGATATATTTGTGCTGCGTATTTGCAAATTTTTAGATATTCTTCTGGTTTTATGAACGAGCATAATCATTCTTTTCGCTTCTTCTAAATACATCTGTTTATACGGTGTATTTTTTTCTAAATCATTCAATCTTTTAGATTTGTTTTGTAGAAAATGAAGTAGTATATCAATACTAAATTGACCTACTTTGAGCTCTTCATACTTTTGACGAATTGTTCTACGACAACTTTTACGAATAACTTCTTCTCTCATAGTTTTTAGGCTTCAATTTTACTTTCTGATTTCGGATTGAGTTGGTTTTTAACAAGTTCTCGGTAATATTCACATCTTTCTAGGAGTTCTATGTGAGTGCCAGAGTCTAAGATCCTACCAAGTCTCATTACAAAGATTTTATCACAAGCAAGAGCAGTTGATAATCGATGGGTAATAATAATCGAGGTTTTCCCGAAAGAAGATTTTTCAATAGCTTTAGAGACTTGTTTTTCATTTTTAGAGTCAAGTGCCGAGGTAGCTTCATCAAAAATTAAGATCTCGGGTTCTTTAGCAAGCGCTCTTGCTATGCCTATTCTTTGACGCTCACCACCAGAGAGTTTAGCTCCTCTCTCACCGATGATAGTATCCCAACCGAACTCTAATTTTGTAAAAAAGTTATCTATACCCGATAGTTTACTAACCTTTAGGAGTTCTTCATCTGAGAGCCTTCTTCCGGTTCCAAAAGAAATATTATCACGAAGCGATCTATCAAAAAGAATAATATCTTGATCAACTGATCCAATCTTTTTTAGAAACTTCTTGATATCAATCTTTTTCAAGGGATTTCCATTGACACAAATTTCTCCCATTTGAGGATCGAAAGATCGCCGTATAAGATTTGCGATAGTTGATTTACCAGATCCCGATTCGCCCACAAAAGCAACTTTTTTACCCCTAGGTATCACAAAAGAAATACCATCTAGAACAAAACTAGTTGCGGAATCTGAAGACTTTTCACCTTCGTATTTATCTACTCTTTTGGGATAGGCGAAATGAACCCCCTTAAACTCAATATCACCAACAAGATTCTCAGTTATAGGATTTTTATCTTGAACGACATCACTTTCGGTTACGATCAGATCGAAATATTTCTGTATATTGATTTTATCAGTTATATACCCCTTTTGTAGATCGGTAATAGACCAAATTGCATTGATGTAGTTTCCCGACCATAGATAGACTAAAAAGATTGAACCCATCGTGATTTGATCTTGATAGATAAGATATACGCAAAAAAGTATGCTTAAAAACCTAAATAACTGGGATGAAAGCCGAATAACTAAAAGCTTATCAATAGCCGAGAGCCAGGTTTGACTATAAGAGCTTTTGTATCTCACCTGAGCGGTATCAAGATCGCCGAGTGATTTATCTTCAGCTACTTCGTTTTTAATAAGAACAACATACCGATAAAGTTCAGAGATTAACCGTGAGTTTGATACCTCTACTTCTCTTACCTGCTCAACTTGTGGAGTCAAGAACTTATGAAATCTAACGAGGATTAGGCCGAAAAACAGAGAAAAAAGTGTATATCCAATACCCATCCAAATATTGATCCAATAAAATATAAAAATAGCAACTACAAATTGCGATAGGGTAGGAACCAAGTTGTAGATAAACACATTCATCTGATTTCTAAGGGATCCAAAACCAGTTTGTATGATGTTTTGTTTGATACCCGAGTGCTCATTGAGGTGTTGTCCGTTAGAAAATGTAAAAAACTTTGAGATAGAATAGCTATTTAGAAAGTTAGAAACATTCACATCAAGTTTTTGGATCTCAATCTTTTCTCGCCATTTTGAGAAAAATATCTTTGATATCATAGCAAAACCAGCTAGAAAGAGCCAATAAACCGAGTTTCCAAGACCAGACTTTACACTAGCAGTATCAAATACTTTACTTAAGCAGTAGTGATTCACCGCGTCTAATACAGACACTAAAACAATAAGAAGAAAGACCCAGCTAAGATCACGTTTAAAAGGTTTTGAAAATTTCCAGATACTTGAAAATATCTGCTTGTCCGAAGGGGTTATCATATATTTTTTAAGCAAATATACAAATAAGTTTTATAGAAAATATATATACAGTACATGAAATATTTACAACTTTTCAAATTTTTTGAGTCTTGGGAATCTCTTACTGAAACAGTATCGACCACTACTTTACCAGTTACTACATCTACATCATCCCTTCATGCTGGGTGGCTACCAGTGATAGATATTGTAGCAGACAGAGAAACAGGTCATCAATATCCTTTCTATTATTTACTTAATAAAGAAGAAAAAAAATTATTTAACGATCGAGGTCCTATTGGTAGAAAAATAAGATCGAAGGCTAGTTTTTTGGAAAATGTGAAAAAAATCAAAAAGTTAAGACTAATTTTTCCTGAAAAGGAGTGGGAGGTGGATGCTCTGTCATTTTTTGAGAAATTTAAGGTCTGGACTACTGTATTCACCTCGATGGAAGATGCAGTAAATTTTGTTAGAAGAATTTCAACAAATAATATCAAAGTAGATGAATTAGTTATTGGTTCGCATGGAACTGCAGGAACATTGTTAATGACAAAGGAAGGTGAATATTGGGGATTTTTTGATAGTTTTTTAGAAGACTTAAAAAAAATTATACATCAAAATACTAAAATATTTTTTACGGCTTGTAAGGGTGCCGACTACCTAGATACATTAAAAGATGCTGCAGAAAAACTAGGTGTTAGCGCATATGGTTCTGCTGGCCTTTACAATTATATAAATAATACCTCTGAAAAGGGGTTTTATTGGTGCTCAGGTAAAAAATTCGAATTACCAAAATCAGAAAAAAGTATAAATCCAATAAGTTATGACCAAAATGGTCGAGTTTATATAAAATTGCCACTACCTAATGAGGAATTGAAGAAAATTGAATATAAAGTAACAATTAAACGAGGCGTGATTGATGATTCAGATCATAATTTTGATTCCAGAATGAGTAGATCTAGTGGTCAAGATCAGTTTTTCCAGTCCCGAGCAAGGGGATCATTAATTCTGCCAACATTTATATTAGAAGTTAGGTCTGCTATATATTTCTATTTTTTAGATAATTTTGAATTAAAACGAAAAAAAAATCCATATAAAAAAAAACAGAGAGATTTACTTAGTAAATCAATAGATATAGATCAATATATAATAGAAAAAATAAAATCAGATGATATAATTATTGAGATTAAAATGGATAATACACTTAAAAATATTAAAGATTTACAACCAATTAATCCACCATTAGAAATTACCAATGAATATCTATTAAATAATAATTTATGTCAAAGAGTGAATAATCCACCTATTAACTGGATTGATACATCTGGTCTTTTGGGAAAAAATTGAAACTATTACCTAAAAAATAATATATATCTTAAGTTTTCTATGTTTTTATTAAAATATAGTGGTGGAGCTAGTGGACCGAATGCCCGAGGGGTAGAGTTTTTATAAAATTCTACCCCTTTTTTATGAAATCTCCAAATCTTTTTACACATTCTTCTATGTGCTCGTCTAGTGAAAACTCCTTTGAGAAATCTTTAATATCTTCTTTGTATCCACGAAGACCTTCATCAGATGAGTCTTTAGACCACTGCCATCCCCAAGAAAGCTCACTCGGAACCTTAAATCCAAAAAAAGTAAGGTTCTCCTTTTCAAGTTCAACAGCTCTTGCTACATTAAAGTTATGACCTAGGGCAATGACGCCCGCGTCAATATTTTTAACTAAGTTTGATTCACCAAGAGCAGTATGTCGATTTTCTAGCCAGGTAAGTCTTTCGATAAGCTTGGCGTAGGTAGCATTTACCTTGCCCCATCGAATAGATCCAAAAAATACAACCGCATCACTTTCTAGAAGTTCTCTTGATATTTTCCAAAGTTCATCTTCAGGAGAGTTGATATTTGCCCAGCATCTATGATGACCACTAGGGTTTTTTCTTGAATCTTTCAGCTCTGCTCCTTTCGTTCCGCAGTGATTACCACCCTCTTTAGTAGATACATTACCTTCACAAGGAACTATATTCAACCGAAAAGCATCTATAATCTCTACTTTTTCCCTACCGATTTCTTCTCTTAAAGCTCTAGCTAACTGGGTTGATTTTGGAAGTTCTTCACTCCATCTATTGGATGTAGTAATAAAAAGAATCCTTTCTTTTTTTTCTAAATATTCAAGTGTTCGATCGTAGAGTTTCTTTGACACGAGATTATATATAAAAACCTAGATATCTACTTTTTTCTATGGTATTGCCAAGGAATTTTCCTCTCAAATTGAGAAAGAGCCTGATCAATAAGAAAATCTATGTTCTTTTGGGATAGTTCTTCTTCTTTTTGAGCTATTTGGCGAATCTTCTCGTCTAGTAAGTTTTGTTTTTCGGATATTTCACCTTCAAGTTGCTTTATTCTTTCTAGAAAGTTTTCTTCTCTTGTTAGAAGTCCCTTTTCTCGCTCTTCTAGATCATTCATTTTTTTGTCGAAATCTTTTTCTCTTTGAGATAGATCCTTCATATCATTTTTGAGTTTTTCGAGCATTTCTTTTTGTTTCTTATCTAGATCTTTTTGAGAGTCCATAATCAAGGATTCAATATTCAGCTCTTTGGATTTGATACCGAGTTCAAGTTCTCGAATAGCTTCTTCTTTTTGTTGAAGCTCCTTCATTTTTTTAAGATATTCAGATTCTTTAGCTTCAACCTCAATCAATTTTTGAGAGTTTAGTGATTCTTTTCTAGTAATCTCATCAAACTTATCTTGCCACTCTGAAGCTAGTGAGTTTTCTCTTTTTTGATATTTTAGTTCAAGTTCCCTTTCTTTTCCCTGTGTAAGAAGATCAAGATTAGATGAAAAATCTGAGATTTCTCTTTCTCTTTTATCAAGTTTTGTTCTAGCCTCTTCTAGATCGAGTTCTATTTGCTTTTCTCTTCTTAATACTCTTTCCTGTGAAGTTTCAAGCTCAATTTCCTTCTCTCGTAGTTTTTTAGTCCTCTCCTTAACTTCTTCTTGTAGAACCTCTACTTCCCCGGATAGATCACTAGATCCTGATCCAGATGAACTCATAATAATCTCTTCTAAGAAAGGTATTATTTTTTTAGCAATAACTGCGGGTGTTTGTATTTTATTTTGCTTCATTACATTTACGAGCTCTACTTTCCAATCAAGTAGCAAGAAAAAATCCGGATTTGAATCAACAATATCACGATCTACTTTGACCTGATCATTTTTTGTAGTATATTTGTAGTTCTCAAGGAGCGATCCAGCTTTAAGAATAACTATTTTTTTATCACCGGTAAGTAACTGAAAGTCTTTAGAAATTTTATGTCTTATAATCACGATTAAACTTTTTTTAAAAATATATATAAACAACCACCCACTTCTCTATGAACCTATCAATCAACCAAGATCCTAAAACCGGAAAGATAAAAGTTTCCGATGACTTTGTGAAAGCATACCGGCTTTTCAATATTGTTTCTATTAAAGATGTATTTGATATCTTATCCAGAGCTGAAAAGATACTTCTTTATCTACTAGTTGTAGATAAACATTCTGATTTTAACCAAACTTCTTTACTAAACTTCTCTCTTGATAGAGATATTGTAGACCTTATTCATAAACTTACAAGTGAAGGTCCATCAGGTGTATCAGATGTTGATATAATGTATCTTACCAATATCACTGGTTTTGATTATATCAGCGTAGATAGTATTGTAGATGGTCGAGGTAGAAAACTTCCGAAGCCTCTTTTAGAAGATTCAGAAATACAAGCTATGAAAAGAGATTTAAATATTGAAAAAATCTTGGAAGATTAAGAAATCTTATCTATATTTGCTCCTATGAAAACATCTGGTGAATTTTTACAACCCTTACCAATAGAGGGTTTTATTGGTGGTAACTCCCATATTTCTTTTTCTACTAAACGAGCTCAAATTTCAGGTAAATATTTTACTGGTCTTGAACTTGAAAACTGCACTTTTGACTTAGAGATTTTTGATGACGGAACTTGTGATTTCAAGTGCTTAAACAAAGGTGTTCGACTATCAAAAACTAGACGAAAAGAACTACTTGATACCTTAAAATATCAAGATCAAACTTTTGTGAATCTTCGTAACAAGAAAATTATTACTGAATTACCCTTTTCAACCAGTGTTGATGGTAGTGAAGTGAAGGTTTATCTTTCCCTACCATCACAAAAACCTATTGATAAACTTTCCCAGATCCTTTCACAAGACGTGTCGGTTGATAAGAAAGTTCTTGATAGGATTTCCGATCTTTTTGGTGACGAAGATGAAGTTGAAGTTGAAGCTCATGGAGATAACGAAGATCAAATCGTAGAAAATCACGAACCTACTCTCGATATTCAACCTGTATTTGGTCAAACTCTATCCCTAAAGTTCGAAGAAATGAGAGCTCAAAAGTTAGAAGAGCTCAAATCTGAGCTGAGTTCTATTAACGAAGAGCGCTTAAAGATGAATGCGATGATATCTTCTCATAAAATTTCTCTAAATCGTTTAGATAAACAAAGAGAAATCCTAAAAATTCGCATTCAAGATATGGATACCAAAGAAGGTTCTCTGGATTACTACTTTTGGATATCACCATTAACTGACAAAGAACTCTCCCTTGAAGGTGTAGATTCAGATATTTACGAAAGGGCGGTTGATGAAGTTCTTCTTAAGCTATCTAAATGGCTACCAATCACATCGGATTTTGATAAGTTAAAAGATCTATTAAAAACAGGATACTATATCGTCAAATTCGGTAAAGAAGATACCACTGGCACAGTAGTTGAGATACCCTACAAAGAACTCTCACAAGATATATTGGATAATATTCCAAATGCTACACACCGCCACGAAAATATACTACTTCTTGGAAATGAACCTTGGGGCGTTATATGTCGTAAGTTTACAAAACTTGGATACAAACAATCAGCAACCTTTAATCAACAACAAGACCAAAACCACAAAAATGATACACAAAACTAAACGTTTCTTCCAAAAGATTGGCATCGGTGCCTATCGTCTTCTACAAATGAAAAATGGAGAAAAAAACTTAGAATTTTCCTCTGAAAAAGCGAAGATTTGTAGGAATCTTATTCGTAGAAAAGATTCTGTGCTACTTATTTCACCTCTTTCTAACAAGCGGTTCATTCGCAACGAAGCTCTTGGTCTATTTGTTGTTTTTTGTGATTCTAAACTCTCTATTATTAATCACTCCTATAAATATGATCTTGATATTACTTCTGATACTTATAGAAGGTTGGTTAATATTTTTGATCATCAAGTTGAAACTCGCCGATCTCTGATGGAAGAAGAGATTAACTCCAACGTAAAACACTCACTAGAGATAATCTATCAGAAACTTCTTAAGAATGAAAAAGTTTAGTTTTCTCAATTTTTTATATATTTTAGGATTGATTTTAAGTGGATTGTTTATTATGGTAGTTTATTTCATAGTAAAAGCCTCTCTAAGAGAAGATGTAATCTTAAGATGAAATAAATGTATTTCTTTTTTTAATATATACACTTATGAAAATTGAGAATTTTACCAAATTCAATGAATCAAATCAAGAAATGACCGATGAATCTTTTCTTGAAATGATCGAGAATAGACCTGATCTGGATGATGATAGTAAAAATATTATCAAAACTACACTAGAGACACTTACCCAGGAGAGAGATATAGATACAAAATCAGAAATGATAGAAGATATTCTTCTTCAAGTAGGTGATTCTCTTGATCCAGAGCTCTACAAATCAGTAGAGCAGTGGTTGAAAAAAAAATAAAAAATATGTATAATCTAGATTTAATGATTCAAAACATCAATAAAATTGATAGAATCCTCAAAGAATCTTTTGAGAAAGTTGAAATCCATGAAAATGCTCAGCGGTCTAACTTTTATTTTGATGTGACTTGTCAAAAAACGGTAACTACCGAAAACTGTGGCACAAAAACCTACCAAATAAAGTCAAAAATATTAAAAGAAAGTATCAATCGCCCAAATATTGAGTGGTTATACGCCTCTAATCCAGATAATGAAAAGTTAGGTTGGATTGATAGAACTTCAACCATTGAAAGTTTTTCAGGAGATCTGTTGGATGTAATCTATAAAAATCGACTAGACGAATCTTACATCCGATCTATAAAAGAGGTATTCAAACCCCTCAACGAAGGAACTACTACAGATAGTAACCCTTCTCTTCTTGATAAGCTAGGAGATATTATCTCAAGTTGTATTGAAGTTACTTCTATCGATTCACAAAAAGAAGTCGTGGTATCTCCAATCAACGAATCTCTCGTAAGAAAAACAACCATACACTTCAATACTCAAGATCAAATACCTTTTGCTAAAGCTTTTGAGCTAGAAGGTAAGCTTAAAGATCTTGAAGGTGTAGAGTATGTCGCCTTCTCTGGTAAAAAAATATCGGTTCATTTAGACTAAAAAATTTGAACCTTTGTATTTTTATTCATATCTTTGTAAAAAAAACAGAAAATGATTAAAAACATACACGAGAAACTACTCGAATCGGTTCAAAGTATGCTTATTGACACCCGTGTTAATTTGCCATTCTACGGTAACTTCAATCTTTTTATCAACTTCAAGGAAGATGAAAATATCGGAACCTGTGCGGTGAATATGACATCCAAAGGTATGAACTTCTTTTATTCTAGTTCATTTCTAAATCGGCTTACTCAACGAGAGATTAATTTTATTACACTTCACGAAGATTTCCACCTACTTCTAAACCACCCTCGTAGAACTATTACCGGTCAGTATGATCCTAAACTATCTAATATCGCTCAAGATATGATTATCAACCATATTATCGTTGAGGATATTCTTCCAGACTTTATTGATGTTCCAAAAGACGAAGAGGGTAAAAACATGGCTCTTTTTGTTCCGAAAGAATACGAAGGCAATCTTATCTTTGAAGAGCTCTACGAGTGGCTTCGTGATAAGCAAGAAGAGCGTCAAAAAAATCCTAATAAGAATAGTGGTGATAGTTATGGACCATATGGAAAAAATCCTAAATCACCCGGTGGAACCATCGATACACACTCACTAGATAGTATCTTAGATAATCTAGATAAAAACTCTGGTCAGTATCTTGATGTTCATATCACCGATGAAATCTCAGAAGAGCAAAGAGAATCTATGGTGAAAGATGCTATCGAAAGGCTACAATCTCGTGGTCTTACAAGCTCTAACGTAGAAAAAACACTCAACAAACTTCGTAAGAAAAGAAAAGATTACCTCTCCTATATCAAAAGAGCTATTTCTACTCTTATTTTTGGAACTATCAAAAACAAAACAATCGTAAGACCTAACCGAAGAGGTATTCAAGGTGTCAAGGGTGTTCGTAAAATGAAGAATCGTATCAATGTAGGTTTAGATACTAGTGGTTCGATGGGTGGTCAAGGAACTTTTGAGCGAGTTCTTTCATATGTAAATCGTAACGATATTGAAATGAACTTCATGGAATCTGATACCGAAGTAAAATGGGTTCAGAACATTAAAAGTGCTAAAAAACTCCAAAGTATTCCTATCAAAGGTCTTGGTGGAACTTGTCTTCAACCGATGATCGATCATATTGTTAAGCACCACAACGATTGTAACTCGGTTATACTTACTGATGGAGAAACTGATCGCCTTGATCTTTCACGGGTAAACGGTAAGGTTTTGATTATTTCAGTTGATAAACCTTGTCCTATCGCAAAAACAAACGGACGACTAAAGCAAATCACTATCGAAGGTAGAGAAAAAGATTAATCAAGATATGATAAAAAAAGTAGAATGGATAAGAGATACACTAGGAGTAAATATTTTAGCTATACCCTTTACCGGGGCTGAGATTGAACCTTTTGTAAAAGATCTTCAAGAGATAGTTTCTGAAGAAGATTACAAAAAATTCTCTCAAAACCGAATCAGAGTTGAAGGCGGTGATTATCTACTTGTAGTAGCAAATGATATAGAGATTAGGAGTATATCTCCATCATCGGTTGATCGTATCAATCGGATTCTTGATCTTGAAATCGCTGATCTACATCTAGAATCTCTAGGTGTTTCTCAGGATAGAGAAAATATTTGCTACTACATTATTTGCCATTCTAAATCTTTATCTTCTATACGGGAATATCTTTGGCTTGATAAGAAACCACTTTTCATAAATCTTGGCTGGAATCCCCGTGATGTATCACCGGGATTGAAAGTTACAAAACTCGAAAAAATAGATAAGTTCTTGAAACTTTTATCTCAAAATTATTATAAAGAGGGAAATTTCGAGTTTATCAAATCAGTGGAAAACTACCACCTTGATAAGTTTGATTATATTTATCCACTCAAAATAGAAAACACAACAGCTACTTTTAGAGATGACAACTTCAACTATTTTACTATTTCTCTTATTAACGATAAGTTCAGGGTTGTCGCTACTTGGAATGATCCTAGAAAACTACCCTACCTAGCACAAACACTTATAGATAAAAAACTAAAAAAATAAATATTAATGACTAAATTAGCTAAATACTACACACTTTACGATTGCCAAAACTCAGACGAGATATACGATGCGCTCAATAAACTACAAGATCTAGAAAAAATAGATTACGAGATGCTTGATAATAGTTCTTATGAAGCTTTTAAGATTAAAGATCTTTCACTTACAGATGGAGAAACTAAATCTCTACTTTCACTTTTTATCAAAAATGATGTAGCTGAATACGAATACGCTAACGAGGATCTTTCTCTTTCTGATAGTTATACCGATGATACCGATGATGAGCTCTCTGATTGGGATTCTGGTGATCACTGGAGTGAAGCCGACTACGATGATGAAGCTTAAATCGAAAAAAATATGATATCTATAACGCTCACCGAAGAAGAAATTTCGGGTAAATCTTCAGAAGATCTAGATCTTCTAGTTAGAGAAAAGATGAATCTAGCCAAAGAAAACCACAAAAAAATTGTATCAACTTTACCGGATCAGAAATCTATTGATAAAATACTTGCTAAACTTAGAAGACCTTCGCACAAAGATCTTATATCTAGAATAATGAAGATTTCAGCAGAACAAACTGAATACCTAGTCAAGTTTCTTTTAGAAAAGAATCTTATCCAAGAATATAGTGGGGCTAAAAATTTCTACGTTGTAAAAAAATAACAAAATATATGATAAAACTTGAATACGTATGGCTTGACGGATATTTACCAGAGCCAAACCTTAGAAGTAAGGTAAAAATTTTGGATTTAGATCTAAACTATAAACCTTCACTACAGGATTGTCCAGAGTGGTCTTTTGATGGCTCTTCAACTATGCAGGCAGAAGGACACTTCTCAGATAGAATCTTAAAACCAATATCTATTTACAAAAACACCGTTGATTTTGGATATTACAGTTCGTATTTAGTTCTCTGTGAGGTTTATAATCCAGATGGAACTCCACACCAAAGTAACACAAGGCACCTTACACCAAAAGATGATGACACCTGGTATGGATTTGAGCAAGAATATACGATTATGAAAGATGGTCGCCCTCTTGGCTTTCCACAAAACGGATACCCACAACCACAAGGTAAGTATTACTGCGGAGTTGGAAGTGATCAAGTTCATGGACGTGAGTTCGTTTCAGAACATCTAGAGTGTTGTCTAGAGGCAGGTCTTAAAATAACAGGCACTAACGCTGAAGTTCTTTTGGGTCAGTGGGAGTTTCAGATTTTTAATACTTCTTCAAGAAGAGCTAGTGACGATCTTTGGGTAGCTAGACATTTTCTTCAAAGACTATCAGAAAAATGGGGATTTTCTATTGAGTTTCATCCGAAACCAGTTGTTGGTGATTGGAACGGTAGTGGTCTTCACTGCAACTTTTCAAATACAACCATGCGTGAGATAGGCGGTAAGGATTATTTTGATGTTTTATTCGATACATTTAGGGATAGACACACAAAACATATAGAGAACTACGGATCTTCAAATGAGCTTAGACTTACTGGAAAGCACGAAACTCAATCTATTGATAGATTTAGTTGGGGTGTTTCCGATAGAGGAGCATCACTTCGTGTTCCACTTCAAACAGCAAGGGATTGGCGTGGATATGTAGAAGATAGAAGACCAGCCTCAAATGCCGATCCCTATCGTATTGTTAGAGTTATATCTGAAGCTCTTGATATTACTCAAAACAATTTTACAAAGAATGCCGGAGCGTCCATGTTTTTAGCTTAAATCTTAAAAAAAAATCTATGTATTCAAACGGATCAGATTATATTCCTATTCTCTCAAGCACTTTTTCAGTAGAGGTTTTACCACTAACAACTCTTGAGATTAAATCTCTTTTAACCAATAAAAAACTATGGAACTTTGATGAATCTGAAGCAAAACATTTAGATGAATATTTTGAGAACTTATTCACTCGTCGCGAGGTAGATCGGTTTGGTTTCGAGAATACCTTAAGAAACACCAGAAGCACAGGCGTAGTAAGATATCCGTATTGGTTTACTAACGAAGCTAAAATATCGGTGAAGAAAGTTTCAGATCAAAGTTATCTAGTTGAAATACAAGGAACTAATTTTGGTAATCGGTTTTCAAGAGCTTATCACTGCAAAGATCTTGGGTGTGTGAAATCATTAAAATATAAAGAGTTACAATATGCCTAAAAAGTTAGAAATATCCGTAGAAACCAAAGATCCACTATTTTTTTCTAGGGTTTCACAAATACACCGATTAAATGGTGAGATCAAGGAAAGAGAATCTGTTGTATCTGCTCTAACTGATCAAGTTAAAGAAGTAGCTAAACACGAGTGGTGTCAGTTGTATGAAGATACTGGGCTTAATCCAGGGTCTCTAAAAGTTTATTCACAAAGAGATGGTGAAGTATCAAGTGTTCTTTTTGTTCCAAGTGATCGGTATATCTCCCTAAACGAAACTACTAAATCACAACTTACTGGAGAATTTGGCAGGGATGTTATCCAAGAAACTCACGAATGGTCTATTTCTCCCGAAATGGTTCAGAAATACTTACCATTACTAAAAGAGATGATCCAAAACTCCGACGAGATTCAACAAGAAGATAAATCAAAAATATTTACCCAATCTGTAAAATACTCTGTAAAGCCAGGAACTATTGATAATCTATCCAATCTAGGTCAAGTAGAGCAAGTTTTTGAGCGAGTAAGACCGGTCGTATCTCTGAAAAACATACAAGTACAAAAAAACTTTTCAGATTCATTGGATATTTAAGAGAACTTTCCTATATTTGCTAAACTAAAAAAAGAAAAAATGTATAGGGAAAAAGTTCAAGAGCTCCAGTCTGAGATAATCAATCTGATCTATCAAAAAGCAACTGCGATTCTAAAAGATAAAGAATCTTCCATTTTACTTCCAAGTGCCTTTCGTTTGGATAGGACTCATAACGGTTACGAAGGTGAATACTATACAGAATCACTATCTATTACTAGTCTTGGTAAGTCCGATTCTAGTGATAGGGTATGCTTCATTACTGACTCTAGTCAATATATCAACCTTGGTGAAGCTGACATCTACCAACTAGCTTGGGTTTTAGATCAGTTTCTTTCTAAAAAAACTCGCGTTGAAAATATTGAATATCCCTTCTAAACTATTTTCAAAAAATATTTGTTCTTTTCATTAAATCTTCTTATCTTTGTAAAAAAAACAAACTATGGCAAAAATGTCTCCCAAAAACCCCAATCCACTTCCAATGACGACTGCTCTTCCAGTAGAAATCTCCCAAAGAATGACCGAACTTACTCGTAGGGAACGGTTATATTTTATGTGTATGTGGCCTAAGAGTGGTGTTCTTTACATCACCTCAAAACCAGGTGTTGCAAAATCAGCTATCGCAAGGTCTATCGCAGACAAGATGAACTTCCAGTATATGGATTTACGTCTATCGATGTCTGATGAAACAGACTTTAAGTTTCCCTATCTCAAAGAAGTTGATATTGATGGTCTATCGGTGAAGTGTCACGGATACTCTACCCCAGAGTGGGCTCTAAAAGCTAACTCACGTCCGACCATTATTCACTTCGAAGAGTTAAACAGAGCTCCTCAGTTTGTAAGAAACGCCGCTCTTCAGATCTTACTTGAGCGTGAAATTGGTGATTTTAAGTTCAATAGTAATGTTTTAATGATGGCCTCTGGTAACCTCGGTGATGAAGATGGAACCGATGTAGAAGAGTTTGACAACGCTTTGAATAATCGTCTTATTCATATGTCCCACTCCTTATCAGCAGGTGATTGGCAATCAGATTTCGCTTCAAAATGGGTTCATCCATTGATTATCTCTTACTTGAAAGCTTACCCTGATAAACTTTATCAAAATCCAACCGAAAACACAAAAGCTTACGCTACTCCTCGTTCTTGGACTTTCTTGAGTGATTTTATTGTTCAGAACTTCGGTAAAGAATCTTCAGTGAATATGTTTATTGATTATCTTCGTGAAGTTTCTCACTCGTATGTTGGTAACGGAGCTCAACGTTTTCTACAATATTGTGAAGAAATGATGAGCGTGAATATTCAAGATGTTCTTAACAGGTATGATGAAGTATCTGAAAAACTAGATAAATACAACCGAGACAAGAACTCTGAGCTTGTTCAGTCCTTGAAAGAATACCGAGTTGTTGATCTTTCAGAAAAGCAACTCGCAAACCTAACCAAGTTCTTAAAACGTCTTGGTGATGATGAACTCACCGCCTACTTGTTGTGGATTTTAGATGACCCTTCAGATATGATAGCAAACCCGAAGGTTAAAAACTTCCTTAGCACCTTCAAAGATGTTCTACTCAATATCAAAAGGATCAACAAACCCTCAGAGACTAAGCAAGAAGTCCAAATCGGTAAGAAAAAATAATAATCTAGAAAAAAAACCTGGATAGTCCAGGTTTTTTTTCTTTTTAACTCGCAACCTTTTTAAGATTAAATCATACAACAACAAATGGCAAATTTCTCCAAAAAAATAGAGTGTAATATAATCGGTCTATCTCAAACCCAGGCGGTGGGTGAAAACTACATCGTAGTTCTTGAAGAAGAGGGTGGAGATAGAAAACTTCCGGTAATCGTTCGTGATAGAGAAGCTCAGTTTATCGCGCTTCAACTTGAAAAAATAGAAACCAAAAAGATTTTTGTTTGGGATATTTTTGAGTCACTCTCTACTAATCACAACTTTACAATGGATGCGGTTTATTTACACTCTGTTTTTGAGGGGATTTTTTATACTAAAGTTATTACCAACTCACAAGAAGGTGAAATTGAGATTAATATTTCAGTTGGTGATGCTCTTTGCCTAGCAGCTAAACTTGAAATACCGATTTACGTTTCTTCTGAAGTGATGGATACTTTTGGTTTATTACCAAATGGGGATGATATCTCAGATGAGCCAGTCCCACAAAAGAAACCCACACAAACTAAAGTTACTCTGGAAAATCTTCAGAAAATGCTTGATAAAGCACTTGAAGAAGAAGATTACGAGATCGCCTCACAGATCCGAGATAAAATAAAAGCAATGAAAGGAGAGCTAGAATAATGTGTCTTCCCTATATCGGTGGTAAGAGTCAAATAGCTAAAAAGTTGATTATACCACAAATACCAAAAAATATCAAAACATATGTAGAAACTTTCTCGGGTATGTTCTGGACTTATTTTGGAATGAACCTAGATGACTATCCAGATCTTGAACGTATTGTTTACAACGATCTGAACCCCTTGAACTACAACCTTTTTCTTAGTCTTCGTAAAGATCCCAAAGGTCTTTTAGAGATATGTAAAGGTTTTCCCTATCAAAAAAAAGGGATAGGTTCGACTGCAGATACTAGAAACTTCTTTATACAATCTCAAAAAGAGCTCTATAGTGAAGAATCCCCTATCGTAGAAGTTCCAAATCTTGAGATAGCTGCTAAACACGCGCTTATTCTTACGAACATCTTCTCAGGAGCAAACCCTAAAACTTCAGGATATATTGATCTGAAGGGTAAATATCACTCAAAATTTCAGTCTTTCATCAATAAACTAGAAAATGATAAGTGGTGCGAAAAGTTTTCTAAAATCACCGATGTTTATCAGTTAGATTTTCAAGAGGTCATCCAGCTTTTAGATTCACCCGACACTTATTTTTATTGCGATCCGCCCTACTGGAAAGTAGGAGAGGGTTCCTATTATTCTAATCATGATTTCACTTCTAAAGACCACCTTCGTCTAGCAAATTGTCTAAAATCAATCTCTGGAAAATTTTCATTATCTTATTATCCTTTTGATGAGCTTAGGGAGTGGTTTCCAGAAGATAGTTACCGATGGACAAAAATGGATTTCGCAAAAGCAGCCATGGCCAAAAGTGGTCAAAAACAATCTATCGCTACTGAGGTTTTAGTGATGAACTATTAAAAAATTTAACCTCTTTTTAATATACCATTTTACCGAAAATCCCCTATATTTGCTACACATAAAAAATAAAAAAATGAACTGGATAAAATCAAACTTTCGGGTATGGGATAGAGAGAAACTTTTTTCTAATATTGATAAGATTACTATTGAAAAGGTATCGAATACGGTAGTTACTAAATGGTGTGGTCGTGTAATCTCTACAAGTGAAGTTTCTGATAAATATGAAATT